>Ga0209698_10004653_pt1 | contig 14975 bp, 11 predicted proteins | sample LitLauG_LLR_2012_FD_187203 | JGI IMG/M metagenome (GOLD analysis project Ga0209698, IMG submission 187203) | Freshwater sediment microbial communities from Pennsylvania, USA - Little Laurel Run_MetaG_LLR_2012 (SPAdes) (version 2) | ecosystem: Environmental > Aquatic > Freshwater > Creek >...
AACCCGTTGGGAGCCGTTCCGTGAGTTTGCGACGCTGCAGGATCGCATGAACCGTCTGTTCCGCGAGTCCTACAACGATGATAGCCGGGATGAATCCCTGACCACGAGTACCTTTGCGCCAGCCGTGGATGTCTACGAGGATGAGCACCAGGTCACGTTGAAGATTGAGGTGCCCGGAATCGACGAGAAGGACATCGATGTGCGGGTGGAGAATAACACTCTGACCGTGCACGGCGAGCGCAAGATCGAGAAGGAAGAGAAAGAAGAGAACTATCGCCGTGTGGAGCGTCAGTATGGCAGTTTCACCCGCACCTTCACTCTGCCCCAGACCGTGGACACCGAGAATGTCTCGGCGACCTACGACAAGGGCGTGCTGAAGGTCGCGTTGCCCAAGAAGGCGGAAGCGAAGCCGAAGCAGATCAAGGTAAACGTCGGCTCGGAAAAGCAGATCGAAGGCAAGGGTCCCAGCAAGGCAGCATAAGGGGCTCTCCCGTAGGGGCGGGCAAGTTTGCTGAAAAAGTCCGCTTTTGGGTGGCGCAGCGCTTTCAGCGCTGCATTAGAGCCTTTGCTTTCAGCCGGGGCTTTAGCCCCTGAGGTCCACGGGAGGCGGCAGAGGTGACCGCCTCCCGATAGAGTTTTTGCGGAGTTTGAACATGCCAATCCGTTGGGACAAATTTACCGTCAAAGCGCAGGAAGCCGTCCAGCGCGCCAGCCAACTCGCGTCTGAACATGGCAACCCCGAGCTGCAGCCACTTCATCTGCTGGCGGCGTTGCTCGAGGACCAGGAAGGCATCGTTCCGCCAGTGCTGGAGAAGATCGGCATCGGGCCGCAGGCCGTGCTGAACGAAGTCTATCGTGAGCTGGAAAAGCTACCCAAAGTTTCCGGCGAGGCCGCGCAGCCGACACTGTCGAACGAGGTGAATCGGCTACTGGAGCAGGCTTTCAAGGAAGCGTCCAATTTCAAGGACGAGTACGTCTCCACCGAGCATTTGCTCCTCGCTATCACGCATTTGAAGCGGGATACGGCGCAACAGATTCTGGCCCGCCAAGGAGCGACCTACGACGCGATCCTCAAGGCGCTCACGGTGGTTCGCGGATCGCAGAAGGTGACCGATCAAAATCCCGAGGCGAAGTACCAGGCGCTGGAGCGGTACGCTCGCGACCTGACCGAGCTAGCGCGGCGCGGGAAACTCGACCCGGTGATCGGGCGCGACGAAGAGATCCGCCGCGTGGTGCAGGTGTTGTCGCGGCGTACGAAAAATAATCCTGTGCTGATTGGCGAGCCGGGAGTGGGCAAAACGGCGATTGTGGAAGGGCTGGCCCAGAGAATCATCTCTGGCGACGTGCCTGAAGTCCTGAAGAACAAGCGCGTGGTCGCGCTCGATTTGGGAGCGATGCTCGCGGGCGCGAAGTATCGCGGCGAGTTTGAAGACCGGCTGAAGGCGGTGTTGAAAGAAATAGAGGACTCGCAAGGGCAGGTGATCCTGTTCATTGACGAGCTGCACACGCTGGTGGGAGCAGGAGCGGCGGAGGGGGCCATCGACGCTTCCAACATGCTGAAGCCGGCTCTGGCACGCGGTGAGCTGCGCGCGATTGGCGCCACCACGCTCAACGAATATCGCAAGTACATCGAGAAAGATGCCGCCCTCGAGCGCCGTTTTCAGATTGTGTTCGTCGGCGAGCCAAATGTTGAAGACACGATCGCAATTCTCCGCGGCCTGAAGGAGAAGTACGAAGTCCATCATGGTGTCCGCATCAAAGACTCGGCTATCGTTTCCGCCGCAACGCTGTCGCATCGCTACATCTCCGATCGTTTTCTTCCGGACAAGGCCATCGATCTGATCGACGAGGCGGCGGCATCGCTGCGCATTCAGATCGATTCGATGCCGACGGAAATTGACCAATTAGAGCGACGGGCGATGCAGTTGGAGATCGAGAAGCAGGCGCTGAAGAAGGAGGACGATCCGAATTCGAAGGAGCGGCTGGCAGCCATCGAGAGAGAACTCGCTGAGATTCGCGAGAGAGCCAATACGCTCAAGGCGATCTGGAAGAAAGAAAAAGACCTGATCGCCCGCGTTCGCGCCCTCAAAGAACAGATCGAAAAGCTGAAAGCCGAGGAGCAAGCGGAAGAGCGCAAGGGCAATCTGCAGCGTGTCGCCGAGATCCGTTACAGCCTGATCCGGCAGGCCGAAGACGAACTCGCCAAGCTCAGCAAACAGATGGAAGCTCAGGGCGGCATGCGCATGCTCAAGGAAGAAGTTGACGAAGAAGACATCGCGGGCATCGTGTCCAAGTGGACCGGAATTCCGGTCTCGAAGATGCTGGAAGGCGAAGTCAAAAAGCTGGTGACGATGGAAGAGCGGCTGCGGCAGCGTGTCGTCGGCCAGGATCCGGCGCTGGAGCGCGTCGCCAATGCAATCCGCCGTTCGCGCGCGGGGCTGAGCGATCCCAAGCGTCCCATTGGATCGTTTATCTTCCTGGGGCCGACCGGAGTCGGAAAGACCGAACTGGCCCGCGCACTGGCCGAATTCCTGTTCGACGACGAGCACGCCATGCTCCGCATCGACATGTCGGAGTACATGGAGAAGCACTCGGTGGCGCGTCTGATCGGCGCGCCTCCGGGATATGTCGGCTACGAAGAAGGCGGGCAGCTTACCGAGCAGGTGCGGCGGCGGCCGTACGCGGTCGTGTTATTCGATGAGATCGAGAAAGCGCATCCGGACGTGTTCAATGTCCTGCTCCAGATGATGGATGACGGCCGTCTGACTGATGGCAAAGGACGCGCGGTCGATTTCAAGAACACGATCATCATCATGACGTCGAACATCGGGTCGCAGCTTTTGCAGGCGGAGAGTCTGAAGTCGGACGAGGATTTCGAACAGGCTTCGCAACAGGTGCAAGCATTGCTGCATTCGCACTTCAAACCGGAGTTCCTGAACCGGGTGGATGACATTGTCGTGTTCCGTCCGCTGGGCAAGGAGCAGTTGGTGAAGATTGTCGACCTGCGCTTGGAAGACCTGCGGCGGCAATTGGCCGATCGGAAGATTTCGCTCGAGCTGACCGATGCGGCAAAAGAACTGTTGTTCAAGCAGGGGTACGATCCGAACTTTGGGGCGCGTCCGCTCAAGCGTGCGATCCAGAAGCTGATTCAGGATCCTCTGGCGCTGAAGATTCTCGACGGCGAAGTGCTGCATGGGGATCACGTAGTGGTCGACGCCGACAAGAAAACTGGAAAGATGAAGTTCGAGGTCAGCCATCGAGTGGGTGAGAAACAGGCGATCAAGGCAAAGATCTGAAAACAACGCCCCCGATTGGCACGGATTACCGTGTAGGCTGTGGATTCTCGGCGCGGCGCTTCGCGGGGCGGATGAATGCGTCCGCCCTACGTGTTTTTCCTAGAACTGCAGCCGCACTCCTAACTGCGCGGCGAACGGAATTCCCACCGTTGTGCCTGGGCCGAAGAAGTCGCCGAGGGCGCCCCCCGGGACACGCAGCTGACTGAGGCTGGTAATCGGGCTGCAGGTTCCATTGGTGCAGACCTGCGTGACGTTGCCGGCCTGCGCCTCGGATGGAACGACATTGGGCAGCGCGGCAACATTGCCAACATAGTTGGCGCCGGGATTATTGCGATTGAAAATATTGAAAAACTCGGCGAAGGGGCGTATCTCGACGCGCTCGCCGATGCGAACGGGACGGCTCACGCGCAGATCCATCTGCATATAAGGGGAACCGCGGAAGGCGTCAAGCGCGGTCCTTACGCCATTTACCTCCACGCGATTGCTGTTATCTGCCGTTGTGATGGTAAAGGGGCGAGCGCTTTCCAGCTGAGTCAAGGTCGTTAACTCGAATCCGCCGGGAACGTAGAACGTTCCAGCAACCACGAAGCGATGGCGCACGTCTTCGCCCGATGGGCCGTAGTCGCCGGGACCGAAGGCATTCACCGGATCGCATACTCCGTTCACATAGTCGAAGATTTCTCCGAGAACGCATCCCCAGGTTTGCGCTTTGGCCAACGTGTAGTTCGCGACCAGATTGAAGCGTCGCGAGACGTTGCCTTGCACGTGAAGCATGAGAGCGTTGTAGCTGGAGCGATTGTCGGACTTGAAGAGAGTGAGGTCGGGCACGACGCTGGCCTGGTCGGCCTGATAGGTCTGGTCGGATGTAGGAATAAGCGGCGTAAACAAATTCGTGCCGCCGGTGAAGCTGTATGCGCGATAGCCGTGATTTCCCTGCTCGTGAGTGAAATCTGCGGCGAGGATCCAGTTCTGGCTTAAGGCGCGTTGCACTCCGGCCGTAACGTGCATAGCGTAAGGGGTCTTGTAATTTCCCTCAATCAGGTTGCCCACTCCACCCGCCGCGTTGCTGGGAACGCAAGCCGCGCCAACAGTCGCGTACGCCGGCGGCGTATTACTGGTGACGAACGCGCAGGATCCGGCCAGAGGCTGATTGACGGCCTGGAATGCGGTGCCCCATCCGTTTTGCGCTAGGTCGTTGTAGAAAAGGCCGAAGCCGGCGCGAAAGACGGTCTTGCCGCTGTCCCCGGGAGAGTATGCGATGCCGACGCGCGGGCCGAATTGCTTGCGGTAGTCGTGCGGCACGCGAACCGGAATCTGCAGAGCTTGCAAAGTGACGTATGCGGGATTTTGGGCCTGGCTGCGTCCGGAACCGGTGAAAAGACCGAAGGTCGTCTGCCACCGCAGTCCGTAGTTGACCGTGACATGGCGGGAAAGACGCCATGAGTCCTGCACGTAGAGGCCCAGGCGCTGCACGCTCTGGGCGAAACTGCCGTCGGCAGCGGGAGTGGAATTACAAGTTGTGCCCGGCGTCGGCTGGACCACAGTCTCAGACTGCGTCGTGACTGGACTGCAGGTAAGGTCCGCGGTGAATTGTGCCGGCTCGCTTGGATTGATCGTGGGATCAAGGTAATCCGCGGGGTTCAACGCAAATACCGTGATGTTCTCGGCATTGCCGGGGAATGCTCCTCCGAGCACCGGCTCGTGAATGAAATTCACTCCGAGTTTGAAGGAGTGGTCACCGGTGGCGTGACCTAGATCGTAACGGAATTGATATTTCTGCTGATTTCGCAACGAGGGAAACAGAGTAATCGGCGTGGCGAACTGATTGTCGCCGAAGGTCTCGAAGCCTGAGACGGTGAGCGACGTGGAACTGAATGGAAAAGCTAGCGCGAAACCGAGGGTGGAACTGCGGGTCTGCGTCAGGTGGAGTTCGCTGGCGTCAAAAACGAACGTGCCCAGCCAAGTGGGATTAAAGGCGTAGGTGTTGCTGATGACCGTATTCCAGTAGTTGTTGTGCGTGGTGAGCCCCGTAGATGGCAGAGTGGCTTGCTGCACGAGATTGTTGTGCGTGAGATAGCTGTCGGCGGAAGTGCGGAGGAACCACTGCGATTTTGTGGACTGAGCCCAGTCGAAACGGAGCGAACCGATGGAGTCGCGGAACGGAATCGGTACGTTCTGCGGCACAATAATTGCCGGAGCGCCGGGGATGAGTCCAGCGGCGGCAATCTGCGCAAGAGCATTGAACTGGCTGAGACTGGCAGGACTGTAGGCGATGCTCGCGTTCTCGTGAACGTGCTCAAACGAGGAGAAGAGCCAGACCCTATCGCGCACGAGCGGGCCGCCTACCGTACCCACGTAGTTCTGTCTCGAGAACGGCTGCTTGGGGTTGGGCGACGGATTCTCGATGGGGAATCTGGCATTGAGCGCAGCGGCGCGTTCATAGAAAGCGCCCGTACCATGCCAATCATTAGTACCGCGTTTCGTGGTGATCACGACTGAACCGGCCGTCGTGCCTCCGGTGTCAGCGTCTTCGCTGGCGGTGCGCACAGCAAACTCCTGAACGGCGTCGGGCGAGAAGTTCTGAAGGAAGCCGCCAATCCAGTCATCGGAGTTGTCGCCACCGTCCACGGAAAGATCGTTGTTGAGGCCCGAACTCCCCCCAGTCGACACGGCGGTGATGCGCGCTTTCGTGGGATCGGAGGGCTCGACCGGTTCGGTTCCAGGAGCAAGGTACGCGATGTTGGCGAAACTGCGGGCGGCGAGCGGAAGGGTCTGAAGGTCACGGTTGCCGATAACTGCCTGGTGAACCACACTGACCAGATCGACGGGTTGCGTAGTAATCGAAGAACTCTGACTTTCGACAGTAATCTGCTCGGCGGAAGCTGCAGGCTTAAGCGTGACGGTGACCTCGCGAACCGAACTGACTTCAATCGTCACGCTGGCACCGGCCGGCGCGAATCCTTGCGCGGTCACCATGATGCGGTAGGCCCCGGGAAGAAGATCGTCCAAACGGAATTCTCCGCGATCTTCGCTCACTGCCTCGCGGCGCAAGGAGGAATCAGAAGACTGTACGACGATTTTTGCCGATGCTATGCGGGCGCCGCTGGCATCCTGAACCGCACCGCGAAGAGAGCCGCGCGGGTTCTGAGCATAGATCTGCGGGGTGAGCAGGATCGCGGACAGAACAATCCAAAGATTTCCACGAAGAAGGACGCGCATCGAAGATCCCCGATTCGAGTGATGGCGCTACGAGGCTAGAGAGCGTAACTGGGCCGGGCACACTACTACCAGTGGTCGTAGGGGATCCTGTGTGTGTCACTGCTGATGCGATGAGACACGGAGAAGAAGTTCTTACAACTAATTTCTCTGTGCTTTGGTCGTGAAGTCTAGTCCGACCATTTTTGCGGAGTACGGTCCCAACGGTGCTTTTTCAATTCTGCCAGTAGAGATTTATCGAGCGGGCCCGCGTCGCTGGTATCGATGTTCTGTTTGACGTGATCCGGTTTGCGCATGCCGGCAATGGTCGTGCTCACGGCTGGGTGCGAAAGAATGAAACGCAGCGCTATTTCGGGCAGAGACATGCCCGGAGGCAGAATCGCTTTCAGCTTGTCGACGCGCTTGACCGTCTTCGCGAGGTTCTCTGGCCCGAAGTATCCAGCGCGCCAATCACCTTCCGGGAAACGGGTTTCGAGAGTCATTTTGCCGCCCAGACTGCCTTCATCGAGAGGCACACGGGCGATCACGCCGATGTTCAGTTCCTTGCAGACTGGGAAGAGCTCGTCTTCCGGAGCCTGATCGAAGATGTTGTAGATCACCTGAACCACATCCACCAGACCGGTCCGAAGCGCCTGGATGCCGTTCTCCGGCTGCCAGCGGTTGATGCTGAGCCCGAAGAAATGGATCCATTTGTCGCGCTTGAGCTTCTCGACCGTAGCGCGGAAGTCCGGTTCGTTCGTCCAACTGTCGTCCCAAACATGAAATTGCAGCAGGTCAATCGTGTCGACTCGCAGCTGTTTTCGAATCAGGTCCGTATATTGGAACACGTGCTGCGGCGAGAAGACGTCTTGATACTTGTACTCCGGCAATGCCGGCCAGCGATCGTTGGCCGGCGGAATCTTCGAGGCCCCATAGATCCGCCTGGCCGCGTTGCGCGCCATGATGTCGCCCAGTAGGCCGTCGCTCTTCCCGTTCCCGTAGGCCCATGCAGTATCGAAGAAGTTGCAGCCGAGATCGACGGCGAGTTGCATGGCGGCAAGGGATTGCTCATCGTCGGAGCCGCTCCATCCGCTCATGCCCCAGAGTCCGTGGGCGATTTCGCTGACATTGAATCCGGTACGGCCGAGTTGGCGGTATTTCATGAGTGTCCTCTCAGAGATTGTACGGAGTTGTTCAAGACTGCCGATGGAGTACTCAGGACTGGCGCGGTTTTATCTATCAGAGCCATCTAAATTTTGATTCTCCACTCCCATCGCCGAAGTGTTCAAATAGCCTTAGATCATAAAGCAGGAAGGAGTTCGCACCATGAAATCTGAATATCCTTTTTCTCCCCAGACTGAGACGAACGAAGAATTGACCGCAAAACCATCGCGGTTCATCGACGAGAAGATTTCTGACGAGTCGGGCACGGAATCCAAGGCGGACAGCGCCTTGGCCCCTGCCGGGTTGAGCAACCCTTTCTGGAATTGATGCGAATCGGCGACTAGGCGCTGGCCATCGTGAACCTGCGATGACCGGCGCTATTTTTTTGTCTACCCTGCCGCAGCTTGCCCCTTTCGCTGACTCGGCGTCAGCGTAGGATCGGCAGGCAGAGACATGGCCGTAGCATGAAATCCAGGCGGCCCATCTCTTCGAGGGCGGGATGTAACGCTGAGTCAGGACATGGTTCGAGCGTGATCACAAACGGGAGCGCGGACTTTTCGCACCCCGGTTTCTGCAGCAAGGAATCGATGTTCAGCCGGTGAGCCGCAAGGATCTGCGCCAGGCGGGCCACAATTCCGGGCTGATCGCGCACGAAGAACCTCAAATACCACGGCGTCTCAAAATCGCTGCTAACCTCAGGGGTGGAGACTGCGATTACGGCAGTTCCCTTGGCTGGGCCAGCTGAGAGATTCCGCGCAACAAACATCAGATCGGAAACCACCGCCACCGCCGTCGGATCGCCACCCGCCCCGGCTCCCAGAAAAGCCATATCGCCGCCGTACTGGCCCGAAGTGAGCACCAGGTTCAAGTTTCTCTGCACGCGCCCGAACGGCGAATTCGTCGGCACCAGACAAGGGCCAACATCGGCGAACAGGGTCCCCTGTTTTAGGTCAGCGCGAGAGATCTGGCGAATGGTGCATTCCAATTCCGCGGCGTAGTCGAAATCGACAGCATCAATAGCGCGAATCGTCCGAGCGCGAACCGACTCCGGCACGACTCTGCTGTTCAATCCTGCGAGCGCCAAAATCGCTAACTTGGCGCGCGCGTCGCCCCCATCGAGATCCTCGGACGCATCAGCCTCGGCATATCCCCGGGCCTGCGCTTCTTCCAGCGCCTCGCTGAAAGGGATGCGTGCATTTTCGATACAGCTAAGAATGTAGTTGCACGTGCCATTCAGAATTCCTGCGATGCCGTGCAGACGGTCTCCGCAGAGTCCAGTGCGAAGCGCGGGCAGCACTGGGACGCCTCCCGCGACCGAGGCGCCGAACTCGAGCTGGGTGCCGTGGGCTGCCGCGAGCTGCAACAGATCTGGCCCGTGGCGGGCGATGAGCTGCTTGTTGGCGGTAACGACTGCTTTGCCCGCTTCGAGCGCGCGGCGCACGATCTGCTCGGCCGGATTCAGGCCGCCGATCAATTCGATCACGATCTCCACATCGGAGTTGAGTATGGACTGGACGTCATCGGTCCAGATGACTTCGCCGGGAACCCAGGGCTGCTTCTTCCGCTCAAAATTGCGGTTGCAGATGTGCGTTAGCCGGAGCGGGCCGTCGGTCTCACACAGTATTTTTGCGACGGCACGGCCCACCGTGCCGAAGCCGATCAGCGCAACGCGGCACTTGGCGCCGTTTTCGGAGCTCCCGCGCATCGAGCTCTCGTCTTTTATTGTGGTCTCCGGCAAGGTTCGGTCCGATCAAAAAATGGATTCCTTATGATACGTGCGAGCGGCGGGAACAGAAAGACTTTAAGCGCAGACTTTAAGCTCAGGTGCCGTAAGGAATTCATGGACCAGACCTAGCAGCCACGAGATCACAGTCGCCAAGGCGGCTGAAACGGCGGAGGCAGCATCAAAGTTGGTAATATGGTGCCTTCCCCTGCGACAAGCATTGCAGCGGAAGTATGCGGGCCTGTTCTTTCCCAGTGCCTCTCGTTGCCGTGGTTGGGCCGAGGCTACGGTCCGCCAGCCCGGTAACGGGAGGAGAGTGAATGATTCAAAAGTTCCTAAAGGTTCCCGCTGTCCGGATCGCCGCTGCGGTCGTTGCGATCATCCTCTCGGGAACAATCAGGGTTCGCGCCCAGCAGAGTTCGGCGGAACCGCCCCCAGGTCAACCAACGCAAGCCCAACAGCAGCCTGAACAGCCGAGCAGCCAGGAATCGCAGGAGGAAGAGGCCGGCTCCAGGCGCAAAGCGAAGCCCAAAGAGTACAAGAACTGGACCTTCAATGTTGGCGGCGGCGCGAGTCTCATGAATGCCAGCACCCAGCAGTTTGTTCGAAACGGCGGAGTCGTTGCCGGCGGTGGAGTCACTCGGAATTACAGCAAGTACCTCGGGTTACAAGCGCAGTTTCAGTGGAACAACCTCCCGCTGCGGACGTCCGCCCTGCGCTCGGCGCAGGCGCCCAGCGGGACGGGCTATCTGTACTCGGTCATGCTGGATCCCATCATCAATATTCCAGTGACGAAGGTTTGGAGCGGATTCGTCGTCATCGGCGGGAGCTATTACCACCGCGGAGGTAGCCTCGACTCATCCAGTGTCATTCGGGGAACAGGATGCGACCCCTTCTATCACTGGTGGGGAACGTGTAGAAACGGCAGCATCCCGGAAACGGGCAATTTCTTATCCACCAGCCAGAGCGATTTCGGGTTCAATGCTGGCTTTGGAGTGTCGCGCAAGCTACGCGGGAATATGGAACTGTATGCAGAGTTCCGCTACTTGCGGAGTTCGGCAACCTCCCTGAGGCCGATTACAGTTGGGTTTCGGTTCTGATGTTTCGTGTAACTCGGGCGTTCGTCCTGACTCAGGGCTCCGGATTCGTGCGGTAGGTCCATAGCCCCGCATTCGTCGTTTGTAGTTGAATGAACGAAGACTCTGGCGCCGGTGCACGCACGCGCGAGTCGGCATTGGCCTCTCGGACGGCGGATTCGACGATGCCGTGAGATGGCGCCAGCGAGCATGCTGGATCGGTGAGGGCTGCGTCGCCGGCAAGCAGGAACGCCTGGCATCGGCATCCGCCGAAGTCTTCAGTACGGCGATCGCAACTGCGGCACGGTTCGGGCATCCATTCTTCATCCCGGAATCGGCGGAATGAAGTGGATTCCTGCCAAATCCATTCCAAAGATTTCTCTCGCACATTCTCAAACGAAAGTCCGGGGAGTACTTCGGCGGCGTGGCAGGGAAGAACTCTTCCCTCAGGATTGATGAGCATCAATCTTCGCCCCCAGCCTCCCATGCAGGCTTTGGGGTATTTTGCGTAATAGTCAGGGACTACCGAGTCGATGCGAATCCTTCCTGCGAGCCGCTGCTCCGCGGCTGCAATGGTTGCCACGGCCTTATCGAGTTGCGCCCGCGTCGGCATAAGGGCGGCGCGATTGGCGAGAGCCCATCCGTAGTATTGCGTGTGCGCAATCTCGACTCGCTCCGGATGCAGCTGCTCGATAAAAGTGATCATCTCCTCCAAATGGTCAAGATTCTGGCGGTGGACGACCAGGTTCACCGTGAAGGCAATCTTGTGACGCCGGATGGCGCGCGAAAGCTCGATTTTATGGGCATGCGCTTTGGCACCAGCGATCCAGTTGGCGGCTTCTTCTCTTGAGTCCTGAAAGCTGATCTGGATGTGGTCGAGCCCTGCGGTGACGAGAGTCTGAAGGCGTTGCTCGTTCAGTCCGACGCCCGACGTGATGAGATTCGTGTAGAGACCGGCCCCGCGTGCGGCCCCGATGAGTTCCGCCAGATCGGAGCGAGCCAGCGGTTCCCCGCCAGTAAAGTGCGCGTGCAGCATGCCAAGCTTGCCACACTGCTGAAACACCTTCGCCCACTCCTCAGTCGAAAGCTCCGAATGCACACCTGCGAGTTGCATTGGATTGGAACAGTAGACGCAATGCAGCGGGCAGCGGTGAGTGATTTCGGCAATGAGAGCGAGAGGATTAGAAGGCATCGGATAATTGCGAAACTTGGTAATTCTGTAATTTAGCAGTTTGCTGAAAACTCTGATTTCGCGCCTGTTTTGAAAAGGGCGCGCTTTTCAATTACCAAATTACAAAATTACCCGATTACAAAATCTTCAGTAGTCCACGATTCGCTTCCTTTGCAATTGCTCGAGAAAAATGCTGATGTCCCAGCGAATCTTATCCGGATCGGTCGTGCCAAACTCTCTCTGCAATTCGGAGATAATTTCTCCAAACGTACGCTGGCCATCGCAACGCTCCAGCACCTGCCGTCCAGTGCCCTGCAGATTTATCTTGCCTTCTGGGAATAGTATGACGCGATTCTCCTCTGTTCCGCCCCAACGGCATCCAACGGCGAGACGCGGCTGACTTGTATCTGCGGGAGGCGCCACGGTCACGCTCCCTCTGGGACGCGAAATGCGCCGGGAGGCGGCCAGCCCGGCTGCACATAAGCGAAATAAAGCGCGTCGAGCTGCGCCCACAGAATGTCGCATTTGTCGCGTAGAGCCTGGATCGCAAGGTCCTGCTGGGCTCGATCCTTGGCGTGCTCGTACGCGTACTGAATGGCGAACTTCGCATCTTCGGGAGCTTGCGTGAGGCGGGCTTCGAAATAATCGAGCCCTCCCGAGAGCCACGGATAATGCTGGCGCAGCTTTTCCATGCGCAGCGAGATCAGGTCGCGCGAGAACAATTCCGTCAGCGATGATGCGACCGCTTCGAGCAGGCTGCGGTTGCGCACGATGTCGAGATATTCGTTAACGGCGAAACGGGTTGCCGGAAGAATGCCGGTTCCGGCCTGCACTTGAGAAGCATCGAGCCCGGTCGCTTCGGCGAGTCTCAGCCAGCGTTTGATTCCACCCTCGCTGGTCGCATCTCCATCATGATCGACGATACGCTTGCGCCAGGCTCGCCGAAACGCTGGGTCAGGTCCGCGGGAAAGAATGATCGAATCCTTAATGGGGATGATGGCCTGGTAGTAGTAGCGGTTCAGGGCCCACGCCTGCAGTTGCCCGCGCGTCAGGCGGCCTTCGTGCATCAGCAGGTGGAAGGGATGCTGGTGGTGATAGCGCTCCTCGCCGACCGCACGCAATGCAGCACGAAGCTCGTCGAAACTCAACAAGCTGCCGGCGTTTGCCTCTATAGATTGAACTGCCATCCATCCTCCGCGATTTCCCAGCCCGACTCGCGCACCTGACGATACTCGCTCCCAGCCTCATTCAGCATGGGGTTGGTGTTGTTGATGTGCACATAGATTTTACGTGGACGGCGTAATTGCGCCAACCGCCGCAGGCTCTCGGCGACCGGAACATGGCCCATTTGGTGAGCGGTCTGGCCCGAACCCTGGATGCGGATCAGCTCGTCGTCGCTCCAGAATGTGCCATCGAAAAGCAGCATGTCGAAAGAGTCGAGTTCTGTAATCAGAGCGTCGTCGATTTGCGGAACCGCAGGCATGTACGCTAGTCGTTTTCCGGAGGACGACTCGACGATCAACCCGAGAGATGCTTCGAGCGGCTTCAGCTCCGCGCGGCGCCGCTCCGAAACGTAGGCGGGAAAGTGCGTGCCGAGCGAGACAGCGCGGCAGCGGAGGTTGGAGTCTGTTCCGGCCGGGACAATCAGAGGGAAGGTCACCCCCGGCGTAAAGTTGCTCCAAGTTACCTGGTTGGGAACTCTCTGAAGCATGGCGAACATCGAGTTGTCTTCCGCTAGAATACGGCGGATCGACTCAGTTGTGTGCACATGCAGGGGTTGCAACTCGCGCAGGAGGAGCAGACCGAGGACGTGATCGAGATCGGCATTGAGCAGGACAGCGCCGGCAATGGGCGACTGTCGAACACCTTGCGACGGCCTGAGTTCGGGAGTCGCCTCAATCTGAGCGCGCAGATCCGGGGACGCACCCAGCAGGAACCACGAATGAGAGTCGCCGCTGATCGCTATCTGAGCCTGACTGCGGGCCTTGCCACTGAAGGTTCCAGCGCGCAAGGCTCGACAGTTCTGGCACGCACAATTCCACTGTGGAAACCCACCGCCTGCGGCGGACCCCAGGACTCTGACGAGCATGGTAGCGAGTGTAGCAAGGCGATGCTATTTGCGCGGGACCAAAGAAGCCGCGCTAGAAAAGTGCAAATAATTTCATCTGCAATGCAGCAGGGTGCATGCGTTCTACTTTCGAGGTGGGCCATGTCTCGTGTGTTGGAGTATCATAGACGTGTGCGGCATTCCTTCTCAGCCACGGTCGCACTCTTCGGCGCGTTGGCGCTGTGTTTCGTCTTTACCTCCCAGGCCCGCGCACAGATTAATGGTGCGCCCTCCTCGGTGACATCTCCCGGATTTGGAGGCCGCCCGGTCAATGGTCCGCCTGCGAGTGTGACTTCTCTTGGGCCGCGGGGATATGCCCCCGGCGACGCCGTCCGATTCTCCGGGCAGAACGGTCGACACGATCATGATGGAGATGGGCGCCGTCACCATCACCATTATGTGGAGTATGCTCCGCCGGTTGTCTATGCGCCCATTCCGTATGCCATCGATATCGGAGCCACCGAAGATAACGACGAGGCGACGGCCGATGACGACTCCAACTATCAGGGAGGACCGACCATCTTCGATCGCCGCGGGGCAGGAGCAGAGTCGTACATACCCCCGGTGAAAGATACGCGGTCACGTCCCCCCGCAAGCGCGTCTGCAACGGCAGACCCGGCGGCCGAGGACGATCCCCCGCAAGAACCAACTCTGCTGGTTTTTAAAGACGGGCACAAGCTGGAGGTCGGCAACTACGCGATCGTGGGGGCGACTCTGTTTGACCTCACGCCCGGACATCCACGTAAGGTGCCATTGGCTGATTTGGACTTGACCGCTACGCAGAAGGTAAATGAAGATCGCGGCGTGGTTTTCCGGCTGCCGATTGGCTCGCAGGGCAGCTAACCATCCCTCTAATCAAATCCCTATCTGTTCCGCCGAATTCAAAACACTCACGCCGCTTCGGCCAATGCAGGTTTCATCTTCAATGCCGCAGTTCTTCGCTCGCGCAGCTTCAGTATGGGCTGCTCCACGAAGTAGTAGGACGCCGCAGCACAAGCAATGGCGAACCCGATGCAATACCAGGGCCTGGGTTCCTTTCCGAACACGAACAGTTGCTGCCACAGATAAAGGCTGTAGCTGATTTTGCCGAGCCACACCACAGGCTGAACATTCAATGCGCGATATGGGCTCCTGACGACGTGAAGCAGCAGTGCCGCAATCGAGACGTGGAGCAAGGGCCAAAGGAACAACAGCAAGATCGGTGTAGTGTGGAATCGCAACAGTCCCATGTAAACGGGGACCA
>Ga0209698_10004654_pt1 | contig 14970 bp, 16 predicted proteins | sample LitLauG_LLR_2012_FD_187203 | JGI IMG/M metagenome (GOLD analysis project Ga0209698, IMG submission 187203) | Freshwater sediment microbial communities from Pennsylvania, USA - Little Laurel Run_MetaG_LLR_2012 (SPAdes) (version 2) | ecosystem: Environmental > Aquatic > Freshwater > Creek >...
CGTTTACGCCGAGGTCAAGCGCGTCGACGAGCTGCCCGAGGGATTCACCGACGTGCAGGACGCCGGAACGTACCGAGTGGTGGAGAGAGGCGATCGAGCATTGTTCGGTTACGCCGTCGGACCGCATTCATGGAAGAAGTTCCTGTTTCCCTCCCTGAAGCGATTGTGGTCGGCCGAACGCGTGGACCAGGCGATTCAGATCAAGGAGGCCCCGGTGGACGCCCGCCCCTGCGCGTTCATCGGAGTGCGCTCCTGCGAGCTGCACGCGATGGAGATCCAGGATCGAGTCTTCATGCGTGGAGCCGGGACCGACGGCGGTTACCGCACGCGAAGGGAGGGTGCGTTTGTCGTCGCGCTGAACTGCGGCACCGCCGGCGGAACGTGCTTCTGCGTCTCGATGAAGACCGGGCCCAAGGTAACCTCGGCTCACGACCTTCTCCTCACGGAGCTGCTGGACGAGGCCGGCCACAGGTTCCTGGTCGAGGTTGGCAGCGAGCGTGGCGCGCAGGTCATGGCCGAGGTCCCGCACCGCGCTGCCGATCATTCCCACTCGGTCCAGGCGGAGGCCGTGGTCGAACATACCGCCCAGCAGATGGGCCGTGTCATGGACACGACCGGGATCAAAGAGCTGCTCTATGCCAACCTCGAGCATCCCCGTTGGAACGACGTCGCCTCGCGCTGCTTGAGCTGCGCGAACTGCACGATGGTGTGCCCGACCTGCTTCTGCTCCACCGTCGAGGACTCGAGCAGCCTCGGCGGGGATCACGCCGAGCGCACGCAGTCGTGGGATTCCTGCTTCACTGCCGACTTCTCATTCATTCACGGTGGCGCGGTGCGCCCCACGACAAGGTCGCGCTACCGCCAGTGGATGACGCACAAGCTGGCGACCTGGATCGACCAGTTCGGGACGTCGGGATGCGTCGGCTGCGGCCGCTGCATCACATGGTGTCCGGTGGGCATCGACATCACCGCGGAGGTGGCCGCGATCCGGGCCGGTGACGGACGTGAGGGAGGGAATCCAATCGATGGAAGGACTTGACCGGCTGCTCGCAGAACATCCCTTCTTTGCGGGCCTGGGGCGCGCCGACATCGAGTTGCTGTCCGGATGTGCCACGAACGCGCGATTCGATCTCGAGACCTACCTCTTCCACGAGGGCGATCCCGCCGACAAGTTCTATCTGATCCGCAACGGCGCGGTGGCTCTTGAGGTCGCGTCGCCGTCGACCGGCGCCATCATCGTGCAGACGCTGCATCCAGGCGACGTGGTCGGCTTTTCATGGCTGTTCCCTCCGTACAAGATGCAGTTCGACGCAAGGGCGATCGAGCTTGTGAGGGCGTTCGCATTCGACGCCGTATGCCTCCGCCGCAAATGCGACGAGGACCCTCGGCTCGGCTACGAGATGATGAAGAGGTTCAGCGCGGGCATTCTGTCCCGACTTCAGGCAAGCCGGCTCCAGCTCCTCGACGTTTACGGACATGCCCGAGCCCGCTGAAGTGCCTGCTCTCGCAGACCGCGAGCCGATGACGCCGGTGGCCTGCCGGGTGCTCGAGAACAAGACCGAGACCGGCGACACGGTCACGCTCTTCGTCGACTGGCCGGACTCGGATCCGTTCGAATTCAAGGCGGGGCAGTTCAACATGCTCTACGCCTTTGGCATCGGCGAGGTCCCGGTGTCGATCAGCGGTGACCCGACCCGCCCGGGCGTGCTCATGCACACCGTGCGCCAGGTAGGGAAGGTCAGCTCGGCACTCGCAGGTGCACGGCCGGGCAGCATGATCGGATTGCGTGGTCCATACGGCAGCCATTGGCCGCTTGACGAGCCACGGGGCAATGACGTCGTGATCGTGGCGGGTGGAGTCGGGATCGCGCCGCTGCGCCCGGCTCTGTGTCAGGTGCTGGCCGATCGCGAACGATACGGCCGCGTGGTCCTCCTCTACGGCGCTCGGACTCCGGGCGACCTGCTGTTTCGGGACGAGCTTGCTTTGTGGCGTGGGCGATTCGACGTTGAGGTCCTGGTCACCGTCGATTCGGCCATGGCCGACTGGCGGGGCACGGTCGGCGTCGTGACAGGTCTCCTCAAGCGAGCGACGTTCGATGGTGCGACCGCCGTCGGGCTTGTCGTGGGTCCCGAGATCATGATGCGGTTCGCCATCGGTGCCCTCGGCGAGCGCGGCCTGACGCCCGAGCGGATCTACATGTCGATGGAGCGCAACATGCGCTGCGCGGTGGGCACCTGCGGCCACTGCCAGCTCGGCCCGTGGTTCGTGTGCAGGGACGGCCCGGTCTTCCGCTACGACCAGCTGGTGCCGTGGCTGCGCGTGAGGGAGTTTTGATGGGCCCGACCGGGAAGCCGACGCTCGCGGTGTGGAAGTTCGCCTCGTGTGACGGCTGCCAGCTCACCGTGCTCAACTGCGAGAACGAGCTGCTGGCACTGACCGATCGGGTGCAGATCGCCTACTTCCCGGAGGCGATGCGCGGGCAGCTGGAAGGCCCGTACGACCTCTCTCTTGTGGAGGGCTCGATCACTACCGCGGCCGACGCCGAGCGGATCCGCGAGGTGAGGCGGCAGTCCCGTTTCCTGGTCACGATCGGCGCGTGCGCGACCTCGGGTGGGATCCAGGCGTTGAGGAACTTCAAGGACGTAACTGGATTCATCAGCGCGGTGTACGCGCGGCCCGACTACATAAGCACGCTCGAGCATTCGACCGCGATCGCCGATCACGTTCCGGTCGACTTCGAGCTTCGTGGATGCCCGATCGATCGGCGGCAGCTCCTGGAGGTGGTCTCGGCGTTCCTGGCCGGCCGCCGGCCCAATATCGCGGCGCACAGCGTGTGCATCGAGTGCAAGCGACGGGGCACCGTCTGCGTGATGGTCGCCCATGGCACCCCCTGCCTGGGACCCGTGACTCAGGCCGGATGCGGGGCGCTGTGCCCTACGTTCGCTCGCGGGTGCTACGGATGCTTCGGACCGATGGAGGAGCCCAACACCTCGTCCCTGGCCGGCCACCTGCGACAGCTGGACATGCTCGACCGCGACGTGGCGCGAGCCTTCAGGACCTTCAACGCCAACGCTCCGGCGTTTCGCAAGGAGGCCGACGCCCATGACACATGAGCGCCGGCTGACCGTCGAAGGCCTGGCCCGCGTCGAGGGTGAGGGTGGCCTGGAAGTCACGGTGCGCGACGGAAAGGCGATCTCCATGACTCTCGACATCTACGAGCCGCCGCGCTTCTTCGAGGCGCTCTTGCGCGGACGCAGCTTCCGCGAAGCCCCAGACATCACCTCGCGCATCTGCGGCATCTGTCCGATCGCCTACCAGATGAGCGCTGTGCAGGCGATGGAGGACGCCTGCGGCGTCACCGTCGGTCCTCAGATCGAAGCGCTGCGCCGGCTGATCTACTGCGGCGAGTGGATCGAGAGCCACGCCCTGCACGTGTACCTGCTCCATGCGCCCGACTTTCTGGGCTACGAGAGCGGGATCGCACTTGCCCAGGACCACCCCAAGGAGGTGGAACGCGGTCTTCGCCTGAAGCAGGTTGGCAACCGGCTGATCGAGGTCATCGGCGGGCGATCCGTGCATCCCGTCAACGAGCGCGTGGGCGGCTTCCACCGCTCGCTGCGAAAGGACGAGCTCAACGACCTGGCCGAGGATCTGCGATGGGCCCTGGATGCGGCGATCGAGACGGCGCGCTGGGTAGGGAGATTTGCCTTTCCCGACTACGAGCGCGATTACGAGTTCGTCTCCCTCACGCATCCGAGCCTGTACCCGATCATCGAGGGACGGCTCGCCTCGAGCCGCGGCCTGGACATTGCAGTGCGCGAGTACGAAGACCACTTCGTCGAGGAGCACGTCGCCCGCTCGACAGCTCTCCACTCGCATATCAAAGGACGAGGATCCTACCTGGTGGGTCCCCTGGCCCGATACGCGCTCAACTTCGCCCGCCTGTCTCCACTGGCTCAGAAGACCGCCGCAGAGGCCGGTCTCTCGGAGGTGTGCCGGAACCCGTTTCAGAGCATCGTGGTCCGTGCTGTCGAGATCGTCTACGCGTGCGAGGAGGCACTTCGGCTCATCGAGGCGTACGAGCCGCCGGACCCTGCCTATGTCGAGGTCGAGCCGAAGGCCGCGGTCGGGTCGGGGTGCACGGAAGCTCCGCGCGGAATCCTTTATCAGCGCTACCAGATCGACGCCAACGGGGACATCCTCGAAGCGAAGATCGTCCCGCCCACCTCGCAGAACCAGCGGGCCATCGAGGAGGACCTCGGCGGCGTGGTCGAACGCTCTCTCGACCTGGACGACGATGCGCTCAGGGTGCGCGCTGAGCAGACCATCCGCAACTACGACCCGTGCATCTCGTGTGCGACCCACTTCCTGACGCTCCAGGTGCACCGCGAATGACGCTCGTGATCGGGATCGGCAACCGGGATCGTGGCGATGACGCCGCCGGCCTGATGGTCACCGACCGGCTGCGCGGTGCGGTGTCTCAGCGAGTGAGCGTGATGCAGTTCGATGGAGACTCGACCAGGGCGCTCGTGGAGATGGCGGCGGTCGAGCATGTGGTCATCGTCGACGCGATGCCCTCAACAGGTCATCCCGGTCGGATGCATCGCCTGGACGTGACCCAGGACGGCGACGTCGCGGCGTACCGAGGATCGAGCACGCACGGGCTTGGCGCCGGCGACGTGATCCAGCTCGCCAGGGCGTTGGGCACGCTTCCCCGCAAGACGGTCGTCTACGGCATCGAAGGCAAGGACTTTGAGCTTGGCCATGGTCTGACACGATGCGTCGACGAGGCGATCCCGATCGTGGTGGCAAGGATCCTCGAGGAGGTCGGCTGATGTGCATCGGAGTGGAGGGAACCGTCGTCGCGGTGGCAGGTCAAACCATTGAGGTTGTCACCACGTCGGGCAAGCGCACCTGCCTGTGGACGGCGGTGCAGACCCCCAAGGTCGGGGACCGCGTCCTGACCTTCGCCAACCTCGGACTGGGAGTCATTCCTGAGGAGAATGCCGTGGAGCTCGACCAAGCGCGACCCTCCAGTTAAGGAAGAAGCGGCCGCGCGGCTCTCGGATTGCGGTCTTCTAAGCGCTCGACACGTCCCTCCTTCGCATCAGGACCACGGCGGCGCCGAAACCGGCGGCGAAGACAAGCGTCATCGTCAGAGCGGGCGTCCATGAGAACGAGCCGACCAGCGGATTGCCGTACAGGTGGAACACCGACAGGTTGGCCACCCAGTCGGGGAGCTTGAACAGCGGAGCCAGGTCGCCGAGGAAATACTCGATGACGGCGAAAGTGGCGAGAAACGGGACGGCGATTCTCGGCCAGCGACTCACCACGGCGACGCCCAGGCCCCCGAAGGCGAGCGCGAAGGGCCACAACAGCGCTGAGGCTGTGAACAGGTGGCCGGTGTCGAGATTGAGACCCGCCGATGGAGCCTTGGCCGCCACGCCCAGGTAGCCGCCGGCGACGATGAGCAGGCTGGCCACGGCAAACTCGAGCGCGCGCTCGATGACGACCCGCGTGCGCGAGATCGGTGCGCTCATCAGCATCTCCACGCGACCCTCTTGATCCTGTGCCGCCCAGCGCGAGACCTGGACGACGGCGTATCCGGCCAGCAGAAGCAGCGCGATGCCGAACCAGAAGAGGCCCAGGAGACTGGTGTAGATCGACCCGGAGAAGTACCCCTTGAAAACAGTCGCGAGATGTGGATCCGACATGAGTCCGTCGGCCACCGACTTGGTGACCGAGATCATCACGGAGCCAAGCAGGAAGGTGCTGATGACCCAGGCCGAAAGGCCGACCCGCTGCTCCCACAGACCCTCGGTGAACGGCAGGCGGAGCAGGACGTTGCGGGAGGCCACACGCACAGCCGCCGTGCTCCGCCGGCCCCATGAGAAAAGTCCGCTCCCGACGTCGCGGCGCTGAAAGATGGGGATCGTTGCGCCCATGAGGGCGGCCGCGGCCACCGCCAGGCCGATGGTGCCTCCCAGATCGAATGTGCCCCCTGGCGCCGCCGAACTCGTCTTCTCCATCCAATGGAAGGGTGAGACGACGCCGATCCACGAAGCAGAGCCGACGGTGTCCGCGATCCCGTTGATCACGAGCAGCAGGACCAACGCCCCGACACCCAGCGCGGTCGCGGTCTGGCGTTCAGCGGGAAACTGCGAGATGAAGAGCGCGATCGCGTAGCACGCGAAAAGCCCGACGGTCATCGACAGCGCTTTACCGAGCTCACCCGCGAGGTTTGCATCCTGGTGAATGGCGGGTGCGACGGCGCTGATGCCGAGAGTCGAAGCAAAACAGGCGACCATCAGCACCAGCAGGAAGGCTGAGCTGCGGGCGAGGATCAAGCGTGTTCGGGAAACGCCACCGGCGAGCCACTGCTCGGTCAGGCCGCGATCCTCGGCGCCGCGTCCTACGCCGACGCCGGCAAGCCCGGCCCAGAGCATCATCATGATGATCGCCCCGGACAGCCACTTGTACTGCTCGTAACCGCCGAGAGTCTCCGGGTGCACCGGCACCGGGATGATGAATGCGAACTGATAGGCCACCAGTGACACCGCGCGTCCAAACGCAGCTTGCGAGGCGGCGGTCGTGCCGGCCGCCTGAACGTATGCGGCTCCATAGAAGAACGAGATCAGAAAGCCGCCGGCCGCGAACCCGATAAGGCCCCGCCGGTGGAGGCGCCAGGCCATCCAGCGGATCACTTCCGGGCCTCCTGAGGCTGGTCTTCGTAGTACGTGAGGAATATCTCCTCGAGGCTTGGCTCGTGGCTGACCAGGTTGACCACGTGATGCCCTGACAGGGCATCGGCGATTGGCTCGAACGAGCCGCGCGCGGTGAAGGTGACGCGGTGGTGGTTCGTTTGAAGGTTCTCGACGCCCGCCAGGTGCTCGAACAGCTGCGGCTGGGCGTCACCGGCGAACTCGACCTCGAACCGGCGCACGTGCATCTCGTGAAGATCCTCCAGCCGAGCGACCTTGATCAGCTTTCCATGGCGGATGATCCCCACCCGCTGGCAGACGTGCTCGACCTCCGAGAGCACATGGGACGAAAGGAACACGGTTGCGCCGGCGGCTTTGGCCTCAAGCACGAGCTTGAAGAATTCCTGCTGATTGAGCGGGTCCAGTCCACTCGAGGGTTCGTCGAGGATCAAGAGCTTCGGCCTGTGCATGAAAGCGAGCAGGATCGCGAGCTTGCGCTTGTTACCGCTGGAGTACTCGCGGAACTTGAGTCCCAGGTCGAGGTCGAGGCGTTCGCAGATTTCCCGCACCCTCGCCTGGTCGACGCCGCCGCGGAGGGCGCCGAAATGGCCGGCGATGTCGCGGCCGCGCAAGCCGCCGAACTGCGGCAGCTCACCCGGGACGTAGCCGACGAGACCCTTGATCTGGACCGACTCGCGCATGCAGTCGAGACCGAGGATCGAGGCCGAGCCTCGCGTCGCATGGATCAGGCCCATCAGAAGCCGGATCGTCGTGCTCTTGCCCGCGCCGTTCGGTCCGAGGTAGCCGAAGACCTCGCCTTCAGCCACCTCGAGGTCGAGGTCGAACAACCCTCTGGCGCCTCCGTAGTCCTTGGTCAGGTTCTCGGTTTTGATTGCTGCCGTCATCGCCCTCCTTCCTTGCTGAATGCTCAGCCAAACCAAAAACGCAGGGTCGCCTCGCTCGTCAGAGTGACCGAACCATGCGCGAGACCCAGAACCCGTTCGAACGCCTCAGTCGCGGCGGCGAAGCTCCGCACCACCTCGTCATAGCTCACAGTGCCCGCCTGGCGAGCGAGGAACTGCTCGCCGGCAAGAGCCTGGTATCCCTCCATGAGATACAGGATCACCCTCGCCGTGTCGTCTGGCGAGCTCGAGTCGATGATTCCCTCGTCCACGCCCTGCCGGATGATCGCGGAGAGAATCGGCCCCAACCGGCTCGCGCTCAAGCGGCGGAGCTTCTCGCGGACCAGTGCGTTGCCGTCCGAGTTCCAGACCTCCATGATCGCCAGCACCAGCTCCTTCCGTTCGGCCTTGAAGGTGGCGATGCCCCCCAGCACGCGCTCCAGCTTGCGGAGGGACGGCAGGTTTGAGTCGGCGAGAATCGGTGCGACGGCGGCCATCGCGGCGTCCGCGAAACGCTCGACCACTCCGTCGAGGAGGGCCTGCTTGGAGTCGAAGTAATGGTAGAGAGCGCCGCGTGACGTCTCAAGCTCGTCCAGCACGTCCTGGATGCTCATCGACTCGTAGCCCTTGGCCTGAATGAGGCGCTGGGCGACGTCCAGAAATGCGTCGCGGCGCACCTTGTGAACCTCGAGGTTCACCGTTCGAGGCATCGCCACCAATATAACAGACCGACTGCCGGTCTATCTATCGGGGATACGCTCGGCCCCGCGCGCAATAGGCTGCCCGCTCGGCAGGTTCGGATGTCTAGTGAAGAAGCTCGAGCTCGGCCTCGACACCTTTGGCGATGTGACGCTCGACGACGACGGAACGGTGGTGGCGCAGCCACGCGTAATTCGAAACGTCGTCGAGGAGGCCGTTCTGGCAGATCAGCTGGGTGTCGACTTCATCGGTGTGGGCGAGCATCACCGCCCAGACCTGGTGGTCTCGGCGCCGGAGGTCGTCCTCGCAGCGATCGCGGCGCGCACCGAGCGGATCAGACTCGGCTCGGCCGTGACGGTGCTCAGCACCGATGACCCCGTGCGCGTATACGAGCGTTTCGCCACCCTCGATGCGCTGTCCGACGGACGCGCCGAGATCATCCTCGGCCGTGGGTCGTTCACCGAGTCGTTCCCCCTCTTCGGTTACAGCCTCGACGACTACGACGTGCTGTTCGAGGAGAAGCTCCAGCTCCTTGCAGAGCTGCTGAAGGAGGGACCGGTGACGTGGTCGGGAACCGTGCGGCCGCCACTCACCGGCCAGCGCGCCTATCCGACGACCGGTTCCGGATCGCTGCGGGCCTGGGTCGGCGTCGGCGGCAGCCCCGAGTCTGTCGTGCGCGCGGCGCGCTACGGTTTTCCGCTCGTGCTCGCGATCATCGGCGGCGCGCCTCGGCGATTCGCACCTTACGTGGAGCTCTACCATCGCGCGCTCGCCGAGTTCGGGCATTCCGAACGCCCTGTCGCCGTTCACTCACCCGGATACATCGCAGAGTCGGACGAGCAGGCGCGCGAAGAGCTGTGGCCGCATTACTCCGCAATGCATGCGCGCATCGGCCGTGAACGTGGTTGGCCGCCCATCACACGGGCGCAGTTCGACACTTCCACCGGGCCTGAAGGCGCGCTGTTCGCCGGAGCTCCTGAAACCGTCGCCGCCAAGATCGTCGATGTCGTGAAGACGCTTGGGCTCGAGCGGTTCGACATGAAGTACAGCAACGGAACGCTCCCTCATTCGAAGATGATGCGCAGCATCGAGCTCTACGGAACGAAGGTGATACCGCTTGTCAGGAAGTCGCTCGCGACTGCCGTCGGCGGAGTGAAAGCTACGGGTGCATGAGACGGGTCAGATCGGCCCGACCCCCTTCGGGCCGGGCCGAGGTTTCTAGTTAGACGGCCGCCGCGGCGGGAATCAAACCGAGCTGAGTCATCTGGTCGAGCATGTCGAAGTAGACGCGGGCCTCGGCGATCTTTCCGTCCTCAATCTTCAGGACATGGATGCCGTGTGCGACCAGCTTCTTGTTGGTCGGCTGGACCTTGCCGGCTGGGCCCTCGAGCGGGCCGGTGTGGAGGCCTTCCAGGATGATTTCCTGCACGACCCAGGGTGCGCTCACGACCTCGTTCCTAACCGTCATCTTTCCGTTCGGGAAGCCGGTCAGCCACCGCTTCGCGTATTCGGTGGCGTCGGCGGCGTTGTTCGCCTTGAAGCCAGGTGCGGAGAACTTGATGTCGGCGGCGTGGAGGGCAAGCAGTGCCCGCTCATCGTGGGCGTTGAAAGCGGCGACAAATTGGGCGGCCGTGTCTTTGACTTCGGTCATGTGGTCTCCTCCTAAGGAGTAACCGCGAAGCGGTGGGCCAAGAGGCTACTGCCATCGATGGCCGGCAACCGGAAGAGCCGTCGCGGCTCCCACCTCAGTCCAGGGACGTTTAAGCAGTGTACCACGAAATGGTTGCGGCGGCGTGCTAATATTCGGGGATCGAACGCCCACGCCTTCTCTCCGTCGCCGAAGCTGCTGAGGAGTTGAAGGCGTCCGAGGCGTACGTCCGAAGGCTTCTGGCTCGGCAGCGCCTCTACGGAACGAAGATCGGCCCCGTCTGGGCCATTTACCCAGCAGACGTGGAGGCGTTCAAGCGCACGCGCCGCCCACCAGGGCGGCCGCAGAAGGTCGGGATCACGGCGTCCGACAGCTTCTCGGTCTCTCAGATCGCGGGCGAGCGCGGACGGGCTGGAACCATCCGGCTGCTACGCAATCGACCTCGCCGGCCCCGCCAAAAGTGATCGGTCGGCGATCAGGCCTCCGAACGCAGCGGCGTGAGGATGACAAGCGGAATCGCGCGACGAGTCTGGGATTGGTATCGATCATATTGCGGCGAGAGCTTGGTCACCTCCGGCCACAGACGTAGCTGTTCCTCCGGAGATGCGACGCGGGCCGCTGCCCGAAAGCGCTTGGTGCCGACCTGCACGCCGACATCAGGAGTCACAGCGAGGTTGAGTAGCCAGGCGGGCGGGGCGTCGCTGCCACCTTTCGAACCGACCACGACGTAACGGTCGTGGTCACGGTAATAGAGCAGGGCAGCCGTACGCGGCCGGCCAGTCTTGCGCCCACTCGTGCGGAGAAGCAGCACCGGCTCGCGGCCAAGCCGCTCGCCGATCCGACCTCCCGTGATCTCGTATATGAACTGGTGGGCGGCGAGAGCCCGGAGGCCAATTATCCGGTCGAATGCGGTCATCGGCACAACGTGAGTTTAAGCAACCGTCGCTCGCATCGGTCCACCACTTCTGATCTTTCCCAAGCGTCGAGTAACCTTTCGTTGGCGATGGCCGGCTCGCAGCAGTCGACGAGGTTTCCCGGTGAGAGCACCGACTATCGGCGCGCCCGCAACAGGCTGCTGCAGGCCGAGAACAGGCTCCGCCGCCAAATCGAAACGGTCGCCGAGCAGCGACGAAAGCTGCCTCTCGGAGGTCAGGTCAAGACCGACTACGTGTTCGACGCGTCGGCTCCGGCCGAGACTGATTTCACCAGCATTCGGCTGTCCGAGCTCTTCGCACCCGGCAAACGGACCCTGTTCCTCTACAACTTCATGTATCCGGAATCGACCGATTCCAACTCGCCCTGCCCCCTGTGCACATCCATCATCGACGCGATCGACGGATCGGCCCGCCATCTGACGCAGAGAGTCAACTTCGCTGTCATTGCGAAGGCGCCGATCGCGGCATTCCACATGCACGCGCGCAACCGCGGCTGGCGAAACGTGCGACTGCTTTCGTCAGCGAAGAACACCTTCAACCGCGACTACGGCGCCGAGGATGAAGACGGACAGCAGTCGGCGTTGGCTCATGTGTTCGTCCGTCGCGGCAAGAAGATCCACCACTCCTGGAGCAGCGAGCTGTGGTTCGCGCAGTCCGAATCAGGGCAGGATCCGCGTCACGTCGACTTCATGTGGCCGATGTGGAGCATGCTCGACCGCACCCCCGAGGGCCGGGGCAAAAACTGGGGACCTCGACTGGAGTATTAGTCGACCAGCGCACGCCGCCGCGAACATCGGCTGCGTGGTCGGGGTCAAAAGCGGCCCAGTATCGGGACCCGAGGGGCCACGACGTAATTGAGCTGGACCAGGATGATCACCGTGATGCTGACCCAGGTCGGGAAGATCAGGCACAACGCGGTCGCGACGGCATACAGCGACTGCGCGATCAGAATGCGGCCCCTCATCAGCACCGTGAGATCGCGAGAGTCCTCCGCCTTGAAGAGGTGCGCGCGGATTCCGTACTCGAGACCGGCGAGCAGGGTCGCTCCGAGGAGCACGATGTTGAGCCAGTATTCGAGCAGGGCGAGCTTGAGCCAGTAGAAGCTGCCCAGCAGCATCGTCGAGAACGGCACCATGGTCACCGCAAACAGGAACACAAGGTGGATCCAGACGTAGTTCCGGTTGCTGCGCGCGAGCAGACCGAGTTGCGTCCCCTGTCCCAACCAGAAGATTCCCAGGGTCATGAAGCTCATCGCGTAGATGAGGGCGTGCGGACCGAAGCCCCGCATCGCATCCCACAGCTGGCCCTCCGTGGTCGCCGATCGTTGCAAGGTCGGAACCACGAGCCCGAGGACGAGCAGTGTCATGCCCACCGAGAAGATCCCATCCGAGATGCCCGACAGCCGATCCGGATTGGTGCCGGACAGATCGGCCAAACGGCGCCGCGCCCCTTGCTGGCTCACAGGGCAAAGGATGCCAAAGCACATCCGGCGAGGCGCTGCGGTGACTGTTGCTGCTTTCGATTGTGGCGAGACGGATGCAATGAAAGCCCTAACTGAACGGGCGAGGCTGTACCAAGTTGATCCTGGTCACCACTCAAGCAACCACGAACGTCAAATGCCATGGGTTCGAGCACACGGGTTCTGAGCTTGCGCACGGTGTGCTCTGGATGTGGGCGGTCCCAGGTGACTTCGCCACCACAGCCGCCTCCATCAAGGAATCCGGGTAGATCGGCTCGACTATCCAGTTCACGATGCTCGGCGAGTCGATGCTGACAGTCCACAACGGGCTTGATGAGTAGGGTGCTTGGAATCGCGCAACCTCACCGACTCGGAGATGTACAGCAGGGCTTTCAGACACGTTGTCGATTGTTATCTTCGCCTTCGGGAACTGCACCACTTCCACGTCGACCTCGTACGAACAGGGCTCGGTAGACCCCGCAAGACAGGTAACAGGACTCGCCACCACGGCGCTCCGGTCGGAGCTCATGATGGCACTCGTCAACCGCGCAGAGCCAGGCTTCAGGGCATGAAAACCAAAGAGACTTTCGTTCTGATACCCGGCGCCTCCCTGCTGGGCGATCACGTTCGGGTCACTGCTCGATGCCATCGCGGAATTCAGCGCGACGGGCAGTTCGAGGAAGATCCACTGCCCGACGGCCAGGCGGATGGTCCTGCCATTGTCGCTCGCAGTTACGTTGAAATCCCCGCAGGAATTCGGATAACACCCGAGATTCATTTTCACTCCATAATCACCGCAGGCTGCGGCTGCCTGCAGGACGGTCATTGCGAGGCCCATCCCCAACAGGCTTTTCATCAGGCCGCGGCGGCCAACCACCGAACTACCCCCCGTTATCCGCGCAGCGGGTGCGGACCGCTTTGCGTACGGAACTCGCCCTCAAGCGCCGGCGCCCGATAGAGCATCTTCAAGCCCCCATCATCGACACCACCGCTGATCGGGTCAAGCAACCCCGGGACAACCGGAGGTTGACGGTAAGCCGGGTGTTCTGGCGCCTGAACCGAACGTAACAATCACTGCCTGGACTCGTTTGATCGCGATGTGCGGCCAAGGTGCGGGACGCTGCCGACGGTCCTCTTGCTCGCCGTCATAGGGTCGGCCTGCCGAATTTCACAAGGCCACGCCCGATGAGAATCCGGGGCTTGATCTGCGTGCTGGCGGTGCTTCTCGTGGCGTGTGGGCCTAAGCCGGGCGTACAGGCGAAATCCAGCGTGACCTCAGGATCGGTGACCCGGGCGGCAGTCTCGAGCTCGCCTTTGACAACAGCCAGTGCGGCGCCCACGAATCCCCCAACGGTTCCGTCTCAATCTCCGCTGCCCGTTTGCACGAATCCGGTGCCTGTGCGGCCGACAGCACTCAGCGCCGTCTACATGGTCGATATCACTCAATACCCCGTTGCTCCCAGCGGGGTAACCTCCAGCTCGACTTTCGCCAATGCCCTTCACGTGGTCACGGTGATCAATCAAGTCGCCAGCGATCGTGTGATCTATATCTCCGATCAGATTCGGCACCTGCTCGCGGTCGGGATGGGATTTGCAATCGAAATCGATGGGCAGGGAGATGGCACTGACCCGCTTGCCATGGTCGACCTCCAAACCAGTGCCCGCTGCTCTCTCGGGACGATGAACTCTCTGGGTATTGATGACGTTGGGAGGGATGCTGCCGTAGTGAGTCCTGATGGGTCACAGCTCGCGATTGGCAGCGCCCACAAGATCGTTCTCATCCAGCTGCCGTCCGGATCCGAGCGCACGCTTGTTGGGCCTGGTGAACCGAATACGTGGTTGCTCCCCCTTCGATGGACGGCTATGGGGATTCTCGTCGCGGCGGTCGGCTACGAAGGGCTCGGCTACGGCCAACTCACTCTCGTCGACCCACTCACCGGGAGTTTGTCTGTCGTCATGCCGGGCGCGACCCAGTTGGCTGTTTCTCCGAGCGGGCGATGGCTTGCCACGACCACAAATGTCAATCTCGGCGACACGCCAACTTTGAAATACGCCTGGCAGAACACGATCGACCTGACGCCGTACGGCGGCTCCACATCGCAAATCGTGGCCGAAAAAGACAGGTGGTTCAAGCCTCTGGACGTCAGCGATATAGGCCAGGTCCTGTTCAGCTCCGACACACAGGTGGTCGGCACCGGCCCGGTCACAGCGGACATGGGTCTCTACCTGGCGACCAACGGCAACGTTGTTCAACAGCTAGCCGAGGGTTTCGTCGGTGAATTCGGCAATGAGTATTACGGAGCAGCAAGCTTTCTGGACTCGACGACGGCAGTTGTGGCACGGATGCGCGGAGGCTTTCAGGCCGAATCGAGCCTGGATGTCGAGCTGGTGCACCTTTGCGCGGCGACATCTGGCGCATGCCGGGCCACCACAACTACGGTTTCGTCCACCCCAGGGTCCCCTCCTACCGATGTGAGGGAATTCTTCGTCGTGCCGGCCGCGAACTAACTAGTCCCCGCAGAAAGCCTTGGCGGGGATGGATGGGAATCGAACCCACCCAGGACGCCTCAACAGCGCCCCGCAAACGGTTTTGAAGACCGCGGGAGGCACCAGCCCCCATACATCC
>Ga0209698_10004655_pt1 | contig 14969 bp, 15 predicted proteins | sample LitLauG_LLR_2012_FD_187203 | JGI IMG/M metagenome (GOLD analysis project Ga0209698, IMG submission 187203) | Freshwater sediment microbial communities from Pennsylvania, USA - Little Laurel Run_MetaG_LLR_2012 (SPAdes) (version 2) | ecosystem: Environmental > Aquatic > Freshwater > Creek >...
GAATCGAGTTCCGACCGGCTGAGCGGCTGGCGGTCGGATGCCTTCGGCGCGGTCAACACGGCAATCGGCGGCAGCTCGAAGCGGTCGGTGGATTTGCGCGAGGGGGCGCGCGCGGCCGGCTTCTTGCGCGGCGCACGGGCGGACGGCTCCTCCTCCTCTTCTTCCTCCTCGTCCTCTTCGACTTCGTCGAGCTCTTCGTCGGCGCGCGGAGCCAGCGACGGTCCGGCGCGGCCGAGGCTGGGCTCATGGCGTTCGAAGGAGAGCTGGCGCGGCGCCGGCGCGCTTGCGACCAGCGAGCTGTAGGCCAGGGTCAATAGCCGCCACAGCCGTGCCTTCGCGCTCATCAGGGCATGAAACGCCCATCCCAGCGAGACCGAGCCGCCGTCAGCGTCTTCCTCGAACGGCGCGTCGTCATCCTCGATCTCGGCCGAATCATCGTCCTGCGGGCGCGAACCCATGCCGCTCGCGAACAGGAATGACGCGGTTGCGGCCGCGAAAAGCAGGGTCCCGAGCACGAGGCGATAAAGCAAGCCGGGCGGGCCGAACACCACGGCGGGCGCGCGCACCAGTGCATCGCCGACGACGCCGCCGAGCCCGGTCGGCAACGGCCAGGCCCCGCCATGCGGCCAGCAGCTGGCAAAACCCGCCGAGATCACCGTGCAGAGAATCCAGCAACCGAGCCGCAGCGCTTCGCGATCGAAGGCGCGATGGGTCAGCATGCGCCAGCCCCAGATGGCGACGGGCAGGATCAGCATGATCGCGCCAAGGCCGAGAATCTGCATCAGGAGATCGGCGCCGATCGCGCCGGGATAGCCGACGACGTTGCGGATCGCGCGCGACGTCGCGTGGCTGAGGCTCGGGTCCTGCACCGACCAGGTCATCAGCGCCGCCGCGGCCACGCCGGTGAGCGCGATCAGGCCAAGGCCAGCGAGCTCGCGCAGGCGCCGCCCCAGGGCTTCACGGATTGCGGCCGGCAGCTGGCCGACCAGGGGAATGACACGTTCGATCGCCGGCATGCTCATGGGCCTTCGCGATTAATCCAGAATTTCCACCAGCCGGTGCAACGCCTCGGCCGTCGTTTCGCTGTCCGCGACCAGCGCCAGGCGAATGTAGCCGGCGCCGGGATTGCTTCCGTCTTGCTGCTGTCGCGCCAGATAGCTTCCGGGCACCACCCGCACGCCAGCGTCCCTGTAGAGCTTCACCGTCGCCGCCTCGTCGCCGCCGCGCGCCGACACATCGAGCCAGACGCAGAAGCCGCCGGCAGGCCGGCGATAGCCATAGCGATTGCCGAGAATCTGGTCGGCGAGATCGAATTTCATGCGGTAGAGGCGGCGGTTCTCATCGACATGCGCCTCGTCGCCATAGGCCGCGATCGCGACATGCTGCAGCGGCACCGGCACCTGGGGCGCGGCGACGTTGCGCAACTCGTGAAACATCGCGAGAAACTTCTTGTCGCCGGCGGCGAAGCCGACCCGCATGCCCGGCAGGTTGGAGCGCTTCGACAGCGACTGGAACGCGACCGCATTGGTGAAATCCGGCCCGGCGCATTCCAGCATGCTGCCGGGTGCCTCCTTGGTGTAGATTTCCGAATAGCATTCGTCGCTCAGGATCATGAAGCCGTGGCGGTCGGCGAGTTTTTTCAGCCGGCTGAAATAGTCCTTCGAGGCGACGGCGCCTTGCGGATTGGCCGGTGAGGCGATGTAGATCGCAACCGTGCGCGCCAGCGTGGCATCGTCGAGCGCGTCGAGATCGGGCAAAAATCCGTTGGCGAGCGTGGTCGGCAAATAGATCGCTTCGCAGCCGGCAGCGCGCGCGCCCGCGGCATAGGCGGGATAGAACGGGTTCGGGATCAGGATCGCGGGCCTGCCCCTGCGCTCGCCGACATAGCGCGCCGCGGTCAGCGCGGCGAAAAACAGTCCCTCGCGGCTGCCGTTGAGCACCAGAAGCTCGGTCTCGGGATCGACCGGTCGCGGCATCCGGAACCGGGTGGAAAGCCAGTCCGCCGCCGCCCGGCGGAACGGCTCGATGCCCTTGGCGATGGGGTAGCGGCCAAAATCAGCGATGTGTTTGGCCAGGACCGGCCCGACGAAGGCCGGCACGGGGTGCTGCGGCTCGCCCAAGGACAGCGTAATCAAGGGCTTACCCGGCTTGTACGGAGCCAGCAATTCGGTCAGCCGGGCGAATGGCGAGCGCTCGCTTTCCTGGGTGCCGGCGCCATCTGGCGCACGGGATGAAGCGGTCATTGCCATACTTTAAAGCGCCAGCACTGTTGGGCAGCCGAGCGCAAGGCGCGGCCGGCCGGAAACGGATCAAACCACCATAGATACGGCGAGGTTAAGACGCGATTAACCATCGGCGGCCGGCGTCGTCCAGACCCGGAATTGGCGCAAAAAGAAAGGGGCTCCAACTTGCGCTGGAGCCCCTCAACGGTCAGGGCATTGCCGGGTATGTGCCCGAACCGTAGTTCTGGGCGCGACCACCGGAGGATGGTGGCGCCCCGGGAGAACTTACATGTTGTAAGCGCGCTCGCCGTGATCGGTGATGTCGAGACCTTCGCGTTCCGCTTCCACGGAGGGACGAAGACCGACGACCACGTCGACGAACTTGTAGAGGATCGCCGAGCCAATGCCGGACCAGAGCAGCGTGGCTCCGACCGCCTTGCCCTGCGAGATCATCTGGGCAACGAAGTCGTAGGTGCCGGCATTGTTGCCGGTGATGTTGGTGTAGTCGGTGATGCCGACGCCACCGAGGGCGGGATTGACCAGGATGCCGGTGCCGAGCGCACCGATGATCCCGCCGATGCAGTGGACGCCGAACACGTCGAGAGCGTCGTCATAGCCGAGTGCGTTCTTCACCGCGCTGACGAAGAACAGGCAGACCGGGGAGACGACAAGGCCCAGCACCAGCGCACCGATCGGGCCGGCAAAGCCCGAAGCGGGCGTGACCGCAACCAGACCCGCGACCGCGCCGGAGCAGATGCCCAGGAGCGAGGGCTTGCCCTTGACGATCCATTCGCAGAGCAGCCAGGACAGCGCCGCACCCGCGGTGGCCACCATGGTGTTGACGAAGGCCAGCGCCGTCACGCCGTTGGATTCGAGGTTCGATCCGGCGTTGAAGCCGAACCAGCCCACCCACAGCAGCGAGGCGCCGATCATGGTCATGGTCAGCGAATGCGGAGCCATCAGGTCCTTGCCGTAACCGGTACGCTTGCCGATGATCAGCGCGCCGACCAGACCGGCGATGCCGGCGTTGATGTGCACGACCGTACCGCCGGCGAAGTCGAGGGCGCCCGCGCCGGCGAGCCAGCCGACCGCACCCGTGACGTCGTCGAGCTTGGCCTGAGCCGCCGTCTTGGCCGCAGCATCCGTCGCCGCGGCAAGCGCCTTGGCAGCAGCTGCAACGTCATCCGGAGCGGCGACGTACCAAACCCAATGCGCGATCGGGAAGTAGACGAAGGTGACCCACAGCAGGATGAACAGCATCACCGCCGAGAACTTGATGCGTTCGGCGAAGGCGCCGACGATCAGGGCCGGGGTGATCATCGCGAACGTCATCTGGAACACGAAGTAGGCAAGTTCCGGAATGACGACGCCGTTGGAGAAGGTGGCCGCCGTCGAATTTGAATCGACGCCGTGCAGGAATGCCTTGGAGAGTCCGCCGATCCAGGGCGTCATGCTGCCGCCGTCGCTGAAGGCAAGTGAGTAGCCGTAGAGCGTCCAGACCACGCCGACCATGGAGACGATCGCGAACACCTGGGTCAGGATGGAGGCCATGTTCTTGGTGCGGACGAGACCGCCGTAGAACAGGGCGAGGCCGGGAATCGACATCATCAGAACGAGCGCGCTGGACACGAGCATCCAGGCCGTGTCGCCCTTGTTGGGGACCGGAGCGGCCGGTGCCGCGGCCGCGGCTGCGTCAGCCGCCGGTGCTGCGGCGGGTGCCGCATTCTGCGCGAGCGCGGCATCGACGAAGCCTACGGCGCAGAGCGCTCCGATAGCGAGGATTGCCCATCCCATGCTGGTTGGACGTTTGAACGTCATCTGTTTAACTCCTGATTGGTAAGTTGGGTGAGCGCGAAATCAGAGTGCCGCGGCATCTGCCTCGCCGGTGCGGATGCGAACCGCATGGTCGAGGTTGATGACGAAGATCTTGCCGTCGCCGATCTGGCCGGTTTTCGCGGCAGACGTGATGGCATCGATGGTCTTGTCGACCTGGTCCGAGGCGACAGCGACCTCGATCTTGATCTTGGGCAGGAAGCTCACCGCGTATTCAGCACCGCGATAGATTTCCGTATGGCCCTTTTGCCGGCCATATCCCTTGACTTCCGTCACCGTGAGACCGTGAACGCCAATGGCGGTCAGGGCGTCCCGGACTTCTTCGAGCTTGAATGGCTTGATGATCGCCATAACAATTTTCATGGGTCCTATCCCCGCTTGGGCCCGGTCCAGACACGACCGGGCGTATCGACTGAGGTTCACCACGCGGAGAGAGTTCACTACGCGGGCACAGCCAGGACCCATAGAATCAAATGCCGTGCCAGATCGGTCAGGTTCCCTAACGGACTATGAACGCGCACCTTTTCGCGCTTGGGACGAATCGGTGCCTCCTGCGCTATTCGGTCGCGCCCAAAAGCTAATCACACCTGATCAAAATACAGGCATGTCAGACTCCCGACATAATCATGCTCACCGGGAGGGCAGTTAAATGGTACCCTGATGGGGAATTTTATTGCAGAGCCTCGCCATGCTGCGAAATATCGAGACCTTCCAGCTCCTGCTGGAGCGAAACCCGCAGCGGCACGAAGACGCTGACCAGCTTGAGCAGCACATAGGTGACGCCGGCCGACCAGGCCAAGGTGACGGCGACCCCGTAAAGCTGGATCAATAGCAAATGCGGGTTGCCCTCCATCAGGCCGGAGGTCCCGCCGATCGAGGCGGTGGCGAACACCCCGGCCAGCAGAATTCCGGTCATGCCGCCGACCCCGTGGACGCCGAACACGTCGAGCGAATCGTCATAGTTGAAGCGGCGCTTTACCGAGGTGCAGGCCCAGAAGCAGATCAGCCCGGCGACCACGCCAATGACGATGCCGTGCCAGGGCGCGACGAATCCGGACGCCGGCGTGATCGTTCCAAGACCGGCCACCGCGCCGGAAATCATGCCGAGCACCGACGGCTTGCGCTGGATCGACCATTCGACCGCGCCCCAGGTCAGCGCGCCGGCGCAGGCGGCAAGATGGGTCGCGGTGATCGCCATCACCGCGCGCGAATTGGCCGCCAGCGCCGATCCGCCGTTGAAGCCGAACCAGCCGACCCACAACAGGCCGGTGCCGATCACGGCCAGCGACAGGTCGAACGGCGACAGGTTTTCGGTGCCGTAGCCATGGCGCCGGCCCATCACGATGGCCGCGACCAGGCCGCCGGCGCCCGCCGACAGATGCACCACGAGGCCGCCGGCGAAATCCAGCACGCCCGCGGCGCCGAGGAAGCCGCCGCCCCAGACCCAGTGCGCCAGCGGAATGTAGACGAACATGAACCAGCCGATGGCAAACACCAGATAGGCCGAGAACCGCATCCGGTCGGCGACCGAGCCCGCCACCAGCGCCACGGTGATGATCGCAAAGGTCATCTGGTAGAGCATGAACAGCACTTCCGGAATCGTCTTCGCCGCCGGATTGACGCCGTCCATGGTCATCCCTGAGAGAAACCAGCGATCGAGCGTGCCGAGCCAGGGACCATCGCCGACGAACGCCAGCGAATAACCGAATGCCACCCAGAGTATGGAAATGATCGCGACCGCCGCGAGGCTTTGCGCCATGGTCGCCAGCACGTTCTTCTTGCGCACCATGCCGGAATAGAACAGCGCCAGGCCTGGTATCGTCATCATCAGCACCAGCGCGGTGGCAACGATCATCCATGCGGTGTCGGCGGCGTTGATTCCGGCGGTTTGCGCCAGCGCCGGCGTCGCCAACGACGTCGCAAGACCAATCGGCGCAGCCAGCTTCGCTGCACGAGACGAAAGTGCCCCCATGGTATTTCCCCAGCAGTGTTTTGGCAGACCCGCATCGCCGGCGTCGTTGCCGGGTGCGAAGGAAGTGAAGCGACAGCGTTTTCGAGCGAAGCCTGCCCCGGACTTGATCCGGAATACCGGCTCGCGCCAGGAAAACGCGTCGAAGAAAACACATCAAACAAGAGAGGTAGAGCCCCGAGTCTGGTTAGAACCGGGATTCTAGAGCGCGTCGCTGTCGGTTTCGCCGGTGCGGATCCGCAGCGCGTGATCGATCGGCGTCACGAAGATCTTGCCATCGCCGATCTGGCCGGTGCGCGCGCTCGAGGTGATGACGTCGACCGCCTTGTCGGCGAGCTCGGAGGAAACGGCGATTTCGATTCGAAGCTTGGGCAGGAAATTCACGACATATTCGGCGCCGCGATAGATTTCGGTATGGCCCTTCTGCCGCCCGTAACCCTTGACCTCGGTGACCGTCATGCCGTGGACGCCGATGGCGGTCAGCGCCTGGCGCACCCCGTCCAGCTTGAAGGGTTTGATGATGGCAACAACGAGCTTCATGGTCAGGCTTTCATTTCTGTCGAATCCGTCGAATTCCGTGGGCGCGCCCGGCGCCATCCCAACTCTGGCATCTTTTTATGCAAATGGCACAAAAAGATTGCAGTCCCAACCGAAAAACGATTGCGGGAAATTACCTTCGTTGGATAGCCTCCCCGCCCGACGGGCTTGAATATTTAATATTTCACCAAAATCGGATTTCATCGCCAGCGGCATTGTGCCCATCCGCCCGCGCCAAGCCTCAAGGGAATAAAATGGCCGACCGAGCCTGGTTTTTTGCCTTCCAGGGACAGCAGCATGGGCCCTATCCGGAGCCGCAGTTCCGCCAGTTGATCACCAAAGGCACCGTGACGGCGGAGACGCTGGTTTGGACCGAGGGCATGGCGAACTGGCAAAAGGCCGGGGATGTTCCCGGCCTGTTTTCTGGACCGCCGGCCGCGCCGGGTGCGCCGGGACTGCCGGCCACCGCCGGTGGATATGGTGGCGGCGCGCTTTCGATCGATTTGGGCCTCTGGGATTTCACCTGGCGCACGCTGACCCTGTTGATCGGGCTCGCCTTCATCATCCCGACGCCCTGGGTCGTCGTGATGTATTGCGAGTGGATCGTCTCATGCATGCACGTTCCAGGGCGGCCGAATCTGAGATTCAGGGGCCGGCCCGCGACGCTGATGTGGTATTTCTCGGCTCTGATCGTCATCATCGCCGTGGCTGTTGTCGATGCACGCCTGCTCAACGTCATCTCGGGCATCGTTCAACTGGTGCTTTACTGGCTGCTCATCAGATGGTTCGTCGCCAACATCAGTTCGAACCGGCAACCGCTCGGATTGCGGTTCTCGGGCTCTTTCTGGGGCTATCTGGGCTGGAATCTGCTGGCCTTCGTTTCCACGATCACCATCATCGGCTGGGCGTGGGTCTATACCGCGCAAATCCGCTGGATGTGCCGTCACGTTGAAGGCACCCGTCACGAGGTGGTTTTCAATGCGACCGGGCTCGAATTCTTGTGGCGCGCGGTGGTCACGTTCATCGCGTGCGCCTTCATCATCCCGATCCCCTGGGTGATGAGCTGGTTAATCGGCTGGCAGGTTTCACAAGTCGAACTGGTCGAGCGATCGGCTGACGCCAACGCCTGAAGGCTTTACTTGCGCTGGCGCAGCGAGCCTTCCTGCGCCACCGACGCCACCAGCGTGCCGTCCTGCTTGAAGATCATGCCGCGCGTCAGGCCGCGGCCGCCCTGCGCGCTCGGCGAATCCTGTGCGTAAAGCAGCCATTCGTCGGCACGGAACGGCCGGTGAAACCACATCGCGTGATCAAGGCTCGCGGGCATCATGCGCTTGTCGAACAGCGTGCGGCCGTAACGCGCCATCGCGGCATCGAGCAGCGAGAAATCCGACGCATAGGCCAGCGCGCACATGTGCAGCGCCGGATCGTCGGACAGTTTCGAGGCGGTACGGATCCAGACATGGATGCGGCCGTCCTCGATCTTCTCGCCGAAATAGCGGTTGAGCTCGACCGGGCGCAGCTCGATCGGGCGGTCGGATTCGTAATAGCGGCGGATGAATTCCGGCATTTCGCGGAAGATCGGCTGTTTTGCCACCTCCTCGGCGGTGAGTTTTTCCGGCGGCGGCACGTCGGGCATCTTGTCCTGATGGTCGAAGGCGCTTTCCTCGTCGACGTGAAACGACACCATAATCGAGAAGATGGCGTTGCCGTGCTGGATCGCGGTGACCCTGCGGGTCGAATAGCTCTTGCCGTCGCGCAGCCGCTCGACCTGGTAGATGATCGGAATCTGCGGGTCGCCGGGCAGGATGAAATAACAATGCAGCGAATGCGGCAGGCGGCCTTCAACGGTGCGGCAGGCCGCTACCATCGCCTGCCCGATCACCTGCCCGCCGAACACCCGCTGCCAGCTCGTCTTCGGGCTGTTGCCGCGGAACATGTTCACCTCGATCGGCTCGAGGTCGAGAACGGAAATCAGGTCAATCAGGCCTTTGGACATGGCAGCGCTCGTTGGCTTTGTGTCATTCCGGGGCAAGGCGAAGCCTCGGACCCGGAATCCGGAGAAAATCGGAGCGAGGCTGTCGCGCGCCCCGGAATGATGCCCAAAGGGCCAAGACACCTTGCCTCGGGCCCCTGTTTCGCCCAGCTATAGTCATGTAGCAAGTCCAGTCTATGACCTCGGTGAGTAAGGGTAAGGCATGTCGGCACAGCGAAGCATTGTCATCGGCGGCGGCGCGTTTGCAGGGCTGGCGCTGGCTCTGGCGCTACGCCAGGGGCTCGGCGCCGACATTCCGGTCATCGTCGCCGATCCGGCGCTTTCGATGCGGCCAAGCCGCGATCCGCGCGCGACCGCCATCGTCGCCGCCTGCCGGCGCCTGCTGGATGCCGTCGGCGTCTGGGACCAGGTCGCGGCCGGCGCGCAACCGATCCTCGACATGGTCATCACCGATTCGAAACTGGAGGACGCCACCCGCCCGGTGTTCCTGACTTTCGCGGGCCATGTCGAGCCGGGCGAACCCTTCGCGCACATGGTCGAAAATCGCCAGTTGATCGATGCGCTGGCAGCGCGCGCCGAAGCCGAGGGCATCGACCTGCGCGCCAGTGCCGTGACCGATTTCGTCGCGCGCCCCGATGGCGTCGATGTGACGCTGGCGGACGGCTCCACGATCGAGGCGAGCCTGCTGGTGGCGGCGGACGGTGCGCGTTCGAAACTGCGCGAGCGCGCCGGCATCGCCACCCATGGCTGGGAATATGACCAGTCCGGCATCGTCGTCACCGTCGGCCACGAGCGGGATCACCAGGGCCGCGCCGAAGAACATTTCCTGCCCGCCGGCCCCTTCGCGATCCTGCCGTTGACCGGCAAGCGCTCGTCGCTGGTGTGGACCGAGAAGCGCGCCGAGGCGGCACGCATCGTTGCCCTGAGCGACGATGAATTTCACGCCGAACTCGAGCAGCGCTTCGGCCTGCATCTCGGCGAGATCAAGGCGCTCGACAAGCCGCGCGCGTTTCCGCTGAGCTATTTCGTGGCGCGCTCGTTCATCGGCGAGCGGCTGGCGCTGGTCGGCGACGCCGCGCATGTGATTCATCCGATCGCGGGACAAGGTCTCAATATGGGCCTGAAGGATGTCGCAGCGCTCGCCGAAGTGGTGGTCGACGCCGCGCGGCTCGGCATGGATCTCGGCCAGGCCGACGTGCTCGAGCGCTATCAGCGCTGGCGGCGGTTCGACACCATGGCGATGGGGCTCGCCACCAACTCGCTGAATCTGCTGTTCTCGAACGAATCGAAGTTGCTGCGCGCGGTGCGCGATATCGGGCTCGGACTGGTCGATCGCGCGCCGCCGCTGAAGAGCATGTTCATCCGCCAGGCCGCCGGACTTGCCGGCGAGGTGCCGCGGCTGTTGAAGGGCGAAGCGCTGTAGGCTCAGCGCGCGTCGCCGGCAAGGATGAAGGCGGCGACGGCCTCGATGAGGTCAGGATCAAGGGCCCGCTCCGGCTGATTATAGGCGGCCATATCGTCCGCCTCGTCGGTGACATCGACCAGAACGTGATTCATGCCCGCGAGCCACAGCGTCTTGGCCGCCGGAGCCGCAGCCCCCAGCGCTAGGAAATCCAGCCGCGCCACCTGCCGGTCGCGACTGCCTCCGACGATCAGCGTCGGCTGCTCGATCAGCTTCAAGGGAGCGATCGGGTCTTCGTTGAAAGCGGAGGCGATGCCAGGCTGCATCGCCGGAGGGATCAACAGCCCCTGCGGCGGCGGATCGACGATCTGGCCCGCCATAATGTCGTCGATCGCCTTGGCGATCGGCCCGAACATGTCGGGCGCGAGCGCCTTTTCAAGCTGTGCCTTGAGCAGGTCGCCTTGCCGGCGGGCGGCGGTGGCCAGCAAGACCAGGCGGTCGACGGGTATGCGACGCGCGGTCAGAATCGCGACCAGCCCGCCCTCGCTGTGTCCGACCAGAACGACTTTCGAGAATTTCCCGCTGCCGCGCAGGTAATTCACCAGCGCCACCGCGTCATCGACATAATCCTTGAAGCGAAAATCCTCCGGCCGGCCGAACGCCGGTTTCCATCCCCCGGCGCCGCGCTTGTCGTAGCGCAGCGTCGCGATCTTGCGCTGCGCCAGTTGCTCGGCGAGCTTCTTCAATGTCGCGGGCTTGATCTGGGGGCCGTTGCCGTCATGGTCGGTCGTGCCCGAACCCGCGATCAACAGCGCGACCGGCGGCTTCTCGACATCCGCCGGCACCGACAGCACCGCATCGATGGCGCCGACGCTGATCCTGGATTCCTCGGCGGACGCGCTCGCGGCCATGCCGAACAGGCCGATCATCGCGAACGCAAGAGCGATCGTTCCGGCGCGCATGCGCTATTCGATCTTCCGCGCCTCTTCCGGCAGCATGATCGGAATACCATCGCGAATGGGGTAAGCGAGTTTCGCCGAACGCGAGACCAGTTCCTGCCGCGCCGCGTCGTATTCAAGCGGTCCCTTGGTCAGCGGACAGACCAGGATCTCCAGCAATTTGGGGTCGACGGTGCCTTCAAGGCGTTCGGGCGTTGAACTCATATCGCTGCCTCCGGCTTGGTATCGGCTCTGGATTTTTCTGCCGCGTTTTCTGCGAACCGGTATCCATTTCGCTCGAAAACGCTATAGCACATTCTATCCGATGGAACGCTTGGATGGCGGCTCACCGCGAGGCGATCTGCAGGAGTTCGTCGAGCACTGCCTGCTGCCGCTCCCGCGGCAAGGGCTTGTCCGACAGCGCAAAGCCGACGAACGCCCAATAGAGGATGTGCGCACGGGAGCGCGCCACTTTTGGCGCAAGCCCGGAGGCCCTGAGCAGTCGCTCCACGTAACTCACCCGGCGGCGGTCGATCGCCTGCACCGCGCGGCGCGCGACCGGATCGTGCGTCGCCCAGATGCGGACCGCGTTCTCCAGCGAAAGCTTTCCGCCGAAGGCCTGGCGCAGTAGAAGCTGCAACGGGTTGTCGTCGGCGGAGGCAGCCTCGAGATTGGCGATGATCTCTTCGGCGGCCACCTCGCGCCAATGCTTCAGGATCGCGGCGTGGAACGCGCCGATATCGGCGAAATGCCAGTAGAAGCTGCCGCGCGACACCCCCATCGCTTTCGCCAGCGGCTCGGCCTTCAGCGCGGTAAAGCCGCGCTCGGCCAGCACCTTGAGGCCCTGGTCGAGCCAGTCCTTCGCGGAAAGTTGATCGGTCATATCGGTCCCTGCGACATCCGACCATACACCACTGTATTGACAGGTGCCAGCGTTCGGCCTATCCACCATACAGCCATGTATGGAGGCGGCCCGATGCGCGATTTCTTGCTGCAATGTTCAGGCGTAGCCGCGATCGCGGTCGCGCTGATCCATGGCGTGCTCGGCGAAACCAAGGTGATGCCGCGCGTCACCATCGAACCGGCGCGCCTGCGCACCCTGATCCGGCTGGTGTGGCAGGCCGGCACGGTGGCCTGGATCGGCGGTGGCGTGCTGCTGATCGCTGCACCCTGGATGGCATCGGAGCCGGCACGGCACTGGATTGTCGTCACCATGGCCTGCGTGTTCGCATTCGCAGCCCTCGCCAATGCACTTGCCACGCGCGGCCGCCACTTCGGCTGGATGGCGCTCTCCGCCGTGGTCGCGCTGGCGGTCGCGGGGTATTAGGGCATGATCCGGTGAGAACCGGTTTTCCGAATGGACCATGCGCAACCAAAACGAAGAGATCGCTCGCCCTTGATCCAGCGCAACACCTTAGAATGCCTCTAGTTTAGAGGAAGTCTCTTTGCCCGTCCGGCGGCGAAACGCTAGCTGTGGGCGTCAATCGGAGATGCGGGTGGTGCGTAAGGGAATACGGGGGGCGATTCTGTCCGGGCGTTGCAAGGCGATTGTGTTCGGCGCGTTGGCGTGTCTGTGGCAGGGCGGCGCGGCATATGCCGAGGACGCCAGTTCCTGGCGCGAACTCGAAACCAAATACATTTTCGGATTCACCACCGGCTCCGGCATCGGCCTGGAGGGTGAGAAGGAATTCACCATCGACACGGTCGGCCGGTTCGGCAAGCGCGATGGTCACTACGCCGCGACCGAGACCAAGTACGAATACGAGTTCACGCCGTCGCAGTTCGTACAGATCGAATTCGGCGCGCTCGGATCGACCCACAATATCGGCGCGATGACCGATCTCGACGGCCGCAACCAGGCGGCCTTCGCCGGCGGCTTTGCGGAATTCCGCTATCTCGCGCTCGAGCGCACCTCGAACAATCCGCTGTCGGTCACGGTCGCCTTCGAACCCAATGTGCGGCTGATCGACGAGACCAGCGGCGACCACGTGCAAAACTACGAATTCGAAACCACCATCAACGCCGACCTCGAACTGATGCGAAACCGGCTCTATGCCGGGTTCAATCTGCTCTACGAGCCCGAGGTCACGAAAACCATGTTTGACGAAACCCAGCGCGAAGCTACCTTCGGCGGCTCGGCGGCGCTGTCGGTTCGGGTGCTGTCCAACGTCGTGATCGGTGGCGAGGTCTGGTATCTCCGGCATTACGATGCCATCGGTCTCACGGCCTTCACCGGCGATGCCGTGCTGCTGGGGCCCAATCTCTACATCCAGTTCACGCCGAAAATGTTCATGACCGCGGCGTGGAATGAACAGGTCTGGGGCCGCGAAATCGGCAATCCCGTTTCGCTCAATCTGGCGGAGTTCCAGCGCCATCGCGCCCGGCTGAAATTCGCCTGGGAATTTTGATTTTCGTCAACATCAGAGGGGATGACGGGTGTCTGCTATGCCGATGATGAAACGACCGGTTCTTGCCGCGCTCTGCGCGATCGCGTCGCTGCAGGCGGCACCGTCGCGGGCGCAGCAGTCGACCGAGATAAGGCTTACCTATTCCAAAGGCCAGTTCCAGCCCAGCGAGGTCAGCGCGCCGGCCGACAAGCCGATCTCGTTCCGGGTCAAGAACCTCGACGCCAAGGCCATGGAGTTCGAGAGCACGTCGCTGCGGGTTGAAAAGGTGGTTGCGGCAGGCACCGAAGGTGTCATCAATGTGCGCGCGCTCAAGCCCGGGCGCTATGAATTCTACGACGACTTCAACGACAAGGCGCGCGGCGCCCTGACCGTGCAATAGGTGGATTCTCCGTGCTCGCCGCCCTCATCATCGTCTTCCGCGAGGTATTCGAAGCCGGATTGATCGTCGGCATCGTGCTCGCGGTGACCGGCTCGGTTCCGCACCGCAATCGCTGGATCGGCGGCGGGGTGCTGGTGGGCGTGCTCGCGGCGTGCATTGTCGCAGCCTTTACCGGGGTGCTGTCGCAACTTTTTGCGGGCATGGGGCAGGAGCTGTTCAACGCCGCCATTCTGGGCGTCGCCGTGGTGATGCTGACCTGGCACAATGTCTGGATGGCGCATCATGGCAGGGAAATGGCCGGCGAACTGCGCGCGGCCGGCCAGGCCGTCGTGGAGGGCAGCAAGTCGCTGCTGGCGCTTGCCGTGGTGGTCGGCGTTGCCGTCCTGCGCGAAGGCAGCGAGGTCGCGCTGTTTCTCTATGGCGTCGCCGCCTCCGATGGCGGCTCGGGCGTGAGCCTCGCGATCGGCGGCTTCATCGGTCTGGCGCTGGGCGCCGGCGTTTGCCTGTTGACCTATTTCGGCCTGATGCGGATTCCGCCCCGGGCGCTGTTTGCGACCACCACGGCCTTGATCACGCTGCTCGCAGCCGGCATGGCGACGCAGGCGGTGGCCTTCCTCGAGCGCGCCGGCTGGCTCACCTCGCTCGATACCGTGGTCTGGGACACCGGCTGGCTGCTTCCGGAGAACGGTATCGCCGGCCGTACCCTGCATACGCTGATCGGCTACACCGATCAGCCGACCGAGATGCAGCTTGTCGTCTACGTTGCGGTGCTGCTGGCGATGTTCCTGCTGATGCGGCTGACCGGATCGCAGCCAACTGATCGCGGCGTCTCGGCCATGCCGAAGAGCGCCGCGTAATCTCATTCAACGGTCCATCCAGTTGCCGGCAGCGCTCGCCCGCTATTGCAGCGGCGGATCTCCGCTGGTGCGCTTCTTGGCGAGATCCATCTCGGTGACCGCGACCAGGATTTCCGCGCGGGTCTTGAGGTCGGGCGCTTCCAGCATCGCCTGCTTTTCCGGCGGGCCGTAGGGCGACATCATCGCCAGCGCATTGACCAGGGCCTCGTTGGGCGCGCTCTCGACGCCTTCCCAGTCGACCTTGAGATTGTTGGCCTGGAGAAAATCCGTCAGCACCGCCAGCAGCGCCTCGCGGTCGACCGCCTCCTCGCCCTTGCGCGCGGTGAAATCGTCAATGAAGGGGAAGAAATCCACCTTGCATTGCCGGTACGCCGTCAGCACGGTCAATTCCTCTATCACCTTGAAGCGCGCGATGCCGGTGAGTTCGAGGA
>Ga0209698_10004656_pt1 | contig 14969 bp, 12 predicted proteins | sample LitLauG_LLR_2012_FD_187203 | JGI IMG/M metagenome (GOLD analysis project Ga0209698, IMG submission 187203) | Freshwater sediment microbial communities from Pennsylvania, USA - Little Laurel Run_MetaG_LLR_2012 (SPAdes) (version 2) | ecosystem: Environmental > Aquatic > Freshwater > Creek >...
ATGGGCAATCGCGCTCATCGGTCAACGATTGTACAGGTCAACTGACGATAACAGGCGTTTACACTCATTGAGAACACACCCGACCTCAACCTTCGGTCAATGAGTGAAATGGCGATTCTTGGCCAGTACCGGAGTGGCCTGGGGGTGTCTATCTGTTTAACTTGTTGTTCACTTTTTGAAGGCAACCGTCGCCGTTAGCTCTTGCAGAACCCAGTTGGCACCCTTGTTGGGACAGTTGCCATTGCCGCAAAGTCCAAAGATAGTACCCTTTTCGACAATCTCGACAGAACGACACGCCGAGTGCTGATATCGCCCAGTATCCGGTGCGGGGCTTCCGACTGCACGATAAACTTCCATGTTTGCCATTTGGTCCTCCTCTTGTTGGGCTGCGTGAGGAACGCGCGGACTTATCGGCAACACGAGTCTAGAGCCATCGGGGCAGGGAGAACTGTTCAACTATACTCACCTGAATTAAACCTAGGCACCTCAGCGCAAAGTTGGTTGTCAACGGACGATTACGCTCACGGTCCGGTCAATCAGTTATTACACTCTAAGCCGCCGAACGAGCAGACCGGAACCCGGGTTCGATGTAGCAGTACATGGCCTGTTTCAATTGCGAATCCACTTCGTCTGCGATGGTGACAACGTCCAGGAGCAGCTTGCTGAAATCTACTCGAGCCAGATTCTTTTGTAGCGTGTTAAAGATACTGACCTGTAGAATTCGCGACTCCTCGACTACCATCGCGGCTGTGTAGCCCTGTTCCCGACGCAAGACTCCGTGCTCGCGTGCTGGGATCGAGATGCTTCCCTTCTCGGTTGGCGGGAGGCGTAAGCGGCAAATCAGGTCAGCGAGGAGATTGGGAAGATGGCCGGTGCGATCCACAAAGCTCAGCGGGATACAGGTCAACTCCTCGTCGTGGTTCACCAGTTCCATCCAGTCCTGAATAGTAGCGCCCATATCACGCTGCAGTATCGAAGCCACGCTTTCCGTGGGTAACGGCCTATGAGCGACAGGGTTCGCTAGTTTTTCCCGGATAGCTTGGCGGAGTGAAGCAATATCGATTGGTTTCACAAGGACTTCGTCGGCTTGCATGCGGATGGCAGCCAACGCCTCATCCAGCTCCGGATAGCCGCTGAGCACCAGAGTGACTGCTTGAGGGTGGGTGTGGCGCATGGCGCTGACGACAGTAAAACCATCACCGGCATGCGGCATGTGCAGGTCCGAGAGAAGTACGTCAAAACTCCCTGCAGCGATGCAGCCAAGCGCTTCCTGTACGCTCGCTACGGCGATTACGTCGTACCCGTCGCGTTCCAGCGCTGTCCGTAGCATGTCGCGGACCGCGTCGTCGTCCTCGGCTAGCAAGAGTCTAGGGTTCATGGCACTGTCCTTCCCCGTGAACTTTCGCCTAGGAACTGCACCAACCCTAGCCCGAGTTCCCCAACTCTGTCTGTTCAAGAGTGCACACTTATAGGTGCAACGACCATGACACAATTGGTCCCCTGCCCAGCTCTCATCCGTGGAGATTCCCTTTTGTTTTCATAGGCTTTGCAAACATCCCGAGTGATTGATCGCTAAATCAAGTCATCGTCAACCTCCCAACTGGTTGTAATCAGGCATTTACACTCATTGACCCCAGATCGAGGGGAGGCCCGGTCAATGAGTGAAATGGCGATGTTACGCCAACTGACGCTCCGTTCGTCGAAGCAGTTGGTGACAGTCAACCCTAAAGGCAAGAGACCCCGACCGGTGAAGATCGGGGCTCGTCGTTTGGATGCTCTGTTTGTTTCTCCCGCTAGTGGCGGAAGGCACCCCTGCGCTCGGTGCCGCAGGGGTGTAGCCACTCTAGGTCGCGGCAGGGGTGTAGGTTCCCATGCAGTCGAAGAAGGTAGACTGGTCGGGATTGCCCTTTGCTTTGCAGGTGCCATCGGCTTTGCCGCCCTTCATCTTTCCGCCACCTTCGATGAGAGACCATTTGTTGGTCCCGGACTGGAATGCTCCGTCCTTCATGGTGCCGGAGAATTCGTATTTGTATACGTTCTTATCGCCGTTCTCCATGCTTTCGACGAATTCACCGTGGCCGGTTACCTCATCGCCCTTGATGTAGAGGAACTCGGTGCCAAGGCCCGACTTCATCTTGTTTCCGGCGATGTCGCCTTTGACAGCCGTACAGTTGATCTGTTCGATCGCATAGGCGTGTCCCGGCTTGTCACCGACGGGAATGCTGTGCTGATCTGAAGGTTTGTCACACTTCCACTGAGCGTTTGTTTTCCCCTGTGCCAGCGCGACACTGGACACCAGGCAGACATGGCATAGAACCACACACATCTTTTTCATTCGTTCCTCCTTATTGTTGGACGGCGTCCTCGACGACAGGGATTCAGGCCGCTGGAATGACGATAAATGCCGCTAGCATTCACCCCGAGCAGCGCTCTTGCGAACGAAGCATACTCTCAAAGGTGTCCTAAAGGTAGCTGTTGCAAACAGGCGATTTCACTCATTGACCTGAGCTTCTTCCCGCGCCTAGGATTGCGCCCTGATCGTTCTCAGTGTTTAGCAGGAGGCTACCATGCGTCGAGAACGCGTGCTGAAGGCAGTGTTGGTCGTGGTCGGGGTGCTCTTTACGGCCGGGGTTTATCCGCTGGCGATTCACTTATTGCATCCGCAGAAGTGCGAATACTCCGACGTGATGCTGCTGAGTCTCTATGTCACGCTCGGCATCTTCTTGCTTGTCGCGGTCCGCAGCCCATCGGCGTATCGTAGCCTGATCGCCTTCGCTGCATGGTCGAGTCTCGCTCACGCCATTGTTATGGGCGTGCAGGCCTTGCCAAATGCGAACATGCGCGGGGACCTTTACGGCTCGGCTGCACTCGTCGTCATCGGTGCGGCCCTGCTCGTGCTGACTCCGGCAAAGCAGTCCGCAGTCGCCGCATAGGCTGAACTCGTTACCGTACCAAAATGAGAGACCGGATGGCAGAAGTGTCGCCACGTTGCAAGGCCAGGGGTCCGCCTTTCCACTGCTCGACGCTGTAACGGCAGCATCTCCCAGGTGAGTGCAATGCCGACGCCCAATACTCCGTCCTGCACAAAAAGTGCGGCGGTTGGACCAGTCTTGCGGTTTTGCGAGTGAGCGCTCTTGCTCAGAATAAGGCTGCGTCGAGTGCTAAGGTCAAGGCGGACTAGAGAGCGAGTCGTCCGGCGGATGGTAGGAGCTTGGCGCTTGCCGGGCTGCGGTATGGTAAAGCGAATTGCACGCTTCGGGATCGTTTCCTGCGTGTTGTTGGCTGCATTTGGGGCCGTGTGCCAAAGCCTACGTCCATCCCTTCCTGATGCCCCTTCGGAGCAGAGTGAGACTTCGGCGCAGAAATCTAACGTGTTCGTTGAGGAAGCACGTTTCGCTTTAGAATTCGGCGCGATGGGGGGCAAGGCGAGCGTGATGCGTCAAAGCGGTTTCGCCGCTCCTGAGAAGACGGCATCCGGTCAAAAAGAGTCGAACAATGTTTTTAAGCAGTACTTGAAGTCTTCCACATTCAAGCAGCAATCGGGTTATCACTCTTCAAGCGGCGGTAGTTTGATGGGTAGAGCTACGTTTGCAGGTTCGCGGGTTTTTGTTGTGCGGGATGAATTCGGAAAGAGCAGGCTGAATACGTCATACCTGCTGCGGGCTCTGACTTCGATGGCCGCGGCCACTGCCTCGCGTCCTTACTGGAGGAGGTCTCTCGGGGAGCCGTTCGGTGATTTTAGTTCGACAGTTGGCAACGAAGCGGGTACGAACCTGTGGCAAGAGTTTAGGCCCGGTATTGAGCAGCTAATGAAGAGGCACAACCCGAGACTTGTGTCTAAGATCAAAGAGCACATCGACCATAAGTAGCTCGCGACCGGAACCCAACTATTGCACCTATCGCACTCAGCTTCGGCTCCAATTCCGAGTCTGAAACGCCAGATGACTGAAAGCGCCCCACTGCGCTAACTGTTGAAATCAGGCGATTATACTCACTGAGCAACAGTCATTGGGGACCACCGTCCGATTTTTTGCTTGCCGGTAAAGCACACTGGGCGGGAGGGTTAAGTCCGCAACAAAGCTGCTCTGGCAAGAAAACGCCCAGCCTTGCCTCTTCGATTCAATCCGAAGAGATGGGGCTGGGGTTCGATTGGGTTCTGGCAAATCCTACTGACTGGCAGCCGGCTTGGCGGCTGGTTTCTTAGCGGCCGCCGGCGCGGAAGCCTTCGGACTCCAGAAGTCCGGATCAGCCTTGACCCAGTCGTCCGATGGGTAGCTCATACGCGGATTGAAGATGAACAGGTTTGACTGACTTTCCTGAATTGATGCCGCCGACAACTCGGCCAGCTTCTTCATACCTTCGGCCCCCATCGCCGCTTCAAAGTCCTTGCCCTGGCCCATTTCCTGGTCAATCTCCGAGGCGGACTTCATCGGCGTGAAGAAAATGTAGGTGGTGTCGGGAGATCCATAAGTCGACGCGTAGCAGGCCCAGCTCGTCCCTGGGATCTTCTCGTATGCGGCAAGGACCATTTTCATGCCGTCATCCCACTCCTTGTCGCGCCCTGGCTTGATCTGGAAGCGCGCGATTTCAAAATAGCGCATGTATGGCAGGTCCACGGCGGGACGCAGACTATAGTCTGGGTTGAAGCGGAACACGCCGCCATCGGTATCGCTCAACAGTTCACCGTCTGCAGCCCAGGCGCGATTGAGATCGGCCGACAAGGTGGCGTTTTTCTGCTGCGCATTCACATCTTTTTCCCAGGCTTCAAACGAGTCGTACCCGGTGAGAAAAAGAGCACGCGATTTGCCCGAAAGAGACTCGACGGCCAGATAGTGGGTGGGCCACTTTGCCCGCTTCATTGCCTGGACAAACGCGCTTTCCGTCTTTTCATGGGGGGCGCCTGATTTCCCCGGCTTGGTATATTCCCGGCCGATCACCAACACCTTGGGCGGCATGACTTGGTTGGACGTGTCCTGAGCAACGGCAATCACAGTCGCACCAACAGCCAGCAGGACGACTACGGCGAGCGCGGACCTTGCGAATCGTTTCATAGTTGGACCCTCCTGGGTCACAGATTGATTCCCTACTCGGGATCCCCGGGATCGGAGCGGCGGTCACGCCAACGGTTGGCAACTGTCCCAGGGTTCAGTCTTGGTTGAAAGTTGTCGCTGTTGTTGCCAACGGGCCAGACTATACACCCTTTTCAACGAGGATGGCGCGGTTGTCTATTCTGTGCTGGCTCTTGCGGTGTATTGAATGGCAGAGGCCGCTAAGTAACTGTTGTTAACAGGCGTTTACACTCATTGAGAACTCGCCGATCCCTGGTCAATGAGTGAAATGGCGATTTTTTACCACTTATTGTCACTTCTCATCAGCGTTGGTCACATCGGGCTGTCGCCGACCAGGAAGGATCTGGAGCGATCTTGGCTTCGTGGCCGAGATCAGGCCATGGTCAGCTTCTTTTGAACTTCCTCCAGCGAGAAGCCCCTGGTTTCAGGATAGAAGGCAAGAACCACGAAGAACTGGATCACCATCATAACTGAGAAAAACACGAACGGGTAAGCACCTGAAGACGCAGCCATGAGCGGAAACACGCCGGAGATTAGCGCGTTCATGAACCAGTGTGAGAAGCTGCCCAGGCTCTGCCCTTTTGCCCTCACCTGGTTGGGGAATACTTCGCTGAGGTAGACCCAGATAACCGCACCTTGGGAGAACGCGAAGAAGGCGATATAGCCGATAAGGAGCCACACCAGAAGATTCTGGTGGCGAGCGCTGAAGAAGATCATAGCCACTCCCGCGAGGCACCCCGCTGTTCCGACGGAGCCCACCAGAAGCAGTATCTTGCGTCCAATGCGATCAATAACCGACATGGCCAGCAAGGTGAAGAGGAGATTCGTTGCCCCGATCGTGACCGCCTGCAGATCTCCCGAGACTTTGCTGAAGCCTGCAAACGCGAAGATGTCGTTCAGGTAGTACAGAATGGCGTTGATGCCAGAGAGCTGATTGAACATACCGATCGAGACCGCCAGAAAGATAGGCAATCGGTGCTTCCAGGAGAACAACGACTCGTTGGCAGTGTGCTCCTGGTCAATCGATTCGACAATGTCCTTCAAGTGCTCCTCATAATCCTCTTCGCCCGTCAGACGCAACACCTCTCTGGCTTCGTCGATTCGCTGCTTCTTTACCAGCCAGCGTGGACTTCGGGGAATAACAAACAGCGCTCCAAAGAAGAACACCGCAGGGATCGATGCGACACCGAGTTTCCAGCGCCACTCGCTGACGTCAAACTGCGCAAGGCCCAGCAAATAGTTGGAAAGATAAGCCAGCAGAATTCCGAAGATAACATTGAACTGAAAAAACCCGACCAACCGGCCACGCCACTTCGCGGGAGCAATCTCTGCGATGTACATTGGACCAAGCACCGAGGAACCTCCGATGCCCAACCCCCCGATGAAGCGGAAGAACACCAAAGCGCTCCAGTTCCAGGCAAAAGCGCAGCCGAGTGAGGAAGTCAGATACAGAACCGCCATGGCCCGCAAGCTGTCGCGCCGACCATAGTGATCGCCGGGTATGCCCGCCAGCATCGCCCCCAGCACCGTTCCCCATAGAGCCGCTGCCACGGTCACTCCGAGAGAGGCCGGCGTAAGGTGATACGTCTGGGTCAAGGCGTGGGTCGTGCCGGCAATCACCGCCGTGTCAAACCCAAAAAGCAGACCACCCAGAGCGGCGACAACAGTGCTCTTAACCAGATAGGGGTTGATGGTCATTCACGTTCCGAAAATGTTCTGGTTCAAGAACTGGTTGCGGAACTTGCCTCGAGGATCGAATCTGCGGCTCAGTTCAATAAACTCGGGTATTTTCTTGTGAACCCGCTTGAGTTCCGCCGGCGACGTGGTAAACAGCTTTCCCCAGTGTGGGCGCGCATCGAACGGAGCCAGTTCTTTCTCAATTACAGGCAGCAGTTTGCTGACCGCTGGCCAATCCGGCTTCCATGTGAAATGGATGGTCACGCAGTCTTGCTTGTAGCAAGGGCTCATCCACAGCACATCCGCGGCTATAGTTCGAATTTCGGTAATCAGCAATGCCGGGCCCACCTGATCGCGCAGCCGTTCGACGGCCAGAATAGCTTCAACCGCGTGATGTCTCGGTACGAAGTACTCCGCCTGAAGCTCCTTGCCCGCGCTCGGCGTGAAGCCCATGCGAAAGTGCGGGAGGCGCTCGTACCAGGGCCCGAGTTCTCCCATCTGCGCTGTACAGTTTTCCGCCGGCAACTCTTTGATCGGGTGGAGATTCCGCTCAGCCGCCTTCGCACCGAAGAACTCCGGAGTCGCGTGGAATGACTGTCCTTCTTCGACGCGACTCTTGATCCACACTTCGTTAACCCGTTGCTTCTGCCAGTCGGTAAACAGACTCACGCTATAACCGCTGGCTTCGATCGCATCGAAATGATCTTTCAACTCGTTCAGAGGCAAGTTTTCATAGACGTACTGGCGTATCTTGTAAGTTGGCTGAATGTCCAGCGTGAGCTGTGTAATCACGCCCAGCGCTCCCAACCCGACCACGGCACCCAGAAATGTCTCGCCATCGCGCTCACGGGTTAGATTCACGACCTCGCCGGCTGCTGTCACCAATTGGAGCCCGGCGACGGCGGTGGACAGATTGCCGTTCTTCTCGCCGGAACCGTGGGTTGCGGTACTGCACGCGCCCGCCACCGAAATGTGCGGCAGGGATGCCAGGTTGTGCAGGGCGAACCCCTTGCCGTCGAGGTACGGACACAACTGCCCATACGTCATTCCTGCGCCAAGGGCTACTGTTCGTTTCGCCGGCTCGATTGCAATCACTTCATTCATCGGCTTCACCGACAGGAACCCGTCTTTGCTGTCGGCAATGTTGTTGAAGCAGTGCCGCGTGCCGAGTACTTTGACGTGATCTTCTTTTCTTGCGTAGTCTTTGACCTGGGCGAGCGATGTAGCGGCGTACAAGCGGTCCGTACTGTACTGGAGATTCCCGGCCCAGTTGCTGAGTTTTTCCTGTCCCACCAAGGCCAAAAGGCGCGACAGCGGTGGAAATGCAATCACGGTGGCCAGCAGTTTCAGAAATGACCTTTTGCTCATAGTGGCAGCTCGAAAATAGCTTCTATGGCTCGTTGTGACGCAGTGCGCTCGATTAAGATGCCGACAGGTCGACGATTTTTCCGGGATTCATTCTGTTGTCTGGATCTAGTGCCTGTTTGATCGAGCGCATGACGTCTAGCGCTTCGCCGTGCTCATCCTTCATATATTTCATCTTGCCGTAGCCGATGCCGTGCTCACCGGTGCAAGTACCGCCCATTTGCAACGCCCGCTGCACGGTCTGTTCTGCGAATCGATGCGCCTCCTCGATCTGGCTGGAAATGCCGGGATCGAGGACGCACAGGACATGAAAGTTCCCATCGCCAACGTGGCCGACGATCGTGGCGGGAAAGGAAACGCGCGCCAAGTCGCTCTTGGTTTTGGTAATGCACTCGGCGAGTTGTGAGATGGGAACACATACGTCGGTCACCAGTATCTTTGCGCCGGCCACGAGCGCGTGGGCAGCAAAATACGCATTGTGTCGCGCGCTCCATAGTTCGTCTTTGTCTTCCAGATTCGTTTTCCACTTAAATCCATGACCACCGTGTTCGGCCGCCAGAGATTCCAACATCGCGGTCTGGTCTCCGACAGCGCGGTCATTCATGCCGTGAAATTCGAAAAACAAGGTAGGCAGGACCGGGATGTCAATCCTTGAATAGCGATTGATCGCTTCGACTTGCTTGTCGTCGAGAAACTCCACTCGTGCAAGCCCGATGCCGAACTGAACTGCCTCGATCACGGTTTGCACAGCGCCTTCCACAGTCTCGAAAGAACAGAATGCTACCGCAACGGCCTCCGGCAGAGGGTGCAAACGCACGGTAACTTCCGTGATTACTCCCAGCGTACCCTCGGACCCGATGAAGAGGTGAGTCAGATCGTACCCAGCCGAGGACTTCCGAGCTCGGCTACCTGTTTTGATCACGCGACCATCAGCCAGCACCACCGTCAGGCCAAGTATGTTCTCGCGCATGGTGCCGTAACGCACGGCCGTCGTCCCGGAGGCGCGCGTCGCCGCCATCCCTCCGATGGTCGCGTCGGCGCCTGGGTCAATGAAAAAAGTGAGGCCGGTATTGTTGAGGGCTTTGACCAGCTGCATCCTAGTGATGCCGGCTTCGACGGTCGCATCACAGTCTCCAACGCTGACCCGCAACACTTTGTTCATCTCTCGCAGATCGATGGTGATGCCGCCCCGGATCGCGTGTACCTGACCTTCCACGGAGGTACCAGCGCCAAACGGCACCACCGGGAGGCGGTGCCGGGCGCTGATCTTCATAATTTCACTGACTTCGTCCGTGCTGCGCGGGAAACACACGATGTCGGGCAGTGCGGCTGCATGGTAGGACTCGCCGTGGCTGTGGTGCTCGCGTTGCGCCGCAGCCGACGTCGCTCGCGAACCGAGCAACGCTTGCAGTGCAGCCAAGGCAGCTTCTATCTCGGCCGCACTGCGTGTCGTTGCTGGGGGAGCCATGGTCACGGCCTTTCAAGCTCCTAGAACGTGAATTTTGCGCTGAGCTGCAGTTGACGCGAGGTGGTTGCGGTGCTGGTAATTTGGCCGGCAGCACCGTTAGGCATATTCAGCTGGGTGAAAAGCTGAGCATTCGGGAACCCAAAATTGGCGTGATTCGCCAGGTTAAAAATGTCGAGTCGCAATTGAAGGTTGGTTCGCTCGGTCAGTTTTGTGCTCTTAGCAACCGAGAAGTCAAATTCCTTGACACCGGGAGCAATCAGAGTGTTCCGTCCCAGGTCCCCGAAAATGCCGGCCGTCTGAATCTGAAACGCTGTCGGATCAAAACCGAAGACTCCCGATTGCGTCTTATGGACGAATGTTGGATTGCTGCTTCGCCCGGGCACCAGATCGGGGCGCTCGGCGTTTGCTGCCGCTCCACCCGCGCCAACATTTGCCTGGTCGAAGCCGTCATAAACGCTGTAGGGAGTGCCGGTATGCACGCTGCCGATCAAACTCAATTGCCATCCGTCCTTGAGCCGGTTTCCGGTAAACGGCAATTGCCAAATCACATTGCTGGTCCAGTTCTGCCTCAGGTCGAAGTCGCAGGGACCGTAGTCGACGTTGCGCTTCGTATTTGCCAGGTTTCCTGCTTGCAACCCAAAGGTCTGACCATTAGGCCCGATCGAATCGTTCCCTGTGTAGTAAGAACCATAATCCAGGCACTTAGAATACGTGTACGCGGTTCGGAACTGCACCTGTTTACCGAATCCTCGGTCCAGGGCAAGTTGCAGCGAGTTGTAATTCGATGTGCCAACCGCAAACCGGTCTATGATACTGCCAAGCTTTGGATTGACTGGCGTGCAGATAGCTGGATTCGGGCGCACGATAGTCCCATCTGCCAGCACTTGGCTCGGCAGGCATGGATTTGTTTCCTGTCCGATGAACAGGTGATTGGCTCGTGATCCCACATATCCTACCGTCATGACAGTGTGGGAAAACACTTCGCGCTGCAGGTTCAGGTTGTACTCCATGATGTAGTCATTCATCTTGGGGTTGTACTGAGTCTGCTGACCGCCTCCTGGCAGACCAATCGCAAGTCCGCTGCCGAATGGGTTCGGGATGGTCGGATTCAGAATGTCGGTCACGTCGTAGATCGGAGGATTGAACAGGTACGCAATCTGCACCTGCATCTCCAACGGCAGATCGGCAAAAGCTCCGAAGCCGCCACGAAGAGAAGTCTTTCCATTGCCAAACACGTCCCACGCGAATCCGACACGGGGCTCAAGGTTCCACTTCGTCACGTTGTGGGCGAACGCTTTCGGTACCTGAGTGAAGCCGGCGTCGGTGGCTGGATTGATCAGGTTGTAGAGCTCGTCATGAGCCTCGACGGGGTTAGTTTCAAAGTCATACCGCAAGCCAAGGTTGAGCACAAAGCGGCGGTTCAGCTGGAATTTGTCCTGGACATACGGCGCCAGATTCGTATGCCGAATGTCCCGGCTGGAATTATTGGCCGTCGTGGGAACTCCGGCGAAGAGAAACGGTTGATTTTGTAAAAACGCCACGAAGGGCGCCTCGAATGCTGTGCCATAGTTGTAAAGGCCGTTGTACAACACCTCCCCCCCATTGATGATGGGGATGCTGGCGGCGATGTAATGCCTTACCACTTCAAACCCGAACTGAAGGGTATGGCGCCCCGTCGTCCAAGAAAGCTGGTCACGGAATGTGAAACGATTCACCAACTCATGCGCGCTATCATTGCCCCCGATCGCGGCCAGTCCGGACACGGCGAGCGTGCCCTGAATGCCCGATCCCGGAACTATCAGTAGATTCGGATTGTTTCGGGTCTGGACATCAATATTCGAACGAACGTAAGAAAAATGTCCAACATTGAGAAGGGTCGGTGAAATCACCTTACGCTCCTCAAACGTCAGATACTGATTGCGCTGTGTGTCGTCGTCGGTGGTGACTGGATTGGGTAGGGCCGTGAGTTTTGCATCGTCGAATTCGTAACTCCCGAACAAAGAGTCGGAGCTCGACAGATTGTGGTCAATCCTGACAATCGCGTAATTCTCATGAAGGGGCTGGGCTAGGCTCGAGTTATTGTAAGCTGTACCGGTCGGTAAACTAGTGGGCGGGGGTAGGAAGATTTCCCCGCCGTTCGGCGTTGGAAAGGAACTCAGGTAACTGGCAATGGCCGGATTGATACCCACGTTGGCAAGATTCGTGCTCGGGTTGCAGGTGTAAGTCGGCGGCGGCGCCAAATAGCAGGGTAAATATCCTGCTTGGAAATTCGCGTCGGGAACAATGGTTTTCACAGGAACCGTCAGATTCTGCCACAAGCCCTCGTAATTTCCGAAAAAGAAGGTTTTGTTCTTCTTGATCGGGCCGCCGAATGTTCCGCCAAACTGATTTCGGCTGAAGGGCAGGGTGCCCGACAGCGGATCGAAGTAGTTGCGCGCATCCATGGCGCTATTGCGGGCAAATTCATACGCCGATCCGTGGTATGCGTTCGTGCCCGATCGAATCGCTGCGTTGACCACCGCTCCATTGCCGCCGTACTGCGCCGCATAGGTGTTGGTGAGAACCTCGAATTCAGCGATTCCGTCCACTCCGAGTGTGGTTCCAACAAGATTTGCGCCGGTCCCGTTTCCCCAAACGCCTGCTGTGTCGGTCCCGTCAATCAAGAACAATTCTCCCTGGGGCCTGCCGCCAGCGACCGAAAAACGTTGCGGCGATCCGAAACCGAATGGAACGAGAGTCGAAGCTCCTTCGGTATTTTCCTGCGGAACCGGCTGGATTCCGGGCGTGAGCAGAGTCAACTGGATAAAGTTGCGGCCGTTCAACGGCAACTCCCGGACCTGCTGTTCGCCAACCAGAAAGCCCACCGCGCTTGAGTTAGTGTCGACGGTCGGCACATCGGCCGCCACTTCCACTGTCTCGGTCACTTGACCCACCGTCAGAGCAAACTGAACCACCGCGTCCTGGCCGACAGTGAGAACAATCGGGCCCTGCACGCTCGTCTTGAAGCCCTCTTTTTGCGCTTCGACTTTATAGCTGCCGATGGGAAGACTTGAAACAGAATAAGATCCACTCTGACTTGTCGACGAGGATGTAGTGACGCCGGTCGCGACGTTTGTAATCGTGATCCTGGTGTCGGCGAGCCGCGCGCCCTGGGTGTCAGATACTGTTCCGGAAATCGTTGCCGTGCTGGTTTGAGCCGGCAGAACGTGGCTCAGTGCTGCGATCAGGCACACGCATAGGAATGTGCAGACGATTGGGGAGATCCTGGCTGTTTTTGGCATGTTGTCCACCGTTGACAAGTGATGAGGTCCGGGCAACGCGCCCAGCACCGATGGTCAAAATCCCATCTTCGGGCAAACGCCGTCAATGTATCGCTCAATTAGTTGAGACAGTCTGCAATTCCCCCCCTGAAATCAAAAGACGGCCGCTTGGCGCCCTCAACATATTGAGCGACAAATTGACAGTGCAAATTGAGGTGGACGAGGATGCTTATGGAAATTCAAGACCAGGCTCATCTGGGAAAGCCAAACAAAGCTGTCAGCGGTGAGTATGCGGCCAGCGGTTGCGGTGGCTCGCAAAGGAATTGCAGGGAGAGGAACAGCAGACCATGGTCTTGCAGCATCTCGTACTTCGGCAGACCGGCGACAGTCTTCTCCGCAGCGCTTTCGCGGTCCCGGCAAGAATGGAGAACCGCTTGAAACCGGTTCAATCTACAAATTCACTGGAGCGAGCGCTCGCCATCCTGGAATTCGTTGCTCATAAATCCGGTGGTGTGACCAACGCGGAAATCAGCGCTCACTTTGCCGTAGCCACGAGCACAACTTCCTACATTCTGAGACGCCTGGAGCGCGAAGGTTATTTGCGGCGTGATCCTGAAAACGGACGTTACGAGATGGGTTTGAAGATTGTCGCGTTGAGCCATGGGGCGCTGCGGGACATGGGGCTGCGACGGGTTGCCGAGCCGATTCTGCATCGCCTTTCTTCGGAAACACGGATTTCTGCCCTGATCGGAGTCCTTGAGCGCGGCAGAATGATGATCGTGGACAAAGTTGAGAAGCCGGACTTGGCGAGAATAGACATGGACATCGGCGTCCGGTATCCAGCCCACTCCACCGCGCTGGGAAAAATCCTCCTGGCACATCTGCCTGACGATCAATTAGCGGGACTCTTTGATCACTATCGCCTGGCGAAGACATCGCCGAACACGATTGATTCAAAAGCGCGTCTTCTAATCGAATTGGAGACCGCCCGCAAACAGGGCTATGCCACCAGCGATGGTGAGCTGTTCCTTGGCATCCGCGCGGTCGCAGCGCCCATTTTTGATGCCATGGGCGGCGTGCCTGCAGCGGTCAGTGTCACCGGTATTACGGTTGACGTTGAAGACACACACATCATCAACAGCGTCAAGGCGGCAGCCAAAGAAATCTCGCGCCGCTTCGGTGTCTTTGAAAGATCATAACCACGCGAATCCGACGCTACACCAGGAGATAAATCAGCAATGAAAATGCATCCGTTATGCAAGGTAGTTTGCCTCGGCTTGGGCTTGGCCCTCTCCGTTTCGGCTTTAGGTCAGGATTCCTGCGAGAAGCTGCAACAACTGCAATTAACCGATACGAGCATTAGCTCGGTAAAGAATGTTGCCGCTGGTCCTTTTAGCTTGCCCCCCGGATCACCAGCGCCGACGGTGGACCTGCCGGCCTTTTGTCGCGTGCAAGCGGAGATCAAGCCGACCGCCGACTCCCGCATCAAGATTGAGGTGTGGATGCCGGCCTCAGGATGGAATGGGAAGTTTGAGCAGATCGGTAATGGCGGGTTGGCCGGATCCATCAATCAGTTCGTTCTGGCAGCCGTTTTGAAACAGGGCTTTGCTGCCGCCGCAACGGACGATGGACATGAAGGCGCCCCGACGGATGGATCCTGGGCGATTGGCCATCCGGAAAAGGTGAAAGACTTTGGCTTTCGCGCTGTTCACGAAACCAGCGATAAAGCCAAGAAAATCATAACGGCCTACTATCAAAAGGCCCCGCGCTACTCATACTTCAATGGCTGCTCGGAAGGCGGACGCGAAGCAATGATGGAAGCGCAGCGATACCCGGAAGACTTCAATGGAATTCTTGCCGGGGCCACAGCGCACTACTGGACGCAGCTGATGGCCGCATTCGCCTGGAATGCCCAAGCGTTGAACAAACCCGAGAACTTTCTCTCAGAAGCAAAGAGACGCACGGTTGAAAATGCTGCCATTACAGCCTGTGGAGGACAGGACGGTGTCGGCGACAAGTTCGTCAAAGATCCGCCGCGAGAGTTTCTGGGCCCCCCATAGATCTTCTTGAGTGCGTCCACCTGCGGAGCGGTCAGGCAGCTGTCGGCGTCAGTCCCTTTGCAAAGCAGTG
>Ga0209698_10004657_pt1 | contig 14969 bp, 9 predicted proteins | sample LitLauG_LLR_2012_FD_187203 | JGI IMG/M metagenome (GOLD analysis project Ga0209698, IMG submission 187203) | Freshwater sediment microbial communities from Pennsylvania, USA - Little Laurel Run_MetaG_LLR_2012 (SPAdes) (version 2) | ecosystem: Environmental > Aquatic > Freshwater > Creek >...
CCTCCAGAATGGGCAGTAAGAGCTCCGGAGCTGCGGGCACATAGAACACGTGGTCGGCAATCGCGCCAACCTCAGTGTCGCCTTCAGTCGCAACCGCAACGAGTTGCCCACGCCGCGATCGAACTTCTTTCATGACGTCGAGCGTCCGGCGGTAGCGCAGCACAGAATCCGGATCGCTGCGGTCGCACGTCGCCAGAACGACAACCGGCAGCTTTTCGTCCACCAGCGCGTTGGGGCCATGCTTCAATTCACCCACGGGATAGCCTTCGGCGTGGGCGTAGGAGATCTCCTTCAGCTTGAGCGCTCCCTCGCGCGCGATCGCGTAGTGAACGCCCCGGCCGAGGTACAGGAACTTCTCGGCTTTGAAATGCACCCTGCCGAACTCCTCGGCGAGGGTATCCCAGGTGGAAAGATTTTTCTCGATGGCCTCGGGCAGTTTCAGCAGCCGCTGTAAATACGACCGCGTGACTTCCGACGTCATTCGTCCCCGTTTGCGCGCGAGAAACAAAGCCATCAGATACAGAATCGTTAGCTGTGTTGTGAAGCTCTTGGTGGCCGGGATCGACCGCTCTGGCCCGGCCCCGGAAATCAAGGCTGCCCCGGCCTCCCGCACAATGGTCGTGTCGGCCACGTTCGAAATCGCAATGGTTTTGACGCCCCGCGTCAGCGCTTCTCGCTGCGCCGCAATCGTATCGGCGGTCTCGCCCGACTGCGTAATCACCATGACGATGGGATCGACCGCCGCGTGCGTCGATCGGTAGCAGTACTCGCTCGCGTACTCTACATCAACCGCAACACCGGACAGATCCTCGATCATGATCTCGCCGGCGAGACCCGCGTGACGGCTCGATCCGCTGGCCGCAATGATCAGCTTCTCAAAAGTAAGCAGCGCGCTTTCGATCGGATGCAACTCTCCCGGAAAGATGATGTCATCCTTGAGATGCTTCTCGATCGTTCTGGCGATCGCGCCCGGCTGCTCATAAATCTCTCGCCGCATCGCATGGGCAAACTTCTCAGGTGTCGTCTGATTCTCTTTGTCAGTAGTCATCATGATGAAAAGTTAGAATAAGTCTTGCTATGTCCTTATAGTAGCGCCGGCGTCCCCGCCGGCTGTCGCGAGGCCATCCTGGCCTCGCATCCCGCATGCCTAACGGCCGTTTAAGCTTTCGCCTCCCCATGTTCGAAATACGCCTCGATCTCTTCCAGCGTCTTCCCCTTCGTCTCGGGCAGGAACCATGTTGCCGTTACAAAGTAAATCACCGTGCAAGCCGCGAATCCGAAGAACATCGTGGAATACCCATACTTCCCGACTGTGGGCAAGAAAATCGCCGCAATCGTAGTAGAGACGGCCTGATTCAAAACCAGTGCGATGCTCATTCCATTCGATCGGATCCGCGTCGGCATCAACTCCGATAGCGCCAGCCACACGCACACGCCCGGTCCCATGGCAAAAAACGCCATAAACACAAACAGTGTGAGCGCCACAATCCAGCCGTTCCTCTCAGAAGGCACAGGCGTAATCAAGGCATTTTCTATGCGCAGGGGTGCTTTTCTGGCTGCATCGAGATCACCAAAGGGGTTGGAGAAGAATGCCACAATTTTGTTGGCCGGAACGCAACTCTCGCGCGTGATCTCTATCGGCTTTGCCGCCGGATCGTCTGATCTCACCGCCTGACTGGCCGTCCGAAAATCTCCGTAGGAGTAAATGACCACCAGGGACGTTGCAGCCTCGGTGTTCACGCTGGAACCGTAGGACCCGCTCAGTAAGGTTTTCGCTAGTTCGTGGTTGTACGCCAACTTCAGAGTCTGGTCGGGGGCAACCATCGACTGCGCTGCCGATTTTGAGTCCACACCTAGTTTCTCGGTCTTCCGAAACAGAAATCCGGTACACATCATCGACACGATGATCCCGGCCGTTCCGATGCCAAGAAGGAACTTCCGGCCTTTCCGGTCGACCAATGCAACACCAACGAGCGTCACAAAGAAGTTCACAAAAGTGAAGACAACGTAGCCCTCATGGGCCGCGAGGTCCGAGAGTCCGCTCTGCAGAAGGATGTTTGTGTTGTACGCGATGATCGAATTGATGCCGGTGCTCTGATTGCACGCGAGAATGATGCACGCCAGCACAAACGGAATCACATATTTGCGGCTGAGCAGAGAGTCCTTCTGCGTGGGCCGGGATCCATCCTTCGATTTCTGCGATGGACCCAGTTCCTGCATCTCTCTCAATTCAAGGTCGGCCTGTTCAGTAGAACGCGAGCGCAGCAGCGCGGCGTAGGCCGCATCCATCTTGCCGCGCTTCAGCAGCCAGCGCGGAGACTCCGAAAGCATCAGGCTGCCCGCGACGAACAGAAGCCCAGGGGGCAGGGAAACCCAAAAAATGCCGCGCCACGCGGAATTCTTGAAAGCGGATATGGCGTTTGCATCGCCAAGTTTCGTGATCTGGTCCAGGCGGAAGCTGAAGAGCAGCCCGATGAGCGCGGCGATCGCAATTCCGGCCGTCAGCAGCCATTGAAAAATTCCTGTTCCCTTGCCGCGACTCGCCGCCGTCAGGCACTCCGCCAGGTAGAGAGGAACGACCACGCCAATTAAGCCCGCGCTGGTACCTTGCAGCAATCGGCCTAAGACCAGAGGCTCGTATCCGTGCGCCAATGCGATCATCGGGATACTGATAACGAACATCACCCCACTGAGCGCCATCAGGGCCCTGCGCCCCATCCAGTCCGCCAGCAGCCCCGCGAAAAGAGTGGAGAACACGCTGCCCAGCAGAACTGCCGCGACGACAATCGAAAGCTCACTGCGATTGAGCCCTGACGTCGCTTCGAGATACGGCAAGGCCCCCGCGATGATCCCAACATCAACGCCGTACAGCAGGCCACCCAATCCCGCGACAATGAGCAAGAAACGGTTGTAGAAGATTTTCTTGTCGTCGAGAACCGACGGATCCGTCGTGGTCATCTCAGCTGTCATAGTGTGAAGTTCACGCTTACCAGCCAGTGGCTGAGCGTAAACCAACCTGCCTCATCGTGGATTTTTGTCGTGAAGCGCAACCCCGAATTGTAGCGTAGGAACACTTAGAAACCCCTCAAAGTGCTATACATGCCAGCGAAAAGTTACGGTAGCGCCGGTCCCCGGCCGGCTGTCGCGAGGGCGTCTCGCCCTCGCGCCCTCAGCCAGATGGAAAGTGTCATTTCTCCAACGGCAAACCGAACGAAAACACCGACCCGCTCCCCAGTTGGCTCACCACCCCGATCGTTCCTCCATGCGCCTCGACAATCACCTTGGCAATCGATAACCCCATCCCGGTCCCGGGAGCCGTATAACGTTGGTTCTGTCCCCGGTAAAACTTCTCGAAGATCAAGGACTGCTCGAACGAATCAATTCCCGGACCTCGGTCCGCCACGCTCGTCACCAGGCGATCATCCTTGACTTCGCTCATCAGAGTCACCGGAGCCCCAGCCGGAGAATATTTGCCCGCGTTCTCCAGCAAATGCATCAGCACCTCACGAATCCTCTGAACGTCCATCCGAACCTTGGGCAGCCCTGGGGAAACAGCAATTTCAACCGGGTGATTCTCCAGTGCGGCTTTGGCATCTTCGACCGCTGGCCGAAGTGCGTCGTCAATGGCATGCGGCTCCAGGTCGAGCTTGAACTTTCCGGAATCGAGTTGTGCCATTTCTGCCGCCTCGCCCACCAGGCGATTCAGCCGATCAGTTTCCTCGTCGATCACGGTTAATAATTCCCGGCGTCCGCGATCATCCAGCGTGGCTCCCGACAGCAGAGTTGTGATGCTCGCTTTAATGGATGTCAGCGGCGTACGGAACTCATGCGTCACCGAATCGAGCAGAGCGGTTCGCAGGCGCTCATGTTCTTGTTCCGCGCGATTCTTGCTGAGAGCTTCCAGTGCCCGTGCCCGTTCGATGGCGAGTCCTGCGAGGCTCCCGAGCGCATCGAGAGTTTCCCGCGAAAGGTCCGCCCCCCTCACTCCGAGCGCTCCTACCGTGCGCATCCCCAACCGCAGTGGGACATACGAAACTTGTCCCTGGGTAATCGGCTCCCCTCGCAGCAACGTGGATCGCAGCACGGTCTCCTCAAAAACCGCGTCCAGCGACGATCGATACACAGTCGGATGATCGGCCGCCATCGCGACCACGCTGCGCGCGGAGAAAGCGTCCTGTACGTACTGCGGCACGTTGTTCAGCAACTCAAGGACATTTTCAGAAGCCAGCAGCCGCTGGCTCAGGCCGTACAATCGCTCAACCTCGCGTCGCCGATGCTTGGCCCCTTCCGCTTCGCGGCGAGCCCGTTCCGCAAGGTTACTGGCCACTACGGCTGTGACCAGGAACGCAAACAGCGCCACCCAATTCTGCGGATCTGCGATGGTGAACGTGCCCACTGGAGGCAGAAAAAAGAAGTTAAATGCCGCGGTCGCAATCACCGACATCAACAGTGCGTACCGCAACCCCCAGTACGCCGACGTCAATAGCACCATGACCAGAAACATCAGTGCTACAGTTGTCTGGTTCACATGCAACCGAAACGCCACTGCAGTGATCGCTGCCACCGCCGCGATCACCACCGCGAAACGCACCGCTTGGATCTGAGCCGGGATTTTCACACCCGCATTGTACCGGCAGGTGACAAGTTCGAGGCTCTACAAGCAAAATAGCTGCGATGGCCAAGACTCCCGAGGAGTGGCTTCAGGAAGTCTCTCCTGAAAAACCGCGCGGCATCTTCAAGCTCTTCCTCGGTTACGCTCCCGGCGTAGGGAAGACTTACAGCATGCTGAGCGAGGCCATCCGCCGAGCCAGCCGCGGCGAAGACGTCGTCGTCGGCGTCGTGGAAACACACGGCCGCAAAGCCACCGCAGAGCTGGCCGGCAAGCTCGACCGGATTTTGCCCCGCAAGCTCGAATACAAGGGCACGATCTTTGAAGAGATGGACGTCGACGCGATCCTCACCCGCAAGCCCGCGGTCGCGGTCATCGACGAGCTCGCCCACACCAACATCGAGGGCAGCAAGCATCCCAAACGCTACGAGGATGTCATCGAGTTGTTAGACGCGAAGATCGACGTTCTCTCTACCATGAACGTTCAGCACGTCGAAAGCGTCGGCCCAACAGTACAACAGATCACAGGAGTGCAAGTGCGCGAGACGGTTCCCGACTGGGTGATGCAGCGCGTCGATGAAATTGTTCTGGCCGACCTGACGCCGCAGGCGCTGCAGAAGCGTATGGCGCGCGGCGACATCTATCCCGTGGATCGCGCCCAGCGCGCTCTCTCCCATTTCTTCCGTCCCGGCAATCTGATCGCCCTGCGTGAACTTGCCCTTCGCCAGGTCACGGGCGTTGTGGACCGCAGCCTCGACGCTTTCCTTGAGAAAGACGGCACGCAGCCCGCACACACTGTCCGCGAACGCATTGCGGTTTGCGTCAGCTCCAACCCGGCGGCCCAGTACATCATCGCGCGCGGCTCCCGCATGGCGCAGGCCATGAACGGCGAACTGTTCGTCTTTTACATCGATGTCGGACGCGACACCCGCCCTGAGGATCAAAAAACACTGGCGGAAAACATCCGCTTCGCCGAAAATTTGGGTGCTCGGGTCGCTCGCAGCACCGAGAGGAGCATTGCCGACGGACTCGCCCATCTCGTGCGCGAGAATCACATCACGCAGGTCATCTTCGGTCGTTCCGCGCGGACCGGGTGGCAGCGCTATCTTTACCTCTCGGCGATTCAGCGCTTCCTGCGCGACTCGCCTTCGGTCGACGTACATATCGTCACCCAGGAAGCCCGCTGATGTCCGATCCCGCCCACATCCTGGTCGTTGACGACGAACCTCAGATCACGCGCGTCCTCCGTACAAGCCTCTCGGCGCAGGGCTACGACATCCGCGTCGCCAACAGCGGCGAAATGGCGCTGGAAATCATGAAAGACTGGCAGCCCAGCCTGATCATCACCGATCTCTCCATGCCGTCGATTGACGGAGTGGAACTCTGCCGTACCGTCCGTGCCGCGTCTACTGTCCCCATCATCGTGCTCTCTGTGCGCGATAAAGAACAACAGAAAGTCGAAGCTCTCGATGCCGGCGCCGACGATTATGTCACCAAGCCCTTCGGCATGAGCGAACTCCTGGCCCGAGTCCGCGCCAACCTCCGTCGCACACCCGCCGAAAGTCAGGATGATCCGATCATCGAAACCGGGGACTTCCGCATCGACACCGGAGCCCGCAAGGTGACTGTCCTTCACCGTGAAGTGCGGCTGACTCCCAAGGAGTTCGATCTTCTCGTCTACATGGCGCGCCATCCCGGCAAAGTCATCACTCATCGCTCGCTCCTCGGAGCGATCTGGGGCGGACAGAGTACCGAGCAGGTCGAATATCTCCGAGTATTCGTGGGTCAGCTCCGCAAGAAGCTGGAACCGGACGCTTCCTCTCCTCGATACCTGGTCACCGAGCCTTGGGTCGGGTACCGCTTCGAGCCCGGCGAATAACTTCCGCCCACGTCCAACCGCAGTATCACGCGAAATTCGGGCAATACAGACTGGAAATATTCATCGGTACCGCACCGTCAGGTTTCTCTCACTCCCGTGAGCCGGTCAGCGCCCTTATGAATTCTTTATCAATCCCTGATCCCACTCTTATGGACCGCGTAGTTAAATTGGTCAGGAAAATTGGAATGCCCACAGTCCGATGCCCAAAGGGAGCGCAATCTTCGCCGTTGAGGTGATTCGAGAGTGAGCACGCTAAACTTTCTCCTGGACGACAGTTACTCTTGGACGAGCAAGTGGAGAAGAGGTGCGTGCAATGAAACGGCGAATAGTTCTGCCGATCGCTCTGTTTATCCTGCCAAAGATTGCCCTGGCTCAGACCGTCCCCGAACCGTCGCGGACAGAGCTGAATTCAAGAATTCAGAAACTGGAAGCTGAAGTGGAAGACTTGAGGCAAATCGTGTACGACCTGCGGGCGAGAATCCGGCCCGGAGAGACTGCCTCTCCGGCTCGTTCCGGAAGCGCGACGGTTTCGCGGGGGAGCATCTCTCCTGGCGACACGAAATCGGCTGAACCGTCTGAGCTTCAACCCACGTCCCCTGCGTCAATCCGGGCAGACGATCGCAGGACTCTGGACTTCCTGCGCGGTACCACGATTAATGTTGGCCTCGATACCTATTACCAGTACAACTTCAACGCTCCGGTTGGCCGGGTGAGTCTCTTGCGCGCCTATGACGTGCTGAGTAACGAATTCAGCTTGAACCAGGCAAGCGTCGTGGTTGAGCACGCTCCCGAGGTAGCCACTGGACACCGCTGGGGTGGCCGCCTCGACTTGCAGTTCGGAGAGGCAACCGACACCCTACAGGGCAATCCCGCCAATGAGCCCCGGCCCCAGATCTATCGCAACATCTTCCAGGCCTATGGGACGTATGTTGTCCCGGTTGGTAAGGGTCTCAACATCGATTTCGGCAAGTGGGGCAGTTCGCTCGGAATTGAGGGCAATTACACCAAGGATCAAATTAATTATTCGCGCGCCTACTGGTTCGACTTCCTGCCCTTCTATCACATGGGAGTGCGGGCCAGCCTCCCTCTTAGCGACCGATTCACGGTGAACTACTGGATTGTCAACGGTACGAATCAGGTGGAAGCCACGAACGGTTTCAAGGACGAGTTGTTCGGTTTCACCGCCAAACCGTTGAAAAGCATCACCTGGAACATGAACTACTACCTGGGGCAGGAACATCCCGACCGCGCGTCAGCCACAAACTGCGGGCCGGTTCCGGTGCAGCCCGGCCTCTGCTTTACAGAGATCACGCCTGCTCCCAATGGGCGAACTCACATCTTCGACAGCTATGCCACCTGGCAGGCGACGCCCAGGTTCCAGGTAGCCATCGAAGGTGACTATTTTATTCAGCGGCTGTGGAAGAATGCCGCTCCAGGTGAATCCTCGGCGCCTGCGCATGTCACCGGCGGTGCCGCCTATCTCCAGTATCAGTTGTCCCAAAGATTTGTCCTCGGAACGAGAGCGGAATACATGTCCGATCGCCAGGGTTTCTTCAGCGGTTTGCCGCAGGCTCTGAAAGAAAACACCGTTACGTTTGACTACAAAGTCGCGGACGGCCTTCTGATGCGATACGAGTGGCGGCGAGACTTCTCCAATCAGCCGACGTTCCTGTCAGATGTCCAGGGCGTCATGAAAAAAGACCAGAACACGGCCACGCTCGGTCTTATCTGGTGGTGGGGACGAAAGGATGGTTCCTGGTAATGCTGACCGGACCTGCTTTGGGAGGAACACCATGCAAGATCTGATGTGGATAGCAGTCACCATCGTTTTTTTCGTGCTCTCGATCGCCTACGTGTACTTCTGCGAGCGCGTCAAGTAGAGAGGATCGCATGGATACCCAATCGCTCATCCTGCTTATCGTCAGCGCCGTGACCACGGTTTACCTGTTCTACGCGCTGCTGCGCCCGGAGAAATTCTGAGATGACCATCAACGGCTGGCTTCAGATCCTCCTGTTTCTGGCGCTCATTTTCGCTGTGACCAAGCCGATGGGAATCTTCATGGCCCGCGTGTTCTCCGGCGAGCGCACATTCCTGGACCCCATTCTGCGTCCCGTCGAGCGCCTCATCTATCGAGTTTGCGCTGTGGATGAGACGCACGAAATGCGCTGGACCGAATACGCCACGGCCATGCTTCTCTTCAGCCTGGTTTCGATGCTTGTCCTGTACCTCATGCAGCGCACGCAGGCATTCCTTCCGTGGAATCCCCAGCGTGTCGCCGGTGTTGCCCCACTGCATCTCGCCTTCAATACCGCCGCATCATTTACGACAAACACAAACTGGCAGGCCTACTCCGGCGAGACCACGATGAGCTACTTCACGCAGATGGCCGGCCTTGCGTATCATAACTTCGCGTCCGCGGCCGTCGGCATCGCGCTCGCCATTGCTTTCATCCGCGGCATTGCGCGGCGTCAGATGCAGACGCTGGGAAACTTCTGGGTCGACTTCGTCCGTTGCTGCCTCTGGATTCTTCTTCCGTTCTCCATTGTGGGAGCCTTGTTCCTGGTCTCGCAGGGAGTCGTCCAGAACCTCAAGCCTTACGACACGGTCAAGTTGGTCGAACCGCAGCAAGTGCAGCGCGTCGGCGCCGATGGCAAGCCGGTTGTAGACGCCAACGGCAACCCCGTCATGGACGCTGTTACAACGCAAACTATCGCGCAGGGCCCCGTCGCTTCGCAGGAAATCATTAAGGAATGGGGAACCAACGGTGGCGGATTCTTCAACGCCAACAGCGCACATCCTTTCGAAAATCCAACTCCCATCACCAACCTCTTCGAGATGTTCTGCATCTTCGCGATCGGCTCCGGACTGACTTATACCCTCGGCCGCATGACTGGCTCTTCGGCCCACGGCTGGTCCGTCTGGTCCGCTATGGCAATCCTTTTCCTCGTCGGCGTCACGGTCGCCTACTGGGCAGAGTCGCAACCGAATCCGCTTTATCCCTCGACGGTTGCGCAGCACGTCTCCACTACCCAACCCGGCGGTAACATGGAAGGGAAGGAAACTCGCTTCGGAATCACCAATTCTGCTCTATTTGCCACTGTAACCACCGACGCCAGTTGCGGCGCCATCAACGGTTGGCATGATTCCTTCACCCCGCTCGGAGGCATGATTCCGATGGTCAACATCATGCTCAGCGAGGTTATCTTCGGCGGCGTCGGCTCAGGCATGTACGGCATTCTGATTTACATCATCCTCGCCGTCTTCATCGCGGGACTCATGGTCGGCCGTACCCCCGAATACCTCGGCAAGAAGATCGAAGCCTACGACGTCAAAATGGCGATGCTGGTCTCGCTGGTCTTTCCACTCATCATCCTGACGCTAACTGGAATCTCGTCGGTGAAAGGCTTCGGCACCTCAGACATTTCAAACCCCGGCCCTCATGGGCTCAGTCAGATTCTTTACGCCTTCACTTCATCGGCAGGGAACAACGGCTCCGCCTTTGGCGGCCTCACCGTCAACACGCTCTGGTACGACGCAGCCACCGGCATCACGACCCTCGTCGGCAGATTCTTCATGATCATTCCCATGCTCGCGATTGCCGGCAACCTGGCACAGAAAAAGTATGTGCCTCCGTCCGTCGGAACGTTCCCGGTTACGACGCCGCTGTTCACATTTCTCCTGATCAGCGTGATCCTGATTCTGGGCGCACTGACTTTTTTTCCAGCATTGAGCCTGGGACCGATTCTCGAACACCTTCTGATGCACGCCGGAAAGGCCTTCTAACAACACTCATGGCAAGCCACAACCAATCGATCTGGGACCTGAAACTGATTCGCAGTGCACTGTGGAGTTCGGTGCTGAAGCTGAACCCGCGCAACATGATGTCGAACCCTGTCATGTTTGTGGTGGAGATCGGAAGCGTGATCACAACCGTGCTCCTGATCCTTCGTCCCCACGAAGCCTTCCGCTTTAACCTGCAGATCACGCTGTGGCTATGGTTCACAGTTCTGTTTGCGAACTTTGCCGAAGCCATGGCTGAAGGCCGCGGAAAGGCGCAGGCCGAGACGCTCCGCAAGGCCAGATCGGAAACCATGGCGAACCGCCTGACGGCTTCCGGCAGGACTGAACTAGTCGCCAGCGCAAAACTTCGAGTTGGAGACCTGGTTTTGGTGTCTGCCGGAGAACTGATTCCCGGTGACGGAGAAATCATCGAGGGAGTCGCTTCGGTCGATGAGTCAGCCATCACGGGCGAGTCCGCTCCCGTAATCCGAGAGGCCGGCGGTGATCGCTCCGCCGTAACCGGTGGCACCCGCGTTCTGAGCGATCAAATTAAGGTAAAAATCACGTCCAACCCGGGAGAGACATTCCTGGATCGCATGATTGCGTTAGTGGAAGGCGCCTCGCGTCAGAAGACTCCCAACGAAATCGCTCTCAACATTCTCCTCGCAGGCTTGACCATCATCTTCCTGCTTGCTGTGGTCACTCTGCAGCCCTTCGCCATCTATTCCGGTTCTCCTCAAACCGTGTTCGTGCTCGTGTCACTGCTTGTCTGCCTGATTCCAACTACCATTGGCGGATTGCTGTCCGCTATCGGCATCGCCGGCATGGATCGCCTGGTCCAGCACAACGTTCTTGCGATGTCCGGCCGCGCCGTCGAGGCCGCGGGTGACGTCAACACGCTCCTGCTCGATAAGACCGGCACAATTACCTTCGGCAATCGCCAGGCCACCGAATTCCTCCCCGCTCCCGGCGTTTCCGAATCCGAGATGGCCGACGCTGCCCAACTCTCCTCCCTCGCCGACGAAACTCCGGAAGGCCGCTCGATCGTCGTGCTCGCCAAAGAGAGGTACCGCCTGCGCGGACGCGAATTCGCCACTCACGAAGCCGAATTCATTCCGTTCACAGCACAGACCCGAATGTCGGGCGTGAATTTGGACGGTCGCGAGATCCGCAAAGGCGCTGCCGAGGCCATCTCTAAACTAATCGAAGCCAACGGCAATCCACCGATTCCCCAGGAAGTTCGTGCCACAGTCGAACGCATCGCTTCCTCCGGAGGTACGCCGCTCGTCGTCGCCGAGAACCGCCGCGCCATGGGCGTGATCCACCTGAAAGATGTGGTGAAAGGCGGCATCCGCGACCGCTTCGCACAACTCCGCTCCATGGGCATCCGCACGGTGATGATCACCGGCGACAATCCGCTCACCGCCGCCGCCATTGCGCGTGAAGCCGGGGTCGACGATTTCCTCGCTCAGGCTACTCCTGAGGACAAGCTGAAACTGATTCGCACCGAACAGGCTGGAGGCAAACTCGTCGCCATGACCGGTGATGGCACCAACGACGCTCCCGCACTGGCTCAGGCCGACGTCGGCGTCGCCATGAATACCGGGACACAAGCGGCCAAGGAAGCCGGGAACATGGTCGACCTCGATTCCAATCCCACCAAGCTCATCGAGGTCGTCGAAATCGGCAAGCAGTTGCTGATGACCCGCGGCGCGCTTACCACTTTTTCGATCGCCAACGATGTCGCCAAATATTTCGCCATCATTCCGGCGATGTTTGCCGCAACCTTCCCCGTGCTGAATGCCCTCAACATCATGCGCCTCAAGACACCGGAGTCCGCGGTTCTCTCGGCGGTGATCTTCAATGCGCTGATCATCGTCGCCCTGATTCCGCTGGCGCTACGCGGAGTCAAATACCGCGCCATGAATGCCGAAGCCCTGCTCCGCCGCAACCTTTTCATCTACGGTATCGGCGGAATTATCGCGCCGTTCATCGGCATCAAGATCATCGATGTACTGATCACCGCAGTCGGCTTGGTGTGAGGATTGATATGAAAAAGAATCTCATCACCGCGTTTCTCATGACCATCGCCACTACGGTGCTTTTGGGAGTGATCTATCCGTTGGTCGTGACTGCCATCGCGCAGGTGCTGTTCAAAGACAAAGCCAATGGCCAGATTCGCTACCGCAACGGCGAGGCCATCAGCTCCCGTATCATCGCCCAGCCTTTCACCGCTGCGAAATATTTCCACCCGCGCCCCTCGGCCGCCGGCAACGGGTACGACGCCGCCAACTCCGGTGGCACAAACCTTGCCGCAACCAACCAGAAACTGCTCGACCGCGTTCGCACAGACGCCGCCACGCTGCATCGGGAAAATCCGTCCCAACCAGTCCCAGTCGACCTCATTACAACGTCAGCCTCCGGTCTCGACCCCGAAATTTCTCCCGCAGCCGCAGAATTTCAGGTTCCGAGGGTCGCGCACGAACGAGGCATCTCCGAATCGGTGCTCCGGGACCTTGTGCAGAAACACACCACGCCGCGCGATCTCGGTCTGCTGGGCGAGCCGCGAGTCAACGTTCTCGAGCTGAATCTAGCCCTGGACGAGTTGACCCCGAAACCCTGAACCAGCGCCCGCTTTGCCATGCGATAATGGGGCACCGTGGCCCCGTAGCTCAGATGGATAGAGCAGCGGTTTCCTAAACCGTTGGTCGGCAGTTCGACTCTGCCCGGGGCCCCCACTCCTGAAGGGCAGGCACAGTCTGGCAATTGGAAAGGGAACTAGTTCGGCTGAGGCGGTGTGTCCGCAGGCTTGTCCTTCGGCGCTTTCTGCTTATCGCTGGCGTCGATGGAGAACAGCATGTAGTGATCGAAGCTGTGTTTCCGATAATAACGGTGCCGCCGAAAATCAAGATAGATTTCGGCGCTCTGCGGCAACCATAGCTGCACGTTCCGCTTCTGGAATGGTACGGGCCCGTACTCCACCACTTGATGCTCGCCAGCCAGCCGGATTTGCGGCAAGGGGCTTACCAGTTCGGACTCGATTCGAACGATCTGGAATTTATCCGCGGTGACCCAGGCTCGTCCCTTGAGCTTCAACGAGTAGATTTCGCCACCGACGCGGTAGTCGTGCATCTGCGCCGGCTTATCCTCACGCTGGCGGAAGTGCACCAGCCATGTTGCCTGGCCACGCAACTCTCCCAGACCTTCGCAGACCATCTCGAAGCTGTCACGCATCTTCGGATGAAATACCAGGGCCAGAGTGGCGAACCCGCTGCTGGAAATCTGATCCGGGAAATCCGCGATCCCAAGGTGCTCCTGACGATATTCCTCAACCGCAACTGTGCCTCCGGTCTGATTGAAGGATGCGACATAGTTAAAAGTGCGACTTTCCTTCGTGATTGGATCGCCCAGTTCGTCGAGTTGTTCATGCAACAAGTGTTCGATCGCCGCAATCCGGGAGACGTCCCCTACAAATTCCTCTACCCGCTCTCCCGTCAACTCCATCAGATTTGCCGGGCACGCTACGTTGGCAGCCACGGAGGGTCGGTTCGTATCGATAGCGGGCGGTTGCCATGGCCGCACCGAAAACGTAGGTTCCGCAGCCGCGATGAGTGGATCGACTCCGGTCAAGCGCGGAGATGGTACCGAATTATTCGCTGTGATCGCGGTCGGCGCTGCGGGAGTGGCCTCCAGTCGTATGATCAGGTCCTTCACCTGCGGGACACTGGGGTTCTTCGGAGAACTTGCCATGAAGTCTTTGAGAGTCTGAATACCTTCCTGTCGCTGTCCCAGGTTGATGAGCGCCTGCCCCAGCACCAATTGTGACGCGGGAGCATTTCCTTTCGACTTATTGATTGCGACTTCCGCCTCGTCTCGGGCCTTGTCGTATTTTTGCTGCTTTAGGTATGAGGTCGCTAGGAGGTCATGCGCAACCCAATAGTCGCTATCGAGTACCACTGCCTTCTCGAAGTTCGAAACGGCCCTCCCATAGTCTTCTTGTTCGAGGTTCAGACGCCCTAAAAGCGTTAGGGCTTGCACATTCGAGGGGCCGAGGCTCGCAGCGTTCCCCAGGAAATCCGCTGCCCTTCCGTAGTCCTTCTTTTGAAAATAAAGGAATCCCAATAAGAAATTGAGATCGGAATTTTCCGGAGCCGTTTTATAAGCCGCAGCCAGACGCTTGCCCGCTTCGTCCCACTTGCCCGATTTCAGCGCTGAGACGCCATGCTTGGCATCTTTTCTGGCCTTGGCGGGCATGGCCGCATCCGAGATGTTGAATTGCACAGCGGCCGGGTCCTTCTGCAGGACGATCTCAAATGTAAACGGGGCTACTGAGTTGGTCGCCTGAAATTCTTTATGCGAGCTCAGATATCCAACGGCACTTACTTCGATGTCGAAGTGACCGAATTGCAGGTCTCCGAAAGTCACTTCAGAGTCCTGGCTGCTTGTCTGCCAGGTCGTAGTCTGCGAGGTTTGATTCGTTAATTTAACGAGGGCTTGCCGGTCGAGTTTGGTCCTGGTGCTCTCTGAAAACACCGTAAGCAGGAGCGTCGCCCCGCCATGGCTCTCGAATCCCCGAATGCTGTTGGTGGTACCTTGAGCGTTGAATGGATCGGTCGAAAGCTGGTACGGTGTTGCGTGCTGACAGTATGCAGGACCTATTAAGACGAAGGCCATCAGCAACGCGCCCAACGACCGGAGTC
>Ga0209698_10004659_pt1 | contig 14958 bp, 17 predicted proteins | sample LitLauG_LLR_2012_FD_187203 | JGI IMG/M metagenome (GOLD analysis project Ga0209698, IMG submission 187203) | Freshwater sediment microbial communities from Pennsylvania, USA - Little Laurel Run_MetaG_LLR_2012 (SPAdes) (version 2) | ecosystem: Environmental > Aquatic > Freshwater > Creek >...
GCCAGTCAAACATCTAATTCACGCATTCAATTGGCTCGTTGGCTAGATGCTATGCAAGGCTCTAATCATCAAATAAAAACAGCAGCTTATAAAATATCCTCTCCCCATAATTTAAACATTGATTGGACTTTAGACTGTCTTCTTAATATCTATGATCCTAAAGTTATATCATTAGATAATGATAATCTTAATATCTATTATGAACAAATTAAAAGCTTTGCTCCAGATTTAATTATTAGCGATTTAGAGTATTTTACTAGTTATGTTGCTAATCTTTTAAATATTAAATTATGGCAATGTAGCTCAACATTAATTAATTATGGATTGTTTAAAAATCAAAAGTATAATTTTGGACTGCATAAGTTTTATGCTAAAGCCTTATATAATGATTTTCAAACCAAACAAATAGTTAATATTATTAATAATTCTAGTTATAATTTAATATATTCTCATTTTGGAGATACTGATAATCCACCTGATCTGCAACCTAATTTTGAATGGATACGCCCCTATCATCAAACTCATAAAGTAAGTAAGCCTTGCCAACATTTTATAGTAGCAGGGTTGTCAAATAATAATAAAAAAATTATTAATACTTTGCGCTCTTATTCTGACAGCGTTGTTTTTATGGAAAATAATATAGAAAAATATTCTAATCTTACTGCTAAATCATTGGAAATGAAAGAAGAATATTATTGTAATTTACGAAATTGTCAGCATTTTATCTGCCAAGGCCAAGCCAGCTTTTTAGCCGATGCCTATTATAATGGAAAATTTTCTATTATTTATCCTAATTATCAAGACCCAGAAGCTATTATTAATAGCCACCTTTCTACTAAATTATCATTAGCAGCTATACCAGGATATGATAATCATATTATAGATTATCCTGAAAATGTGTCTATTAATTATAATAATATTAAATACTTACATCAGAAAATAGAAGAGATACTATGAAATATGTAGCTTTAGATATTGGCAATGTTTTAGTTCGAGTTAATTCACAACGATTTCTTAATAAGTTATCTAAATCTTTGAATATTAGTTTAGAAGAAGCTACCTATTTTTTGAATAGAACTCAAAAATTGCACGATTTAGGATATACTAAAATATCGGACGAATTAAGAGATCATTTTAAAATACGCTCTTCAGTTTTAATAAATGAGTTATTAGAAGAATGGAATTATATAGTTCAACCTGCTGATTATATTTTAGATATATTTAATAATATTAGACAACAAGAACCTTTAAAAATAGCTTTGTTATCTAATATTGGAGTGGAACATATGGCTTTAATGCCACAATTATTAGGTCAAGGAGATTTTTATGATCAAACTATTAAATATTTTAGTTGTCAAGTAGGCGCTAGAAAACCCTCTATGATTTATTATCATACTTTTTTAGAGCTTTATCCTAATTTTAAAGGTTGTACCTATATTGATGATTTGTCAGAAAATCTCGCAGTTGGACAACAATTTGGATTTAAACCTTTTCATTTTTCTTTGCAAGATATTGTTGATAATAATTATGAAGAAACAAAGTATCTTTCTACTATAGAAAAAATGAAAAATGCTATATTAGATCAGCCAGAAATAATTAATTGTCGGTGGCATTGATATATAACCTTTGAGGAAAATATGAATAATCAATCTAAAAATCAATTTCAACCTGCTGGTCGTGTTAAAGTAATTCAAGGTAGTATTTTAAATCCACATAATTCTGGATTGCGATTTGTTTTAAATGTTAATAATATGGCTGGAAAAGCTGAAAGTCCCCTTTATCCATTATTGGATAAAAAATGGCCCAATGTTAAACAAGATGCTAAAGGTTGGTATAATACTCGAACCGGAGCCTATAAATTAGGAGCTGTTAATACTACCAGTGTTCAATCAGATGTTTGGGTAATTCATTGTTTAGTTCAAGATAAAGACCTTAATACCGATTTAACTGCGGTTAAAACCGCTTTAAAAGAAGTTGCTAAAATGGCAAAAAATGAAAAAGCATCGGTTCATTGCTCTACGCTGTTAACAAAATTAGTTCCAGAATTAACTGATTTGCTTAATCAAGAATTAGTTAATAATGGAGTTTCTGTTTCTTTTTATGAAGAACCAGAAGTTAGATAATTAGGTAGATTGAATAATCCCACATAGGGATATGATCAAACTGAAATCAGGGGATATTGTTTGTTGTAGAATAATGTCTTGTCAAATTGTCAGTCCATATCGAAATTATGATGAAATTAAAACATTTACCATTATTGCTTGTGATGAGCAAGGTTATTATTTGTATATTCCTTATTACGAGTATCTTAAAAATACTTTAATCGTAGACAATAATTATTGTAAAAAATTAGGAATAGATAAAAAGTTTATTGGCGAAAACTTCTTATATATTCAAGAAAATATGATAGCCTCCATTGAACAAAAAATGGATGGCTATTTTTGTAAGGTCTGCCATGAGTTTTCAGCTTATGCCTCCCCTAATCAGGAAGATAATTCCTTCCTCTGCTTCTCTTGCGCCCAAAATCCTTATCGTAGATAAATTAATTTAATTTACAAAATTATTATTAAACCAACTTGACTTCTAGCTGTTTGAATGTTTGAAACAATTTGTTAAATTATTAAAATAATAAAGTTAAATTGGCTATCTGCTAAAAAAACGACATATTGATAGCTAATTAACCTTAAGGAATTATTTTAATATGACCAATTATCCGACTAGTCAAGATAATTATTTAACTTTGCCTGGGGTTTCTAGCAATACTCAAGAAGATATCGCTATTATGGCTTTAAGAAGCGCTGTCTTTGCCATTGAACAAGAATTAGGTATTGTTCCTGCTGGCGTCTATAGCGATGTTAGAAGTAGATTAGATATTTTAGAAAATCGTATTATTGGAGCTATTTCTCCACAAATATTGAATGATGGATATGTTAGCAGTCCATTTATTATCGTTAATCCTTCAGCAGCAATTACTCTTACTATTAGTAGTGGTTATGGGACCCCTACTGAAAATCGTTTAGATGGCTCTATTTATATGCGCGGGGGCGATGGAACATTAAATAATCAATTATATATTAGAATTGGTGGTGTTTGGTCTCCTATTCAAACTTCTTTTACAGAAGCTGCTGGAGGAGATTTAACTAATAATTATCCCAATCCTATGATTGGAAGATTGCAAGGCAATCCATTATCTATTAGCGGTAGTATTACTACCGGCTATGTTCTAACTTGGAACGGAACCGCTTGGGTCGCTGCTGCTTCAACAGGCGGTGGTGGTGGCGGCGGATCTCCTACAGGAACTGCCGGAGGAGATTTATATGGATTGTATCCTAATCCTGGCGTTTTTAGATTAACTGGAACTTATAATTGTCCTACTACCGTTTCTGTTAATGATGCCGTTTATTTAACTAGCGCAGATAATGTTGATAAAGCTAACGCTAATACTAAAGAACCTGTTATTGGATTAGTATGCGCTAAACCTACTACCACTAGCGCAACTATTCAATATTATGGAGAATTAACAGGTTATAGTAGTTTATCTACGGGCTCTACTTATTATTTAGCAACAAGTGATGGAGGGATTACCAATATTCCACCATCTAGTGTAGGAAGTGTAGTGCAAAGATTGGGATTTGCACGCAATACAACCACTTTAGTAATAATGATAGATAGAGAATTGGTTGTTAATTAATAAGGAAATATTATGGCCAATTTTCAAGCATTAACTTTACATTCCGGAGTTATTACTTTACAACAAAATGGTGATACCCTTATTGTAGGAACCGGTATTGATGTCGGCTCTTCAGGAGCCCTTACTATAGGCTCTTCCACCGCTACCTCAATTGCTTTAGCACAAAATACAAGCATTAGTGGCTCTAAAACGTTTTCCACTGGTACCGGCACCGTTACCATTAATGGTTCTATTACTACCGCTAATAATCCTAATTTTGATTTCTCTGGCTCCTCTGGTATCTTCAAAACTTCAACTGGAACCTTAACTATCGAAGGCTCTCTTACTACCGCCAATAATCCTAATTTTGACTTCTCTGGATCTTCTGGAACTTTTAAAACTTCAACTGGGACCTTAACTATTGAAGGTTCTCTTACTACTGCCAATAATCCTAATTTTGATTTCTCTGGCTCTACCGGAACTTTTAAAACTTCTACTGGAACTATTACTGTTGGTGGTATTACTACTTTTACGGCTTCAGGAACAGCTTTAACTGTTAATAATAACGCTACAATTACCGGATCTGCTACTTTAGGTAGTGCTTTAACAACTACGGTTGATACTGCAACTGCAACTACTCTTTCTATTGGAACATCTACTACTAGTGGTATCTCAATTGGTAAATCTGGAATAACCACTACCATTACTGGTGGCTTAACTCAATTAACAGGTGCTATTTCTTTAGCAGGTAATGCGGCATCTTCTTTAACAACTTCAGCTGGAGCATTAACTTTAACTTCAGCAGCGGCGGCAACTTGGAGCACTTCGGCCGGAGCACTAACTGTTAATGGTTTTGCAGGAATTAATTTACAAAATAATGGAACTACCAATTTAGCAGTAGGGTCTGGTTCTTTAACTGTTCAAACAGGAATAACTTTAGGAGCTACTGGAACTGGTAATATTAATTTGCCTAATACTGGTTTGGCAGGAACTATTTTTCAAATTAATGGAAGTTCGGTTGATTATCGATTTACCGCCACTAATGCTTCTACTTTAGTTAATGGATCTAATGCAGACGCTCTTCATTTTCATTCAGCTACCGGAAATATTACTGCTACAGGATTAACTACTACCGGAGTAGGAGATGGATATTTTGGTTATATGTCGGGTAATAGCGTAGTTTCATTAGCTTTAGCTGATACTTTAGTCCATGCCAGTGTTATGGGGGCTAATCAAAATGTATCAGGAACAATGGATATATTAGGAGCTGTATCAGTCTTTTTTGAAACTGGTTTAACTTTAGCAGCAGGAAATAGAGTTTATTTATCTGCCGCCACCTCTGGAATGGCTACCAATGTAGCTCCTTCTACAGTAGGTCAAGTGGTAGCTAAAGTAGGATTAATTATAGATCAATCTACTTATAATTCTACTCAAAGAGCTAAAATTATTCTACAAATAAGTAATCCAGTTCAATTATAATTTAGAAAGTTAAGTTATGGGCAAATTAAATCACGAAATTAAATTATCTAAAGAAGAGGCTAAAGTATTAGCTAATCATGAAAAAACAGTTTTAGATCTTAAAATTAAATTAGCAGATTTACAATTATCTATATTTAATTTTGAAAATGAGAAAAAGAAGGTAATGGAATTAATTCAAACTGAAAGTGATCAATTTCTTGATAGTGTTCGTCAATTTGCGGTTAAATATGGAATAAATCCAGATGGCGATCCTAATAAAGAAAAATGGAGTTTAGATACTTCTAAAATGACATTTCATAAAGATCATTAAAGGAATATAAGTGTCGCAAACTAAAAAGTTCCAATTAATTTCTGGCGTTCTAACCCAGACTACTCAAACTACAAATATAAAATATGTGGGAACCTCCGGCTCCAATGTAGATTATGTTTGTACTGGAACTAATGATGATGTAGTTATTAACTCTGCCATTAGCGACATTGGCGGCTCTGGAGGCACAGTCTTTTTACTTCCAGGAACCTATTCTATTTCTAATCCTATTACTTTAACTAATAATGTTAATTTACAAGGTTCTGGGCCAGAAGCTACCATTATTAGCGTTGCTACCAATTTTTCCTATAATACTTCAAAATGGTGCATTGGCGCAGCCGGGACTTCTACTACCGGTACTGCTATGACATTAAGCAGTAATACCAGTCAAGGCTCACAATCATTATCCATTACTACTACTGGATCTAGCGGCACTGAATTAGCTAATTTGGTTAATGATGGTTATACACATGCCTTCTTACGATCAGAAGGTTTATGGGAAAGTTTATCAGGTTTTACCACTAAATTAGGAGAATTTGTTAAAATATTATTGGTAGAAACTTCTAGCGGAACTCCAACTGGAACTGTTGATTTATGGGGAATGACACGATCAGCTTATTTAACTACTGATACTGCTTCTTTATATAGGATTTCTTTTGTTTCTGATATTTCTATTTTAGATCTTTCTATTACTCAAGCTACAACTATTGGAACTGTTTCTACAACTCAAGCTAGCGTTACGCCTTTTATTTCTTTACAATTGGTAAAACGAGCTAAAATTAGCAATTGCAGATTACACGATGGTGATGGCCCTGGAATTACCCTATATCATTGTTTAGATGTATTAGTTGATAATAATAATGTTAATAATTTAACTGATAATTCTCCTAACAAATATTTAGGATATGGTTGTTTAATTGGCGGAGCTTCAGAACGTTGTGTTATTCGTGGAAATAAGTTTGATAGCGTTCGTCATGGAGTAGATGCTGGAACTTCTTTATCAAGCCTTTCTTTTACTAGTAATTATGGTGTGGCTCGTGGTATTTTAGTAGTTGATAATACCGTAGAACATGCAACTAATGCTTGTTTTTCTACTCACGGCCCAGCTGAAAATTGGGAATTTACTGGTAATTTAGCCTCCAATTCTTTATCATATGGTATGTTTATGCGTGCCAGAGGATCTCGATTAATTGGTAATACTATACAATGGTGCAGTGGTGGCATTGGCGTTGGTGATACCAGCTATAATACTTCTGGCGGAAGCGCTTCTGGCTCTCATATCATTAGCAATACCATTCGTAATATTAAAACTCAAACTATAACTACTGCATTACAAAATATCGGCATCTCATCTAGCGGGTACTCTCAAGGTGAAGGTATTATTTTAGGATTAACTGATAATACGGTGGTGGCAGATAATACAATTTCAGATTGTGATGGTGCTGGTATAAGATTAAGATTAAGCGCAATTAGAAATCAAATTATTAATAATACAATAGTTGATGTTAATTTAGCTAATACTTCTAATACCTCTGGTATTATTTTTGATGGCAATTATAATGGAACTACCGCCTCATTATCTCAAAGTGGAAGTACTACTACTTTAACTGGTGGCTCAGGATTTGCATCTACTATTGTAGGCAGGACTATTGTTATTAGCAATTCAGCATCCAATAATGGAACTTATACAGTTGCCAGTTTTATAAGCAGTTCATCTTTAACTTATATTAATGCTGGTGGAGCTACAGATAGTAGTGGATCTGTTCATTATTATATTGAAGGATCAACCGATAATTATATTGCTAATAATACAGTTATTAATAGGGCGGCAAGTTCATTTGATGTAAATACAACTGGAAACTCTAAATATATTGTTTATGATCCTGGAGTTTCTGGAAATACACGTAATATATATAAAAATAACACCGGTATTAATATGAGTACTGGTTTAATTTCTAGTACAGCAGCCATTACTTATACAGCTGGAAATGATCCGGCTGAAGGACTTTCCTCTAAAACTAATGCTGGGGCCATTACAGATAGCTTATTTTTAGTCGCTCCTTCTGATGGAACTTATGGAGCAGATACTACCGATAAATTTGGATATTTAAGATTAAGCGGAACTTGGTATTCTATCCCTACTTCTGGCGCTCCCACCTGGGATTGGGAAAATAGTATTAGTTCTCCTACTATAAAACAACTTAATAATACTACTTCTAGCGGTACTGGTCAAGCTTTAACTATTCAAGCTCAAAATGCCACTGGAGGAGGAAGTTCTGTAGGCGGATTAATTTCGTTAGCTTCTGGCAGTGGAGCATTAGCTAATGGAGTAATTCAATTTCAGCCTGGTGGAACTACTAAATTAACTATTTCTGCTTTGGGAGACCAAATACAGTGGGATACTGGAGTGGTTTCTCCTACTATTAAGCAAAATGATAATATTACTAATAGTGCCACTGCCACTAACTTAACTATTCAATCTCAAAACGCTACAGGAACTACTGCTACTGGAGGTAATTTAACTTTAAATACTGGAACCGGAACTACTAATCCAGGAAATTTAATTTTAGAAATTGGCGGAACCACTTTATTAACTCTTTTTAATACTTCTGGCAATCCAACCACTTTACAGTGGGGAGGGACTATTACTGCCCCTAGTATTAATCAAGGAGCCACCAGTTCAGGCAATGGAGCTACCTTTACCATTCAGGCTCAAAACACTACCCAAGCCTCTGGAAACCCTACAGGCGGAGCTTTAACACTAAAGGGAGGGCAATCTACAGGTGCTAGCGGAGGAACTAATACTGGCGGTTCTATTAATCTTTCTACTGGAACTGTTAGTAATGGCAGTGTTAATACAGCCGGGTCTATTAACTTCCAGGCGGCGGGAACCACATTTTTTACTTATGTATCGCCAAGTGCAACTGGTACGGTTAATGCTCAATTTGTAGCCGGCATTACAGCAGTTAATATTTTGCAAGCTAGTACCAGCGTATCTAGTGCTGTAGGTGCCGCTTTAACATTACAAGCTCAAAATGCCACTGGGACCACTGCTACTGGTGGTCAATTAAAATTGACTTCAGGAACAGGAACCACAGCTGCTGGATCTGTAGTATTACAAACAGGGGGGACCACCAGATTAACGGCTAATGCCACTGGGGTTATTACAATTGCTAATTTAGGCACTGGATTAGTACATTCTGATAGTTCTGGCAATTTAACTAGTTCCACTTTAGTAAATGCTGATGTTTCAGCTACAGCAGCTATAGCTTATAGCAAATTGGGTGGAACTGGAACAGAAACGTTAAATCCTCAAGAGTTTGATAGCAATATTAATGCTAAGGGCACAGAAAGAAATGTTCTTCCGAAAAATGTTCAAACTACTGATGCCACCGTTACCACGCTGGACAGCTTTACTTTAGCAAGTAATACAGCTGTTCTTTGGACTTCGATGGTAACTGCCATAAGATCAGATAATGCAGCGGCAGCAGGATATCAAATTTCGGGTGTATTTAGAAATACATCTGGAACTGTATCTCAAATTGGTTCTATTCAATTCACATCTATTGGGGCAGATGATGCGACATGGACCGCTACTATGAATTTTACTGGGACTACTATTAGATTACAAGTAACTGGCAAGGCCGCAACTACCATACAATGGACTTGTATAACAACTCGTTTAGAGGTTATTAGTTAATTTGGAATTAATATGATTGGAAGAATACAATTTCCTTATAGAACAGTTCGTGGATATCAATCTTTACCTTGGTCAGGGTATTGGGCACCTAATTTTCCTGGAGGAACCTATCCTAATTCTATTTGGTATCCTACTCCTAGTAATAATGGAGGCATTTCAGGAAGTAATGGAGCAATTATAGCGGGGGCAACAGCCCCTACTTTAGGAACGGCTTTAGCTGGATTTACACCGGCTCATTTTGGGTCTGGAGCCGGGGCTGAATTAACCAGTGATGTTAATAATACACCAATTAAAGAAATGTCTGATTATGTTGGGACTACTGCTGGAGGCATTATTGCTATGTTTAATTCTTCAGCTTTAGGCAATTTTGCAACAGGTAATACCTACGATGATACTCCTATTGTTATTGATGGAAATGGAGATTTTGGTTTAACTTTTAATTCTTTAGGGATGGCAGGTTTTGCCTATGATGGAAGTTATAAGATAACCGCTTCTATTTCATTTAGTATTTCTGCTTGGCATATAGTAATGTTAGCTTATAATGGAACCACTTTATCAGTTCAAATTGATTCGGGAACTGCTAAAACTGTTTCCTGTGGCACAATTACAGTATTAACAGGAGAGGTTCTAATGGGATTAGGATATGCTCAATTACATAATTTTGCAGGAGATATTATGGAGTTTGGATTTTTTAAGGGTTATACTCCTACTTCTACAGACTACGCTAATTATAAATCTTATGTTAATAGTACTTATAGTTTAAGTTTGTGAATTATAGATTTTATCTTTAGTCCAACCAAAAGCATTTAAAGAATGAGTAAATTGTCCTGTTTTTTCTATTAATTCCAACATTTGCTGTGCAATTTGCCTTATTTCTAATTGAGCGTCTGGGCTATTTCGCAGCCCCATAAAATGCATAAATGAACGAAAATTAAACATAACATCGGCGGTTAATTGATTAGAATAAGGCAAGTAAAACCTAGCACTTTCTTTAGCGCGTTTTTTAGAAACGCCCGATTTAACCAAACGATCTAAACATTTGTGATATTGATCTATACAATTTTGACAATGTTCGGCCAATTTGGTTTGTTCATCTTGTGGCCAATCGACAGGAATATAAAACTTATCATCTTTAAGCTCTTTATATCTAGCACTTTCTGCATTAAATGATGAAATACGATGTTTCAAAAATTGAATATGAGAGGCCATTTCTGTAGTAAGTAGAAAATGCAAGCTTGATTTTTCAAATGGAGTTCCATGACCATTTGAAGCTAACATAGTTAGTAATTTATCTATTCTTCCTTTTTTCTCTTCTGTTAAATCTCTAGAAGTAGAGGTCCATGCAGATAATGCATGAGTTTCATCTCCACCATATGTGCCAATAAGTTCTACTTTATTTTTATGTTCTTTCATAATATCTCCGCAAAAAACCACTAATTTTGTACTGTTAAAGGAATTGCCTCTCTTTTAATTTATGATTATTTTTACTTTTTAGCCGCATTGATTAAATCACTTACTTGTTTAAACAAATCCGGCTCCAATTTACAGGAAGGATTATTATTTTTAATGTTATTAGCTTCAACAGTAAAGTCTGCATCTTTTTCTAAGACCCACATCCAATAATAATCGCCATTTCTAAACCAATTAGCATACTGAACTCCAGTTGTATATGGATCTGAATTAAAGATTTGATTACTGGCATACATTTGAACGAAATAGGCTCTTTTTTCGAAATATGTTCGCCAAGGCGCGGGCCAAGGCGCCAAAAACATTAAACCAATCGGCACCATAATTTTCCAAGTTATTAAAAATGATAATAGAAAGGCTAAAACACTTAATAGTTGTGGAAAAATATATGCTAATTGATAAAGTAATCCAAATCTTTTTTGATCATACATATGAACAGTTTCATGAATAAATGTCTCATAAAAACCATTGGGGGAATTAATAGCATATTGCTGATTAGGTAAATAAACAGTATGTCCCAGAGTAGTAATATACTTACTCATAAAATCTGGATTAAAAAACATTAATTTACCCAAGATTTGCATTAAAATGCTTTGATCTTTATATTTAATTTGAATATCTGGATAATATACTTGAGCTGCAACAATTAAATCATTATACGCCATTGTTATCCTATCTGTTGAGCGGTTATACCTTTTGGTAGAAAATCAAAAGTTTCTAGTTTAAAGGGAAGATCGTTCCAAAAGCCATCATTTAAATTAATGATTAATCTATTTCCCATATCTCTATTATGGAGTAATTGATATTTTCCATTGCTGGTTTTGAACATTATACCATAATATTGGGAGCAAGAAAAGTATTCAACATTAATTGAATTAGGATAAGTAATTAAATATTTATCTAAAATATAAATATTATACTCCTTTAAATCTTCCATAGACTGTTCCTCCGGCAAAGCCTGACAAACAGGCTAATACACCAAACCAGCAATTATATCTAATCCAAGTATAAACTGAAAATGATAAAACTATCGTAAAAAATGTCCAGGCTAATATATTCCAAACTTTATTCATAATTTTAATCCTTTAAAACAACGTCATGAGGATGACTTTCTACTAATCCTGCATTAGTTATTTTGGTAAATACCGGATTATCACGTAATTGTTCTAAGGCTCTAGCATTCTGGTAGCTCATACCAGATTTCAAACCTTCTAACATTTTAGTTAGAACTACATTATAACTTTCTTTTACCGGAACCAAAGCCTTTACCCCTTCAATATGAGTGTCTTTATGTGTAGAAGAACCCGCATAATTTCTATACGCTATTCCATTATGTGTTATAATTTTTTCTGGTGTTTCTGGGCAGCCAGCAAACATATTTCCAATCATTGTCATATCAGCAAAGCATAAGCTTTTAACCAAATCACCTGAAGATTTTACCCCGCCATCAGATATAATATATAAATGTCTATTTAAATCTAATGTTTCTCTAACTTGAGAAACTTCCATTAATACAGATAATTGAGGAACGCCATTTCCGGTATTAATACGAGTACTACAAAGACTTCCAGACCCTACACCACATTTTACTGCATCTGCTCCTGCTTTCCATAATCTTTCTGCACCTTTGCCCGTAGCAACATTACCTGCAATAATAAACATTTGAGGATAATTTTCTTTTATCCATCTAATTATATCTATACAATGTTCTGAATCGCCATGTGCAATATCAATACATACAGTTTTAACTCCAGATTGATCAAAATGCTTAAGAGCTTCTTTATCGGAGTTTTTAACTCCTATAGATATGGCAAAATTATTGGGCCCAAAATTATCTATAATATCATCGGTAATATCTATTTGTTCTTGTAATGGTAAGAACCTATGAAGGATGGCTAATCCACCACTATTAATTACTTCATAAGCCATATCTAATCCCATAATAGATTTCATATTAGCAGGAATAACAGGATGTTTAAAAACAAACTTTCCCATTTTTACTGAAACATCTACTTCAGATCTTGATTTAATTGTAGAATATTGTGGAACTAACATTAAATCATCATAAGAATAACTTTCAACAATCATTGAATTCTCCGTTTAAGCCCAGACATTATATATCGGTCATAATTTTTTACAATTTATTTTAAATGGATAATTTAACATTTAATTAAATGAGTTTTAGAGATGATTTTGCAAAAACTCCGCCAGGTCCTAAAAGGGAAGAATTAGTATACGACGCTATTATTAAAGAAGGTAAGCCTAATAATTTAGCACCAATTACAGTTCCCGGACCTCAAGGAACCAAAATAACCTATTATATAACTCGTGATTTTCTTAATCTAGATGGTGTTTGGTTGCCAATGACTGGCATTACCGCTCAAAAAGTAGCAGATTATTTTAAAATGTATTTGCCAACTCCTAAAATGAGCCAACAAATATATGATGCGGCAGATACTAAAATTATGCCGGCTCCATTAAGTGGCACTGGATATGGTCAATATTCTCCACAACAAGTTATTCAATCTAAAATAAATGCCAGCGATGCTGCTTTAGCATATAGTCAAAAAATATCAGATGCTCAACGTCAAAAAGGCAATAAAGGCATTATTGCCGGTCATATGAAAGATTTAACTCAAAAACCTCCATCAGGTAATTTAGGTTTATATGGTTGGTATGGACCGAATGGCAAACCTGTTCAAAATAGCTATATGACGCCTCATAGTATTAAAGATCACACAGAATATGGGGCTGGAGTAAGATTAATTGATAATCATATTAAGGTAGAATATCCTAATGGGACTATTAAAAATATTACTATGGACCAATTAATGAATAGTAATCTTTATACTAGTATCTCTAATACTCCTGGAGTGGCTCGATATACTAAACCTTCTGATCAGAAGGTTAATAACCAATTAGCTTATCATCCACCTAAACCTATTAATGGTAGGGTGCAATTATTACAAAGAATAAATGATTTTATCGATAGTTTAACGAAAGAAGTTTAATTTCCTCTTATTCTATAAATTATTCTTCCTTGTGTAGTATCATAGGGGCTGACTTCTACTTTTACTAGATCTCCTAATAGGATACGAACTGAATTAGTTCGTATTTTACCACTTAAAGTAGCTAAAACAACATAATTGTCATTTATTTGAACTTTAAATTTTCCTTTATTAGCATCTACTACCACTCCTTCAATCTCTAATCTTTCACGATCATTCATATTTTTTATCTTTCTTTAAAGAAATGCTTTATTTTTAAGTGCCGTTTTTAATTGAATTAAGTTATCAAACTTATAATTATTTACTTCAAAATGAATACTTTTATAAAGTCCGTTAACACTATCAAATTCATATTTAACAATAATATGAACTCCATATTTCATACTTAATTTTGTAGCTTTATTATTCCAATAGTCAATAATTTTTTGATAATAAGTATAATTAAATTGTTGTTTAGCGAATTCCATATTTATTATTTTTAATTATTTAATATTTCATTAATGATGGGGTATTTTTCTTTTATTAAATCTTGAAAATTATCACTGGGAGGCCAATATGATAGCCAGGTTTCACCTGCCACGCAAGGCAAGGCTTTATTTTCTTTATTTCCAATTTGATTGAAATATTTTAAATCAATATGTTGGGCCAATAATATTAAACTTTTAACCCCCATAATTAAAGGAGAAACTTGCTGCCATTCACCATACCAATATAAATAGCTTCTTAAATGATTATCAATTCCTAAAAATGTTAATAAATAACATTCTTGAAATAAATCTTCATCCTTGCCTGCTACCAAATGTATTAATTTGCTCATTTTAGCAATTTTAGAAATTGAAAGTCCATAATATAAATCTGTGCTTATAATAGATTTTTTAATTAAACTATAATCATTATAAATAATATAAATATCTTTCTCTTTTAAAGATAAAGAATTATAAAACTCGTCAAACCATTGTCGATAAAGATAAACTTTAGCTCGATAATTTTCAAAAATATATTGATATGGCTTTAAACGACAAGCTTTAATAATAAAGCCAAGATTTTCAATCTCGGTATATGATTCAACAAATTTAATATTTCTTTCAAGTTCTGAATGAACTCTCTCTAAACTGGGGCTTTTCATGTAAAAGTAAGAATCGTTTCTATTTTTCGCTCTATTTCTAATGGATTTTTTTGTCCATCAAAAGATTTAATTGTTTCAAAGGTTAATAGTTTATCTATATGTTTTCTTAACACTGTTTTATTATTTTGGCATCTCCATTTGACATAATAATAATTGTCATTCTTAAAAAATGTATATAAATAATAATTAATACAATTATTA
>Ga0209698_10004661_pt1 | contig 14957 bp, 16 predicted proteins | sample LitLauG_LLR_2012_FD_187203 | JGI IMG/M metagenome (GOLD analysis project Ga0209698, IMG submission 187203) | Freshwater sediment microbial communities from Pennsylvania, USA - Little Laurel Run_MetaG_LLR_2012 (SPAdes) (version 2) | ecosystem: Environmental > Aquatic > Freshwater > Creek >...
CGGGTTCCGGAAAGGTCACAGAGAATGCTGGATTATTCATTGCCTGTGCAGCCCTAAAATTCCCGGCCGCCTCAAAATCGATAGTTGCTCAGAGCTTCCCTAGAGACTGGTCTTGCGGCTGCGAGTCAATGAGCGCTATCTCCTGATTTGAACAGTTATGAACTTGGCCGTCATTCGGGGCATTTCAGTTGAATGATGTTTCCTGCCGACTCAGGGTGTCGCTTCAGGTAAGCGAGGGTGCGCGGCACAAAGGCGCAAAGTCCGTCACAGCCCCTGAGGCTAGTCAGACATGCGGTGTTGAACTTGCGAGACAACTGCATTTCTTCGTCCGATGCTCGCGGCGTGAAGTAGTTTTCAGTCGTGTCTCCGTTGTTTGTAGCCATATCGAGCATGGCTGAGTTCACCACAAAATCTCTCGCTTGCAATTCGTGCCGGGGCATAGCAGTTGCGAATTCCCATTCGTGGCCGAGCCATCTAGAACGACCTTCGACCACGACCATTCCCGAGACTGACTGCACGCGACCGCTTCGGATCGCCATGTCAACTTCTACACCCCAATCCCGCATTCCAAATACAGACCGCAATTGTACGGGCGTTTTGTTCATCACGGCCCTAACCGCAACAGCGACGCGGCTTTCGCCTGAGCCTGTATCTCTGGAGAAGAGACCATAGGGACTTATTAGGGAAGCATACCCGTAGGCAATAACAAGGTTTTTCTGGTACTGGTATTCGTCCTTGTCAATCCAGTCTTCCTTGCGCCCCAAGGGATCTGGCATCCGTTTGAATCCACCGTACCGACTGACCAATGGAAGGACTGTGGCTTCGGGGTCGCCAACCTGCACTCGCGACGCTTCGGCTAGCATGCCCGTTGCATGATGAACTTCGTACTCATCGTAGGCTCGCAGGGACAGTACAAACACGATTGCGATAGCGAACACTCCCACAGCCAATCGCGTACCGAAACGAAGCACACGCAGCCATAACATTGCAGGGCAGCCCCTTGTTTATCTTAGTCTCCGCTTCAAGCAGGAAAGTTCCCGAGAGGGTGCAACTGTTGAAATATCTCGATATCACTCACTGACCCGGTCCTAACCGGGCTGAATCGCTCCCACTACTGTCACAAAAACAAGAGTAGGCTCACTTCCCGTATTCGTTACTCACCACCTCGCCGCCCTTCATCACAAATTTCACGCGCTCCAGCGTGGTCACATCCTTAGCCGGATCTCCCTCCACCGCGATCATGTCCGCCCACGCCCCCGGCTCCAGAGTCCCCACCTTGCCCGACCAGCCCAGCAGATCGGCCGCATTCACCGTGGCTGCCTGAATTGCCTGCAGCGGCGTGAGCCCCAACCTCACCATCACCGCAAACTCGTGTGCGTTCATGCCATGCGGATACACTGCGGCATCTGTGCCGAATGCGACCTTTACCCCGCTCGCAAACGCATGCGCGATATTCTTGCGCGCCGCCGGAATCACTTCCTGCGCCTTGGCCAGAAGCGGCGGAGGCAGGTGCGTCAGCCCAGCGTTGTCGATCATCCAATCCCCGAGGTAGAGCGTCGGCACCAGGTACGTCCCGTGCTCCTTCATGGCGGCAATCCCGGCGTCGTCAATGTACGACCCGTGCTCGATCGAATCGACGCCGGCCTCCGCCGCCCAGCGAATGCCCTCTGCCCCGTGCGCGTGTGCCGCCACTTTGCGTCCCAAACGGTGGGCATCGGCCACAATGGCTTTCATCTCCTCCAGGGTGAACTGCGAGTGCTGTGGATTGTCCCCCAGCGAAAGCACTCCGCCAGTGGCGCACACCTTGATCAGATCCGAGCCGTACTTGATGTTCTCGCGCACCTTGTGCTGCACCGCCGCGATGCCGTCGGCCACGCCGTCGCTGGTAGCGTGATACTCAAACGGCAGCATGTTGTTGTCGCAGTGTCCACCGGTGATGCTGAGCGCCGGCCCGCTCACCAGCAGTCGCGGCCCCGGCACATCACCCGCATTAATAGCGTCCCGTAAGGCCACGTCGCTGAAGTCTCGTGCACCGACATTGCGCACCGTGGTGAATCCCCCCAGCAGCGTGAGCCGCGCATTCTTAGCGCCTGTCAGCGCCTCCCGCGGCAGTGAATTCGCCAGCCGCTCGTAGCCGAACTTGGGTTCCATGGTCAGATGCGTGTGCGCATCGATCAACCCAGGAAGCACGGTAGCGTTGCGCAGTTCGATCCGGACCGCATCCGCCGGAGCTTTCGTCTCCCCGGTTGCGCCCGCGCTGACAATCTTTCCGTCTTCGATCACCAGCATCTGATCCGCCAGCATCTTGCCGCTCTTCACATCGAACACATGTCCCGCATGCACCACCACGCGCCGGGAAGTCTGCGCCGTCAGCTGCATCCCCAGGCAAATCACTGCAGCCGCAACTGCTACCCCGCGAACCTTACTCATCATGAGTTCCTTTCCCCATGTGTTTTGATCGGAAATCATACATATCAGCGACGCCGCGCATCGAGTCCCCACACGCGCCCTGCGTCAGCGGCGAAGAAAATTACGAGTAGTAACAATAACGGCAGAGTGTCGAGCCGGGCTCCGAAGTAACGCCAAAGTGGAGCCCCGTGTCCCGGCTCCCACCAGCCTGCAAGCGTCAGATTGAGGAGAAACAATATTCCGACCACACAAGCGGCGCGCACCCACAATCCTAATAGCAGCGAAGTCCCGACCAGCAGTTCGAGCACTCCAACCAGGTATCCAAAGAAGACAGCGTGGGGTAGAACCAGGCCCGACAGCACTGGCCGGTAGAAACTAACCACGCTCTCCCCGATGTAGTTGTGCAGATAGGTTTGAAACCCGCCATGCGCGAAGTTCGGTCCCGCGACCTTGTATTCACCGAACAAAAGAAAAAAAACAGACACTGCCATGCGCGCGCCAGCAATCGTCTTGGGCAGAGTCGAGGAAGTAGCCATCAGTTCAATGCTGGCGGCATGAGAAAACTCCTACACCCGAAATGTTCAGAAGGGCAGCGCTTCAATCCTTCTAGCCCCCGGGCCCGTCGTTCGAGACATACTGCTCCAGCGACTCCAACTCCCGGCTCAAGTCATCCACGCGCCACTCAAGCAGATTGCGGATGGAGAGAATACCCAGCAGCTTCCCGCTGTCATCGGCCACCGGCAAATGCCGGAAGTGCCGCTCCAGCATGGTAGTCAGGGCCTCGCCAGCGCCGGTGCCGCGCGTAGCCATCTCCACGGGCGTGGTCATAAGCTCTCGCACTGGAGTTGCCTTCGGGTCAACGTGGCTGAGCGACATCTTTCGCAGTACGTCGCGCTCCGTAAAAATCCCTGCCACCCGATACTCGCTGTCCACCACCGCCACTGCTCCGACGTGGTGGTCGAGCATCTTGTGAATGGCATCCGCTACGCTAGCGTCCAGACCCACTGCAGCGATCTCCCGGTCACAAAGTTCCAGTACGCTCATACACACCTCCTTCGGCGCGATGCGACCCGGCCGAATTCGACCTCGAAACAGGATTGACGCATTATGCTCGTGCCGTCGCGCTTGTCAAGGAAATTTGCACAGAATTACAAGGATGATCGATCAGGCAGGCATTTCCCCCCTATCTCGAGCGAAACACTTTCCCATCCTTCATCACGAAATCGACTTTTTCCAGCGCTTTGATATCGCGCAGAGGATCAGCCTCCACCGCGATGATGTCGGCGAACGCTCCCGGAGCCACCACGCCGATCTTGCCTTCCATATCGAGCATCACCGCCGCCCTGGAAGTGGCGCTCTGAATCGCATCCATCGGCTGCATGCCAAACTCCACCATGCGCGCGAACTCCTGCGCGATCGGCTCCGTCCAGGGAATCCCGCCCATGTCGGTGCCAAACACAATCTTCATCCCTGCTTTGAGCGCCTTCCTGAATGAGGGTTCGTGCACCGAAGCTCGCAGCCGATCGCGCTGTCCGTTTTCTGTGCCTGCCGGACCCCAGTCGGTGTAATACACGCCCAACGTCGGCACATACCACGTGCCTTGTTTCAGCATTTGCGCGATCGCCACATCGTCGAGGTCAAGCCCGTGCTCGATGGAATCGCATCCGCCATCCAGCGCCCGGTGCAAACCGATCCCGCTGTAGGCGTGGCATGCGACCTTCTTTCCCCAGCCATGAGTCTCATCCACAATCGCGCGCAGCTCTTCGACCGTGAGTGTCGGCTGCGACACCAGTTCTCCGTTCTTTCCCACCCACGAGCGATGGGTCATATATACCTTGATCCAGTCCGCCCCGTGGTCAAGCTGTTCCCGCGCCGCCTTGCGCGCTTCCACCGGACCGTCAACGATCTGCGCCCCCTTCGGCATCTCCAACTCCGGAGCGTATCCCTCCAGCGGATATCCTCCTGTCGTCGAGATGGCTCGCGTAGCCACAAACAGCCGCGGCCCGGGAATGTAGCCACCCTCGATCGCCTGCTTGATACCCACGTCGCCATACCCTGCGCCCTCGGTCTCAACGTCGCGCAGCGTGGTGAATCCCTGCTCCAGAGCCCGCCGCGCCGCAACCGTAGCGCGCGCCGCCCGCAGTGCCAAAGGCGCCGTCAGAATATTCACGTCGTACCCACCCTGGGCGGGATCTTCTCCCTGCAGAAAAATGTGCGTGTGAGAGTCGATCAGCCCCGGCAACACGGTAGCCTTCGACAAATCGATCACTGTTGCTCCGGCAGGCATCTTCGCCATCGCCGCATCCGAGACGCTCTCAATGCGATTGCCGCGAACAACGATCACCTGATCCCGCCGCGGCTGGTCAGACTTGCCATCAATCAGAGTCCCGGCACGTATCACGGTTACCTGTTGCGCAGGCAACGAGCCTCGCTCTTGCGCAACCACGCTGACGGCAAATGCGAGAAACAACAAACAGCGAAAACTCTTCACGGTTAGCCTCCCACGCCGCCCTCTTCAGAAGCTGGCGGTCTGCGGTCTTGTGCCCGATGAGGGTGGATGATTTGGCGGGAAGGATTCTATACCCTTACGAAAACCCTATGCTGCCAAGTCGCTTACTTGAACAAGGACGTGAGCCGTACGAGCGCTTACGGCAGCACGGCATCCGCCTCAATCTCCACCAGAATTTCCGGCGAGATCAGCGCGCTCACCTGCACCATCGAGGTAGCTGGACGAATGTCACGGAAGAATTCGCCATGCGCTTTGCCGATCTTTTCCCACTCCGCGATGTTTGTGACGTACATGCGAGTGCGCACAACATCTTTCATGCTAGCGCCGGCCTTCTTCAAGGCGCTCTCGATATTCTTGAGCGTCTGCACCGCCTGTGCGTACACGTCCCCAACGCCGACGATCTTTCCATCCGGCCCGGTCGCTGTTGTTCCCGACACGTGTACATACGATCCCACTTTCACCGCCCGTGAATACCCAACGACCGGTTCCCAGGCCGTGCCGCTCGAAATGTTCTGCCGTTCCATGCGAATTCCTCCGTGGACGCTCATTCTACAAGTCACCCCAAATCATTAGCGGCCCCGACAAATTAGCAGCCGCGTGCCATGACTGCCAGCAAAATACAGCGATATCCGCTCGCACTCACTCGCCGAGCACCCCCTTTTCCAACAGATTCACCGCACAACTCATTCGCGATCCCTCCTCTTCTAACTAATCAGGAAAATGAATCGTGCCGAGAAACAAAAGTCACTTGCGTTGCACTATCAAACTGAGGTATCTACTCGTGCAAGTGGCTGAAGCTCCGTGCCCGGCACGGGGTTCAGGGGGCCCAAAACTATGATTCCGGAAGCTCATCCGCTGCAGCAGTTATTTCAGGATCTTGTCGGACGGCATTACGCCGAAGAGATTGGCATTCGCGATCCTCAAGTCGTCGCCTACGTCTCGCATCTGCTGGCCGAGTTCTGCGAAGCCGAGCAGCTTTTCAAGATTCGCGATGCCTCCAACCGCCCTCTGTCCGACGTCGGCGAAATGTTGCTCCAGTCCGATCCGGTGTACGGTCCCGCTCCTTCCTTTGACCGCGAACGACAGGTACGCAAACACATCGGCGACTACACGCTGTTTTTCGCTGGAATGTTTCCCGAAAGCATCAATCACCTCCGTCTCCGCCGTCATCGTCTGGAAAACTTCGTCGAGTGGATCAAAGCCGGGAAGGAAAGCTACTACATCGTCTCCAAGTTCGAGCATTTCGAGTACGCCAAGGTCGCACCATTGTTCGCCAGCCTGGCGAGGAATTTCGAAGGATGCGTCTACGCCCTGAACATGGTGAAGAACGATCTCGAGGAGATGCAGCATCCCATTACTCGACGCCCCGATGATCTGATCATGTAGCCTCGCAAGGGATCGCGCCCCTCTCAGCTTCCGTGCAAATCCGCCGTGCTCCCCATCCGGTAAAAACTCAACGCCGCGCTTCCCTGCACCAGTTTGCGAAATCTCCTCAGGGGCCCGAACTCTTCCCCCGGCTCAAAATTCTTCTCGTGCTCCGCAATCACCATTGACATCGCCCATACGACCGGCGACGCCGCCAGTGCCCTCAACGTTTCGCGGTAGACATCTTTCATCCGGTACGGTGGGTCGATAAACACCACATCCGCCGCCACATGTTCCCGCTCAATGTGCCAGAACGCGCGCGGCAATTCTTCACGAAGCAGCGTGAATCCGCTAGCAATGTCGAGGCTTTTGAGGTTGCCGCGGAGCACATCCGCCGCCGCGGCTGACGATTCCACAAAATACACGTGTTTCGCTCCCCGGCTCAGAGCTTCAATTCCCACTGCTCCGGTGCCCGCGAACAAGTCCATCCAGACGCTGCCTTCCAGGGCCGCCGGACTACCCGCGGTCAGCACATCGAACAGCGTCTCCCGCAATCGGTCCGAGGTCGGACGAATATCCATTCCGCGCAGCGAGCGCAGCGCCCGGCTCCGGTATTTCCCCGCGATCACCCGCATGGCTCTGTACCTTCGGTTGCCGCCATCAATATATCTATCCATGTAGAATAAATGTAGCGACAGCTATGCGAAGCTGGTCCATTCCCGTTGGCCGCCTGTTCGGCGTTGACATCCGCGTCCACCTCACTTTCTTCATTCTGCCTTTATTCGTCTTCTGGACGGAATCGGTCGCCCATCAGGGAGTTGCCAACGGTCCGCGGGACCTTGCCCTCGTCGGCATCATTCTCGCTTCTGTGGCCGCCCACGAACTCGGCCACATCCTCGCCGCCCGCCGCTTCGGCTTGATCCCGAAAGCCGTGATCCTCCTGCCCCTGACCGGTGTCACGCTCTTCGACGAATCGCACATCGAGAAACTCCAGCCTGCCGGCTCGCTTTGGAAACGCGAGATTCGCCTCGCCGTAATCGGGCCATTAGTGAATATCGGCCTCGCTGCCCTCACTGTTGCGATCGTGACCGGCACGGCGCCCGCAATTCAGCTCTGGAAGTGGCCGTTCCTGCAATCGGCCAACCTGCCTCGCAGCATAGTCTGGGCCAACTTGTACCTGGCACTCCTCAATGCGATGCCAGCCTATCCACTCGATGGCGGCCGCATCCTGCGTGCGATCTTTTCTCGCAAGCTCGACCTTTCCGCCGCGACCCGGCGCGCCGTCTCGGTCAGCAATGCCATCGCCATGGTCCTGATGATCGCGGGCCTGTTCAGCGACACCTGGCTGACCATGGTCGGCGTCGTCGTGTTTTCCGCCGCTCAGCTCGAGGAGCGCGCCCTCGTCTTCCAATCCGTGCTAGACAACGTTCGTCTCGAAGAAGTCATGCTCACCGACTTCGCCACCCTCTCACCCGCAGACACGCTCGAGGATGCGCTGGAGAAGGCGGTTCATTCCCTGCAGGACGATTTCCCCGTGGTTCGCGGCAGCGACATGGTGGGAGTAATTTCGAAGCAGAGCATTCTTGATGCCCTCCGCGCGGAGGGTAACGGCTACGTGCAGGCCGTGATGAACAAGATTTTTGAAGTCTCCCTGCGCCAGGACTCGCTCGGCTCGGCTTTCCGCAAATTAACGGCGCGCAATTCCAGCATCATCCCGGTGGTTGAGGATCAACGCCTGGTCGGCATCGTCACCCTTCAGAACCTGATGCACTCCATGGCCCTGCTGGCCGAAAGCCGCAAACTCCGCCGCGACGAAGCAGAATCGTAAGGCAATTTCAGATTTCAGATTGGAGATTTGACCGCGGCTCGAGCAACGTTCAATCGGCAATCTAAAATCTGAAATCCGTATTAGAACAACCGTATCCCCTTAGCCCGCTGCACCGCCGGAATCTTCCGCAGCTTGGTCAGCACTTCGTCAGGCACCACTCCATCCACGTGCACCACCGCAATCGCCTCTCGCGCCTGGCCCGAATCTTTCTCCGCACCCGGCCGCCCCAGCGAGAAATTGGCAATGTTGATCGACTCCTCCCCCAGGATCGTCCCCACCTTGCCGATCACCCCCGGAACGTCGCGGTTCCGCATGTAAATCAAATTGCGCTCCAGCGGCGCCTCGACATCGATGCCATCCACATGCAGCAGCCGCGGCGCGTTCCCGTGCAAAACCGCGCCCTTCACCAGGTGCTCTTCCGTTGAACTCTTTAGAGAAATCGAAAGCACGCTGCCCGCGCCTCCGGTTGAGGCCTTCGTCTTCGGCGATTCCACCACCCGCAGCCCGCGTGCGTCGGCAATTGCGGCCGCATTCACAAGGTTCGCCTTCTCCTCGAGTGCCTGGTTGAGAATGCCCTTGATCGCCCCGTTGCGAATCAATTCCGTTTTCCATTCCGCGATATGTCCGCTGTAACGGATGGAGATTTCTTCAATCGTCCCTTCCGAGACCTGCGCCAGAAACGCTCCCATACGTTCCGCCAGAACGATGTAAGGCTGCATCGCCGCATACTCCTCGGCCGAAACCGATGGAACGTTGACCGCATTCTGGATCACGCCGTGTTTCAGATACTCCTTTACCTGCTGCGCGATCTGCACCCCAACGGCCTCCTGTGCCTCGTGCGTCGATCCGCCCACGTGCGGAGTGAGCACCACATTCTCCAGCGCCAGCAGCGGCGAGTTCTTCGGAGGCTCTTCCGCAAAAACGTCGATCGCAGCCGCCGCGACCTGCCCCTGCTTGAGGGCGAGCGCGAGATCGGCCTCATTCACCAATTCGCCGCGCGCGCAATTCACCAGCCGCACACCTTTTTTCATCTTCGCGATCGACCCGGCGTTGATCATCCCGGTAGTCTGCGGCGTCAGCCCGACGTGCAGCGTGATGTAGTCCGCCGCCGCGTAAAGCTCCTCGAGCCCCGCGAGCCGGATCCCCTGCTCCTTCGCCACCGTCACGGAGACAAACGGATCATGCGCAACCAGTTCCATCCCGAAGGCCCGCGCCCGCCGCGCCACTTCCATCCCGATCCGTCCCAGCCCGATGATCCCCAATGTTTTCCCCCGCAGTTCCGTCCCCTGCAGCGATTTCTTCTCCCACTTGCCCGCGTGCATGGATGCGTCGGCGCGGCACAAATGCCGGGCCATGGCCAGCATCATTGCCAGCGTTTGCTCCGCCACTGCTACGGCGTTGGCTCCCGGCGTGTTCATCACCGCGATGCCCTTATGCGTAGCGGCTTCTAAATCGATGTTGTCCACGCCCACACCGGCTCGCCCAATCACTCGCAGCTTCTTCGCCTGGGCTAGAAGCTTGGCATCGGCTTGCACTGCCGAACGGACGATCAGCGCATCAGCCGACTGCAGATGTTCCGCCAGCTTGCCATCCAGCTGATCCGCGGTGAGAACGGTCCAGCCCGGTTCATGCAGCTCAGCCAAGGCCGATCCCGAGATTATTTCTGCCACGATGATTTTCACGAATGAGTTCCTTTGATTACCAATCCGGTTTCACAGATCCAGCCCGACAATCCCTTGACCGAAAATTGACACGGTTCTGACACTCCTTCTGCCCTGACTTTCTAAACTCGTCCTCAACCGGGCACTCGCCCATGGGAGACCAATATGACCATCCATCCAACACCTAAGGCCGTCAAGTCAACTCTACTCGCCACCCTGATCGCCGCCACCCTGGCGTGCGGCTACAGTTCCAAGAGCACTCCCCCGGCAGCGGGAAATATCCCTGCGATCGCACAGCTTACCCCCACCAGCATGGGCGCGGGTGGCGCTGGGTTCACCTTGACCGTGAACGGAAGTAAGTTCAACACGAATGCGGTGGTGAACTGGAGTGGCGCTGCGCAAACCACAAGTTTCGTGAGCGGCAGCCAGCTCACCGTGGCCATTCCGGCTGCGGCCATCGCGACCGCAGGCACCGTCCAGGTAACTGTGACCAACCCCGGCACCTCCGGGACAGGCATGTACGGCAGCGGCGGTACCCTGCCGGAGACCTCGAACACCATCGCCTTCATCATCAACTAGGCTGCGCCCGGGTTTGCAGGATAGCTCTGGCCCAGTCGTCAGACGCCCACCAGTTGGCGCTTCTCGATCAGGGCGCGGGCATACACCTGCTGCGCCGCCCGCACTGCCGCGCCATATTCGACGCTGTTCGCGGTTACCCGTGCCAGCACGTGTTCGAGCGCGCCCAGGATCCCAACCGTGTCCAGATAGTCGTAGTACCCAATGTGCGCGATGCGGAAGATCTTCCCCTTCATCTCGCCCTGACCATTAGCGACGACAGCATCGAACAACTCGCGGAATTCCTTCACGATCTTGCCCGAGTCGAGCCCGTCCGGCGCGCAAATCGCGGTCAGGGCCGCCGCCGGCGAGGACGCATACAACTTCAATCCCAAGGCCTTCGCTCCCGCGCGTGTCATCTCGGCGCAAAGTTCCGCGTTGTTGACCAGTTCCTCGCGCCCCTGGGCCAGGTTGCCGTTGCCCATACCGCGCACGAATTCCAGCGCCGCTCCCAGCGCCGCAAACAGCGAAGTCGCCGGAGTGTAAGCAGTCTCGCCCTTGGCCGCCGACTTCCGCTCCTTGCGCAGATCGAAGTAATACCGCGGCGAGGTCGTCGCATCCATCCGCTTCCACGCTCGCTCGCTTACCGCGCAATATGCCAGCCCCGGAGGCATCATCAGCGCCTTCTGCGACCCGCCAATGATCACGTCCACGCCCCAGCCGTCCACAGCAAGATGCGTCGTGCCCAGTCCTGTGATCGCATCCACAACCAGCAGCGTGTCGTCACCGTGGGCCCGCACGATTTTCGCAATGCCTTGGACATCATGCCGCGCCCCGGTAGAACTCTCGGTCGCCTGCACAAACACCGCCCGCACGCCGGGAGTCAGCTTTGCGCGTACGTCATCCAGCGAAATCGTTTCGCCATAAGGCGCACTCAACACCTCCACGGCGCAGCCGAAGGCCTTGGCCAGCCCCGTCCAGCGCTCGCCAAATTTCCCCGCCGTCAGCACCAAAACCTTGTCACCCGGCGACGTCAGATTCGAGACCGATGCCTCCATCACGCCCGTCCCCGAACAAGCCAGCACCAGCACGTCATTCTTCGTGCCGATGAATTCCTTCATGTCGGCCAGCACCCGCTGAAACAACGCTCGAAAGTCAGCGGTTCGATGGTGCGCAGTAAACGAAGCCATGGCCGTCTGCGCCGCCGGCAACAGCGGCGTCGGCCCCGGAGTAAAAAGACGATTCTTATGCAACATGATCAAGATCCTCAGGAAAGGAATTAGTCTCCAAGTTTACCGGAATGACGGCGCCGAGGACAGGCAGCACCCGCACTTATCGTTCAATCAGAGCGCCGTGGTCGAGGGAAGACTCAGCCTCGCCTGCGGAGTCTTCTAGTGCATGAGCAATCTTGACGGCCCAAGCTTCAATGTCGTTCCAGTTGCGGAAATCACCCAGCGGGAAAATCGCACTGTTCCGGTTCACCGGCAGCTTCAACATGAGCCGATGCGCGAGGCCCAGTTTGCCGCGTTCTAGGGCTCCGAAGAACACCCGATGGTCGCGGGGCTGGATGGTTTCTCTGAACTCCTCGATCTCCTTCGGCACGGTAACCGTGCACACGTCCCGGCCCTGTTCATCCACGGTTTTTGTGCCGAGCGGCCCGCTGCTGAACAGCCACACTGGCCGCTCCGCGAGAGCGGCACGGTTTTGCCTCACGTACTCCGTCGCCTTTTTCATCCAGTGAAAGTAGTAGGCGGCGCTTCCGATCACCACGGCGTCGTAATCCGTGGGATCGCTGGCACGCTGTGCAGATTCGACCGTGGCCTGCAAACCCTGCTGGCGCAGGATGGCTGCAATGCGTTCTGCGATCCCTTGCGTTGCGCCGTAACGGCTGGCATAGACAATTAGGACTCGCATGTTGATCCCCCTGTCTTGTTGTGGATTGTGAACTACGTCCATGAGCCACGTTGGCAACTTGCCCCGCCACGACGTCGGCCCCGCGAACGCAGCTTACGTCGGCTTCCACTTCTCCGCCGTGACCACGGTCACAAGGCTCACCGAGCCGCGCAGCAGAGACATAGGACAGCCCGGCACGGCAGTCCGGGTAAGATCGCATAGATACGGAACGAAGTCCCGTCAGGGGCGGCACCGACTCGTCGATTTTCGTGGGCGACTCATACAGGATCTGCGCACTCCAACGTCATCACCACCGTCTATAATCCCCTCATGAGCCTAGTCGACCAGATCCAGAAAGACATTGTCGCCGCCATGAAAGCCAAGGAGGAAGCTCGCCTTTCCACCCTGCGCATGGTCAAGAGCGCATTGCACCTTCGTCAGGTCGAGAAGATGTCCCCGCTCGACGAAAAAGAATCCCAGGCCGTGCTCACCACGCTGATCAAGCAGCGCAAAGAATCGGTCGAGCAATTCACCAAGGGCGGACGCCAGGAAATGGCCGACAAAGAAGCCGCCGAGATCGTCCTGATCGAAACCTACCTCCCCAAAGCCGCCGGCGAAGCGGAAGTGGTCGCCGGCGTGAAGGCCGCCATCGCCGAAATGGGCGCGCCCACCATGAAAGACATGGGCACAGTGATGAAGAACGCGATGGCGAGATTCAACGCGGCCGGCATGCGCGTCGACGGCAAAATGGTCAGCGAGATTGTGAAAAAAGAGTTAACGAGGAAGTAAAGCCCTCAAGCGAATTTGGTGCGTGAGGGGGGGTATCGGTTGGGATTTTAACGGGTGCACCAAAGTGGGGCATTGACGCTTACGCGCGTAAGCGGATAGAGTGAACACAATTTAGTTACGCCAGCCGAGAGCTTTTCACTTTCATCGAGATCAGGAGTCGGCAGAATGCCTAGCGTCCTTGTCGTACCAGTGTACGTGGAGGTTCCGCAGGGGTTTGAACGGGCCGTCGACGCGTTAGAATCTTATCTTCGCCAGGCTGGATATGCCATTTACACTGGCAAACCTCTAGCCGAAGACCTGGAGCAGACAAAGGCGCGACTCGGCGGCATACTTGTGCATCGAAACCAAGATGAGCACTCCGGAGGAGCAGCGGTTTCTGCTTGAGTGTTGGGACCAGAATGTCTGCCCGCACTGTAACAAGCAAATCCCAGAGGGAACCCGTGTTGGCAGCGGAAAGAAGAGTGAGGGTGGATTCTGCTCCCTTAACTGCTATGGCGAGTATCACAAGAAGGCTCTGATCGCTAGACATAAGCAAAGGACTGAGTCAGAACAGAAAAATCAAAATTGAGCAAAGGTGGATGCGGTGGGTACCGTAGAACGCGCGTTGTTCCCGGAGATATACGACCAAGACGGGGAAGTTGGCATCCTTCCCTGGCAGCAGATCAAACGCCTCGTCGAGACCGGCCGGGTAAGCGCCACTCCGGACGTTTCGGAAGCCCAAATGCAGCCGGCGAGCTTGGACCTCCGTCTGGGTCCGATAGCTTACCGAGTCCATGCGAGTTTTCTGCGCGGAAGATCAGCAACACTCCTTACCCGGGTGCGCGAACTTCTTCACAGCACAATTGACCTCACAAAACCGACACCGCAACTGTTAGAGCGGGGCCAGGTGTACATAATTCCGGTGCTTGAAAGATTGAAGTTACCGAGCAATCTTCAGGGAGTTGCAAATCCGAAGAGCACTACGGGGCGGCTCGATATATTTACTCGGTTAATCACGGAGTGCGGCGACGAGTTTGACCACGTTCCAAAGGGATACTCTGGAGAACTCTATGTCGAGGTATCTTCCAGAACCTTTCCAGTCCGAGTCAAAGAGGGAATGAAACTGAACCAGCTTCGATTTGTCCGGGGCACGTCTCCGCGCCTAGGAAATGGGAATCTGAGGGAACTGGCAAAGACGCATAGCCTACTTTACGACGCCGAACTCGGACCGATCACAAGCCACATCGGGGACGGTGTTGAGATAACAGTAGACCTAGAGGGAGATGGAAGCCCCTGCGTCGTCGCATATAAGGCCAAGGGATCCGACCTCCCGATAGAACTTGATCGAATCAATCACTACAGCCCAGGGGATTTTTGGCAGGCCACGACACGTCCCTGCGACGGTCGGATAATTCTGGACACTGGGGGCTTCTACCTACTGGCGTCAAAAAAACGGGTGCGCGTCCCACTAGATCATGCGGCGGAGATGGTCGCGCACGACCCAAGCATGGGAGAGTTTCGTGTCCACTACGCAGGGTTCTTCGACCCCGGCTTCGGGTATGGGGCGAACGGGGAAATCCCAGGGACAAAAGCCGTACTCGAGGTTCGTGCATACGAGGTACCGATCGTCTTGGAAGACGATCAGCTAGTCGGCAGGCTTCACTACTACCCCATGGCAGCTCCCCCGGAGAGAGTGTATGGCGCCTCTATCGGCTCCTCTTACCAAAAGCAAGGACTTGCGCTTAGCAAGCAATTTAGACGTGCAGATGACTCGCAATCGGATGGCCAGACCCTGACTGCAAGACTAGCCACGGCTTAGTTTGTAGGAAGTGGCTCCGAGGGTGTTGCGCATGAGCATTGTGCCGCTCAGGCTCGGGGAATCGGTGGTGGACAGCCAAGACGCGTTTCAGAAGGCTTGCGGCTTCGAGGGCGATGCTGTGCTCATTTTCAATCTTGATCGCGCTCAACT
>Ga0209698_10004662_pt1 | contig 14956 bp, 22 predicted proteins | sample LitLauG_LLR_2012_FD_187203 | JGI IMG/M metagenome (GOLD analysis project Ga0209698, IMG submission 187203) | Freshwater sediment microbial communities from Pennsylvania, USA - Little Laurel Run_MetaG_LLR_2012 (SPAdes) (version 2) | ecosystem: Environmental > Aquatic > Freshwater > Creek >...
ATATACAAGTAATTATACTGTCTATTTAAAAGTACAATTTAATAATAATATTATTAATTGGACTGACCACGATTATCAAATATTGCCTTCGGATATTATTAAAACTCTTAATAAAACCTTTAAACTTAGAACTTTTCTATAAATTAATCTATTATGTTAACAAAAACATTTATTTTTTATGATAATAATCAATTAAAATGGCAATGTATATTCTATAGTAAATTAGATAATGCTACATTTGTGGAATTAAGCTCTCCATATTTAGAACATTCTTATCATATTGATATAGAAAAATTATCTAGTTTGCCAGTCCTTTCTCCTTTTCCTATAGAAATTATAGATCAATGCATTAAAGCCCATAATAATAGGGTTTTTTGGTAAATTATTTGTTTTGGGAGTTTAGTTCAACGGCAGAACATCGGTCTCATATTCCGATAATATCAGTTCAATTCTGGTAACTCCTACCAAGATAGGATCGTTCAGTGATAGTTCGTCTTTCGAGCTTTAAAATACGAAAGCTTTATAGTTCCAGCTCGGAGTTATTCAGAAGCAATAAGTCGTCGGGTCGAATCCGATCGGCCCTACAAAGTGTCGTTAATGATTAAATTAACCATTTTTGATGATAATATTAAAATTGCTAACATTACATTCATTAATAATGAAGTTTTAATATTTGCAATTTCTTCCACTTATTGGAATTTTATATATCAAATAAGTCAAAATATTCTTTATAAGAATAATAAGATTAATGTATCTCATACAAGGTATATTGACTTGTTTGTAGAACAAATACAAAGTTTTAACTTTAATACAGAATTAATCTATAATTATCAATAATTTCTCATCTTTTTATGAAGAAATGGTCGATAAATTATCTTTTATCTTTGGCGCAATCATACGAAGATAGTGTTAATAATTCTGGTAAAGAGGATCCTGATAAACCTTTTTTACAAGAAATTGTTCAAATTCCTTCTGTTCCTCAACGTTTAATGCAGGCTATTAAAGCATTAATTGATGCTAATCCTACCCCAGATCAATGGAGAACTTGGGCAGAAACTAATTCTACTTTATTAAATAATTCTATAGATGATAGTCTTTATTGGAAACTAAATTTAGGTTATATAGTCTCTCATATTTTTGAAGAAACTGGAGATTATACATATATTATATTATCTCTCAACAAAGATTGTCCAATGGATATTGATGTTTCAGAACAGTCAATCCTGAAAGGTTTTGGAAATATTCCTAATTTATATTTATTTAAAGGTTCTTATAAAGAAGTGTTTAATGTATTGCCGCCTAATGTAGCCCATGAGGGTTGGTTAGCTGATGCTATTGTTTATATGGGTATTGGATTTAACAATGATTCATTTAATGAATTTGTTATAAAAAACAAAGAAAAAATTAATAATATTCGTCGTTCATTTGAATACACCCCTAAAGAATTAGGAGGTGGGGCAGATGGATTAGCTTTCGACATTGGTAAAGATAGAGTTCTAAAAATCTTTAGAGAAAAAACAGGATATCAAGCTGCAATTGATGCTATTAATCGGTTGCATTCTCAACCGCTTCTGTCTAAAACAGAAGCTATGATTGATGATGCCGGTGAATTAATAGGTTATCCAATTAATGTTCGAGGTGGTAAATTACAAAAAAATATTTATTTCTACATCATTGAAAAAATGACACCTGTTAAATCAGTTAATAATAAAGTTGTTGATAGCATTAGATTCATATATAATATGGCATCTGGCCAATTTGATAAAAATGCCTTATTAGAGCTTAAAGCTTTATTAAAAAATCCTTTATATCACGAAAAACTGATGTTTCTTGTCAAAGAGATGGCTGAAAAAATATCGAAACGTCTTGATTTAAAACATAATTTTTCATTTGATATCTCAACGATTGAGGCAGCCTTTCCTCAATTAAGAGATAATTGGATAACTAATTATATTGAAGAAATCATTATGAAGATAATAACCGATCGTACTGATTTGCATATGGGTAATCTCGGAATTACTTCTTATGGCGAATTAAGATATTATGACCCAGTTTATAATAATCAAAATGATTTCCTTTAATAAAGTTTTATACAATTAATATTTTCCCATTTTGATATGAATAAATGGTCTCTATTTAAGTTATTAAGTCTTGCTCAAGCATATGAAAATTCAGCTTATGAAAGTCGTATAAAGATACCTGATCGTTTAAAACATTCAATTGAACAGCTTACAAATACTAAACCTTCTTCTGAACAATGGACTTCTTGGATAGAGACTAATAGTACTCTATTAATGAGCGAACTAACTGAAAATAGTTTTAATTGGCGGGTTAGAGATAATTATATCTATGTTTATCTTTATACCGGAGAAGATAGTCTTTGCCTTGTTATGTCATTAGATAGCGCCCCTCCGCTTCAAGAATTGAATACTTCAGAGATAGTAGAACATTCTATTTTAAGAGCTTCGACTCCATTACCTAATCTTTACCTATTTACTTTAGAACGACCCAAAGAAAATAAAATTATCCCTCCTCATTTAGCTCATGAAGCTTGGTTAATTGAAGCTATTAAATATATGGGTTATGGATATTATGAACAATCAATGATCGATTTTATTAATATAAATAAATCTAAAATTGATTATATTAGAAGATCTTTCCAATATCCTCCTAAAGAATTAGGAGGTGGAGCCGATGGATTGGCTTTTGACATTGGTAAAGATCGAGTTTTAAAAGTTTTCAAAAATCGTTCGGCGTATAATGCCGCTATTGCAGCTATTAATAGGTTGCATACCCAGCCAGAACTGTCTAAAACAGAAGCTATGATTGATGATGCTGGAGAATTAAAAGGATATTTTATTGGAGCATTAAATGTTAGTTTGTTCTTCTATATTATAGAGAAAATGATCCCAGTCGATAATCCAACATTTAATTCTGTTTCAGATAAAATTGTAGATATTTCTTATTATGTTCAAGATAGTCTTTATCATGAAATTGTAAGATTACAGTCTTTGTTTGGTAAGCCTGAATTTTTATCAGCTGTTAAAGAATTAGTTAATTCTGCTTCTAATAATATTAAAAATAAATATTCACGATCTGTTAATCAGATTAAAAAATCTATTCCTCAATTGCGGGAACATTGGCTAGAAAATTATATAGAAGAAATTATAATGAAAATTATCACTGGAAGAACTGATTTGCATATGGGTAATCTCGGAGTTACTTCCTATGGTGAATTAAGATATTATGACCCCGCTTATCTATAAAATATCTACTTAATTTACGATCTCTGTAGCAATAAAGCCCCGATGATTTATCTTGGGGATAAATTGCGTTAGCCGAAATTATTTTCGTTAACTATGTAGATTTTCGTTGTCACTTAAATATAAGCGGTTATATAGTATGAGACGCAATGAATACTAAGACGCATACCATCAGATTACTGCCTTCCAACCAGCAGGAACAATCTTTTAAGCGTTATCTATTATTTGGATTAATAGATTGCCCAATATAAATTTTTTTATTTATTAAGCAAGTTATTCGATATAAAAATATAATTTTTTCTTTTGGTGTTTCGATTGTCATTCCTGACCTCCAAAACACTATATATCCTTAACCCTTAAGTTAAGGCGACCCAATTGCCTGTTAGGCCTCCCGACCATTGCCAGGTTTGGTTATTAACATTATACTCATCAGAACCGCCAAACATTAGAACGTGAGTTCCATTGTAAGCCATTTGAGCGCCAATTCTAACACTTGGTTGAGTAGCAGGAGTAGTTAAATGCCAATTTCCGCCATTACCACCAGTCCAAATCCAAGTTTGAGGAGGATTGAAAACATCGTCAGAACGACCACCAAATAAGACATACTGGTTGTTGGCTGCATCATAAGCCATTGCAGCTTCTGCTAACGCAGGAGGAGAAACAGAAGGAAATTGTTGAACCCAGTTGCCAGTAGAAGTTCCTACCCACATCCAAGTGTCATTTAAACAGGCATTAGTTCCTTTACCACCAAACATTAATACGTTGGTTGCACTGGAGCTTCCAGCCATTGCAAAATCAGTTCTGGCAGGAGGAACTGTAGCTGGAGCTAATAAAGTCCAGTTGGAACCGTTCCATAACCAAGTTTCTTCAAGAAGATTTAATAAATTGCAGCCGCCAAACATTAAGGCTCCAACACCATTAAGTTTAGATATTTCATGACGATAACGACCAAAGGGAGCAGTTCCTGGAGCAGATTTGCTCCAAGTAGTACCATTCCAAAGCCAGGTATCGTTTAATACTCCGGCAGTTTCACTTTGACCACGGCCACCAAATAAAACCATATTTGTACCGTCATAATCCATTGCTGTATCAGTACGAACTGGTAATGGACCTAATGGATCAATGGGGCTAGAACTATTAATAGTCCAGTTGCCAGTGACTCCGTCTCCGTTCCACAGAACGGTTTGATTAAAAAAGCTACCAGTGCTTCCTGGGCCAGTGGTGGCTCCTCGACCAGTATTAGTGTTCAAAAGAACAATTTCATGGCCTACACGCAAAGCCATTACAGAATGTGAGCATGGAAGTGGATTAGTTCCTGGCATAGATTTATCTCCGATAGTTGGTTAAAAGTTCTTTCAAGTATTATGCCGAAAGATACCCAGAAATAAAAGTTAAATTAAAATTTTTAAGGTTAAAATGGCCTGTAATATACATTTTTATGTGGAACGATTCATTAATAATCAATGGAAGATACAATATCTGAAAGATAATCTTTCCATAAAAAATTATGAAAAATCTTTTTATTATGATAGAAATTATAAATTATTTGGTTATTTAGCAGGTATTAAATATCCAAATATCAGTAAAATAAATGCCACCAAAGGCTATCCAAGAGATAATATGTCTTTAGAACTTCAAGCTGAAGTTGAATACTTTCGAGGTCATTCAGCACATCATTGTTCTTTAGCTACATTTTTAGAAGATAAAAAACATAAACCATATTTTTATTATCTTGTATCTATAAAAGAATATAAACATTATTTAAAAACTCAAAGTATTCAAAACGAATATAATTCTATCCAAGATAATATTTTGGTTTCCAACCAAGAAATGGAGAGAATAATTAATTTAACTCCTTTTTTAGACGAAGATAAATATATAACTGAAGTTAAGATTTACCTTGATCATTTAGATATCTCTAAAGAGTTTTGGGAGGAGACGGTTCCTTCTATGATGAAATTAGATGATAATCCGGAGAATGTGCGCTGTGTCTATTGGTTTAACGGTTAAATGCAAACTCTGTTTATCAGAAATAAAAACTTTAACATTTTCTTCAATTATTCAAAAAAATGTTTCTTTATATTGTAATTTTTGTAATTACTATAGTTTAATTTTTGATAAAACTAGCAATTCAATAATAGTTGAAACTATATGTGTTAATAATTATTATTTAATTTTTCTTCCTCAATATTTAGAGGCTTCTATAGTAGAAAAAAATAGCGTATCAAAAAAATAATTGATACTTTTACTTTAAAAGAATTAACCCACGAACTAGCAGTTCAGTGGGTTAATAAGTTAAATACTTATAGTATGTTTCAATAACTTTAACTAAAGTATAAAATGCTAGAGGATAAAGTTATCCCTATCATATAAAAGGTAAAATCTAATGCACTATCTCCAAAACTTTGTTTTGGCAATTCAAACTTAAGGTCATACCAGAATTCTTTTATTAGGGCTGCCAGGGTAAAAATACCCGCAGTTATAAATCCACCAGTTTTGCCAAAAAAATGTGCTGCGGTCATTATTATTGATACCGCTCCAAAAAAATGAGCGCTTTGTGCCAAAAATGTTGGATCATTCATCCATTTATTGGTTAAATTCATAATCTTCCTTAAGATTGTTTAACCCGACGATTAAATCGAGAAAATTGATGGCTTTTTAATTCTCTTCTCCATTGTGGCATTTCTTCTCCAAAAACTTGGGTTTCAGTTCCAGGCCCGCCTGTTCTTTGGATAGCATATCCTCCAGGAAGAATAGTAAATGGTTTATTTAAACTATTTAAATAATTTAACGGAGCATTTTGAGGTAAAGTAGCAGAAGGATTGAAAAAACTTGGGAAGACAAAGTCAGAAACTGCAACATCAACTCCATTTACGGTAATTCCATATCCAACTTGTTCAACTGGATCACATAGTTCGGCACACCAGCTAGTAGCTCCATTATCACAATAACTATTAGTAAATCTGTCTCCTAACATTTCTATTACTTCATGACTTAAAGTCCCAGAAACAGTATATTGTCCAGGATTTTTAGGGTCAAATGCTAGAACAGCTCCACCATTAGTTAAAACAGGCTGACACATAATATAAGCATCTACCTTATCATTAACTTCTTCATGGTATCCAAGTGCTCCTGCCACTTGTGCATCATTATCAATAATATGAACTAACCAAGCATATCCGGGAACTTTAGTTTTATCAGAATAAAATCGAATAGTTCCATCTTTTAAATTCCAAGCAGGTTTAACTTGAAGATCAAGTTGGATTTGAATGGCTTGACACATTGTATCACAATCAGTATTACTTACCATTGTCGATTCATTAATAACTGCTATTAACATAGGTATCTCCTTGTTTTTAATTCTTCTTAATTGATATAGTATATTATTGATTGTCTATTATCATTTAAAATATTTTAATAATAAATCTCGGGACTTGACGCTTAATTTTTAAGGTTTAAGTTCCCTTAACAAAGGAAAATTTTATGTCTAAAACAGATTTAATAAAAGAATTACGAGCATTAACTTCTGCAGGAATGCAAGATTGCAAAAATGCTTTGGAAGAAACTAATTATGATCTGCAAAAAGCAGTTGATGTAATTAAAGTTAAAGGATTAAATATTGCCAATGATCGTGTTGGTAAGGTGGCAGCTGAAGGTAAAGTAGTTTCCTTCTTTACTGAAATAGTTCATCCTCTTCTACAAAGAATTGTAGGTTTATTGGAGGTAAATTGTCAAACTGATTTTGTTAGTAATAGCGATGATTTTAATCAATTTGTTAAATCAGTTGAAGACGCTTACCTTTCTTATTTAGTAGGTGAAGCTAATTTTAAGCCCTCTGCTGTTGAAGCTTTACGTCAAGATTTAGTAGCTAAAACTAAAGAAAATATAGTAGTTCGTAGGTGGAAGAGCCTATCTACTAAGGATCCTACAGTACAATTTTTTAATTATACACACTCCAATAATAAAATTGGCGTTTTATTATCTATGAAGGCGAGTACAGAAGATGTTGTTAAGTCGCCTTTATTGGAGGCATTAGGCAATGATTTAGCAATGCAGGTATGTGCTATGGTGCCATTAGCAGTCTCTCCAGAGAGCCTTTCTCAAGAAGAAAAAGATCGTCAAAAGACAATTTTTGAGACCCAGCTTCAGGAAGAAAAAAAGCCTGAAAAGATGTGGGAAAAGATAATGGAAGAAAAGTTTAAAAAATGGTATCAAGAAGTTTGCCTCCTTGAACAGGAATCGGTCGTAGTACCTAAAACTACAGTTAGACAAGTTATTAAAAATGTAAGCGAGCAATTAGGGGCCGAACTAGAAGTATTAGAATTTGTTCGCTTCCAAGTAGGTGAAGGGTTAGAAACTAAAAGTGATAAATTAGCCGAAGAAGTAGCTAAAATGATGGAAGGAAAATAAAATGAAAACAACTCAAGAATTAATTGATAAATTAACCAGTGCCATTTCCTTTAAGTTTAAAGAAGATGGAACTTCTCCAGGATTAACTATCTCAAGGTTAAAGAACAAAAACTATTATTGTTCAGTAGTTAGGTATCCTAAAGCCGGTACAGTTGCCACTAAAGGCAAAGTGGTGGTTTGTAAAGCAGAGGCAGCTTCTCTTTCTGAAGCTGTAGAGAAAGTGGCTGCTGCCTTTCTTAAGGTTGCCGATGTAGAGCTTAATCCATTGCAAGAGCTTGCTAAAGTGGCAGAAGAATTAAAACTATAAATATCATTATAAAATGTTGAAATCTTTAGGTAAAATTGTATATGCGCCTAAAACACATTTAGCATCTTCAGATAAGTGGGTAATTGTGTTATGTGATGATGAAATATCTAAATATTATCGACATTTATACACATTACAATATCCATATCTTAATGGAGATAAATCAGGGAAATTAACGCGACCTGTTTGGGGAGCCCACATATCGGTTATTAGGGGAGAATATATACCTAATTTTCGTCTATGGAAATTAGATAATAATAAAATAATTGAATTTGAATATGAGCCAGGAGTATTAAATAATGCAGAATACTTTTGGCTCAAAGTCAAGTGTCCGCCTCTTCTAAACTTAAGAGAAGCATATGGATTATCGAGAGAGCCAAAATTTGGACTTCACTTGACAATAGGGAGAATATCTTGAAAAAAGAAGACCTTAGATCATTAGAAATTAAATTAGCAGAATTATTAGCCGGTATATTGTTATTAGCAATATTAATTTGGTTAGTAGTAAAAAGATAAGTTATGGACAGTATAACTGCACATTATACATTACAATGTTGGGGCTGTCAGAAATCCAGCAGTTTCACATCTTCTTGCCATAGCCATACTATAGCTTATAGTAATTTTTTACTGCAAATTAAAAACCAAGGTTGGATTGAAAGACAGTTTGGGCCAAATGCTTTGGCTTGGTTTTGCAGTCAAGATTGTGCGTTTAATAGCTTGAACGCTTATCAAGCTGAATCTTGGTCTAAAGATAAAGACATTAATCAAGCTAAATTAGCTTTAAAACTGCCCCCAGCATTTTGGGGAGCTTTGTTATTTGCTCTAACATTATTAGTTGCAATGTTGTTAACAATTTATATTAATCATTAATATGGGAATAAAAGAAAGAAAAAGACAAAAAAAGCTTAAAGAATATGTAATTGATCGTGATGGATTGCTATGCTGTTATTGTGATAAAGTTTTGTTGCCAGAAACTGCGACATTAGATCACATTGTACCAGATAGTAAAGGCGGAATGTTTAACGCCACTAATCTTACTATAGCTTGTGCTAAATGCAATAGTGAGAGAGGTAATCAATCATTTTTCAATTATTGTTTAAACTTTAACTGGGACCAAGATAAAATAAACAAATATAAAATGCTATATTTTAGTAATTTGAAGATTAAAATCCTTAATATTGCTAAGGAAAAATTCTTAACCGAGCAGGCAGTTCCCAATATTATAATTAATAAAGCTTGCAAATTTTTAAAAATTAAAAACATTAGTTTTAAAAATTATGAAGAATATTTTACCTTGAATATTAAGTTTGAAGATTTATGCTCTCATCGAGAGATCAAATATTGTTTTGAAGAACTAATAAGGTTAATTGAAGCAGAAAGTCGTGAATACAGTTGATATATTGGTTTTAAGGAGTTTCAAATGAGTTTAAAACCATTGCGTGATTTTTTAGTTGTGTCAGTCTCTAAACAAGAGGAAAAGACTGAAAGTGGTTTGTTATTTAAACCATCTTCAGTAGAAGAGAAGGTAGTTTCCGCTAAAGTTTTAGCGGTAGGTTCTGGTTATTTAACTGACAGTGGAACTGTTGTTCCTTTAGAAGTTAATGTTGGTGATACAGTGCTTTTTAATAAGCAAATGTCGGTAGAAGTTAAACATAATGGTGAAAATTATTGTTTATTGCGTGAAGAGCACGTTTTAAGTGTTGTTCGATAATATTGTGTTAGATTAACGTTTTTAAAACCGCCCCATAAGGGGCGGTTTTTATCATTATTATGAATTATATTGATTGTAAAAATTGTAGTTATAACTTATCAGAAGACCCTAATTTTGATTGGGCAAAATACCCTTGTCGTCGGTGTTTAAATACCAGGAAGGTACCTGATCTCACCGATGCTTTATGCAATTTATGTGGAGATAAATTATGCCATAAAATACAAACTCTTTATGGTTTGTGGGAGGCTTTAGAACCTTCAGGACTACTTCAAGCGGAAGTAGTAGGCGGATATGGGTCTTATCATTTGTTTGATTCAACGCATTATACTTTTAGTTTATGCGAAAAATGTTTAAGGAATTTATTTTATCAATTTAAGATAAAGCCTAATCTTTCATCTATATTTTATAAGGAGCTTTTATATGAAGTAGATCAAGAAGATTACGAATATAGAATTTGGAAAGATGCTGGCTATCATCATCAAGCATATTTAAACAAATATTGTAATGTTATAAAGAATTGTCCTAATAAAGCAATTTACACTGTACTTTGCTACAATGAAAATTTTTCTGAAAATTCTTCTTGTGAAGAACATAAAAGCCCTTTCGGGAATCTTAGACATGTTCCATTCATTTCTAATGATTTAAAAAATTTTATATGAAAAGCTATCCTTCTATTTCTAAAATTATTAAAAATAATATTTATACCTATCTATTTTCTAAAATAGACGGCTCTAATATTAGAGCCGAGTGGAATAATAAAAGGGGGTTTTATAAATTTGGAACTCGACATCAACTTATTGATCAACAAAGTCAGCCTTTTGATCAAGCAATTTCTCTATTAAAAAATAAATATAAAGAAGATTTAAGCAAAGTTTTTAACCAACAAGGTTGGAAAGATGCTATTTGTTTCTTTGAATATTGGGGTAATAATTCTTTTGCTGGAAATCATGATTTTACTCAATCAATGGATATCACATTGATTGATGTTAACCCTTATAAAAAGGGCATTTTGCTTCCTAATGATTTTATTAAATATTTCGGACATTTAGACACTCCTTCTTGCTGTTATCAAGGATTTATATCGGATGAGATTGTTGATCAGGTAAAACAATCGACATTGCCAGGAATGGCTTTTGAAAGAGTTGTTGCTAAGGGAAGTGATAATGGACAATTAGTAATGTTTAAAATTAAAAATCAAGCTTTGGTTAAATAAATTAAAAGAATATTGCAAGGGCGACAATTCATTATTTGAAAAATTATTATAAGGAATTTTATGGAAATGTGGAATAAAATTGATTTTATTAAACAAGGAACCTCTATGAAAATAGGGGTCTCTTCTATGGTATATTCTCTCTTTCTCAAAGAGTTGTTGCAATCAAAGCAGGGGCATTTATCTGAGATTTCAGATGAAGGATTTGTTAAGAAAGAAGATGATGATGATGCCATTTTAAATAGACATCATAAATTAATGATGGATAAAGGTGGAAGATTATTATATAAATATTTATTGGATCAAGGAAATCAAAGTATTTATATTTTTGACCATGGAATGGTAGATATTGAAATAAACGAAACCTATGTTAAAGTAGAAGCAGCTTCTTTAAATGAAGAGTTTATTCAAGAATTAAGAGAATATTTCAACCAAAATTGGTATGTTTCTCCTGATGTTCCTATTGGTAAAATTTATGCTATTATGAAGCAAGGGCATAATCTAAACCTTAGTTATTTGGGGGCGGCTGGAGTTCCATTAATTGAGGGAAATTATACTCCCAAAGTTGTGGAAGATTATAAGTATATTGTTAAAGATTTACAATCTCAATATCCTTCTGGAAGAATAGCTATTATTCACGGAACACCTGGATCTGGCAAAACATTTATCATAAAATCATTATTGGCAGCTGTTCCAGATGCTATGTTTGTTTTAGTTAGTCCAGATATGGTTAGTTCTTTAGGAGGGCCTGAGTTTTTGCCCCTTTTATTGTCTAATCGATCAGAAAATCATCCTATTATTCTTCTTTTAGAAGATGCTGACAAATGTTTAGTAGCTCGTGATAAAGAAAATATGGGAGCTATTCAAGCTCTCTTAAACTTGGGAGATGGCATTCTAGGTTCTTTATTAGATCTTAGAATAGTTGCTACTACTAATGCGGATAAGTTAGAGATGGAAAAAGCATTAATTCGACCTGGACGTTTATCTAAAATAATGGAGGTCGGAGCATTGGATTTGCTCACCGCCAAAAATGTTTTTCATAGATTGCTTTCAGAGGTTAAAAATATTTCAGAGGTTAAAACGCCACCTCAATTAATTGGTCCCAAAGATTTTAAAATGACTTTAGCAGAAGTTTATTCATTGGCTCGTCAATATGGTTGGGTTTCGTCCATTAGAAAAATGGATGATAATGATAACGAAAACGAATGGCCTTAAAGATCTAAATAATATTGGGCATAAAATGGCACTCCAATATATAGATTGGAGAGGTCATGCAATCAGGGGAATTAATTGTATCAGGAAAAAACTCATTACACATTCCATTAGAGCGCGTCCCAGCTGAAGTAAAGTGCTATTTCAAAGATGAATTTGAGGTTGTGCCTTGTAATCCTCATCAAGTAGATGAGTTAGAATATGAAGTTCATACCTCTAATACTCTAAGAAGCGGATTTGTATTAATCATTAAATGGAATGTTTCTGGAGTTCGAGAGATTAACTGGCAAGTATCTTTTTAAAGGATAAATCCTATGCAATCAGGCGAATTAAAGGTGTCTGGTGATAATTTCACCAGCATTTTGCTTTCAGGTAAACCAAGAGAAATTATTGTTCGTTTTGAAAGTCATCATATGCCAATTCCTTGTGATTGTAATAATCAGCTTGAATATCAGGTAGTAGTTGATGAAACTACTTGTTCATATAGTAGTAATCAATACCATTTATTAATTAAATGGCAAGTATCGGAAACTAAAGAACTTATTTGGTGCGTTCTTAGATAAAAAATTATGAAAGTTTTAGTCTATGGTTGGTTTAATCGAAATAATTTAGGCGATGATCTTTTTATAGAGGCATATCGTTATTTATTCCCTCAATTAGAATTGATTTTTGTTGATCATATTACTGCTTTTGATTTAATCGGAATAGATGCAGTATTTTTTGGAGGCGGATCATTTTTATTAACTCCGCCAGAAATAACAAATGAAGCTTTACATAAACTTCAATCAATTCCTATATTTTATCTTGGAATTGGTGTAGAAGTAGAAATTGATCCTGTGCATTTGCAATTGCTTAAACAAGCAAAATTGATAGCTACACGATCAATTGATCAGGTAGAAAGATTAAAGTTAATTAATTATAATGTTCAATTTATACCTGATTTAGTATATTGCTTACAAAGTAAATTAAAATTAGCTTGTAAATTAGATCGTTCGGTTTTAATATTACCTAATATTAATGTTGTTCCACAAAGATCGGATCCTCATTGGAAACATACAGCTTGGCAATATTTTAAATCAGAGATGTCTCAATTTTTAGATTGGTTAGTTGATAATAACTATCATCCAACTTTTTATGCTTTGGGCAGAAGTTTAGAAGCAAATGATCAATGGGCTGCGGCTGAGCTTATTGCACAGATGGATAAAAGACATCAAAGATATTTAGTTAATTACCAAGCAAATAATTTTGCAGAAATAACTGAGTTTGTTTCGCAGTATCAAACAGTTATAACTCAAAGATTTCATGGAATAGTCTTGTCAGAAATGACAAGAACACCATATATTAATATTTATCATCATGACAAATTGAAATACTCCTCTCCTGGAGAGGGTGATTTTATGTCATATTTTGCCTGTTCTAAACAATCTTTAATTGCTTCATTTCAAAAAATAAAAAAAATGAAGTTTAATGAAAATCTTCCGATACAATCAGCTATCTTTGAGACATTTAATAAAGAGATTATTAATATTCTCAAAAAATAGCGAGGGCATATGGCGAGATTTGTTGGAGTAAAACACAATCGCATTTGTGTAGTCTCAGATAATTCTTTTCATAATCAAGACCTTACCCTTATTGAAGTCCCTGACAATTTGTCGCATTTGTCAGCTTCAGAATTATTAATTGATTGTAAAATTAAAGATCAACAAATATATTACAAGGGTTTGAAAAAACCCGCTTCCCAGTTAAAAGTTGCTTTTGTAGGTAATTGGAAAATGCGTTGTGGAATTGCAACCTTTTCAGAAAATCTATGGCCAGAAATTATTAAACATATTTCTGATTTTAAACTTTTTATTGAAAAAACTGATTTACTTACTGGCGATATTTATCAATTAGGAGATCAGATATTATCTGATCAACAAGTGGTAATGTGTTGGGAACGAGGCAAATCACTTTCTCCTTTAGTTAAAGAGATTAAAGAATACGATCCTGATATCGTGTTTATTCAACACGAGTTTGGATTATGGCCCAACGCTGCTTATTGGTTAGCTATGCTCTCTCAATTGAGCGAATATCGTGTTATTTGCACTATGCATTCTGTCTTTCATCATAAAGATAAAACGATTGTTGAAGCGGCAATCCCAGAAATTGTAGTTCATTTAGATGGTGCTAAAAAGCTTTTAGAAGAAAAGGGAGTTATTAGTAAAATAACAGTTATTCCTCACGGTTGCTATTCTTTTACAGAAGAAAGATTATGGAACTTTTATCATTCTAATTATACCTTTATGCAACAAGGATTTGGATTTGAGTATAAAAATTTTGAAGCTTCTATTCAGGCCGCAGCGATATTAAAAAATAAATATCCTAATGTTTTTTTTACAGCTTTAATTTCCGAGTCACCTTATAATATGGTTGGACATACCACCTATTATAATAAATTAATGAGTTTAGTTTCTCAATATTCATTAGAAGAAAATGTCTCTTTAATAAGAGGCTTTCAATCAGATCAGGTAATTGATAGCTATTTAAGAACTAATCAAGTTGCTGTTTTTCCATATATTTCTATTCCTGGTCATGAAGTATTTGGAGCTTCGGGGGCGGCTAGATTAGCTATGAGCAAAAATACTCCCATTATTACTTCTTCTATCCCTCATTTCAGTGATGTTCCAAGTATTAAAGCAGATACTCCCGAAGAAATTGCTGCCGCTTTAGAAAAATTATTTACTGATCCCGTTGCAAAACAACAACAATTGCAAAATCAAATCCAATACATCCAAGATAATACTTGGGAAAAAATTGGACTTCGATATAAAGACTTGTTCGAAAATTAACGTATATTATTGATA
>Ga0209698_10004663_pt1 | contig 14951 bp, 10 predicted proteins | sample LitLauG_LLR_2012_FD_187203 | JGI IMG/M metagenome (GOLD analysis project Ga0209698, IMG submission 187203) | Freshwater sediment microbial communities from Pennsylvania, USA - Little Laurel Run_MetaG_LLR_2012 (SPAdes) (version 2) | ecosystem: Environmental > Aquatic > Freshwater > Creek >...
CCTCCTACAACTCGATCGGCTTAGCGGCCGAGGAAGACGACTACGATTTCGGAACCACCGGAACCTCTCCCGGCAGCCTCCTGCGCAAAATTATCTTTAACTATGCCTCGCTCGGCAACGGCATCCAGGACAAGATTTCCAGCGTCACCGTCGAAAACAGCAGCTCGGCGGTGGTCTCCCAAGTCAGCATGGGCTATGACGGCGGCAATGGTCCCACTTCCACGCAGAACACACCTCAGCACGTCGGGGTGACCGGCTCGCGTGGAAACTTGACCTCGCTCACCACCTACGTCAACTCTTCGACCAACCTCTACCAAACCTTCACGTATTACGATACCGGGAACATCTCAACCTCCACCGATGTCAGTACCTCGAGCGGCACACCCGGAGCGCAGACCACCTACTACTATGGTTCCGGTACGTCGTGCGGAAACTCGTTTGTGACTTCGATGACTGAGCCTTTGAGCCTTGCCAGGTCCATGACCTGGGATTGTACCGGTGGGGTCGAGACTTCTGCTGTTGACGAGAACACTCAAACCACGACCTATGTGTACGCGCCTTCTGGCTACACTCCGGACCCGTTTTGGCGTCCTCTCGAGGTGACTACGCCTTATCAGGGGGCGACCCTAACCGATCAATACAGTTACAGCCCCAATTTGTTATACACGGGCATTTCCATCGTTGCGGGCACAGCCGCATCCTACGACACAGGCCTCGATCTATTGGGGAGGCCAAATCTCCAGGCTCAATACGTTGACACCACCGGCGGTTGCGGGCATCCTTGCCGCCCCATAGTAGCGAACTACGATGTGGTCGGCACACTCTTCGACGCCTCCGGCCGACCTAACCTGCAACAGCTCCCCTATGGCGAAGGTTTATCTGGGTTTGGCCGAACGCTGCACGTTAATACCTCAGATACGACCGGCACATCAACCACCTACGACGGCCTTAGCCGTGCACTGCAAGTCACCGACAGCGGCGGCGGTTCTACGAGCTACAACTACGCTCCTGGCGGCACCTACAACCACAATGATGAACTCGTGACCCTTGGCCCGCTCCCCGCCAACGGCGTTGAGAAGCTCAAGCTGAAACAACTGCAATATGACGGATTGGGACGCGTGACCTCGGTGTGCGAAATCACCAGTGGCACGGGCAGCGGGAGTTGTGCGCAGAATTACGCTCAGACTGGCTACTGGACAAAGTACTCCTACAACGCTCAAGGGAAGACTCTCAGCGTTGCGCAGAATGCTCAAAGTACAGCCCAGAACCGGACCTTCACGTATGACGGCATGGGCCGGCTCACCTCGGAAAACAATCCTGAAACCGGAGGAACAACCACCTACGTCTACGACACCGACGCGACCTGCGGAACATCTGCGGGCAACCTGATGAAAACGACCGACCCGGCGGGCAACGTTACTTGCTATAGTTGGGACGCTTTACACCGCAACACAAGCAAGGTCTATAAGAGCGGCCCCTACAGCACGACTCCGACGAAATGCTTTGTCTATGACAGCGCAACCGTGAACAGCGCGAGTATGCCCTATGCCAAGACTCACATGGCCGAGGCGTACACAACTTCATCTACGTCCTGTCCGTCTTCAACCAAGATCACCGACTTGGGTTTCGGATACTCACAACGGGGCGAACTGACGGATGTCTACGAGAGCACGCCCCATTCTGGAGGGTACTATCACACCACGGCCGCGTACTGGGGACACGGCACGGTCGAGAGTCTTACCGGCGTGCCCAGCGAATCGAGCTTCGCGTTCAATCTCTCAAAGACGTACAGTGGCATGTTGGGGGCCATCACCCAGGGTAGTGGCGCTAGTTCAGTGGTGAGCAGCATCGGCTACAACAATGCCAACCAGGTCACTGGCATTACGTTTGGCTCGGGTGACAGCGACGCTTACACTTACGACCCAAACACCGACCGCATGATCCAATATCAGTTCAATATTGGGTCCACGGTGAAGTCCGTCGTCGGCGCTCTCACCTGGAATGCCAATGGCACGCTGAGCACATTGGCATTAACCGATCCATTCAACAGTGCCAACCAGCAGACCTGCAATTTCTTTCACGACGATCTGGCCCGGCTTGGCGGTAAGAATGCCGCGGGCAATACCGTGGACTGCGGCTCGGCCTGGAAACAAGCTTTCAACTTCGATCCCTTCGGCAACATCAGCAAGACCGGCAGCAGTTCATTCGCCGCCAGCTACGGAACCAACAATCGCATCAGTTCGGTCGGATCGTGTGTTCCTGCCTACGATTCGAACGGCAACCTGCAATCCGACTGTTCCTATGGCTACAATTACACCTGGGACGCGGATGGCAATCTGGCCACTGTCCAGAATGGCAGCACAACCCTCAACCTAACCTACGATGCTCTCGACCGCATGGTAGAGAAGCAGAATGGCACCACCTACACGCAAGTCCTTTACAGCCCACTCGGCAAGCAGGCGATCATGAACGGCCAAAACCGGCTCACCGACTATTTGAAGTTGCCCGGAGGCAGCTTCGCCATCTTTGACAGCACGCTGGGCAACTACTATCGCCACTCCGACCATCTGGGCAGCGCCAGGTTCGCTTCCACGCCAACCCGAACTATGCTCTATGATCGAGCCTTCGCTCCCTATGGCGAATCCTATGCGAACTCGGGCTCCACTGCCGATTTGAACTTTACCGGGCAAGATCAGAACACAATATCCGGCCTTTACGACTTTCTTTACCGGCGCTATCATCCGGTGCAGGGGCGGTGGATTTCCCCCGACCCCGCGGGCATGGCGGCAGTTGACCCAAACAACCCCCAGTCGTGGAACCGTTATGCCTACGTCACAAACAACCCGCTGGCCTCGGTTGATCCCTTGGGCTTGGACGATGGCGGTTGCGACCCAGAAGATCCAAGCTGCGGCGGCGGAGGCGGTGACCCCTGCTTCGATTGGGGTGACTGTGGCGGCAGCGGCGGTGGTGGTCCGAGCGGACCTCCGGTCGTAGTGCAAGGCAGCCCCATTTACGGCTGCGAGAGCCTGGGCATCCCGTGTGGGGGATCTCTGAGTGATCCCGCGGCCAACCAAGTCGCCGCCGTACGGCAAGCGATCGCCGCTGCCATCACCGGCAACTGGCAGCAGGTGTTAGGGGCCTTCGGGAATTTGGGGTGGCAGCAAGCGATGGCTATCGCCTCGAATCCGATCATGGATGACGACGAGGCCGCAAATGCCCTCGCTCAGGCGATCAACAGGACCGGGGTGCAGTCTCTTACGAATCCTTGCACACCTATCGCATTCTATGGAGCGTCTACGTTGACTGTCGCAGTGCCCGTTGCAACAGGTTCTAGCTTGGCGGGCGCGGGAGCGGGGACAACGACGCTCGGCATAAGTGCTGCGGAGGGAGGTGCGCCAGCGGTTGAGGCAGTTGGGGGATACTTCCCCAACCTATTGAGCGCGGCCAAGAAAGCCGGCGAGTGGTTTGCCGCTGGAGGTTACTGGCTCGGGTCGGCGTATGACTGGGCGAAGCAGAAAGCTTTGGGCGCCTGCAACGCAATGCAAGGACAATGAAGTTCGTAAGATACAACTATCGATTCAAGACTCTGGTGAATTTCATTGTCGGTGTGACTTGTGGGAGGGTGGTTCAGACAGCGCATTGGCCGACGGCGCTTAACTGGACGCTAGCTGTTATCGCGGTGCCGATATTGTACTTGATCCTGAACTACCGTCCGACATTCGGAGGCTCCCGTCGGCCGGATTGATTCTTGGACTTGGCCATGGCCAAGAACGAGGGGTGCCCACTTCTCACGCTTTTTGAGAAGCGGGCCGCCGCACCGCCGACTCCGGAGAGTTGGTTCTTTCATCACCACCGGGTGTGCGCGGCCTCTCCTGGCCTCGCTTTTGTCAAGCTTGACGTTCTGATCGGGACGAAACGGGGTTCAACGTCGGGCGGAAGCAAAAGTGCCCATCCCGGAGCCCGAGTCGCCGGTAGAACGTCCCTAAGTGAAAGAAGAATAAAGACTTTACCTCCAAGTCCTTATTCCTCAAAGACCTGGCGGGCAGAACCCAGCTAAAGTGCTGATCCCAAAAGACCGGCCATAGGAGGGGGGTACCCCCGTTACCCACCAGTAAACACCAAACTCCAGAAAAACGGGTCTTCCCAAGCAACCACCAAGAAAATTTATTTTCGGGCGAACAGACGGAGAACAGAGAGCTGGCGGGTTGCGCGCCAGGATACGTACATCATGATACGTACACATATACCCCGAAAAAGTGTTCCACGTGAAACATTGTACGTACAATTCCTGCCCCGTGAAGCATCGTCGCCAGGCGCGGCAGTCTACTGCTTTGGAGTCAGCGACTTCAGATACGCCACCACCGCCTCCGCATCGCCCCGCTCCATTCGGAACTGCGGCATAGGAAACCGCAGACGATCGCCCGTGGTCCAGATGCCCGTGGTCAGCAGTTTGACCATGTCCGCGTCGTCCGCCGGCGGAGTCCCCCCAATGCGCGGCGCGTTGATAGGCCAGTTCGAGTCGGGCTGCGCCGGCATCCAGGGGATGGACGCGCCCTGCAGCCAGCGACTGCGGTCGGGATTTCCGTTGCTGTCGCGCGGCGTGTGGCACTGTCCGCACATGGCCACGCTCTCCACCAGATACTTGCCGCGAGCCACCTCGCCGCCAGCGGCCTTTTCGCCTGCATGCTGCGCAGTATTCTTCTTGGGACTACCGCCCTGGGCAAGAGCCAGCGGCACGCCATTCCAGATCAACGCCAGAGCGATGGCTGCGGAGATGGAGAAGGAAGCGAGTCGTCGGTGCATGAGTGTCTCCGGTTCCATGATTGTCAAAGCCATGTTACCGGAACAATGGTACGCCTCGCAGCGCAGCTTTGGAATCAGGGCGAGGTCTGAGCATCCCTTCTGTCATTGCTCAGGCAGGCGCAGCAACACCTCGGTGACTCAAGGATTGAATGGGCTCATTCGCAGGCGAGGTGGCCGGCGGGTTCGAAGCGATCCATCTGCGCTTCGCGCTGGCTGCTGAAGCGGCCGTCCACGGTCTTTCCATACTGCTCCTCGCCGGGACAATAGTAGAGAGCGGAGTGTGGATCAACCCACACCTGGAGGGCAGGGTCTCCCGGAAGATGGGCGGCAGGTTCGGGAGCATCGGCTAGTCCCAGCGTTACCAGCGCCTTTTCCCAGGGGCTGAGGACTGCCCGCCGCGGCGAACTTGCTGTCGGCCACAACAGTGCCAGCCCGGCTACCAAGACGGCCCCTGCCAGATACAGGTTGGAGCGCTGAAAGCGCAGGTTCGCGCGCAGGTCCGCCAAGTGCTGAAGGAAGGTTCTGTTGCCCAGGTCGCTGGCGTCGGAGGCTTCGGCCGATTCATCCATGCCTGCTTCGATCGGCGAAGAATCGTCACTCGCGGATAACTGGAATGTGTGAACCGGTAGATCGGTGTCTTCAGGCGCGATCTCTTCTTGTGTCAAGTGGTCGGTCGTTTCGTCCGTCGCCTGATCGATCGCCGCACGAATCGAATTGCCTTCCGCTTCCGCCTGGTGGAATGCCTGAGCGTTGGCCGTTGGATGGGTAAGGGCTTCATCGTCGAGTGCTGGGTTCAGTGTTGGCGGGTCGAATGTTGTCTCGTCCAGCGCTGACTTGCCCAGTTCTGATGTGTCGCGTGCCGATTTGCCGATAACGCGATCCTTAATAGTGTCGGGAATAGTATCGGGTTTCCCGTGACCGGACATCTCCCTGGCAACCGGCTGAGCGACCAAGCCGGAACTGGCGGAATCGAGCGCCGAGTTCGGGTGCGATCGACCGACCACGAGCGCCGGCACATCCTTCCGTGCACTTTCACCAATCTCAGGAGAACGCTCGGGCCACAGGTCCTGCTCCTGGCTCATGAGCCACATCGAGGCCCAATTGCGTTGCAGGCGTTCTCCAGGACGAAGCTGGTCCCGGCCGCAGCTCTCGCACCGCGATTCTTCAGTCGGCTTCGGAGCGCCGCAATGCCGGCAGATGCTATGCGATTCCGGCGCGGGGCGAACTTCTGGTTCCGCTGGTTGCAGTCGAGCCGGTTTCAGCCGGTCGCGATTCAGCCCATCGTGATTCATCCGATCATGATTGAGTCGATCGTTATATTCCTGAACGATAAAAGCGGCGGATAGCAAGCCTTGAAAGGCTTGTTCGTCCAGGATCAGATTGTGCCGATTCGAGGGCATGGTATCGCGGGGAGGGAGACAGTCCAGACTGGGACTATTGTAGTGCAATTTGGGGCCGTGTGAAACAGGGAAAAGCGGGGTGATTTTTTGGGAGGGATTTCCTATTTGGGGATGCCAATCTGGAAGCGCTTCATGAAAAAAGTCTTAGAAAGGGCGAAGAAAAATAGAAGCTTACGGCGTAACTGTCTGGTTCTTAAGGATGTTGTTGAGTGGCGAATATTTGGCGAACAGGTTGCTTAGGTTTAGGCGGGTCGCGACCCCAAGACTGAACTGAAGGAGCGGACGAAAAGCTGATGATTAACCTAAATGAAATCAAGATCACGCCCCGAGACCAGCAGGTGCTGCGTCTGCTGGTGCAGGGATGCAGCAATAAGGAAATCGCGAGCCACTTGAGCATCAGCCCGCGGACGGTGAAACAACATCTGCGCACGCTGTTTCTGCGCGCGGGGATCAAAGAAGGCCGGAAGCGAGTGAAACTGGCGACCGCGATGTTCATCAAGGAGCAGGTGCAACCATGCAACCCCGTGATCGGCTAACCGCCAAGGAAATTCAGGTCGCGACCCTGGTCTGGCAGGGTCTTACTAACAAAGATATTGCCGGTGTGCTCAGAACCAGCGAGCAGGTGGTGAAGAACTACCTGCGCACCGCCTTCGACAAGCTTGGAGTCTGGACCCGGCTGGAACTCGCGCTCTATGTGGCGGGCCACGGGGGGGCCAATTGGCATGTGCAACTGGGGAATGGCCTGTTGCCAGCGGCGGCAGGGTGGAACGCGGCGGTGGGCGAGGAAGGCGCTGCCTATGCAGCTGGCGAAAGAAAGGCGGCCGCCTCTGGCACTCGCTAAGAGTGATCCATCGGCCAGTGCTCACCTGGCAAAACCTCGTGCCAGGAACGGCCGTCTTCGGGTGATCGTCGCTACTAATGCCAACCGCGGTTAAGCGCCCGTGGTCAAGGGCCGTGGTGAAAGCGATCGCTGCTCATCCCCATCGGGTGCCAGGGATGGCGAGCAACTTCGCCATGCATCATCTTCGCCGCTTCAATGCAAAGACACACGCGGCGCAAAACGCCAAGGAAGATTCTCAGTCAGCCTAGGTTGCCGCCCGACGCGAGATCTTCCGGAAACCGCTACGAGATCTACGAACCGACCGACCGAAGCCGGGCCTGCGGGAACGCCATCTGTTGGTACCTAAAACCCCGGAACCAGAATAACTCGAACAAAAACGAGAATAACTCAAACCGATAGGAGAAATCAGTAATGGAATTTCAATCAAACAAGGCAATGAGGTTGCCCAGTATGCGTGGCGTATTCGTCGCTTTCCTTCTTCTGCTAGGAACCGCCTTGGGGCAGTCACTTAGCGAAGGCAGTGTGGTCGCGCTGCAAATCTCGCCCAACCCACTCAACAATATCCTGACTTACGATTTCGAGCTGTGTTGCGGCTACCCGGACGGCTCAGGGGGCTATCTAGGCAACGGGTTCGCTTACGTAAACGGCGAGTTTACCGCTTATATCAAAAGGCCGAAGCAAGAGGTCGGCTATCTCTTTGTCGGCGCCATCGTTGCTTGGAGCGCACCGCAAGTCATCGACCGATACTGCACCGTCCACAGCGCTACCCTGCACGATGGGACGATTACATACGGCAGCAAGCAACTAGGAACTGGAATGGTGGCAGAATACTCCCAACTGTTCTGTGAGCAGGACGGCGTTTACTGGTTAGGGCCGGGCGGTCTGACCGTCCATTGAGGCCGATCGAAACCCCCTTGTCGGACTCCTCCCTGACGCGAGGTAGATTCCGAGAATCGGGGAAGCCGTGCGGGGCTTCAGCCAGCCCGCACGGATGTTTTTCCAGGACTGCAACCACGCTGACTGTGAGATTCCCGGACGAACCGGCAGCGCACCGGACGGAAACAGATTTCACACCGGTTGCTGTACCTCGACCGCGCCCATAGGCCATTGCTCTTGCGGGAGTTCCGACCTAAGCAACGTATTTTCATAATAATAGCCCAACCGCTTCTCCCAAACGCAACCCCCTAAAAAAGCGCGCCGACGCTCGCAATCCCGGTCATCAAATTGCTGAATTACCTGCGGATTCGTTCGACCTGCTGCATCAGAATACTTCAATGGTTCGAGACTTCATCAGTTCAACGCTTCATCGTTGAGATCTAAATTGAGGTAGGGATGGCTCACAAAGACACTTTCTGGATGGCCTGCGACTCGACCGAGCAACTGCGGGCCGAATACGGACCGTTCCACACCCGGGAAGAAGCCGAGATCGAAGCCCGCAAGCTCGGTTTTGGATACCTGCTGCGCTACGAGCACATTCTGGGCCCCGACGAAGAGATCGAAGAAGTCCGCTGTGTCTTCATCGAACTTAAAAAAAATGCTGTGCAGATTCCTCTGAAGCCGGGCGTCACCTTCCACACCCGCTGTGCCAGTTGCGGTGAGACCGAGACCCACGAGAGACCGTTGCAGGCGGAAGTCTGGGCTGATATCCACGAATTCGAACACACCCGCCACAAAGTCAGACTCTTCGAACACGCCCGCGGAGAAGATCTCAAAGAGATTGCCGACTGGCGCGGCTTCGCGGCGTAGACACAAAAACGCTCTAAGGAGGTTCTGATTAAGTTCCTTGGGGTCCCCCGTGCACCCCCATGTACCCTGTGGTTTACGCTTTCCGCCGACACGTAATCAGAGTTTCCCTCTAAGCGAATCACGTAGAGACAGCCGCCCTCGGCTGTCCGGCTCTATAAAAAATTGCCATCTTGAGCGGAGCGGATGCGGCGCGAAGCGCAGCAGTCGCGCAGTCGAAAGACCCTACAAGCGCCCGGCATTATGAATGACATGCGAAGGCGTTTTCCCCACGACCCCGCGGTGCAAAGCCCGCCCTGCCGAAGTCGATGGCTCCAATCGCGCGAACCGGAAAGGATGGTCTCGACAGCATCTGGCCTATGTATCTTTAGCCCAGTCTGATAGATAATGGTTCCCGCTGAGGGGTCACGAGGAAAGCTCGTGACCTTTTTTACTCGATTAACGCACCCGGCAACACAGCACCGTTCCGCGATCAGACCAATGGACCGCACCCTGGAGATGGCGCACATCCTGTTCATGGACATCGTGGCCTACTCACGCCTCCCCATGGATCAGCAGCACGAAGCGCTAAATCATCTGCAGGAGGCGGTCCGCGAAACCAAGGAATTTGAGAAAGCTCAATCTAGCGATCAATTCATTCGCCTCCCCACCGGCGACGGCATGGCCCTCGTCTTTCTCGGAGACGTGGAAGCCCCGGTTCGTTGCGCTCTGGAACTGCACCGCATCCTGCGCCGCTGGCCGGAGATGCAGTTGCGCATGGGAATTCACACCGGGCCGGTGTATCGCGTCGAGGACATCAATGCCCAGCGCAATGTGGCTGGCGGCGGCATCAACATCGCGCAACGGGTGATGGACTGCGGCGATGCCGGGCACATCCTGATTTCGAAAGCAGTAGCCGATGTGCTCGAGCAGGTGAGCACCTGGAAGACGTCCCTGTGCGATCTGGGAGAAGTCGAAGTCAAGCATGGACTCCGCATCCATCTCTATAATTTGTGTTCGCCAGAAGCGGGGAATCGGAAGCTGCCGCAGAAGCTCCAGACCGCCCAGACGGCGACGGCTACAGCACGTTCTCGTTCGAAGAGGAGAAAGCTGTCGCTGGGAGTGGTAGTGACGGGAGTAATCGCCGCGCTTGTGGTGGCCGGACTCATCTACTACCGGCACTCTCGGCAAATGTCCAAACTCACCGATAGAGACACGATCATTCTCGCCGATTTTGCCAACAGCACCGGAGACGCAATATTCGACGACACACTGAAGAAGGCGCTCAGCGTCGCCCTGCAGCAATCGCCTTTCTTGAATGTGCTCTCCGAGAGCCAAGTAGCGAAGACTTTGCAACAGATGACCCTTCCGGTCAGTACGAAACTCACGCCTGAGGTGGCCCGGGAGCTTTGCCAGCGGGCGCGCAGCAAGGCTTACATTGCCGGATCGATTGCCGGTCTGGGCAGCGCATATGTGCTGTGGTTGAAGGCAGTGAATTGCGAAAGCGGAGACACTCTGGCGCAGGAGCAGGTGACCGCGGGGTCCAAGGAGAAGGTGGTGGACGCGTTGGGCGAAGCGGCCTCCAAACTGCGAGGCGAACTGGGCGAATCGCTGGCTACAGTGCAGAAGTTCGATGTTCCGCTTGCCCAAGCCACAACGTCCTCCTTTGAGGCCTTGAGAATCTATTCATTGGCCAACCGGGCGCAATCGGAGAAAGGTGACGCGGCGTCCATTTCGTTGCTGAAACGCGCCATTGCTCTGGATCCGAATTTTGCTATGGCTTATGCCGCGGTGGGAGTCTCGTACTCCAATCTGGGCGAGACCGGTTTGGCCAGCCAGTACTTGCAGAAGGCCTATGAACTGCGGGACCGCACAAGCGAAGTGGAAAAAATTCGTATCACAGCGTTCTACTACGACGTGGTTTCCGGGGAACTGCCCAAAGAGCTCGAAGCATACGAATTGTGGTCGCAGGAGTACCCGCGCACCATCATGGCGCACAGCAACTTGGGTTCCACTTACTCCACGCTGGGACAATACGAGAGAGCTCTGTCAGAGCATCTCATTGTCGCCCGGCTGACTCCGAACGACGGTGTCGCTTATAGCAACCTCATAGGCGACTACGCAAATCTGAACCGTTGGGAGGAAGCGAAGACAGCGTATCAACAAGCCTTGGCGCGGAAGGTCGATAACGTACAGGTGCGAGGTAATGAATATGGTATCGCCTTCATCGAAGGCGATATGGCAGAGATGGCGCGCCAGGTAGAGTGGGCTACCGGTAAACCGGGGGCGGAAGACGAATTTCTGTCCCTGCAAGCCGATACCGAGGCCTTCTATGGCCGCCTGGAAAAGGCGCGAAGCCTCTCTCGGCGCGCCGTCGAATCCGCACTGCGCAATGACGAGAAAGAAATTGCCGCGCAGTGGCATCTGGACGCGGCCCTGCGGGAAGCGGAATTCGGCAATCCCCCAGAGGCACGACAGCAAACTGCAGCGGCGCTGGCCCTGGCCCCAACCCGCGACGTGCAGGCTCTCGCCGGGTTAACGTTGGCCAAAGCCGGGGATTCAGCCCAGGCGCAGAGGATGGCAAACGAACTCGAGAAGCGGTTCCCACGAAATACCATGATCAACGCCTATTGGCTGCCAACGATCCGCGCCCGTATCGAGATCCAGCGCAACAATCCTTCCAAAGCAATTGAGTTTCTTCAAGCTGCATCCTCTTACGACCTGGCCAACCCACCGCCCGGGGTTGGCGGCATACTCCATCCAGTTTACGAGCGCGGCCAGGCTTACTTGCTGCTGCATCAGGGCGAGCAGGCAGCCGCGGAGTTCCAGAAATTCTTCGACCATCGCGGAGTTGTTATGAACTGCCCGCTGGGCGCGCTGGCCCATCTCGGCTTGGCACGCGCCTCGGTGCTGCAAGGCGACACCGCCAAGGCGCGGTTGGACTACCAAGACTTCCTCACGCTCTGGAAAGACGCCGATCCCGACATCCCCATCCTGAAACAAGCCAAAGCGGAGTACGCGAAACTGCAATAGCAGGTCATGCGGCGCGGGCGCCCCGCCCGCGAAAGCCGAAGCCAGGAATGTGTGGCGCGGACGCTCTTGTCCGCGAAAAGTCCGAGTCCAAGATACAGGTCGCGGGCCGTCGAGCTCCTCCTTTCATCACCTCCAACCAGTGAGCGCCATCACATACACCCAACCCGCCCAATGCTAAAATCGTTCCTGATTGGGGCAGTTAAGAGGTGTGCCGGTTTCCGAAGACGGCCCTCGAACCTGCCCCAAACCTGTTCTTAGCCCTCTTATTGGAGTGAGTCCTCATTCCAGAATACTTTGATATAAGTCTTTATGTTTCAAACACCAAGTCCAACAATTGCCTGTAACCCTACGATTCCTCTCTAAGCATTGTTTTCATCACATTTTTCTCGTATCGCTATCACAGACACCCGCGCGCAAGTCTGCCATGATCCATCAAGAGTGCAGCATTCAGAACTCTGCCGTCTCCAGAGACGGTTCCACAAACTGCCGCCAAACCACCTTTGGCAATCTCTGACAAATTGACGTTCTGGCAGATTCGGGCACCGGCAGGCCCACTTGCCTATTCCGAATCCATCGCTCCGTTCCACCGGCTGTTTATATTAATGATACTGGTACTGTTTATAACAACGATACCAGGTGGAGGGGGGGGTACCACGTATGCTTTAGACTCGCGAAAAAGACGCCGCCATCAAGATGTTTGAGAACAGCTAAGAGCCAACCGCCCATTAGACTAACGACAATCAAAGTGTCATTGCAGACTGGTCAGCGACACCGCCGAGTTACATGAGAAACACGAGTTAGCTAAAGATTAGATGACAAGAAATAAGGATGGAGCCTAACCAAGCTACTGCGCGAGACGGTTCGGGGCGCTGTGAACTGCAGGTTACCGCGTTAGTTTTTCCGCTGCGGGTTCGTCGATCACCCACAACAATTTTCCGTCGGTGGGCTGCACTAACTGGCAGGGAAACGGAGGCGTGTTCTTGCCTTCGAGAACCTGATGCAGCATGTCGGCTTTGTCCGCGCCACTGGTCATGAACATCACTTCGTGAGCGTTATTGAGCACCGGGAAGGTGAAGGTGATGCGGTCGGTCTTGAACTTCTCGACCCAGTTGGAGACCACCACGCGCGAATGTTCGTCGAGCGCCTTGGAATCGGGGAAGAGCGATGCGGTGTGGCCATCGGGACCCATGCCGAGCAGGATCAGATCAAAGCGCGGGAATTCGCCAGTTTTCAGTGCGAAGAAGCGGCGGACCTCGGCTTCATAGTCCGCGGCAGCCGCGGCGGCATCGGGATTCTCGGCGTGCACGCGAAACACGTTTTCGGCGGGAATCGTGATCTTCGAAAGCAGCGCTTCATTCGCCATCCGGTAGTTGCTTTGCGGGTCGGTCGGTGGCACGTGGCGTTCGTCGCCGAAAAAAAAGAAGACGCGGTTCCAGGCGAAGGCGGCGTAACTGGCGGCGAGCAGGGAATAAAGGGCTTTTGGAGTCGAGCCGCCGGCGAGCGCCACCGTGAATCGCCCCTGGGCGCCGATGGCGGTGCGGGCCGCACCGACAAATTCTTCGGCGGCGGCATGAAAAAGATCGGCGGCGTTGGCAAGCACTTCAATGGATCGAGTCGAGGGCATAGGTTTTGAGAGCCTGCGGAAAACTCTGATGTCGATGTCCAGTAATAAGAACTCTTGTGGTGGCGGGGCTTTGCCCCGCCACGTGGCGGAGCCACGCTACCACACAAGTAGTCTATTACGCGCTGTTCGCGGCGACTCCGTGCGTGCCGCTGCGGGCGCGACGAGTACCGTAGCAGGCCGCTCCGAGCAGCCCATTTTTTCCGTTGGTAATGACCCGTACCGGAATGGATTCGAGCAGCGACTGCATGCGTCCTTTGCCGAGAAAAGCCTGCATGAAAAGCGGCCCCGCCAACTGCGGCAGAATCTTCGGCGCAATTCCTCCCGCCAGAAAGATGCCGCCGGTTGCCAGAATCTTCAGCGCCATGTTACCCGCCTCGGCGCCGTAAATCGAAATCCACAAGTTCAGGGCCTGCTCGGCCAAAGGCGCCTTGGCGGAAACAGCGGCTCGCGAGATGGCGGCTCCGGGATCGCCAGCTGCGATTTCGTCGCGCAGCCATTGCGGCTCCTCGGCCCGGTGCGTGTCCTTGAGAAACAGATACACATTCACCAGGCCCGGACCAGAGACGATGCGTTCGTAGCTGACATGTCCGAAGCGGCCCAGCAAGTAACGGAGGAGATCAACCTCCAGTTCGTTGCGGGGAGCGAAATCAACATGCCCGCCTTCGCAGGCAAAAATGTGGTGACGCTCGCCATCCCAGATAAGGCCAGCTTCGCCCAAACCCGTTCCTGCCGCGACGACGGCCTGATTGCCCGTCGGATTGGGGTTGCACAGTTGGTTGAGGGCAACCGTGTCGGAGATGCCCAGGCACTGAATTCCCCACGCCTGCGCCTCAAGATCGTTAAGCAGACTCACCGAATCGAGATGCAGTTCCTTCGCGAGGCGTGACGATTCAATGACCCATGGAAGATTGGACGCTTCCACGCGCCCGTTGCGCACCGGCCCCGCGATCCCGAAGCTGGCAATGGTGGGATGGAGGCCGCTCTCGGATACAAACTTGAGCACGATCTCGTCGAGCCCGCGAAATTCACTGCTCTTGAAAACGTGTTCGCGGACAGCGCTAAAAGTCCCGTTCTCTTCGCGGTAAAAAGTGAGGCGTGCGTTCGTTCCGCCGATGTCACCCGCCAAAATCATTTGTCGAAATTTCTCCAGTGCCGGCCATCGCGCTCCAACAACTCATCGGCTTCCCTGGGTCCCCAGGTTCCGGCCGCATAGTTGGGGAAATTGCGCGGTGGCAGCGCCTTCCAGACATTGAGGGCGGGATTGACGATGCTCCAGCCAGCCTCGACCATGTCGGCGCGCTGGAACAGTGTGGCATCGCCGATCATGCAGTCATGCATCAGGCGTTCGTAGCCGGTTGCGGAACTGGTCCCGAAGTAGTCCTCGTAGTTAAAGTCCATATTGACTTCGCCCAGTTGCATGGTAGTCCCAGGAGTCTTGGCGGCGAAGCGCAGCGAGATGCCTTCTTCCGGCTGGATATGCAGCACCATCTGGTTGGGCATCAGGTGTTGGACCTGGGTTTCGCGGAAG
>Ga0209698_10004664_pt1 | contig 14950 bp, 11 predicted proteins | sample LitLauG_LLR_2012_FD_187203 | JGI IMG/M metagenome (GOLD analysis project Ga0209698, IMG submission 187203) | Freshwater sediment microbial communities from Pennsylvania, USA - Little Laurel Run_MetaG_LLR_2012 (SPAdes) (version 2) | ecosystem: Environmental > Aquatic > Freshwater > Creek >...
GCCTTCTGCACGTACATGCGATTTTCAGACTGCTGTAACACAACGGAGGTGGGGCCATCGAGCACTTCATCGGTCACTTCCTGGCCGCGATGCGCCGGAAGGCAGTGCATGAAGAGAGCGCCCGGTTCGGCCTGCTCCATCAGTTTGCGATTCACTTGATAGGGCTTGAAGATCTGGCGGCGCATCTTTTCTTCCGCTTCGAAGCCCATGCTGGTCCAGGAATCGGTGTAGACCGCCTGCACGCCACTTACAGCTTCGACTGGATTGGTGAAGAGTTCGATTTTTGCGCGGGTTTCCTTGGCTACACGCTTGGCATCGGCAAGGACGTCCGCCGAAGGAGCATAGCTGGCCGGAGTAGCGATGCGGAGATTCACGCCGAGGCGGGCGGCAAGAAAAATAAGCGAATGGCAGACATTGTTGCCGTCACCGACGTAGGCGAACTTCAGGCCTTTCAGGTTGCCGAATTTCTCTTCGAGTGTGAAGTAGTCCGCCAGCGCCTGGCAGGGATGGAATTTGTCAGAGAGCGCGTTGATGACCGGAATGGCGATGTTTTCCGCCATTTCGTCGAGCACGCGCTGCTCGTAAACGCGCGCGACGATGCCTTGCACCCAGCGCTCGAGGTTTCGCGCCACATCGGGAATGGATTCGCGCTCGCCGAGCCGCGCCTGCGTGTGGTCGAGAAAGACCACGAATCCGCCCATGCTCTGGATGCCGACCTCGAAGGTGACACGGGTGCGGAGCGACGGCTTCTCAAAAATCAGCGCGATATGTTTGCCGCGGAGCGTGGAGGCGTACTTCGCCGGGCGCGCTTTGATGTCGGCGGTGCGCGCCAGCAGTTCACGCGCGTCGGCGGGGCTCCATTCGGCTCCAGTGAGGAGGTCTTTGGTCACGGCAACAGGCAAGGTGAGCGCTGTGGTCATCTGATTCTCCGATTTCCCTGCGATTAAATAGCCGCGCTGGCGAATTGGCCGGCGCTGCGGGGTTCCCGCAAAACCCGGGTTCCCGGAAGGTTGGAAAGGGCGCTTTTCGTGGACGCGGAAACAAAGCGGCTGGGCGACAACGCCGCCGCGGCGGAATCTCCACCGACGATATGCACTTCGCTGACGCCGGATTGCAGCGCGCGCTTGGCGGCTTCAAGTTTGAGGATCATGCCGCCCGACACCACGCGCGAATGAATCAGGCGGTCGACCTCTTCACAGGAAATCGCGGAGAGGACTTTTTCGCCGTCTAGAACGCCTGCCACGTCAGTGAGATAGATCAGGTGATCGGCCTCGATGAATTCCGCGGCGGCCGCAGCCATGTGGTCGGCATTGATGTTGTAGAGTTCGTTGTCCGCGCCGAGGCCAAGGCAGGCGGCGACTGGAAGCAGCTTCGCCTTCCAGAGAGATTCCAGGAAGCGCACGTTGACGCTGGTGAGGTAGCCGACGTAGCCGAGACTGCCTTCCACGTCGTTGTGCACCAAAGGTGAAGCGGAGAAACATGCCGCATCGGCGGCACAGATGCCGATGGCGGGCTGCCCTTCGGCGCTGATGGCGGCGGAGAGTTGCTTGTTCAACAGTCCGGCGAATACCATCACGGCGGCATCGCGCGTCTGCTTGTCGGTGACGCGCAGGCCGCCGACAAACTTGCTTTCAATACCCATCTGCTTGAGGGTGTTGGTGAAAATGCGGCCGCCACCGTGGACCACCAGGATTTCGTGCTTGCGCTGCGCCAACGCGGCGACTTGTTGCGCCAGTGAGCGAACAACGGCCGCATCTTCCAAGAGAGCGCCGGCAAATTTGACGACAATCCTCATACCAACCCCGTCCTTTCCTCGAGTCCGAGCGTGAGATTCAGGTTCTGGACCGCCTGGCCGGCCGCGCCCTTGCCCAGATTGTCGAGGCAGGAGACAACGGCGAGGCGCTTGCCATCCGCGTGCAGGGCGAAGCCGAGGTCGCAGAAATTCGTTTTTACGATGTGCTGCACCTCCGGCAACGTGCCCGCGGGATGAATGCGGATCAATCCGTGGCCCGCATAAAATTTCCGGTAGAGTGCTTCGATGTCTTGTGGCGTCTGCGTGCTCGCCAGTTTGACGTAGTTCGAAGACAAGATGCCGCGTGGAATCGGCAGAAGGTGCGTGGAAAAAACCACCTGTGATTCGGGCAGGCCGGTATGCTCGAGGATTTCCGGGGTGTGCCGGTGAGTGAAGAGGTTGTAGGCACGGAAATTCCCGTCCACTTCTACGAAGTGCAGATCGCGGCGAGCGTCCTTGCCGGCTCCGCTGGCGCCGGATTTGCAATCGCAGACGATGGTGTGCCCGGCAGCCAGCAAGCCTGCGTCCTGCAGAGGCCTTAGAGCGAGGATCACGCTGGTGGCGTAGCAGCCGGGATTCGCGATGAGTTTCGCTTCGCGGATGCGGTCCGCATAGAGTTCGGGCAGACCATAAACTGCTTCGCTAAGGCGCGAAGCGTGCGGGGTGGGCAGCTTGTACCACGCGGAATACGTGTCCGCCGAAGCGAAGCGAAAAGCGCCACTGAGATCGATGACATGCAGGCCGGCATCGAGAAGCTTGGGCGCGAGCTCGGCCGATACTTCGTGAGGCGTGGCCAGGAATGCGGTGCCTGCCTGGCTTTGAGTGATCGTATCCAGGTTGAGCGGTTTTAGCGGAGCTTCGCCCCAGCCACGCAATTGCGGAAACATCTGCGAGAGGCAATGGGCGCCATTGGTTTCGCGGACATAAAAGGTTGGCTTGGCGATGCCGGGATGGCGGATCAGGAGCGTGGCCAGCTCAAACCCGGTATAGCCAGTGACACCAATGACGGCGATGCTGCGGGGATCTCTCATTTCACCTGGGCTTCGATTTTTTTCTGCAGGGATTCGCGGGTTTTGCGGTTGGGAGTAATGATCAGAACGGTGTCGTCTCCCGCGATGGTGCCGGCAATTTCCGGGAATTTCGAGCCGTCCACGGCCGCGGCAAGGGGCTGCGCGCCGCTAGGCGGAGTTTTCAGGACCAGCAGGTTTTCCGCGGGTCGAATGTCGAGCAGGAATTCGCGCAGGGCGCGAGTCAGTGGAGGAACGGTTGCGGTTTCGTCGCTGGCCGGGGAGCCTGATTTGTAGCCCTCGGTTGTTTTGACCAGCTTGAGCTCCTGCAGGTCGCGGGAAAGGGTGGCTTGCGTAACGCGCAGCCGCTGTTGAGCGAGGCGCCGCCGCAGGTCTTCCTGATTGGAGATGTGCTCGTGGGAAACGAGCCGCAGAATCTGACCGTGCCGGAATGTTTTCGTCGCGCTCATAAAATATGCAGTACTATGTATATTTATACAGGCACGGTCTTTGCCTGTCAAAACATTTTTGGAAAAATTGCTGCGGGAGTGGCCCGGGATGGTGTGACGCGCCAGCGCCGGCTGCCGGACTGGCCGGCCGGACAGGGATGTGGCGGAAAAGGGCAGCTACTTGATACGCTGCAGTGCGCAGTTGATGGCTGGATTTTCGGCCACAAGGATGTTACCTATCAGCAAGCACCTTTTTTGGGCTCATGAGCGAGAATTGTCACATTTCCGGATGCAAGCACGACGTACCCGCCGCCCTGACGGAATTGAAGCTCTGTATCCTGCACTTCACGCTTTCCCTGGAATCCAGTTGCGCGGAGATGCGCCGGGAGACCGCCCTGGGGAACACCCCGCAGGAACGCCAGCGGGACATCATGAAATTCATTACCACCAACGGCGAAGCGCTGGCGCGCGTCGCCACAAGCGGGTTGCACCTGACCGATGATCTGAAAGCCCGCGTTTTAAGCACTTTTTTGACGCTGATGAACCTGCGCGAGAACCTCGACCGCGCTTCGATGCGCACCCCGGCGGGGCGTGGCGGCATCTTCCGGTAGTGCTCTTCAAGCACCTATATATTTGGCGTAAAGCGAACGCGCGATGGCGGGATCTTTTGTGCCCTTGAGGATCGCTCGGCCGTCACTGAAGACCGTCATCTCATAGGGTTCCACCTGAAAACGAAGCAGGAAACCGTTCTGGCGCACCCCGGGAATAGTTGGAGCGAGGCGCTGCTGGAGGGCCGGCAGATCCAGAGTGCGGCGCCGCTCATGGATTTGCACGGAATCGCGGCCGCACATGGTGATGTGCGGCTGAGCCTGGCCTTCCAGGTATGGGAATTGGCTCAGGGCACAAGCGCGGCAGCGGGGATTCCTTTCCGGTTGAACGGTTTGAAAGTGCCCGGTCCATACGTCGCAGGAAACCAGGCGTCCCTGCATATTTTTCTCGTGGCCCGAAAGCAGTTTAAGCGCCTCCGCGGCCTCCAGCGAGGCGATCAGGTTTACCACCGGACCCAAAACACCAATGGTGTCGCAGGTTTCTTCAAGTCCGGCGGCGCCATCCGAATCCAAAAGACACGCAAGACAGGCCGTGTGCCGCGGACGGATGGCCATGGTCAGGCCGTAACTTGCGACCGCGGCTGCATAAATCCAGGGAGTGCCGGTTTGCACTGCAAAATCGTTGATCAGGAAACGTGTTTCGAAATTGTCCGTGCCATCAAGAATCAGGGGGAACCCGGAAAGATGCTCTCGAACATTCCGGGAATTGAGATCGGCGACGATTCCTTCGATCTGAATCTCCGAATTCAAGGCGCGCAGTTTGCGTTCGGCGGCCACGGCCTTGGGCAGGGCTTCCCGGGCATCGGCCTCATCAAAGAGAATTTGGCGCTGCAAGTTGGAAGGCTCGACAAAATCGCGATCCAAAATGCGCAGGCGGCCCACGCCGGCGCGGACCAGCAGATTGGCCACCGCCGCGCCGATGGCGCCGCAGCCCACAACCACGGCGCTCGATGCCAACAGGCGCTCCTGGCCTTCGCGTCCGATACCCGTGAATAACATCTGACGGGAATACTTCTCGCTCGGTGATGGAGTCACGTAAAATAGAGTCCCAGCATGCAGTAGTCTTTTCCTCTTCATCATAGCGCCAAAGCGACCTGGGGAGGCAACGTGCCTGTGCTACCCTTCGTCTGAGTGATAGAACGCATGAAATGCCGATGGAGCAAGGGTTTGCGAGCGATTTTCCTCCTCTGCGCGATACTGGGAGGAGCGTGCGCGCACGCGCAAACCGGCCAGGAATCGTCTACTGGGGGCAAAGCGGCTGCCCCGAAAATCGTGGCTGTCCGGGTGGTGGGGGAAGACGGGAGTGTGCTCCAAGCTGAATTGAAAAGACTGGCGGTTCAGGCCGGGGAGCCGCTGCAGGCCGGTCAGGTAGCTGCAAGCATCCGCACTCTTTATCAAACTGGAAATTACGCCGATTTGCGCGCGGTGGTTTATCCCCAAGGCGACGGGGTACGGCTGGACTTTGTCGCGCGGCAGAATCTCTACTTCAGCCAGATACTGATCAACGGCCTCAAACCCCCGCCCACGGAGGCGTCTGCCGTCGCTTCCATGCAGCTTTCCCTGGGACAAACTTACCGCGAGCAGGACGTAAAGGATGCCGTGGTTCGCCTGCAGGACACCTTGAAGGAAGAAGGGCTGTATCGCGCGAAGATCAGCGTGGAAGAGCGGCCCCGGCTAGAGACACGTGAGATTGATATTGTCGTGAATCTTGATCCCGGCGAGCGCGTCCGGGCAAAAAAGATCCAGCTGATCAACAACACGGAATATCGCGACGCCGATCTCCTGGCGAAATTCAAGCTGAAACCTGGAAGCGAACTAACCATCGGGCGTGTGCAGTCCGGACTGGAACGCATTCGAAAATTTCTCGAAAAGACAGGCCATTTGAGCGCGGGTGTTTCCGCGCGTCGCGGAGAATATGAAGAGGCGGACAACACGCTGCCGCTTGTCCTGGAAGTGACCGAAGGGCCGCGTGTGATTGTGGCGGTCACCGGGGCCAAGTTTTCCAGGCGCGATTTAAAAAAAATCATTCCCGTTTATCAGGAAGGCTCCGTGGACACGGACCTGCTGGAAGAGGGCAAACGGAATATCCGGGAAAAACTCGAACGCGAAGGCTATTTCGACGCGACGGTCGAATATGCCGTTGCGTCGCACGAGGTGCAGGGCAGTAAAGCAGGCTGGAAGGGTTCGGAAGAAGTGATCACCTACGCGGTGCAAAGAGGAACGCGACACCAACTTACGCAGATTGTATTCAACGGCAACCGGTATTTCAGCACCGATTTGTTAAAAAGCCGCCTTACCATCTCCCCAACCAGCCTGTTTACGCGGCCGCGGTTCAGCCGCCGGCTGATGGAAGGCGACGCGCAATCCATCAAGAACCTCTACAGTTCGAACGGATTTCTGTCGGCGAAAGTGGATGCGCAGGTGGACGAAGTCACCAAGGGGAAAAGCGGTGGCTTGATTGTGAAATTCAACATTGAGGAAGGCAAACAGACGCTGGTTTCGAGTCTGCATGTGGAAGGGGAACACACGATCTCAGAAGATGAGATTCGAGGGGTGTTGGGTTCATTGCCGGGCCAGCCGTACTCCGACATCAACGTAGCCAGCGACCGCGACAACGTGCTGGCCCTTTACTACAACCAGGGGTTTCCCAATGCCACGTTCAGCTTCACGGCAGAGCCGGATATTTCGCCGGAAACGAAAGCCGCGTTGGCAAAGCACAATGAGGCCACCGAGAAGCTGACGGGAGAGAAGCGCAAGTTCGCGATTGAGCGCGCCGAGCCGGTAAAACTTGTTTACAAGATTGAGGAGGGCCCACAGAGCGTTGTCCGGCGCGTCTTTCTGACGGGTTACAAACACACGCGCCAGCGAGTGATTCGCCGCGAAGTCAAAGTGAAGCCGGGCGCCCCACTCCGGGAAGGAGACGTCGTGGAATCCCAGCAAAAACTTTACAACCTGGGGATCTTCAACCGCGTCACGATTGAGCCGCAGAATGCGAATGGCAGCGATCCGGAAAAAGATGTTGTTGTGCTGGTGGAGGAAGCCAAGCGGTACACGATCGCCTACGGCGGCGGCTTTGAAGTGCAGCGCCTGGCCAGCACGACGGATCCCACAGGCGGAGAAATCCAGGCCGCGCCGCGCGGGATACTGGAAATTTCCAAAGAGAATGTCACCGGGCGCGCCGATACGCTTGCGTTCAAACTGCGTGGCAGCACGATCCAGGGGCGAGCGCTGCTGGCCTACACCGCGCCGAACACCCTTAACGATCCGAAGCTCAGCTTGCAGGCGACCGCGTATGTGGAAAAAACGCAGGACATTAATACGTTCGGGCAGACGCGCTATGAGGGGAATCTGCAGCTGACGGATCAATTCACCTCGCGCTCCTCCTTTTTGTTTCGCTATGCCTTCCGCAAAGTGACGGTAAGCAATCTGAACATTCCCGCCGAGGAAGTTCCGCTGTTCAACCAGCCAACGCTGGTTTCCCAGTTCGGCGTTACCTATTTTCGCGACACCCGCAACAATCCGGCCGACGCCACCAAAGGTTCCTCAACCAGCGCGGATATCAGCGTGGCCTCCACGGCCATCGGTGCCAGTGCGAGTTTTCTGCGCTACTTCTTCCAGAATTCCACGTACACTCCGCTCTCCCGAAACTGGAATTTCGCGCGCTCTATCCGCATCGGCATCCTGCAGCCTTTTGCAAACACGGTTTCGCTAACTTTTCCAGCGCCAACGCAGCAACCATTACCGCAGGTGATTCCGCTGCCGGAAAGGCTGTTTGCCGGAGGCGGCACGTCCCTGCGCGGATTTGCCTTGAACCAGGCGGGTCCTCGCGACGCGCTGACAGGTTTTCCTGTCGGTGGTCAGGCTCTGCTGATTCTAAATCAGGAGATACGCTTCCCGTTGAAATTGCCGATTATCGGGACCAGGCTGGGCGGCGCTCTTTTTTACGATGGTGGAAATGTTTACAGCCGGGCAAGCCGCATCACCCTGCGATGGTCTCCGCCGAAGCCCGTGTTTGTGCCCGCGTACCCGGGGCAGCCGCCCGGACCGTTTAATCCGACGCGATGTGTGGCCAATTGCACGAACGAGCTGAACTACTTTGCGAACACCGTGGGCTTTGGACTGCGCTACGCCACGCCCATTGGGCCGATACGCATTGACCTGGGATACCAACTGAACCCCGCTGCGTTTGTGATTCCTTGCCAGAACACCATTCCGTATTGCCAGCAGGGCACCCATCTGCAGAAGTTCCAATTCTTTTTCAATCTGGGATCGAGCTTCTGATGCGCGCGCGGATCACAGCAATGGCGACTCTCCTGGTACTGGCGCTCAGCGCAGGCCATGCGACGGCCCAGGAAGTGGTGGATCGGATCGTTGCCAAGGTCGAATCGGACATTATTTTGATGAGCGACGTCCAGGCGCTCGCGCGCTACCAGAGTTTTCTTGACGGAAAAGCGCTGAGCGATTCGGAGATATTGAACAAGCTGCTCGATCAGTGGATCGTCCGCAGTGAAGCGCAGATTGCGCGATTTCCGCAGCCGTCCGAGGATGACGTCAATCGCAGCATCGAGCGCCTGAAGCGCTCTTTTTCCTCTTCCGAAGAGTATGAAGCGCGCAGGTTGCAGAGCGGAATGACCGATGAGCAGATCCGCGGGTTTGTGCGCGCGCAACTGTATCTCAGCAATTATCTGGACAGCCGGTTTCGTTCGGTGATTCAGGTTGATGAAAAAGCGATTGAAGAGTTTTACAAAAGCCGCGTGGTGCCCCGAGCGGAGTCCCGCGGGCAAACGCCGCCGACGCTCGACACCGCCCGGGACTTTATTCAAGAGGCGCTGGTGCAGCGGGCCATTAACGAACAGGCGGACCGCTGGCTGAAGGAGAGCCGAACGCGCGTGCGCATCGAGATACTGTTGAACGAGAAGGTGCAATGACGAAAGAGTCCCGCTGGCGGAAGATTCTTTGGGTGGAGCACGCGCTCTGGCTGCTGGGCGTGTGGACCCTGGCGGCCCTGGCCATCGGCGTGATTGCGCTGGGCAGCGGTCTTTTGAATCCACTGCTGCGGCATCTGCTGATCAATCGCGTGCAGAACTTGACGGGGGCGAAGGTGGAAGTTCGCACCGTTTCGGTTGGCTGGTTTTCGCTGAATGCCACGGTAAACGGGCTGGTGATCCACGGCAAAGAGCCAGCCGATACCGAGCCGCTTTTCAGCGCCGAACAGGCCAAAATCGGCTTGCGAATCGATTCCTTCTGGGGGCGCCGCGTTTCGCTGAATGATCTTGTTGTGGTTTCCCCTCGCGTGCACCTGCTGGTCCAGAAAGACGGAAGCAACAATCTCCCCGAAATCAAGAGGAGTGCTTCGAAAGAACCGCTGCAGCAAACGCTGCTGGACTTACACGTGCGCCACCTGGAGATTCGCGATGGCTGGCTTCTCTACAACAATGTGAAGAAGCTGATGGCAATGGAGGGCGGCGAACTTCGATTGAATATTACGGGAAGCGCGACTACCGAACGCCCTCTGTATATCGGAACGCTGGATTGGGACTCGGTTGAATTGGCGCGCCGCCGCGATGTTCCGATTCCCGCCAACGTGTCGGCAAAATTTTCGTTGAGCCCGGACGGCTTCACGGTTGAGCAAGCAATCGTGGACGTGGGCCGCTCGCATTTCGACCTGCAGGCACATACCGGCAATCTCGAATCACCAGATTGGACTTACCGCTATCGCGGATGGCTGGACCTGCTGGACATTCGCGAAGCATTCCGCACACCGGAAGTTCCCCTGGGAAGAATTGATTTGCGCGGCGAAGGGGCACTGGCAGCGGGCCAGATCACCGGAAAGGGGAGCTTTGCGGGAGACAACATCACGCTGAGTTTCCTGGATTTTCACTCCGCTAATCTTACCAGCCGCTCAAGCTACATCCTGGATGCCGATGGAGTGGTCTTGCCGGACTTCGGGGCCTATGCGCTGGGTGGCAGCGTGAAGGGCCGCATCACGATGAAGTTTGACGGGCTGAAATTCCGTGCGGAGACAAAGGTCCAGGGCATCCGGCTGGGCATGGTGACACCGGCGATTGACCACGAGGGTTTTCCGATCGACAGTCTCCATTGGGATGCCGTGATCTCCGCGGATACCGTGGAAACCTGGCACGACAATTTCCGGGAGTTTGACATTTCCGCAAAGATGCAATGGGAGGAGCCCGACGAAGTTTTGCCGGGGCACATTCCGATCACCAGCGATACGGTTCTGCGCTACCGCTATGGTCTGGATCTGCTGCAAATCGATCAGTTTGATTTCGCGACGCCCACCTCTCGCGGGAGCTTCAGCGGCGTCCTGCATCCCAAGGAAACTTCGCTCGATGCGCATCTGGATATCGGATCCCTTGCGGCCTGGGACGATTTTATTCACGCGATTTCCGGCGACAAGCCGGGTACACCCGCGGCTAAGACGGTGATTGATGGTGCCTTGCAATGGTCAGGCAGGATTGCGGGCCCTTCCGGAGGCCCCACGTTTTCGGGACATATCCAGGGCGAACGCGTGCGCTACGACAATTTCCTGCTTGATTCCCTTGCGGCCGATATCAGCTACTCGCCGGAAGAATTGCTTGTCACCCGCGGCCGCGCCCGCCGCGGTCCGATGGAAGCGGGCATTGACGGGAAACTCCAACTCACCGACTGGGAATTTCGTCCGGACAATCAGTGGGAAAGCGAGCTCGACCTGGAAAAAGTGCCGCTGCAAGCGCTGGAGCAACTGGCTGGCTGGAAATATCCCGCGGAGGGATTGCTCACGGGGCAGTTTCACGGACGCGGAACACGTGCAGAGCCTGCTCTAACCGGATTGGTGGACCTGGCGGACGCGAACGTGTACACCGTTCCGTTTAACCGGTTGCGCGGTCAGCTCACGGTGATGCCGGATGAGGTGCGCTTGTCGAATGCGGAATTGCGGTTCTTTGCGCCGGGCACGGAAAAAACCGGAGGTGCGGGCATTGTTACTGGCTCCGTGGCGTACCGGTTCGCGGATGAGTCCCTGACAACCGATTTGGTGGGAGCTTCGCTGCCGCTGGCCAATTTCCGGCGCGTGAAAGCCGCCGGATTGCCGGTAGACGGCCAGATAACTTTCCGCCTGAAATCGAGCGGGCCGGTTCGCGCGCCGCTCGTCGACGGAACATTCCGTATGGTGGATTTTCAGGTGGGTTCGGAAGTCATCGGAAGTTTTGATGGCAATTTGCAATCGAACGGAAAATTGATGGAGCTGAAGCTGGGCTCGGCGATGAGCGAAGGCGCAATCAGCGGTGGCATCAGCCTGGGACTGGCGGATCCATTACCTCTGAATGGCAAAATTTCGATTCGCAACATCAATCTCGATCCTTATCTGCTTTCGGCTTTGCATCTGCAAAAATTTCAGGGGCATGGCGTGGCCGACGGCGAGATCATGTTTCGAGGCGAGTTGCGTAATCCGGAAACGCTCACGGTGGATGGGAATTTTTCGCGCCTGGCGATCAATTACGGCGACGTGCTGCTGGAAAACCAGGGTCCCATCCAGCTGACCTCCACGCGAGACAGTTTAAAGATCGTGAGCATGTCGCTGAAGGGTGCGGACACGAACGCGGAGATGACCGGCTCGGTTCAATTCACCGGGCGCCGCACCGTTTCGTTGAAGCTGAATGGTTCGGTGGACCTGCGCCTGCTTAGCGGCTATCTTCCTGACTTCGGCGTGGCCGGCCATGCGGACATGAATGCCTCGTTCGAAGGCACACTCGACCGGCCGCGCATCATCGGGCGGGTGAAGTTGATTGACGTTTCGCTGCGCTCGGCGGATTTTCCCACCGGCTTGAGCAACGTGAAGGGTGATCTGGTTTTCGACGCGAACCGGCTGTTTTTCGACAATGTAACCGGAGAGGCCGGCGGCGGATTGATTACCCTCGCGGGAACCGCCAACTATTCCGAAAAACCGCTGCGGTACGACATCACCGCGAAGACCGACCGCATCCGCATCCGTTACCCGGAGGGAATGAGCTGGCTGCTTGCCGGTTCGTTGCGCCTCTCGGGTACTCTCGATGGCGGGCTGCTCTCCGGCAAGGTGGTGGTGCAGCGCGTGAACCTGACGGAAGGGATTGAATCGGTCGGGTCGCTTACATCCAGCTCTGGCGCTCCCACGACCTCAACTTTTTTGCGCAATCTCCAACTGGATGTCGAGGGAAGCTCCACGCCGGACGCGCGGCTGGAATGGCCTGGGGCACACCTGGAGGCGGAGTCGAGCCTGCGGGTGCGCGGCACCGCGGACCATCCCATTCTTCTGGGGCACATCCACGTGCTCTCCGGCGATCTCTATTTCCGCGACAGCCACTATAAAGTCAATCGAGGCGACCTGAACTTCGCGAACCCATTCCGCCTCGATCCGGTAATCAACTTCGAAGCAACGACGACCATTCAGCAATATGAGATCACGCTAAATTTTACCGGACAGGCCAGCAAAATGAGTCTTTCTTACCGGTCTGATCCCCCGTTGCCAGGAAATGACATCATTACCCTGCTGGCAATGGGGCAGACCAGTTCGGAAGCCGCGATGCGCGGCGGAGCCACCGGACAGACCGGCGCGGCGGGCAACAGCGGGGCGACGGCGCTGCTTTCCGAAGCCATCTCCAGCCAACTCGGTGGCCGAGTGGAGCGATTGTTTGGAATTACCAGGTTTCGCGTGGACCCGGGACTAGCCGGCGTCGGCAGCACGGGTTCCGGGCAGAACGTTGCCGCGCGAGTCACCGTCGAGCAGCAGGTGGCGCGCAATCTCACGGTCACCTACGTATCCAACGTGAGTTCCACGCAGCAACAGGTGATCCAGGTGGAGTACAACGTCACGCGCAATATTTCGATTGTGGGATTGCGCGATCAGAACGGCACGTTCGGCGTGGACATCAAGATCAAGAAGCGTTTTCCCTGAGATTTGTGGGAAGCTGATTCGCACGCTTCCTTATTGCGGATCCTGTTGTTGCGCGGTCTGCGGAGCCGCGTCCTGCTGAGTCCGGCGTTGCGGGAAGCGTCTTGCTGGAGTGGCCAGCTTGGCATTTTGTCCCACGCCCGGGTATTCGTCCTTAGCCTGCTGCAAGGCTTCCTTGGCCGCTTTGCCGGAGGTGACGCGAACGGCTTCCTGGAGTTCACGTCCAATCTTTGGAGATTCGGCGGCGACCTTCTGCCCCAGCGGCGAGCCATAGAACTGCAGCAATCCCTTAATCTCCTCGTCGGTGTAGTGCTTGTCGTAGACGGTGACCAGTTGCTCGGTTACCGCGTCTACGTCGAATTTCTTTTCGTATCCGGTGATCACCGTGTTGACGAAGGCTTGTCCCTGCTGGTTGTTCGGTACGGTTTCCAGCAGGCGTTCCCGGTATTGTTCGGCGGCATGGGTCATCGAATCCTGAACGGAGTCGCGCGCGCCCACCAACTCCAGCAATGCCCGGATATCCGCTTCTTTCGTTGGGTCAATCGTAGAGGTTGGTTGCGCCGCGGCCGGGCCGGCGGAGGGATTCTGCGGGGCGGCCTGTACTCCTGCGAGTGAATTGCCCTGAATGGCCACCAGAAAGGTGCCGATGTAAATCACGATGAGTGCAAGAACTGCCTTCATAACCGCCTCCACGCCGAACTCCGGGGGCTTTGGTTTTCCCGGAACGATTGCCGTAGTTCTGAGTTTAGGAAGACGGCTTGTGCTTGCCTCCTGCTCGAAGGGGCTGAATTGTTGCGTGCGTCACTGGCCTTGGGGGCAGGGCGGCGCGACGGATTCGGTGATCGTTTGCGGGCAAAGCTGGTTGACTTTGCAACATAAAGTACTTGACAGGGCTATCGCATTTCCTTACCATCTCCGCGTGCCCATTCCTCGCACCAATCGCGCTCCGCTTCCCGACCCGATCCCCATCGACGCCCGGGCAGCTGATCATCTTCGCTATATCCGCGAAACCATGGAAAATGCCGCCGAGTTCACTGCCGTTCCCGGCTGGGGCGGCGTGGCGATGGGAGCGACGGCGCTGGCCGCGGCCTTCCTCGCATCTCGGCAAGCTTCACCACGGGTGTGGCTCGCCGTCTGGCTGGCGGAAGTTTTTGTCGCGGTAGCGATTGCGGCGCCCGCCGCAGCCACCAAGGCACGGCGCGCGAACTCGTCTATATTCCGTGGCCCGGGCAGAAAATTTGTGCTCAGCTTCGCGCCGCCGATTATCGTCGGCGGGCTTTTGACGTTAGTGCTGTTTCAACTGGGAGCGTTTGCCGTTTTGCCGGGTGTGTGGCTGCTGCTTTACGGCACGGCGATTGTCACCGGTGGTGCATTTTCGGTTCGCGCCGTGCCGATCATGGGGCTTTGCCTGATGGCGCTCGGCGCCGCCGCTCTGTTCGCGCCTGCGGCCTGGGGAAATCTGTTCATGGCGGCGGGTTTTGGACTGGTGCAGATCGCGTTCGGTTTATGGATCGCGCTGCGCCACGGGGGATAAGCCTGGGAGTTCGGCAGCGAAAGGAAAGCATGGCCAAGTCGTCGACAATCCGTCAGGAACGCGGGCAGCGCGAAGAAGGCCCTTCGGCCGTCAAGGGTTCCGGCGCGCCGTCAGTGCCCGTCTCGCTGGACCGCCTGATCCACGAACGCATCCGGCTGGGGATTGTCAGCGCGCTGGCCGTGAACCGCGCATTGACGTTTAACGAGTTGAAGGCGCTGCTGAAGACCACCGACGGCAATCTGAGCGTTCACGCGCGAAAGCTGGAAGAAGCGGACTACATCATGTGCACGAAGTCATTTGACGGGCGATTGCCTAAGACCGAATACCGACTGGCGGCGGCGGGGCGGCGCGCGCTGGAGCGCTACCTGGATCACATGGAGGCGCTGATCCGGGCGACCCGCGAGAAGTAAAAATTTTTTATCCATCCACTTTGTGTTGCAAAGTGGATTACGTATGGTAGCGGCGGAGAAAGCAGCATGTTTGTGCAAAGCCAACTGTTACAACACGAAGTTCATCAGCCGAAGTCCGTCATCCCGGCGGCCGCGGCGCAACTCCACGTGGCCATCATCTGCGATGGCAACGGCCGCTGGGCCACCTCGCGTTTTCTTCACCGTTCGGCAGGACATCGTGCGGG
>Ga0209698_10004665_pt1 | contig 14944 bp, 13 predicted proteins | sample LitLauG_LLR_2012_FD_187203 | JGI IMG/M metagenome (GOLD analysis project Ga0209698, IMG submission 187203) | Freshwater sediment microbial communities from Pennsylvania, USA - Little Laurel Run_MetaG_LLR_2012 (SPAdes) (version 2) | ecosystem: Environmental > Aquatic > Freshwater > Creek >...
CGGACAAGTCGCCCGCGCCACCAACCGCGTCACCCGCTTCGGAGCCTTCTTCGACTCGGTCGTCGACCGCTACTCCGACGCCAGCCAGTTCCTCGGCCTGCTCGTCTTCTACGCCCGCGGCGAGCGCTTCTTCTACGTAGTCCTGACCGCCTTCGTGATGATCAGCGCCATCATGGTCAGCTACACCCGAGCGCGCGCGGAGTCGTTGATCGGCTCGTGCAGGGTGGGCTTCATGGAGCGCCCCGAGCGCCTGGTGCTCGTAATCCTGGGAGCCCTATTCAACCGCATGGCCTCGGTGTTGTGGGTGATCGCCGTCCTCTCGACCCTAACCGTAATCCACCGCATGCGCTACACCTACACCCGCACGCAAGACCCGCCGGTAGCCCTAACACCCCACCAAGCCGCATAAAAGAATCGTGTAGGGACGGACCCTTTGGTCCGTCCCGCAAGCGAAGCGAGCAGGCCGGCCCATGTAGCGACAGCCGCCATCGGCTGTCGAGCGAGCGAAGCGAGCAGGTCGGCACGAGCCCAACCACATTGTCACCCCGAGAGAAGCCGAGGGACCTTGCGTACCTAGCCATCCCACGCACGAGCAGCATCCTGCTATCCTATCCGTTCGCTTTCACTAGCAACTCTGTACTCGCAACGAGATGCCTGATCCCGTCCTCGTCGTTCACGGCGGCGCCTGGGCCATGCCCGATGACATGGTCGAAGCCCATCTCCGCGGCGTCAGCAACGCCATGGCTGCCGGATGGCGCGTGCTCGAGCGCGGCGGCTCGGCGCTCGATGCCGTCGAAGAGGCCGTCGTCATCATGGAAGACGACGAGACCTTCGACGCGGGACGCGGCAGCTTCCTGAATCGTGACGGCCGCGTGCAGCTCGACGCCCTCATCATGGACGGCGCCACGCTCCGCGCCGGCGGCGTTGGCTGTGTCGAGCGTCTGCGCAATCCGGTCCGCGCCGCGCGCAAGATCCTGGGCGAGAGCCCGCACGTGTATTTTGTCGGCGAAGGCGCAGAGCGGTTCGCTGCCGAGCACGGTATCGCACTCTGCAAGAACGAAGACCTGGTCATCCCGCGGGAAGTCGAGAGGCTGCGGGAATACCAAGCCAAAATCCCCACTTCTCGCGCAACGAACGCGCGAGAAATGGGGCACCCGACAGGGAGCGAGTTATTCGCGCCCTCCGAAGACGATCCCACCATCTCCCATGACACCGTCGGCGCCGTCGCCCTCGACCGCAGCGGCAACATTGCCGCCGCCACTTCCACCGGAGGCACGCTCAACAAGGCTCCCGGCCGCCTCGGCGATTCCTCCCTGATCGGCTGCGGCTGCTACGCCGACAACGAAAGCGCCGCCGCCTCCACCACCGGTTGGGGCGAGCCCATCATGAAATTAGTTCTCGCCAAGTGGACCGCCGACCGCATCGCAGCCGGCAACCTGCCCGAGTGGTCGGCGCAGGAAGCCATGAACTACCTCAAGCAGCGCGTCAACGGACACGGCGGCATCATCGTGCTCAACCGCGAAGGCCACATTGGCATCGCCCACAACACCCCGCGCATGGTCTGGGCCTACAAGACAGTCCAAAAGGAAGAAGTCGGCATCGTCCGGGAAGGCCGCGAATAGCGGAAGAAGTCAGGCGTCAGACCTCGGGCGTCAGCCGCCCGACGCCCCGACAACCACCCCTTCGTCCGCGCAATTCTCGCCGCTTCCACCCGATTGCTCGCACCCAGCTTGCTGATCGCTTCGGAAAGGCAATGTAGGGACAGCCGCCCTCGGCTGTCTGCCGGGCGAAGCCCGGCAGGTCCAGGGAAGCGCACGACTTTAGTCGTGCCGCTTGCCTTACCCTGAGTAGTGCTATAGTACTTGCCCAAGCCGCTGAGCTATGGCGCGGATAGGCATCCTGTGTTGTGGAAGTCAGCCCTATTCTTTCTGCTTGCCGCCTCGACCTGGCTGCACGCCCAGACGATCAACGGAGTCGTGCAGGACTCCTCCGGCGCGGTCATCGTCGATGCACGCCTTGAGATTAGCGGCGGCGACCTCGCCAAGCCGCTCGTCCTTTTCTCCGATGCCACCGGCACTTTCGCTTCTCCCGACCTGACCGCGGGAAGCTACACGCTCCGTGTGGTACGTGAAGGCTTTGACCCGCTCACCCAGACCGTCTCCGTAAAAGACTCGGTTCAACTCAAGCTCACCATGAACGTCGCCAAGCAGCAGGTGAATATCGCGGTGACCGAGAAGAGCCTGGCCTTCGCCAATTCCGATCCGGTCTACCGGCAACTCCGCAACTCCGGACTTGGCGAGACATTCCGCTTCGACAACTTCACCCTGCCGTTCGACGCCGCCACTTTCGAATTCCAGAAAGGCACGCTGACATTTCTCATCCCGGTGAATGGAATGGTCACCGGGGCCATCTTCATCGGCGAAGGGCACTTCCATCTGAAAGCCGCGACCAATCTGGACGCGCAAGATCTGAAACGGCGTGCCGGAGCCGACGAGGTCGACGAAGACTTCACGCACATTGTCTTCAGCTTCAGCGGGGAAGCGCGCATATTCCTGCTCCGGGGCGTGAAAGACCAGACCGAGCCTTCCGCCGAAGCGGCGGCCGTGCTCAAGGAATGGCGCGAGCGCATGCGCCGGCGCCACGAGATCGCGGTGGGCTTCACCGAAGGCCTGCTGCAGGGCGAGACGATGGACAACATCGACGCCGACCGGCTGGCCGCCATCTACAACCCGAAGCATCCCGGCTTCTTCAACGCCTACATCCGCGGCAAGAAGCACAAGGACCTGCGCTTCTTCGTGCGCACCCGAGTCGGAGCCGTGCCGCAGCTCGATTCCCCGGAGGAGGTGGGCCTCCTCAATTTTGATCCGGAAGGCATGCAGGATGGCGTATGGTATCTGGCTCACCTCAAGACCGAATACGCTCGCCACAGCGCCGATTCCCGCGAAGATCGCCGCCTGTTCGCCACGCACGGCTACAAGATTGAGACCGTGATCGCCAAGAATGGCCATCTCTTCAGCACGGCCACAATCACCTTCGACACGCTGATCGAAGGCGAGCGCGTCATGAAGTTCGGCTTGCTGCCCAACCTGCGCGTCTCGCGCGTCGTCGACGAGCAGGGCCGCGACCTGTTTTTCGTCCAGGAAAGCCGCAAAGAAGACGGCTCGTTCTACGCCATTCTTCCCCAGGCCTTCCCCGTCGGCGAGACGCACTCCATCACCGTCGAATATGCGGGCGACAAGGTTCTGCAGGTGGCTGGAGAAGGCAGCTACTACGTTGCTGCCCGCACCTCGTGGTATCCGAACCTCAACGGATTCGGCGAAAAGGCGCTCTACGACCTCACCTTTAAGGTGCCGAAGTTCTACAAGGTAATTAGTGTCGGAACCCTGAAGCAGGATTCCATCGAGCAGAACGTCGCCGTCACCCACTGGGTCACGTCCTTGCCGGTGGCCGTGGCCGGCTTCAATTACGGGCAGTACACAAAAGTCGAGATGCCCGACGACATCACCCACTACAAGATTTCCGGCTACTACCTGAGCGAACTACCCAGCAACCTGCGCGGGTTCAGCGCGCTGCAGAGCATGGCTCCGCACAAAATGACCAACTACGCGCTCGAACAGACGCGCGCCCAGTTGCAGCTGTGCACCATTTACTTCGGCCGCAGCCCTTACGACGAGATCTACATCACCGAGCAGCCCAACTTCAATTTCGGACAGTCCTGGCCGACGCTGGTCTACCTTCCCATTTCCGCCTACACCGATTCCACGCAGCGCTGGATGATGTTCGGACATATCGACGAAAAATTCACCGGCTTCGTGCAGGAGGTCACGCCGCACGAAGTCGCGCATCAGTGGTGGGGACACGCCGTCGGCTGGGCCTCGTATCACGATCAGTGGCTCTCCGAGGGTTTCGCCGAATTCTCCGCGGGATTATTCCTGCAGCAGGGCGTCGCCGGCGATTGGAAGAAGGACTACATCGAATTCTGGGAACGTCTGCGCAAGCGCCTTCTGGAGAAAAATAACTGGGGCTTTTCCGCCAACGACGCCGGACCGCTGTGGATGGGCCTGCGCCTGATTTCTCCGAAAACCGAGAGCGCTTACCAGAACCTCACCTATCCCAAGGGCGCTTACGTCCTGCAGATGCTGCGCTCCATCATGTACGACGCCGACGACAACAATAAAGACAAAGACAAGGACTTCGTCGCCATGATGCACGAATTCGTCGAGAGCCATCGCGACCGTCCCGCCTCCACCGAGTCATTCAAGGCCATCGTCGAAAAGCACATGAACAAGCAAATGGACCTGGCCCGCAACGGCAGCATGGATTGGTTCTTTGACGAGTGGGTCTACGGCACGCAGGTCCCGAAGTATCACTTCGAGTATCAGCTCTCGCCCGCCGCCGGCGGCAAGACGAACCTGCACATGACCATCACGCAGAGCGAGGTCGACGAGCACTTCGCCATGCTCGTCCCGGTCTTCGTCGATTTCGGGAAAGGCTGGGCCCGCATCGGCCAGACCTCGCTGATCGGCAACTCCACGCGCACCTACGACGTCCCGCTACCCGCGCAGCCGAAGAAGGTCGCATTGAACGCCTACAAAGATATTCTGGAAAGATAGAAACTCAGGCGTCAGGCGTCAGGCTTCGGGCGTCAGACGTCAGGCTTTGGGCGTCAGACGTCAGGCTTTGGGCGTCAGACGTCAGGCTTTGGGCGTCAGACCTGTGATGTCAGACCTCGGGGTGGGACGATGGCATTGTGCCCCACGAGTCTGTGACATAAGTCCGGTCTGTCATCCTGAGCGAAGCGAAGGACCTATGCACTTTGCGTGCGCCACCCATCCTTCGCTTCGTCGAAAAAATTTGCGGTCCAAACGTATGCCAAGTATTTCCGGGACACTACTTAGAAGTCAGAAGTGGAAAGTCAGCAGCCGGACGCCTGACGCCCGACGCCTGACGCCTACAGCCATCCCTTAGTCCGCGCAATCCTCGCCGCTTCCACCCGATTCCCCGCCCCCAGCTTGCTGATCGCTTCCGACAGGTAATTCCGCACGGTGCCATCCGATAGCCCTAACTCGGAAGCAATGTCGCCGCTCGCCATGCCCTCGCCCGCCCGCCGCAGCACCTGCCGCTCTCGGTCGGTCAGTGGATCGATCTCGCCCCAGGCCTCGGTCGCCAGCTCCGGATGGATCACCCGCAGCCCCTGCTGCACCCGGCGGACCGCATCGGCCAGTTCTTCGGCGCGCATGTCTTTCAGCAGATATCCCGCCGCCCCGGCCTCGAGCGCCCGCCGCAAATATCCCGTCCGCGCGAACGTTGTCAAAATGACCACACGCGTTCCGGTTTTCCGCCGCCTCAGTTCCGCCGCGACGTCGAGCCCGCTCATGTGCGGCATTTCGATGTCAGTGATGAAAACGTCGGGTTTGTGCGCCAGCACCGCGTCCAGCGCCTCTTTGCCGTTGTGCGCCTGCGCCACAACCGAAATGTCGCCTTCGATCTCGAGCAAAGCCGCCAGCGCCCCCAGCACCATGCCCTGATCTTCGGCCAGCACCACACGGATCGTCTTGCGTCCTTCTTTGGCGCTTTCTCTGGCGGTGGGATTCAATTCTGACCTTCGCCTTTCGCAACCAGCGGCTTCAGCGGCAGGGTGATGGTCAGGGTCGTGCCGGACTTGTTGCGCCGCTCCAGCGTGCCGCCCAGCATCTCCACGCGCTCGCGCATGCCCCGCAGCCCGTTACCTTCCATGGTGGCGAAGCCCTGCCCGTCGTCGGCGATCTCCAGGCGGCACGACCCGTTCTGCTGCTCGATGCGCACGCTGCACCGGCTGGCGCGCGCGTGGCGCACGACGTTGGTCACGGCTTCCCGCACCGCCAGCGACAACACGCTTTCCTGCATGGCGGGAAGTTGCACGGTCGTGGCCGCATCGCACTGCACGCTCAGCCCGGCCGTCTCCAATGTCGCTTTCGCCTGGGCCAATTCCGCCGCCAAGCCCTTGGTTCGATATCCCCGGATCGCATCTCTCACGTCCGACAAGGCCTGCCGCGAAATCTGCTCCACCTCGCGGATCTCCTTCCCTGCACGCTCCGGATCCCGCTCCATCAGCTTTCCCGCCAGCTCCGATTTCAAGGTGATCACCGACAGCGTATGCCCCAGCACGTCGTGCAGATCGCGCGCAATCCGCTCCCGCTCGGCGACTTTGGCCAGGTGTTCGATCTCTTCATTGGCCTTGCGCAGCCTGCGGTTCATGCGGTTGCGCTCGGCGAAAAACGTATTCCCGGCGCCGAGGATGATCGGAAAAAGAGCTGAGTAGAAGAGCCTCCAGCCATAGATGTGCAACAGCCACCCATCGATCGCTCCGATCGCCCCGATGGAGAGCAGGCCAACGACAGCCGCCGCTTGCGACTGTACGCAAAACGGCAACATCGCCGCGGCAAAAATAAAAAACGTGCACGCGCCCCCATTGATCGGCTGGAACAAAACGCCCAGCAGCATCATTCCGGCGATGTGCAGCAGTGACCGGGGCGCCACCAGGAGGAACAGTCCAAAGTAAAGAACCAGAAAAGCGCCGGCGCCGAGAAGATCCAGAAGCCAGATCCGGACGCCCGCATGGCTGAGAATGGGATCAATAAAGAAGAATCCCAGATAGACGACCCAGAGCAGCGGACTCCAGCCGTGCTCACGGTCGCGGAAGATGATGTTCCACGGCTTCAGTTTGAAAGGACTCACGCCCTTGCAGTTCTCTGTGTCAACCGCGCCCATATCGTTCTTCTATTCTCACCCCTGCCGTCAATTCCGGCCACCACTTTGCACCGTAGGCGTCACGGCGTACCATACCGCCAGTGCCAGCGGAATCAGCACGCCCAGCCACTTTGCGCCGCCGAGCAACGCAAGCAAGCCGAACAGCAGGAGCGCGATGGCTCCGCCAATTGATTTCTTCGAATTTGCGGTCATCGCAGAACTCCTGCCCACTATGCCCACCTTCGGCGATTCCACTTCATCAAGTGTCTCCATTGAACTCACGAGTGCAGTCTCCAGGCTGGAATCAAGGAGTCGTAATGCAGGAATCTGCTGATCAGAATGTGAATCACAATGTAGATCGCCCAGATCGTGGGGTAGGCTATCGCCATTTTTCGAGGCTGGCGCAAGACGTACCAGAGGAGCAGCAAATCCAATGGCACCGGTGCGGCCACGATCGCCCAGGAAGGCGCACCTAAACTCGCCACACTGTACCCCAGCAGGCACACAAAACAACCAATGGCCATCGAGGAGAAGATGTATGCCTTCCGGTCGACGACGTAAAACCCGAGTCCCCAAGACAGGGCGGTGAAGAAGATTGCGATGTCGAGCAGAATGGGCGCTGGCAAGCCGTTGAACATGGTGTTTCTCCCCTACCGGACGGGTTCTACCCGTACATCTTCTCCTGATCGCGCTGGAACCCGATGCGCGCCACGCCCAGGCAGATCGCGGTGAAGGCCACCAGCACCTCCCAATGCACCGCGGTCGACTCATGCGTCCCCGCTCCCACCACTCCCAGCGCCAGTTGCGCCAAGTGATACGGGGGAAGCACATGCGCAATCTGCTGCAGGATCTTCGGCAGGAACATGATCGGGACCCAAAGCCCGCTGCAGAACGACATGGGCAGATAAATCAGGTTGATCGTCGGCGGCGCCGAGTTCGGCCCGGTGAAGTACCCCAAAGCCAGTCCCATGGCCGAGAACGGAATCGATCCGGCCACCAGCGTCCCCAGCATGCGCAGGAATGTTCCCGCAGACATCCGCACTCCGCCAAAAGCAAAGCCCAGCGCAAACAGCGCCAGCACGACGACAGTGCTGAAGATGAAGCTCGTCGTCAGCTTGGCCACGAAGTACGCGAACGGGGGCATTGGACTGGCGCGCTTCACTTGTAGCCATCCCAGTCCGCGATCCGATGCCAGGCCCGCCGCGGTTCCAAACAGAGAGGCCGCGATGACCCCGAACGTGCCGTAACTCGGGATCAGGTAGAGCGGAGCGCGCGTGCCGTCAATCGCTCCACGGGAATACAGCACCAGCCCGAACAACACGTAAAACATGAGCGGGTAGCTCAGCACAGAAACCGTGTACATCCGCAACCGGAGGTACTTCAGGAACTCGTACTTCGCTTCCTTCCAATAGATCGTCGCCGTGTGCCGCGGAGATCGCTCCACCCGCGCCGTGTTCAACACCATCGTGGCAGTGCTCATCGTCTTGCCTCCTTCTTGGTGCGGCTTCTACCGCTTACGAACAATCCCGCGAGCGCCTTGGGAAGGGCGCGGCTTCAGAGGTTGCGGAAAAACTCGCGTTCGGCCTTCGAGCCGGGAAGGGCACGAGTTCACTCGTGCCGCTAGACCCACAAATGATGCGGGCTTTAGCCCCTGAGGGAACATCCACTCCACTCTGCCGGTTCATTATGCATCTCTCTAGTCATGCGGATTCCGATTGCGCGCCATCCTGGGTCAGCGCCAGAAATGCTTCTTCCAGACCGGCAGCGCTGATCTCCAGACCAGACAGCCCCGGATCCCGGGCCAGCAACTCGCGAACTACCGGCTCGGCCTCGCGGGCCTGAATCTCCACCGCCTCGCGATCTTCTATCACCTCGGTCACGCCCGCCATCCGGCGCAGAAGCTCGGGGCTCACGCTGGTGATGCAGCGGATCTTCTTCCCGCTGGTCTGCCCTTTGATTTCGGCCGGCGTGCCTTGGGCGATGATTTCTCCCTGATTGATCACGGCGACGCGATCGGCCAGCGCGTCGGCCTCCTGCAGATAATGAGTCGTGAGCAGCACGGTCTTTCCACGACCCACCAGTGCCCGGATCTCATCCCACAACATGCGGCGCGCTTCCACGTCCAGGCCCACGGTCGGCTCATCGAGAAACAGCACGTCCGGATCGCCGCAGATGGACAGCGCGAACAGCACGCGCTGCTTCTGCCCGCCCGACAGCTCGCCGAACTTCCGATCGCGCAATTTTTCCAGGCCGGCCGCGGCGAGAACCTCGGCCGTGGCCATCGGCTTCTGGTAGTAACTGGAAAACAAGTCGATGTGCTCGCCAACGCGCAAGGTCTCCGGGACGCGTCCGACCTGCAGCATCGCACCGGTTCTCATCCGGTTTTCGGGATTCCTGGGGTCGCCACCCAAAACTCGCACCTTTCCCGAATTGGGCGGCATCAGGCCAAGCAGCAGCTTGACGGCGGTCGTCTTGCCCGCGCCGTTCGGTCCGAGCAGCGCCACAATCTCTCCAGCGCGCACTTCAAAATTCACTCCACGCAGAGCCCGGACGCTTCCATAGTTCTTGCTGACGCCCTCAAGGCTGGCCACGGTCGCGCCGCCGGTCGCCCGGCTGAAATTCAAACGCTGCTCGGTTACGGCAATCATTCATGCCTCCCGGCGAGGCTTCTCTGCTGTCCGCGGAGAAGGCCGCCTGTATGGTGATTGCATCTTGGTGGAACGGCGTTGAGCGCGCCAGTGCCATCCATCACGCACGCGCCGTGACAAATGTCACTCCCATCGGTGGAAGAGAAGGCGCGTAAGTCATAAACCGGCAGGTAGTCCGCCACGAATCACTCGGAGCGGCAGCCCCCCGTCCGCCGTGTCCGTGGACATTGTAGGAGACCGTGTAGCGGTGGACCCTCTGGTCCGCCGCGCGAGGGCGGCGAGCGTCTCTCGCAACCCGCTATCGGAGATCCTTGGCAGATGCGTTACGAATCCCGAACAGATTTGCGAAATCCTCGTTTCAGGACGTTCCAGATGGCCGCGACGACTTCCGTGCGCAGGCCATGAGCAACCCAAGTACGGCGGGAGTTCGCGTCTGTTCGGATTTCGTAACAGTAAGGTCGCCGGGCCGCAATCGGCGGAGATTTCAGGGGCAATCACCCCGCAACTCTGCTATGATCCCCCGCAATTCACTGGAGGCCTTCCTGATGCTGCCTGCCGGCAAAAGCCTTCGCACTCTGCGTGAGAAGTTGGGGCTCACCATGCGCGACGTCGAGAATTCGAGCGCTCGCGTCGCCCAGAAATACCGGAACGAGGAATTCTCCATTCCTCCCAGCCGCCTCTCCGACATCGAGACCAAGGGAATTTTGCCCAGCATCTTCCGCCTCTACACCCTCTCCGTCATTTACCGCCGCGATCTGCGCGAGCTGATGTCCTGGTATGGCGTCGACCTCAACAACATGGCCGCCGACCTGGGCCTGTTTTCTCCTCCCAAATCCCATGTCTCCGATGCCCTCACCGGACTTGCCGCCGTGCAGGTGCCCCTGCGCATGGATCCCGCCTTCGACGAGCGCCGCACCACCAATCTGGGCCGCATGGTCGAGCAGTGGGGATTGGTTCCCCTGGCCTACCTGTCCCAGTTCGCAACCAGCGAATTCACCTACGGCTACGTCGGCACCCAGGATTTCACCATGTATCCCATCCTGCCGCCCGGCAGTTTCATCCAGGTGGACGAATCGAGAAATCGCGTGACGGAAGGGTCCTGGCGTTCCGAATATGAGCGCCCCATCTATTTTGTGGAGACTCGCGACGGCCACACCTGCTGCTGGTGCAGCATGCGGCGCGAGGACCTGATTCTGCAGCCCCATCCCCTTTCGCCCGTGCCAGTGCGGATCCTGCGCCATCCGCAGGATGCCGAAGTGCTGGGTCAGGTGGTAGGGGTGGCTATGAAACTGACCGAGTGGCACGCCCTCGATTCTTCTCCAGGCTCGAAAGCGCCGCCAGCACTGAACTGAGATGGGCGGCTACCGGCGAATCCTTGCGGTCCCCCGGGAGCAACTGCTCAAACCGATCCCGCATCCGCTGCAGGAACGTAGGGCTGGGAATCCCGCTCTTCGCGCTCGATTCCTGCAAATCGTCGGCCAGGGAGGCCAGCGGCGCCCGCAGGATGCGGTTCACCACTTCCGTGTGCGCTGTCCGCAGCGCCCGTTCCGAGGATTCCTCTCCGTAGACCGTTTTCATCCCCCAGTGCTCGTAATGCCCCTCCTGTCCGCGTAGCGAGGCCAGATAGGCCAGTTTGCCGAGCAAGCCCGACACCGCGGCCAGCGTGGTTTGCCGCACGTCTTCCAGGGCCGATCGCAGGGTCATAGGTAGGGCCGCCAGCCGTTACGAATTACGAACGCTCCGATGACTTTCGTAACTTTCTTGGAACCACCGCAGCCATGAAAATATCGCGGTCCACTCTGTATTCAACCTGGAGAAAACCACCATGAAACGCGTACTACTTACCCTTGCCACAGCCATCCTGCTGCTCAACACACTTGCCGCTCCCAACGTAGCCCGGGCCGATGGCGGAGCCGGAACCACCAGTTGCGGCAATACCGCCTGCAAGCCCTAATCGGGTTTACCGGCATATTGTGCATCAGAGTCAGCGGGGATGAGCATTCGGTCCGCTGAACTTACGAAATCGGAACAAAAGGACGAGTGCGTTGCTCCCGGCGGCGGTTCGCGGTATAGTGCCCGCGAACCACATGCTTCAGGCCCACTCACCTCTGTGGCATTACCTCTGGGTCGCTCCCAATGTCCTGCTGCTGTTGCTGGTGGCGATCTTGTGGCGCCGGGGTGTGTTTCGTTCGCAACCCACTTTTCTCTGGTATGCCATCGGCACCGCTGTTGTGGAACTGGTGGACTATGCCACCGATATCAGCCCTGCCGTCAGTTCTGAAAGCTGGTGGCTGATTTTCAAGATCGGAGCCATCATCGAAGGGCTGCTCAAGTTCATTCTGATCGGCGCGATCTTCGGCCAACTCGTTTCTGACTATAGCTCGATCGCCGCACTGGGGCGGTTCCTGATCCGGGCCGCCGGAGTAACGCTCATTCTGGCCGGTGCTCTGATCGCGGCCTTGGCTCCGCAGGACAGCCTTTTTGCCTTCGTCAAGAATGCGCATCTGATGCAACAGAGCGTCTTCCTGGTGGTGACCGGAATCCTCCTCTTCATCTTTTGGTTTGCGGGGTATTTCCGGCTGAAATTCCCGAGGCTGGATTTCTGGATTGCTCTCGGGCTCACCTTGTCCGCCTGCGTTCATCTGGCCACCTGGGGCATCGCAGTCAACGCCGGACTGCCGGACGACAAACGTACCATGCTCGACTTCATCAACATGGGCACGTTTCAGGTCTGCGTCGTGCTCTGGTTCTATTACCTGCTCGCGCCGCACCGTGTATCGACTAAGCCGGTTCCAATCCCCAAGGAAGAACTTGCCGTCTGGAACCGCGAACTGGAGCGTCTCTTACAACGATGACTATCGCGATCCTTTTGGTTGTAGCCGCTGTCGTATGCCTTGTGTTCGTGTACCTCGCTGTGTCGCGCTCCCGGCAGTTGGATGGCGAACGCAGCCTGGCCGGGATTCAGCCGATCGATATCGACGCGTTCCGCAACCTGGTCGATCCACGCGAGGTGGACTATCTGCGCCGCAGCTTGCCGCCCCCGGAGTTCCGCCGCGTGCAGCGCAAGCGCCTGCTAGCCGCCGCTGCCTACGTGCGCACGGCCAAGCAGAACGCAGAGTTCCTGGTGCAAGTCGGTCAGGCCGCCCAGGCCTCCGCAAGCGTCGATACGGCCGTCGCCGCCCGTCACATGGTGGATCAGGCGCTGCGGCTGCAGCGCAATGCGTTCCTGGCTCTGCTCCGCATCCGCGCCGCGAGTCTTTGGCCCCATGAGGGAGTGCCCGCCACTCCGGTGCTCGATACTTACGACCGGCTCACGGGCTCGGCGATGCTGCTGGGCCGGCTGCAGAACCCCGCCGCCCCAATGCGCATAACCTCCTGACCGAGCCCGAAGATTGTGTAGCCCCGGACCCTTTGGTCCGGGGAGGGAGCGCCGCGAAAAGCGGGAGCCCCGGACGCCCGTCCGGGGAGGGAGCGCCGTGAAAGCCTAAGGGATAGGCACCGTCGTGCAGCCGCGCACAATTCCGGCACAAGCGCAGTCGATGGAAGATCGGCGCTTCCGCGGGGTTATCTTCAGAAATAACCCCGCCGATTCCATACTTGTTTTCCGGCCCCTTCCTGTTATAAAACCAGCGGGGCTTTAAGCCGGTACCTACTTCTTCGTGAGTGCTTCGGGAACCCGCCTCCGCTGGCGTTTCTGCTGCCTGCTCGCTTCCGCGAGTTCAAGGGAGATTTCTATGCTTCGCACGCTGAGAACTTTTTCTGCCTTCTTGTGTCTTGTTGTGCTCGCCGCCACTGCCTGGGGGCAGGGCGGAGCCGCAACCGGCGACCTCCACGTCACGGTGAAAGATCCCAGTGGAAACCTGGTCACCAATGCGAGCGTCACCGTGCGCGACGCTGCCAAGGGCCTGGAGCGCTCCGCCACCGGTGATAACCAGGGCGGCTACAGCGCCCGCCTCCTGCCTCCCGGCACCTACACCGTCACGGTGGAAGCGCCGCGCTTCACTAAGATCGAGAACACCGGCGTGGCCATCACGGTCGGCGGACTGGTGGAACTCCCCGTCAGCCTCTCGATCTCCGGCGGCAAGGAAGTCGTGGAGGTTACCACCCAGGCCGAACTAGTCGAAACCTCCCGCAGTTCGACCACCGACACGATCGGACAGCGCCGCATCGACAATCTCCCCATCAACGGCCGCAACTACATTAATTTCACCCTGACGGATTCGCAGGTCGTCCGCGACAACGCGCCCAACACCGGCGCCGCTCCCACGTCCGGTCTGAACATGAGCGGTCAGCGCGGGCGCTCCAACCTGGTCAACGTCGATGGCGCCGACGCCACCGACAACTCCGTCAACGGCGTCCGCTCCACCGTCTCGCAGGAAGCGGTGCAGGAATTCCAGATCATCACCAACAACTACGCCGCCGAATACGGCCGCGCCGCCGGCGGCGTCGTAAACATCATCACTCGCTCCGGCTCCAACGATTTTCACGGCGATGTCTTCGGGTACCTGCGCAATCGCAATTTCCAGGCTGTGAACCCGTTCAGCAACGTGAGCAACCCGGCCTATACCCGCGTGCAGGGCGGCGCCGCCTTTGGCGGTCCGATCAAGAAGGATAAGACGTATTTCTACTTCGCCTACGAAATCACCCGCCGTCACGAAACCGGATTCTCTTCGATCGGGCAAGACAATTTCGGACTGCAGAACAACGTGGACCTTTCCAACGCCTTCTGTCCAGGCGGATATCCGCTCGGGTGCCTTCCTGCCGGCACGATCCAGCAGGGCGTCAATGCCACTTCGGACCAGCAGACTTTCTTCACCCAGACTCTGCCCACGGCCGAAGCCACGCTTGAGGCCATCAGCCCCGCCCTGGCTGCCGGCTACAACCGGGAAGCTGGTCTCTACGCCACGTTTGTTGGCGGATCCTCGGGGATCGCGTTGAACGGTTCCTATCCGCAGATCTTTCTGGGGCTCGCAGCTGCGGGCGCCATTCCGGTTCCCACGAACGGTTCCAGTCCGCTGACCCAATTTCCCACGTCCTGCAATCAGGCGGGAAACGCATTGTGCAACTCCCTGCCCGCGCACTTCGTGGGCCTCAACTCGCAACTCGGCAATTTCCCGGTCTTCGAAGGAACCAGCCTCTACTCGTTGCGCATCGATCACAACTTCAGCATCAATAACCGCTTGATGCTGCGGGCCAACGTCAGCCCCAGTACGGTCACCGGCATCGAAGTCAACGGAGAGAACCAGGTCTTCGGGCAGAATGCCTCTTCGCGAACCTCGCAGCAGACCTATCGGGACATTGCCGGCACGGCGCAGGACACGTGGAGCATCGGCCCAAACAAAGTCAACGAATTCCGCTTCCAATTCGCCCGTCGCGGCAACAACTACTCTTACAACACCGCCGACCCTGCTGGCTCCTATGTAGCGGAGAACATCCCCGGCTACGCCTATTTCGGACGCGAGCCCTACTCCTACATTCAACGCGTCGAGAAGCGGTATCAGTTCACCGACAATTTCTCCTGGACCATCGGAACCCACAATATGAAGTTTGGGGGAGACTTCAACTAC
>Ga0209698_10004666_pt1 | contig 14939 bp, 15 predicted proteins | sample LitLauG_LLR_2012_FD_187203 | JGI IMG/M metagenome (GOLD analysis project Ga0209698, IMG submission 187203) | Freshwater sediment microbial communities from Pennsylvania, USA - Little Laurel Run_MetaG_LLR_2012 (SPAdes) (version 2) | ecosystem: Environmental > Aquatic > Freshwater > Creek >...
GCCAAGGTGGAGGCCGACATCGCCGTGGCGCTCAAGAAGCAGGCTGCCGACGAGATGGTATCCCTGCGCCACGTCATTATGACAGCGCTGCGCAAGCAGGGCGTCGAAATCAAGGAAGCGGATATGGTCGAAGATGGGCGGCGGTTGCGGTAATCATTGCGGAGCAATTCCCGCAGGAGTGACGCCGACATCGTATTTAAAGCAGAGGGCAAGGCGAGGCGTCACAGAGGACGAGTGTTGGGGCAGAATAGCACGAGGTTTTGTCATGAGTGACACTTCGTGCGTGACAAGTCGGTTCGGGCGCGAAAGACGGATGATACCTAAGTGTCTGTTTTGTAATATTTTTTATTCACCCTGTGGCGAGATTGCAAAAGGTCGGCGGCTATTGTAGTGTTATTATAAATAGCGCAGCGTGACATCAGGCTGGCATGAACAGAACCCCAAGCGTCGTCGAGCGAATTCTTGCAGACAAAGGGCCGACTTTGTCGTCCTCACTCCGCGCACGGCTGCAGGAGCTTAACCCGAAGCTTTCCGACGAGGCTGCCCGTCAACAGATCGCGAGGGCCGGAAGTTCGGTCAGGCGCCTAAAAGGGCTGACGTTTCCAAAGGGTGCCGTCTTTCTCTACCTCGAATCCAGTTTTGGATCTGACACTTACTGGAATGCCTTGCTGCGCGACATGTCGGAGTCGAGCACCGCGTATGGTTTTGCCGTAAGCGCCCTGGCCGCCCGCGGCGGAATGGTGACGCGCAGCCAGTTCGACATTATCTGCGGCTCGCCCGCACTTCAGAAGAAGCAACTATCTGCTCAGACCGTACTCGATCGCCTCGTAGCTGTACGTTTGCTCAACTCATGTACAATCGAAGATGTCGACTACGTCCGATTTGACTCTCGGACGCCGATCCATGTTGCACCTCAAGCGGAGTTGAAAGCTCGACGGCTTGCTGAGAAAATCATGCTGCTGGCGTTACGTGACTGGGCTCGCAAGCTTGGTATCGCAAGCTACAATACGATCACCCTGCGAGATGACGCCTCTACGCAACCAAAGGTCGGGACAATACACTGGGACTTGGCCGGTCCGTCATATCTCATTCCCCTGGCAACGCGGCAGGCAGAAGAAAAGCTCAAGCCCGGATTTTTTGTCTGCGACGTTGTCGCCGGCGCTGAACTCACCAAGCGCGCTGTCGAAGCCTTCGTTCACAAATATAGGCTGCTATCATCTTTCAAGAACATCGGCCGGCTGATGCCGCTACTGTTAGCCGACCGCTACTCTGAAGATGCCTTCGGCTATGGGCGATCGCAGGGCATCATCATTGCTACCCCTGAGACTTTGTTCGGCTGGGAAGTTGCGAAGGCCATCACGTCGCTGATGACCACTCTCACCAATGCAGCCGGTATGGCGGTTCAGCGCCCTGAAGTCGTCGGTGAACTGTTCACGAAGCTCGGATCAATTGAAGGTGCTGCTGGGAACTTGCGAGGAGCCCTATTCGAAATGCTCGTCGGTCATTGCGTCCAACAGATCGATGCCGGGTCGATCGATATTGGCAAATTGGTCATGGACCCCGACACCGGAAAGCAAGCCGATATTGATGTCTGCCGGGTGAAGGGTAATCAGGAAGTATGGTGCTACGAATGCAAAGGATATCAGCCGACAGAGGAAGTAACCGAGCAAATGGTCACTCATTGGCTAAGTGATCGCGTACCGCTCATGCATCGTGCTCTTCGAAGGGAAGCGCGCTTCCAGAATTGTGAGATCCATTTTGATTTTTGGACGAGTGGACGCTTTTCTCCCGATGCGGAGCGTCGTCTAAACGGTGCCAAGCAGACGACTACGCGCTACGTTATCGGCTACAAAGATGGGGCAGAGGTGCGGAAATACATTTCTAAAGTCCGGCCGGCGGCGGTAGCAAAAATGTTTGATGAGCATTTCTTTCAACACTCGTTGGCTAAAAATGAACGTAAGGAGACCGCGCAAAAGTCAAATGGGAACGGCTCGTACCAAGGTGAGCAGGTCTAGACGCATAGCAGGCGATATCAGTTCGGCACCGGTTTTCGGTTGGAAAGCTCCGTCATGATGTCCCCGCTCCGGCTCGTCAAATGACGCATTGGCCGAAGCGCCACCCATAGATCGTTTTTCTCGCGACACAAATAGCCAAGCATGTCAACGCTGAGCCACCACATACCAATCAAGTAATCCCAAAGCAGATCACCAAGATCTTCGCCGGTAATCCGGGCCAGTTCGGTCATTTCATCCCGAATCTCGATCAGAACTCCGTTTACCTTTGTCATCGTCTCCTCATGGACGTCTGACGACGCAACAAGCGTGGCTCCGAACAGCCCTCTGACAATGCTGCTGATAAACATCCGGTCTTGGAACGAGCCATGATCGAGCATGGTCACGGCTATGCGCTCAATCTCTCGCCCCTTGAGTTCAACGAACGTGCCGTCGTTGAAATCTATACGGCCATGGGTGCGGAGCACTCTTTCGTGGCGTATCAATTGGACCAACATCTGCAGCAAAGCGCCCGACAGGTCGAGCAACGCATTGACCGTGTTACCCCCTCGCGCCGCAGCGGTGAGAGCTTTCTTTTTGCATTCAATGAAAAAGATCCGATCCGGCGTCTCGATCAGGACGTCGATCTGAAGGTTCTTCCGCGAAAATGTGTCTCTGTATTTTTTGTCAGCGAATATGGCCTTGGGGGACGTTTGGGCAACGGCGTTCAGCGTCAAGACCTCAAGCGTTGCGCCCATCGCATTGTCCAGCCGAGGCATGTCGATATCTCTCAGCAAAGCATAGAGACGTTCATACAGGCTGCGGGTTAGCAAGGCTCGAGGTGGCAGCAAATAGAACCCCTTGCCCAAGTCAAACAGCGGTATGGACGGCGACGTCCGATTAGTAGTCTGCAAAGGGGTCTCATACGCAATGTTCACCTTCAACGACCCTGAAGCCAATACAGCGAGGACGGCTTCGGTCTGACTTGCCGACCAACCCGGTATCTTGTGGTCATAGGCCGTCGTCGTCGCGCAGCGATCGAGGCGCGTTGCCTTGATAAGCGATGCTGTTAACGCACGCCACTGCTCCATTGAACCATGAGGGAGTTCGTACCCTGTCCGCCCCATGACAGCGATCCACTCATCTAGAAGAGTTGGAGCATATTTCGGCTGCCATTGTTGGAAGGCGAACACCTCGTCGTATAGTGCCGCATCCTGCAACGTGTCCTGAATGCCAACTGGCAGCAGATCCATATTCTCAAAGGCCGAATACGGCTCGATGTCGAAGAGTGCCACTACATCGCGAGCGAGCTCAACAGCCGATTCCCAGTGTTTGGCTGGGTCGCGCGACGATTGCCGCGTTTGCAGGTGTTTGAGGCCAAGTTCATAGAGGAAGTGCCAAGGTATGCTGGGTAGACGATATTGCGGAACCTGCGTTACGGGTCTGCCGAACAAAAATGATCCATCATGCATCCGTCCCGTGCGCACGAGAGCTTGATGGATGTTGTCGATAACAATCCTGCCGCCCAGTCCTTCAATCAATTTGTCGATCTTAGTGCACACGCGTTTGAAATCAGCGGCCCGCAGCGCAATGCCCTTCTGGCCGAGGTCGTAGGTGTAGCCGCGCGACTTCAGGCGCAGAGCCGCTCCAATAACGGCATGTTCACGTGAGAAGCGGTTGAGTTGATGTGCTCCACCATCCCAAAATGCGATGCTGATCCGCGCCGACCGGATAACCGATCGCCAGGTTGATGTTTCGCTCAAGGGGGCAAGATTTCGACAGGTACTCGTCGCATACCAAATCGCTGTTATAACGCTGACCGCGTCGCTGGTGCCTGATTTATCCAGAGCCGACATCAGGACCGCACGCTTCAGCCGGAAAAAATCCTCCAATTTCATTCCGCCACTTGGACGGGCGAGTAACGCTTTTATGCGATCTGAGGAATCCTGCGAGTTGCCGACCGTGTCCGCCTCGGGTGTGCTGGCAACCAAGGTTATAAATTGTTCCAGTGCATCGATTCGCTTTGCCATTTGCTCTCGTGGTCGGCGCCACCTAGTGGCTTTCTATCAAATTGGCGAGTTCGCAATCAAATGTGTGGTTCCAATCGTTCCGAGGTCTTATCCAAACCGCTGGGCTGTTTAGGCGGAAACAATGCGAAGCCATAACCACGCAACGCCTTTCTACACGTGATCGTCGGCATGAGTCTCGGTTACCATTGAGCCAACCGTCGGGCTGACGCCCTCCGCTGCCGCCGCCCTCCGCCTCTTACCTGCGATGGCGTTGTTATGGCGGTACATGCGGGCGCGCCATTGGCGGTGCTTGTTGCCTTTCCCGAGCGGGCCGAGGGGAGGGGGATCGGGCGGCAGTTCGGCGAGTTGCTGGGCGTGGGCGAGAGCGTCCTGAATGTCATCGGTGCGGTAGTCTTCGCCGGTGTGCCCCTTTCGACAGCGCACGACGAACTCGCCGGCGGCGGTCGTGATGTCGACGCCGCGCAAGCGCAGCTGCTCGACGGCATCCTGAAAGGGCAGGGCGGAACCATTGGTCATTGCCCCATTATGACGCCGACGGATGGACGCAATCAAGAGGCTTGAGAATCCGAACGATCTCCTACGAATCGTGCGGGGGGAGGGAGCTGCTTGTCGGAGCCGGGAGGTCGCGAGCCCATCCCCCGCCCCGCGGGGCTCGCGATCCGACCGGCGACCCTGCCCCCGCGTGGGGGAGGGGGCTGCTTGTTGGTGAGCGGCTGGGAGCGGGTTTGGTGTTTGCTCCGGCTTCCCGCTCGGGCGCAGACTGGCAGTCCCGCGCTATGGGATCGTCACCCAACCGGGCGGAAACCCGGCCTGAGGGGTTCCGGCCGGCCGCACTGCACTCGGCCGGCTAGAGCCCGCCCCGCCGACAGGCGGGGAGCGCCCAATAATCGCCAGTGATCGCGTACAATGAAGAGCGTGAGATGTACAAACCAAGATTTTCTCTGTCTGTCGGGGTTCCGGTTGCGGCATGGAACAAATGGTATCGGCGCGTGCATCCGCCAGGGATGAGCTATCGTGTAAATCTGCCGGCAGCTCTTGAGTGTAGTGCCGGCGGGGTCTGGGAAAAGCCGACGCGGGAAGATTTTCGCCGGGCGAGGTTATTTCACTATCACCGGAATCGGGCTCGGGCCGTACTGACATGGGCTGATGATGGCGAAACTGTAGAACCAATACGCGGGCGGGAGCGGTACTCCGATATTCGACCCATGGTGTTCGGCGTGCAGAGGCGCGGCGGAATTCGTGTGTGGCGACACGGACCACAAATTCATACTTGGACGGGACGCGGTTAGGTCACCAGCGTCATCGAGTGCCGTTCATGGACAGACCCACAAAATCGGCAGCATCGCGTGTCCGGTTTTGCGGGGCGGCGGTCAGGCAGAAATGAGAAAACCGCCGCGATTTCGCGTGGCGGTTTTCGGTGCCATCACCTTGGACGGTCATCGGCTTCCCAGCCTGTACCGTGAGGAAAGCCTAGCAAAATCAGCGGCCAAGGGAAGGGAAAAAACAGATTACGGAATTCCTTGGCGCCCGAATAAGCCCATTGTTTTCAATCATCAATTCTGCTATTCTAGTCAGCATGACCAGAATGAGTAAATCCCTGCCGCCCAAACCCTCGAAGCGATCGAGTCGGCTCAACACCAAGCTGCCGCGTCATTGGCTTCTGCAGGATGCCAAGGCGCGCTTTAGCGAGCTAGTTCGCCGCGTACATACCGAAGGGCCCCAGCACGTCACGGTGCATGGTCGCGAAGAGGTGGTGGTGATTTCGGCCGAGGAGTTCACCCGCCTCAAAGGTGACCGGAAGGGCGACGCCTTGATTGCTGCGATGCAGGCCTCTCCGGCGAAAGACATCGATCTCACGCCAACGCGCACGGTCATGCCGGTGCGGAAGGTTGAGCTGTGAGCGGGTGGCTGCTCGACACCAACGTGCTGTCCGAGCTGCGCAAGCCAAAGCCGGAAGGCAGGGTGCTGTCCTTCATAGCTGAGCAAGCGCTCGATACGCTGTACGTCAGCACCGTCACATTTGCGGAAATCCGGTTCGGCATCGAGCAAGCCCCACACCCTGCGCGCCGCGCTGAATTGACCGACTGGCTCACCCACAAAGTCCGGCCGATGTTTGAGGGCCGGACGCTGCCGGTCAGTGAGGACGTGATGTTCAAATGGCGGCTTCTCGTGGAGGAGGGACGCCAAGCGGGGCATACGTTTTCACAGCCTGATCTCATCATCGCGGCGACAGCCCTCTGCCATGACCTGACGATCGTTTCGCGCGATACGACGGATTTCGAGCGCGCGCATGTGCCGGTGCTCAATCCATGGAAGAGATAAGGGGCCTGGCAGCAGACCGCGTCACAGTCCTCGCACGAGGTGTGTCGAAACCGCAATGAGCGCCGCGATCCACAGAGCGATCGCGGCTGTTGCCTGAATGCCAAATCCGGCACCGCGCTTGTTTGCAGCTTCCGAATAGCCACGGATATAGAGCACGCGCCCGATGATCCAGACGATGCCACCGCCTGCTGCCCACATATCTCCAACATAGAGCGCGACCAGCCACATTGCCGGCAATGCGATCGGCATCCATTCCAGGGTGTTCATCTGAACGCGGAAAACCCGTTCGAAGTCGGGGTTGCCGACCGTCGCCGGCGCTTTGATACCGGTGCGTCGGCGCGCCTGCGCAACCAAGATGCCGGTGTAGAAATAGAGCAGGATCGCAAGCAGTGTAACGAGTGCGGTCAAGTGCGGCATCGGGGGGGGGGCTCCAAGTTGGACGGTCTGCACACCTTAGCTCAGTCGCGTGTTTCTGGGTTAGGCGCGCGACCACGAAAAGACGAACCGGTGTCGGGCTTAAATCATAGCAATAAACAGCACCTGGGGTGAGCATTTGTGGCTGCTTATAATCCGCCAGGACCGGTCGGTGCGTCCACATCCGCCGCCGGCCGATCCGGCTGTAATCCCATCAAATACTCGACAGCCTGACTTGCCTTGGCGGCGGCGGTGAAGATCGCTCGGCTGTTTCCCTTCATAATCTTCAGCCAGTGGGCGAGGTACTGGGCGTGGTCGGGGCGTACGTCCTGGGTGATTTCGAGATGGGCGCACAGCATGGCGCTGCCGATCTCGGCGACCAGCTCCTCGGCCGCGTACTGGTCGTCACCGAAGCGTTTTCCGAGTTGGCGATCGAGACGATGCGGAGCCGATGTCCAATGAATGGTTTCGTGCGCCTCGACGGCGTGCCAGGATTCCGAGCGCGAGAGACTGTCGGTTCCGGTGAAGAGGTTCTCATCCGGCATCTGGATGGTATCGGTCGAGGGACGGTAGAAGGCGCGATCGCCGCCGATCTCGATGTGAGCCTTGGTGTTCTCGATGAACTGACGGGCACGTTCGATCCGTTCAATCGGACCGAGCGGTTCGGGAGCCTTCGGCATCGGGTAGCCGTCGACCTGGGCGCAGTTGAAGACGTAGGCTGCCTTGGCATAGACGCGCTTGCCGTCGTCGGCCCCATCGCTCTCCTTGGGCTCGACCTCGTACTCGCCGTATTTGATGACCAGCGCGCTCTTTTCGCCCTTGCGGACCTGGGCACCGAGCTCTTGCCATTGCCGGTAGGTCGCAAACACCGGCAGCGCAAATCCGCGCTCCTCGGCCGTGCCCCACAAGGTGACGACATTGATGCCGCGATAGCGGGCCTTGGTAAGGGCATTCTCCGGCATCCAGAGGGGGCGACCGCCGATGCGCCGCCAGGGCAGTTTGGGCTCACCGGGATTGCGCTCGATCTGGGTGAGCAGGGCGGCGGTGACTTCGAAATAGAGATCGCGACGTGGCTTCATGCAGGGGCGGGAGCAGGAGAGCAGGAGACGAAGCCGCCACCCTGCCAAACGCAAGACCGGGCGACGGCTCCGCCGTTAGGGTCAGCCGGCCGCGAGATCCTTGAAGGCGGGTGCTTTCGATCCGCGCAGCTGTTCCGGGGTTGCCGCGAACCATTCGTCGGTCTTCTCGCCGGACGCGGGGTTCGTGAAGGTCGCGACCGAGCGGAACTTGTTCGGCGCGCCTTCGCGCGAGGCGAAAGGTTTGACGGCGGTGAGCCAGTCGCGGCGCACGGCCTCGCCGGTTTCGGGGATCAGGGACAACCGCTCGCCCAGTTTGGCAAACACGCCGACGGCTTTTGTGATGTCGGCGTCCGCGATGTAACCGCCGGCACCGCCGAGCGCACGCGCCTCGAGCGTCCAGTTTTCAGCGCTGTTGAGCCGTCCCAGTTGTTCGGCGCTGACGGGCTTGATGCAGGTGACGCTGGCGGCGTCGATGACTTTGTGACCGAGATCGAGAGGCTTTTGCATAGGTGCTCCAAAACAATGTGGTTGAGGGAATGAACTGCATTCATCCTGCCACGGAGCAATAAGCCGTCAAGGATATTTTGTATCCAGAACAATATGGTTAACAACCATCAATTGTCGAACCACGACCCAATATGCCTACAATTCAGTTGATAATTCGGAAAAATACAAAGCCGACATCGTATGGGATCTAACAAGCCAAGCATTCCAGCACAAAAATGCGAATAAATTTTATTGAATTACTTTCGTCAAAATGTGATACAGTCAATACAAGAGCAAAAAAATCAATTAACATGAAGGAGAGCAATAAATGACAGCCAATTCCCAATTACGACGCAACAATGCGCCGCAAATCATGAACAACGCTGCACCCCAGGCAGAAAATCGGCGAGCGCTCACTATACTGGGGACCTCGGCTCTATTCGGCTACGCAGCCTATTCTATTACTTTAGCCGTGGGGCATGACGGATTTTTAGCACAACAGACCGCTCTGGGTATCGGAGGCGGCGTGGGCGCGCTCTTAAGGCTACTCAGGAACGGATAGATAACAAGGAGCGTGGTCCCAGACATGTCCACTTGTGGAGGTCTCTTGGGGCTAATTCTTTGCTTTGAGCATCAACTCAATTTCTGGGATACGTGGATGGGATATTCCAGCTTTCGCCAAGCGTTTGAAGTCATCAGCAATTACGTCCTCCCACAAGGTCCGGTCGTAAAGTCCTACCATGATACCGCTGACTGGAATGCGACCTCCAAGAATCTTCCCTCTATTTTCCATATAAATAGCAATAGCCTCCCCATCTCTTCCGAGATGAAGGAGTGCATGAGCTTTGTTGGTTAGATACAAAAGCCTGAACGGTTCAACCGTCATTGCTTGCTCCGATGCCCGTAGGGATTTTTCAAAATCTTGTGCAAAAAGGGCGTCCCGCGCTAGCTGAAATTCTTCTTCCGCGGTGCGAAATCCGATGCGGCCAAACTCACTTATTTCCCGTTTTGTGATAATTTGGACGTGCTCTTCTTGAAGCTTCATACGTTCATTCCACCAACGCGAACTCCTGCCGTCTTTGGCGTCCCTCAGAGCCAGGCTGTGGATTACTTTGTCAAGCAATTTCTTTGTCTCAAGCCAATCCTGAAAATCGACATTCTGATTGCAATGCTGGAGTGCATTTCTGTACGCAGTCTCGGCCTCATTCAGGTTGTTTATTTGAGATTGGTGTAGGCCTAAGCTTTTATACAAATAAAAAAGCCCCAATTCCGCGCTCTGAATTTCGATTGGGCTGCCTATATTCCGATAGGCCAGAGCGGCATCATTGCACGCCACCAATCCATCATTCAGCAAACTGAAGTCGGCATTAATTTCGTAGAGTTCTCCGATAGTGGCACATAACATTAAATTTACGAGAGCGCGGTCAGTCGAAACGGATACCTGATTGAATACGGCGGAAGCCATGCGGAGGGCGGCGCGACTCTCTAGAAGTAATTGTTCACTCTTCTGTCTAGAACCAAGGCGCTGGAGACCGAAGCCCAAGATGGATTGCGTGTGGGCCCACAGCCATGGTTCAGATTCTCGCGAAATAACTTTCAGAGCCGAGCGTGCTGCAACAAGGCCTTGATCTATAGAGTTGTCATCTTTCTCTGTTTCGCCAATTTTAATTAACACAAAACCTTTTAGTGATTGAGCGTTCGCCCATTCGTTCGGAGACTTGTCTATGGAGAGTTCGTTTAACGCGTTTGATATCGAATTCATGGCCTCTTTAAGTTGCTCTGGTTCGTTCACGCTTTTTGCGACTAGAGCGCTTGCAAGTAACAGCTGCGCAGTTTGGCGGTAAGGCGAGTGCGCGACGTTCGCTGTGCCGTCAACAACTAAATGCAGGGAATCTATCGCCCTTTGTCCCATTCCATCGTCGCTGCTTCTGGCCCCGAGAAGAAAGTTGACGACGCCCCACGCGAGGTGGACCTTTTCCCAGTTTTTGGGGTCTGCCTCACGACGCACCTTGTCAACGATCGGTGCCAAGATTGTCTGCGCCTCGCGTAGTAATATTGGATCTCCAGTTTCTCTACCTCGAGAGGCCAACATAGTTCCAAAGGAAACGGAGGAATCAATGCGATCCGCAGATTCAGCAGGGGCGCTCGTCAGGCTTTGAGCTGAAATTCTCGCGGCCTCAATCGCTTCCAAAATTGCAACCTCGTTATGATCATGGTGCCCAAGCTCATAGAGTACCAAGCCTAATTGTCTGCTGGCGCGCGCCCTCGTCACGGTCGACGCTGTTGTAGGCAGCCCCTTTATAGACGAGCGTAGATAGCCGAGTGCGTCTTGCAACATAGCTTTATCGAAGGTTATTGTTCCACGCTTGATGAGCACGTCAGCAAGATCTAGTGTAGCTTCTACAATTTGTGTTTGCGCACCAATCTTTACAAACTCCTCAACGACATTGCGCAGCATAGAGATCGAAACATCAAGTTTGTCTTTATCCCCGTCTCGCGCGGCAAACCAGGCAAGTTGCATGGCCAGATTTTGTTGGACAATACCCCGTTCTATTGGCATGTTGTCTGGAGGGATATACGTCAGGGCTCGCTTTGTATGAGCCATTCCCTCCTCAATCATCTTTTTATTATAGGATTCATACCCAAGTAGATATAATCCTTCGCCTAAAGCGGCTTCTAGCAACCCTTTCATTGCATTTGGCATGCGCGCTTCTTGGGCGTTCAGTGCGCCCTGAACCTCAATAACGGCTGTTTCTAGACCCGATTGGTCTTTCTGCCATATGGCTGACTGCAGGCTTGCCAAGGATACTAAGGGCTCTAGAAAAGTCCGGTCGTAGTCGTCGGATGGGGTTTTGTTGATGTATGTTTGAATCAAATGCTGACCATCCTGAAGTTGGTTTCTCGCGGACTCATCCGTTAATCCATGCATGACCATACCAATTCCGAGCATAACCTGGGTGATTGGGTCGAAATGACCTGAGAGCTGATCATCGTCGTAGGCAGATCGCAAAGCCAAAACGCCACTCTCGAGAGTTGCCTTGACTTGTGGGCCGTAATCCCCTTGTGCCGCAGCAGAAGACGCGAGAGATATCTCTATAATTCCTTTCGCTTTTGATGTAGCGAAGGATGGGGTTTCTGTAGCAGCAGCGCTCCAAATATTGTTTACCTCACCAAGATCGAGTGGGATCCCGCTCTGGATTGAGTATGCGCTCAGGGCGAATAAATAAAGAAATCTCAGCCTTGCCAAATCTTCAGCCGATTGACCAGGCATAGAGGACGAGTTGGGTGCACGCTTGACCACCAAGGGGTGAAGCTGTTCCAAAGTGCGTTTTAGTAGGTCGACTGGGTAGTTCCCCGGCTGAGAAATGGATGCGAGGGTGACAAGGGACTGTGCAGTCAGAATATGTCCAACCTCGTCGCTGAATTGAGTTGGCAGCGTCATGTCTTTGCCAAAGGAATAAGTGGCCACGGACCTGTCTAATGCTGACTGTAATCGCGGTAAGAAATGCAGGAGGATCGAGGACTGATCTTTGCTCGAGACGCGACCCCATATAATTAAATCTGTATTTGTGGCCGCCAGTATCGAGCGGGCATTGTTGGTTATTTCTAAAAACAATTGGTCAGCTGTTCGATTGCCTGTTCCATCTGAGTCGGATGGGAGGGAGCCTGGATAGCGACGAACCTTAATCAGGGACGATGGGTGTTTTGCATCAAGTTGCCTAACAAGGTTGTCGTATACGGCGTTGGTAAAAGTTTGGTCAGGATCGTCAGAAAGATCTGCAAACAAAATTACGATATCTTTGCTGGCGCTGCGCTCAAGCCATTGCCTGTTCCACCAGTTGTAACTCTCGTGACTTATCCAAAGAAGAAGAGTGGCCGTAAATATTGCGGCTATAATATGTTCAACAAGTTTGGAGCTGACCCACCTAAGTATTTCCCAAATAGTGCTGTTTTGGGAATTATATACTTGACTGAACAGACATAAAATGTCATTGTGGCCTCAGAAATTCAGGAGGCCGCTATGTGCGTTGACATCACAAACCCGATCTTCCACGACGAAACCAAAGCGCGCACGTTCCTTGAATTGCAGCGCTGGCCGAATGGCCCTGTTTGCCCGTATTGCAACGAAACGAAGAACGTTGTCCGCATGGGCGGCGATGCTGGCGCAAAAGGCCAAGTCCTTTGCCGTCCTTGCCGTAAGAAGTTCACCGTGACAGTTGGCACCGTTATGGAGCGTTCGCATATTCCGCTGGCGAAATGGGTTCTTGCTTTCCGGCTGATGGCTTCGAGCAAGAAGGGCATGTCTGCTCACCAAATGCACCGCATGATGGGCATCACCTATAAAACCGCTTGGTTCCTTGCTCACCGCGTTCGCGAAGCCATGCGCATGGAGCCCGAAAACGAAGGCCCGCTTGGCGGCGAAGGCAAGACGGTTGAGAGCGACGAGACCTTTGTTGGTGGCAAGGCGAAGAACGTCCACAACGGCAAGCCCGTGCCTCCCAAAGCCCCCGTGGTTGCGCTCGTTGAGCGTGGCGGCAAACTCCGTGCAAAGGTCGTCGCCAACGTCACGGCTAAGACCGTCCGCGAAGTTCTGGCCGCTCACGTTGATCCGAAAACCGAACTGCATACCGATGACAGCCTCGTCTACTACTGGATTGGCCAAGAGTTCGCTAAGCATCGCTCCGTAAACCACTCCAAGTCAGAGTACGTGTCGAAGGACGGCCAAGCCTATGTCAACACTGCCGAAAGCTTCTTCGCCATTCTTAAGCGCGCCATGTACGGCACTCACCACGCCGTCAGCGAAAAGCATCTACAGCGTTACGTCGAAGAGACGATGTTCAAGTGGAACCACCGTTCGTCTCAAGGCATCGAAGATGGAGCCCGCACGATTGCCGCCATCAAAGGCGCAGAAGGAAAACGGCTCACGTATCGGCGGACTAACGAGGCCCATTGAGCTTCCGTGCCGAAAGGTCAGACCGCGCATAACGAGAAAAGCTCAATGAGATTCGACTCTTACGCAAACATCTGATAGTAAAAGGGTGCGAAAGTTACCAGCTTTCGCACCCTTTAAAGGGTCTAGCAGGGGTAAGCGCCCGGCCAGAACCGACACAATGACTATGCTTCTGTTTGCGTCCCGTTTCAAGTGCGTTCCGGGCGCTCCCTCTGTGCAATTTTGACAGAGGAATCTGAACGTTATGACTATTAAACCGACACCGCCGATGACAGCGGAACTAGCCTCGAAAGCAATCACCTTAGTGACAGTGCTAGGCCTTAAGCAGCATCAAGCTGCTGCGATTCTGGGGCTAAACCAAGGCCGAATCAGTGAAGTGCTCACAGGCAAGCGTTATCCGAACGCCAAGCCGTGCCCACCAAATCAATTATCCTTAGACCTCTGACCGCTTGCGCCGCCCTTGCCCCGCTTAGGTTCGTCTTTGTGAGGCTTGGGCGGCGTATTTAGCGCCTTCGTGATCCCGCGCATAAAGCGTTCTTCTGCGCCGGGTTCGTCCTCGATCTGGGGTTTTTCGGATTTCTTTGCCATGATCCATCCTGACGAAGCATCGCCTGAAGATTTTGCAGCTTCAATCGGGCGTGCCATTATTTCTTGGCAGCACGTCGAACGCGAGTGTGCCGTGCTGTTCTGCCGCCTCATGCGCGCTGGCAACGGTATGGGTGCCATCGCGGCCTTCTACCACATAACCAATTTTTCCACACGTGCGGAGTTGTTGGAAATTTCGGCACGGTTTTATATGGCCGGAGTTCATCCACACCCGGAGGCAGCGGCTTTTTCCCAACTACAAAGCCGGTTGATTTTAGCAAACTCTATGAGGAATAGAATAGTACATTCTGAAGTAAACGAAGAAATGACAGAAACAGGGTGGATTTTCACTCTAGCGCCACACATGTTTGATTGGAGCAAGATGCCAATTGGCGACGGTGAACGCCTCAAAAAATGGGCTCAGAAACGCAGTGAACGAATAATCAGCCTTTCAATAGTAAAAGCCGCCGAAGCAGAATTCGATGCCATAGCTACAGAAGTCAACAGGCTGTGGCAATCGATAGCTGATGAACAAACTGACGGCGTATCAAGTCCGCCAGAATTTTAGCTGTTTCTGGAGTTAAGTTTAGATCATCAAATTCCAATAGGGCACCCTCTACAATTTCAGTAGCTAGATCGATTGAAATTGTCTCGCCACTTTTTTTGCCGCCCTGTCCTGGTTCTTTAACCATTTTGCACCTGTTCAGTCAAGTATATAATTCCCGCTGTTTTCGTTGCGATTCGTTTCGGTGATATCCTTTGGAGGAATATGCGGCATGGGGTTAGGTCCCTGGGTCGTGTTGGAGATTAAGTCTAGAAGCAAAAAACTGGCTATGGATCTCGATAGTGCATGGGCCGTAGGCCGAATTACTAGGATGGTAACGTCATTTCTGTTTTTGGTCTAAATGCGGCGCAACGATCGAGCAACTCAGTGTTCGTGCTCGCAAGGTGGCCGGTGTTGCTGTATTGCGACGTGGGTGATCTAGTGTTCCGACTCATTCGCTTGGTGCCCGGTTTTGATGGCATCGAGCTTGGCTTTGGCACGGGCTTCTTTTTCAAGAATCGTTGCCGCTGATTTCGT
>Ga0209698_10004667_pt1 | contig 14938 bp, 14 predicted proteins | sample LitLauG_LLR_2012_FD_187203 | JGI IMG/M metagenome (GOLD analysis project Ga0209698, IMG submission 187203) | Freshwater sediment microbial communities from Pennsylvania, USA - Little Laurel Run_MetaG_LLR_2012 (SPAdes) (version 2) | ecosystem: Environmental > Aquatic > Freshwater > Creek >...
AGAATAAACCGGGGGCGGGCGGAACTAGCCCGCCTCCTACAACGTACATATAAACAGGTGATGTGATGCCAGGTGAAACCAATAACGGTATGCAGTGCAACGAGTTCGAAGCTGTCCTGTTTGACGCGCTCGACCAGAAACTGGCGGGGGGCAAACAGGAGCGGTTCCGGGCTCATGCGCGCGCTTGCGCCAAATGCGGACCGATGTTCGCGGAGGTGGAAGCGGGGCAGCATTGGCTGAAGACGCTCACGGAGGTGGAGCCTCCAGCCAACCTGGTGAATGACATTCTGGCGGCAACCAGCGGGATCGATAGCTATCGCCTGCAGGCGGCCACGCCCGTCGTCTACAAGCCGTCGTTTGGGGAGCGGGTACGCGAATGGGCGGATTCGTTGCTCACGCCGGTTTGGGTTACGGTGCGGCAACCGCGGTTTGCCATGTCGTTCGGTATGGCGTTTTTCTCCCTGTCGGTGGCGTTGAGCGTCGCCGGGGTGAAGCCGAGCGACATCAAGCAAGCCGATTTGAGCCGGAGTGGATTGCGCAGGACGTACTACACCACGTCGGCCCGCGTGGTGAAGTACTACGAGAATATCCGGCTCGTGTACGAGATCGAGTCGCGAGTGCAGGAGTTCAAGAAGGCGACGACACCCGCCGAACCGGGACCGAAAGGCCTCAAAGAGCGGGATAAGAATCACAAGAACAACACGAGTGGAGACCCCGAGCCCAGACAGGAGAGAAATTACAGCCGCGACGAGAACCAGCCCGTGCTCGCCTCAGCCCCGGAAGATCCACCTGCCGTGTCGGTGACCACGAACAGGAGGTTCGTATGAACTGTGCCACGCACAACAGTGTTGCGGCAGTGGCCTACTGCCGCACCTGCGGAAAGCCGCTGTGCGCCGCTTGTGCCCGCGACGTGCGCGGAACAATTTTCTGTGAGCACTGCCTCGCCGAGCGCGTCGCAGGGGCTCTTCCGCCTGCCCCGGTGGCAGGATCGACTGGAACGCCAGCGGGGGCGCGGCCTTTTGTGCCTGCGCGTCTGCCCAGCCCGGGCATGGCGGCCGTTCTGGGATTTATCCCAGGAGTCGGCGCTATGTACAACGGGCAGTTCATGAAGGGCTTCATCCACGTGATGGCCTTTGTCAGCATGATCTGGATGGCAGGTCGCTTTGGCCCGATCATGGTGCCGGTGTTCTTTGCTTACTTTTTTTACCTGGTGTTTGACGCGTACAAGACGGCGCACGCGCTGGAGCTAGGGCAACCGGTGCCGGATCCGTTCGGCTTCGAGAAGATGTTCGGGCCGACACCACAGCCTGGGGCGGCCTCTTTCGTGGCGGCTCCGGATGCGGCAGCCACGGCCATTGGCGCTCCGCCGGACGTACGCCATCGCAACAACGTGCCGACTGGGGCGGTGGTTCTGATCGTGCTGGGACTGCTCTTCCTGTTGCATACGGTGGGGCTGTTCGAGTTTGGCATCGACAAGTTCTGGCCAGTGATTCTGATGGGACTAGGCGCCTGGCTGTTTGCAAAGCGTTGGGGATTGGTTGGAGGCAATGAGGGAGTCTGCAACTGCGAACGTTGCCGGATGCGGGGCATCATGTGGCCGGTGGTGTGGTTCACGCTGGGCGTGCTGTTCCTGATGGACAATCTGCACGGTCCGGACATCGAACGCACGTGGCCGCTGCTGCTGCTGGTGATCGGCGCAGTGAAACTGCTGCAGAGCAATACCTCGGACGTTGGACACTTCGATGGGACAGTGATGCCACCGGGTGCAGGAGTGGCGCCACCTCCGCCTCCGGCGCCGCCTGTGCAGGAAGAGCAGCCTCCGAGCGAGGTGAGCCATGGCTAGCCCAACACCAAGTCCCGTGGTTTCTCCTCCAAGACGTCGCCGGTCGATGACCGGGCCGTTCATCCTAATCATTGTGGGCGTGATCTTTCTGCTGGGAAACATGCACCTGATTTCCTGGGGGCGGTTGGGAGTATGGTTCGCGCACTACTGGCCCCTGCTGCTGATCCTGTGGGGCGTGCTCAAACTGGTGGAACACTACCGCGCCAAGCAAGAAGGGATGACGGCGCCAGGGATCGGGGCGGGCGGAGTTTTTCTGCTGATTGTGCTGATCCTGTGCGGGCTGATCGCGAGCCAGATGACGCGCGTGAACTGGGATCAACTGGGCGATCAGATCGACATCGGCGATGCGGATATTCCGTTTATCGGGAGCACGTTCAACTTTGACGATCAGCCGGCGCTGACCCAGACACTGCCGGCGGGTGGAAGCGTGAAGATCGTGAACGAACGAGGCGCGGTGAACGTCAGCGTCTCAAACGACGACAAGGTCCGAGTCACCTACGAGAAGAAAATACGGGCCGAGAGCCAAGAAGATGCGAACAAGTGGAACGAACAAACCAAGCCGCAGATTGCAGTGAGCGGGAACCTGGTTACGATCAACGCCAACACGCGCGGGGCAGGAGAACACCCGGTGACTGCGGATCTGAACGTGGCCATCCCCCGAAAAGCGGCGCTGACGATCTCGTCGCAGCGGGGCGACGTGAACGTGATGGGCCGGGACGGTGCGGTTGAGATTTCGAACCAGCGGGGCGAAGTCAGCGTGGACGACGTGAACGGAGACGTGATCCTGAACATGGACCGCAGTTCGGTACGCGGGTCGCAGATATCAGGCGACGTGCAGATCGCGGGGCGGTCGAATGACGTGTCGCTGACGGACGTAAAGGGGGCGGCCCGGCTGAGTGGCGAGTTCATGGAGAGCGTGAAGCTTTCGAAGATCGGGAAAGCGGTGAAGTTCAACTCGTCGCGCACCGATATGGAGTTCACGAAGCTGGATGGCGATCTGGACCTGGACTCGGGAGACTTGCGGGCGACCAACCTGGCCGGCCCGGTTCGCCTGACCACGCGGTCGAAGGACGTAACGCTGGAGGGGGTCTCCGGGGACGTGCGCGTGCAGGATGAAAACAGCGGCGTGGAAGTACAACTGAAGTCGGCGGGGAACGTGCAGGTGGATAACCGCAATGGCGACGTCACGGTTGAAGTCCCGAACAAAATGGGCTTCAAGGTAGACGCGCGAACGCGCGGAGGTGAAGTCCAGGCAGACTTCCCCGACCTGAAAGTCAGCAACGACGATAACGAAGGCACGGCGACCGGCACGGTGGGGAATGGCGCGGTCCGCCTGGTGCTGAACAGCGAGCACGGGACGATCACGATCCGGAAGAGCTCAGACTCGGGCCCGACGCTGGCGGCTCCGCCGCGGCCGCCCAAGCCGCCGAAGGTGCCTGCGATCCCCCCGAACGCGCCCACGGAGAACTAGGGCGGCGTTCGTGAGTGCGCTCAAATCGAATGATGGGCGAGGGCGGGACGCCCTCGCGACAGCCGGCAAGATGCCGGCGCTACTTCAACGATTCCACAGAGCTGGAACAGCTATCTTGGCGGGGTCCAGGGCCGCAGGCGCGGGAACCAGCGACCTACGTTCTGGCAATATTCGATGTAATCGGATCCGAACTTTTTGCGCAACGTGGGCTCTTCATAGAAGACCACAAACAGGTGCACGCCGAGGGCAGCGGCCAGGACGGATGCAATGACTACCGGGTTGGCGCGTCCAAAGACGATCCACAGGCCGATCCAGCCCGCCGCAAAGCCAACGTACATCGGGTTGCGAACGTAGCGGTAGAAGCCGACGACGACCAATCGCGAGGGCGGAGCGATAGGAGCGGGCGTGCCTCGTCCGGTCCAGCCGAAATCCCAAACGCAACGGAGGGCAATGGCGAATCCGAGCACCGAAGGAATCGCGGCCAGCCAGCGCCAACGTGCGGCACCCGCGGTTTCCACGCGGAAGCCAAGCCACGACGGCAGCAGCCAGAACCATAGGCCAAAGAAGGCTGCACCCACTGCCAAGGCCGCGACGGTCGTGAGCCATCGGTCCACTGGAGCCGGAGGTGTCGTTCGAGACTGTGTGCCTGTCATAGAGGCGTCCTCTGTCGGCCATATTATGCGCCGGAACAGTGGTGGGGAGTGCAGGACAGAATTACGCACTGGCTGTCGCTCACTCACTATTGGATTTGGGTGGGATCGGGGTTCGAGTTCTGGCGCGTGAGGCCGAAAGGACGCTCGCATTCGATGGCCACTGCGAAATCCCCGGACGGCTTCCGTTGTACGCGGAGAACTGTGCCGCGAGCGAACAGGAAGACGCCGGGGTTGGGCAAGGCCCCCACCGTTATCGCCAGCTCCACAGCCGAGCCCTCTGGAATACGAGAGGCGCAGGACAGGAGTATTCCTTTGATGCTTATGTTTTCAGATTGAGTGCATATCTGTTTGTCGTCCAGCCTGACTGAGACCGGGAGGTGGAGAGGGTAGCGCACGTATCGCCGCAAGGGCTGCTGAGGGGAGGGCATGCCGATTCTGAGGCTGAAGGGAGCGTACGCTGAGATTGCGGCGGGAGACAGGTATCAAAAGTACCTGTAGGGCAGGAAAGTAGGCAGGCGCAAAGCTGGCGAAGGACTCAAGAGTTTCAGCGGATAGCCAGTTTCGCGTCGACTAACTTTTCGATCTGATGCAGGACATTGTCCTCGGACAGGTTAGTCGAATCGATGATCACCGCGTCAGAGGCGGCCACCAGGGGAGAGGCGGCTCGGGTCCGGTCGCGTCGATCGCGCTCGCGGAGCTCGGCGGCGATGGACTGAGCGGAAGGTCCGTGAATCTTGTTCTGGTCGAGGCGGCGCTGCTCGCGGACGACGGGATCGGCGTCGAGAAAAATCTTGAGATCGGCATGGGGGAAGACCTTGGTGCCGATGTCGCGGCCTTCCATCACCACGCCGCCGTCTTTGCCCATCTCCTGCTGGCGAGCAACCATCCACTCGCGGACGGCGGGATGCACGGAGGCCCGGGAGGCAGCCTCGGTGACGTCGCGTTCCCGGATGCGGGCGGAAACATCCTTGCCGTCGAGAAGGACGCGATTGCCGCCGATGGTGGGCTCGAGGGTAATGCGGGCGCCTTCGGCGAGCTTGCGCAAGGCAGCTTCGTCGTCGAAAGAAACGTCCCACTCGATCGCCTTAAGGGCGAGGGCGCGGTACATGGCTCCACTTTCAAGATTGATGTAGCCGAGCTTGCGGGCGAGACGGGAAGCGATGGTGCTCTTCCCTGCCCCGGCGGGGCCGTCGATTGCGATGATGAGTTTGCGTGAGGCGGTGGCGTCCATTGGGCAGGTTGCGCGAGCGCGAGCAGAGCGATACAGGGTACCAGAAGCGATTGGCCGGGGGGAAATTTGCACGCGGGTGGATACGGCACCGATCCCGAAGTCGAGAAAAAGTTGCGCGTTCGCCGTCCAGCCCCTGAAGGGGCCTCAGAAAGGCGCATTTTACGCCATCGCTAAAGCGATGCCCTGATACAAATCACGATCTTCCGGAGGCACGATCAGCTACGCCTGTGAGGAACGGCCCCGGGCGGTGGCGGACTTGGTGGAAGGGCGATGGGAGCGTTCGGGTTGCGGAGTGGCGCTCCGGGGAGGCGAGACCTGGACCAGCGAACGACTACCGACATGCACGAAGGTCAGTTCGCGCGCGGCCAGCAGGGCCTTGACCGCGTCCTTAACGCGGGACCGGGGAACGACCTTGTCGAAGAAGGTTTCAATCTCTTGCTGATCGGCAGCAACCACGCAATCCAGATATTTCGAGAGCAGCGCAGTGAGCGCCTCGCCTACGGACAGGCTGATGCCTTCGCGGACTGCGTCCGGAGCCCAGCGATAAAGCACGTCCCAGGAGGCTCCTTCACTGGCGTTGTAGTCGACCCGCGTGATCCGCAGACGCGACCAGAGTTCGGAGAGTCCGCGATCGAGCGCCGCGGCGGAAAGACTGCCGCCGAGCGTCTCGCCGAGCTTCTGCTTGGAGATGGGTCCTTCGCGGCGAATGACTTCGTAGGCGTCGCAGGCGAGCTGGGAATACTCGGAGCGGGGCCCGGCCTTGATCACCTGCTTAGGGTTGCGCTCTCCCACCAGCGCATAAAAATAAGGGAACACGGAGGCAGCGACCAGGAAGGCGTTGTTCTCATCGTAGAGGTTGGCTTCAAAGGCGGCGCGCTCGCGCAGGAGACGGACCATGAGGTCCTTGGCGTTCTGGGCGCGGGGATCGGCGAAGGCGTGCTGCCAGGTGGGGAGACGATCGTCGGCACCGACCCAAGCCCCGACGAAGGTCGGCGCGAGCACCGGCGGGCGTATGGGATAGAGCAGAGAGAAGCCCACCGATTCCATGAACGCGCGGGCTTCCTCGATGGTGTGGACAGGGCGACCATCGAGATGCCACTTCTCGGAACGCGCCTGCTGGAGTTCGGAGTCGGTCATGGCTTCTGAATATTGATTAGAACATAGATTTCAGGAGGGGTCGGCAACAGTAGTCGGTTCTCAGTTCTCCGTTCTCGGTTCTCAGTCAGCGGGCTGAGTGCTGATTGCTAAATGCTCAGATTCTTTTGAACGCCTTCTGAATATCTTTCATCGAGTAGCGCAGCACGACGGGGCGGCCGTGCGGACACGACATCGGGCAGTCGGTCTTGGCGAGTTCGGCGAGGAGCCATTCCATTTTGTTTTGTTCGAGGGGCATGTTGACCTTGATGGCGGCATGGCAGGCGATGGAGGCGGCGATGCGGGTGCGGACAGTCTCCAGGTTGAGCTTTTGATCCTCACGGGCGAATTGATCGAGCAACTCGTGCAGCATGTGCTCGAGCTGCGGACCTTCGACGCCGGAAGGCGCGGCCTTGACGGCAAGGCTGCGGGTTCCGAAGGGCTCGGCTTCGAAGCCGTTGCGGGCGAGTTCGTCGGAGATGTGGGCGAAGACAGCCAGCTGCGCGAGGGTGAGTTCGAGGATCAACGGCATCAGCAAGCGCTGGCTTTCTACGCCTTTGGCTGCGCGCTGTTTCAGGACGCGCTCGAAGAGCACGCGCTCATGGGCAACGTGCTGGTCGACGATCCAGAGGCCTTCGTGATTGACGGCGAGAATGAATGATTCGCGAATCTGACCGAGGGGCTTGAGCGAGGTCAGGGAGGTTGCGAGCTGACTGGGCGGTTCGGGGTCGTCGGCCAGGGCGGGGGTGCAGCCATCGTCGGGAACGATTTCAGCTGCGCGCGCGAGCGAAATGGCGGCGTTGGCTTCGACCGCAATTCCGCCCTGGAACTGGAATCGCTCGTTGATGGGCGGGGCTATGGGCGCTTGCAGCGCAAAACCGCCCGGGCCAGCCGGTTCTTCCTGGGAGCGCCAGGGGGCGGATGCCTGCAGCTCGGCGCGAGCTCCGGGAGTGAGCGAGGAGCTGGCCGTCGGGTGCGCGTGGATTTCGGAGACGAATTGCGGAACGGGGCGAGCCTTCATCAACGCGGCACGAACCGAGTCGCGTACGAAATCGTGGAGCAAGCTCTGTTGCCGGAAACGGACCTCGGTCTTGGAGGGGTGAACGTTGACGTCGACTTCGGCGCTGGGCATCTCGAAAAACAGCAGGACCACCGGAAAGACCGTAGGGGGCAGGATGTTGCGATAGGCTTCGATGATGGCGTGTTGCACCAGACGGTCGCGGATAAGTCGTCCGTTAACGAAAATGTAGATCGAGTTGCGATTGAGCTTTTGGATCTCGGGCTTGGAGACAAAACCGTGGATGCGGATTTCGCCGGGTTCTCTGGGTTCCTCGTCCTCCTCGGTTCGGCGCCAGGGCGGGGGTTGCGGCAAGCCGATGCGTTCGAGGGACAGAAGGGCGGCGAAGGGGATGAGCTGGTCGAGGGTCTCCTTTCCGAAGACCTGGTAGACACGTTCGCCGTGGCCGGCGACCGGAGGAGCAACCAGCAGCGCATTGGTGGCCGAGTGCAGTTCGAAATGCTTGCCAGGATGGGCGAGGGCGTAGTGGGTGACCAGCGATGCGATGTGCGAAAGCTCGGTAGACTCGGCTTTGAGGAACTTCTTGCGCGCGGGGGTATTGAAAAAGAGATCGCGAATTGTGATGGAGGTGCCGACCGGCAACCCGGCTTCTTCGACCTTGAAGATCTTCCCACCATTGATTTCGACTACTGTGCCCGATGGCTCTTCGGCGGCGCGCGTTTCCAGGTGAAGGCGGGAGACGGAGGCAATCGAGGGCAGAGCCTCCCCGCGGAAGCCTAGGGTCGCCACACTCAGCAGGTCCTCGGCGTTCTTGAGTTTCGACGTGGCGTGTCGCTCGAAGGCAAGTAGCGCGTCGTCGCGCACCATGCCGCATCCGTTGTCGGTGATCTGGATGAGTTTTTTCCCGCCCGCTTCGACTTGAATCTTGATGCGAGTGGATCCTGCGTCGAGGGAGTTTTCGAGGAGCTCCTTGACGACCGAAGCCGGGCGCTCCACCACCTCGCCGGCGGCGATCTTGTTGGCGACGGCTTCGGAGAGAACGTGGATCTTGGCCATGGGTGGTCGTTAGTCGTTGGTCGTTGGTCGTTGGTCGTTAGTCGTTGGTCGTTGGCTTTCGGTCGTCGGCCCAAGACGGTGACTTAGGACTCGGCTCCGAGGCAGACAGTGGTCAGTTTCTCAGATGGGAACTGGGAAGGCAAAGGCGGGTCAGGTAAGCTAGGAGCGCGAACGTCATGCCAGGGATCACGCGCCGCAATTTTTTGAGACGAGCCAGCCTGAGTATAACGGCGGCCGCGTTTCCATTCGGGCGAGCGAGTGTCGCGCTGGCGGGGAATTTACAGCACAAGCTAGCGCACGATCCGCGGAGACCGCAATATCACCTGCTGCCTGCCGCCAACTGGATGAACGATCCCAACGGCCCAATCTTCTACAAGGGCCGTTACCACATGTTCTTCCAATACAACCCCAATGGCGCGTTCTGGGGTTCGATGCACTGGGCACACGCAACCAGCCTCGACATGGTGCATTGGAAGCACGAGCCTGTGGCGATCGCACCCACGCCGAGCGGATTCGACAGTGAAGGCGTGTTCAGCGGCAGCGCGGTGCTGGATGGCGAGACGCCGACGGTAATTTACACCGGCGTGCTGCCGGCAGGGTCGACGGGCGAGGTGACCCTGGACGACGGTCGACACCGGTGGCGGGAGGTGCAGTGCCTGGCAACTTCGAAGGATCCCGATCTGCGGACTTGGCAGAAACTGGCGGAGCCGATTATCGCGCACCCGCCGAACCTGGCCATCACCGGCTTTCGCGATCCTGGGGTCTGGCGCGAAGGCAAGGAATGGCTGCTTACGCTGGGATCGGGAATCAAGGGGAAAGGCGGCGCGGTGCTTCTCTACGAGTCGCGCGATCTGCGGCACTGGACCTACCGGCATCCGCTGATCGAGGGCCAGAGCACGGGACGGCCTGCCGCGAACGCGGTTGACAACGGCGAGATGTGGGAGTGCCCGGACTTTTTCCCGCTCGGCGATCGTCACGTGTTGCTCTACGCGACCATGGGGAAGGTCCTGTGGAAGACGGGCAGGTATCGCGAGCGGCGATTCCATGCAGAACAGGAAGGCGTGGTGGATTATGGGGCGTACTACGCGGCGAAGACTATGGTGGACGCGAGCGGGAACCGCATTCTTTGGGGATGGATTCCGGAAACCCGGCCCGAAGCGGAGTATCGCGCCACAGGGTGGGCGGGGCTGATGGCGCTGCCGCGTACGCTTTCGTTGGGCTCAGATGGGAGCCTAGAAACTTCTGTTGCTCCAGTGGTGGAGACGCTGCGCACCGACCATCGACGGGTCGGAGACTCTGAGGATCGGCAGGACAAACAAAAAGCACTGGCGGCGATTCGCATTCGGGAACTGGCCGGGGAACTTCGCGCCGAGTTCGAGGCGCAGCGCGCTTTTCAATTGCGGCTGCGCTCCGAGAAAGGCGAACCGTACGCAGAGATTGCTTTCGATCCACGACGCACCGACGCAGAACTACGCGTGAACGCGACTACTGGTTCTTTTCGCTCCGAGGGTCCGGTCTCGCTGCGGGTGTTTCTGGATGGTTCTGCCCTAGAAGTGTTCGCAAATAAGCGGGCGGCGATCACGGCGCGGGTCTACAAGGTGCCACACTCGCCTCTGCTGGTCGAAGTGTCGGAGGTGGATGCGCTGCGCTCGCTCGACGTCTGGCAGATGACACCGATCTCCAAAGACCGGCTGACGACGTAGAGCTTTCTGCACACGTGCGATGGCCAAACTGCAGGCCTGAACCTGAGGCACACTCAGTTGTTGTCGGGTTCGTCGAGCAAGTGTCCCAGGCGATCAAGTCGTCGTTCCCAGAGCGAACGACGGTCGTCGATCCAGCGCTCGACGACGGTCAACCCACGGGTTTCCATGCGGCAAATGCGTACCCTTCCAGCTTTTTCGGAATGTACCAGGCCGCTTTTTTCCAGCACTTGGAGGTGTTGCACCACGGCGGCCAAGGTGATGTCGAGAGGCTTGGCCAGGCGGGAGACCGACATCGGGCCTTGACTGAGTTTTTCTAGAATGGCGCGGCGGGTGGGATCGCCCAGGGCGTGGAAGACGCGATCGACGTGGACTCTCTGGCTAAGCATGAGCAGTGCCTTTCCGATTCACGCGCGAGCTAGCGCGCCATTTCCTCGGCCAACTGTTCGAGCAGCTTGCGCCATCCGGCTTCACGCATTTGAGGTCCGTCGGCGCCTGCAAAGAAGGCCGCCTGCTCGGTGAAGACGAGATTGGTTTCATTTTTTACGGACTGGAATTCGAAAGTGGCCTGCGACGACGAGATGCACTGATCGCCGAGCGTCATGGTGTAGGCGATGACGATGTGGCGGCCGGGCAGAATGTTCTGGTACACGGTGTCATTCCGGCAGGGCCGGCCATCGGGAAGACGGAAACAGGCCTGTTCCCGGCCGCCTACACGAAAATCCATCGTGAACGACTCGATGGCGAAGCCTTCCCCCTCGGCGAACCAGCGGCGTTTCTTGCGCGGATCCGAGAAAGCGGCAAAGACACGTTCGGGGGCAGTGGGGTAGAAGCGCTCGATGACGAAGGTGCTGTGAGTAACAGATCGTTCCTCCATAATTCCCTCACTTCTCTGGAGTGACATAACGCGGGCCAGGATATTTTTATGCGCTCGGCTCGTAGCACAAAAAGACATTGCCGTTGTGGAAAGCACGGGACCTGGTCAGCTTGAGGTCGCGCTTATCGGTGACGCCGTCGAACATCGTGCGCCCCTTGCCCAGGATGACGGCATTCACCACGAACTGGTACTCGTCGATCAGACGCTCCTGAGCTAGCTGTGCAACGATGCGGCCGCTTCCCAGGATCACCATGTCGCGGCCCGGTTCTTTCTTCATCTTGCGGATCTCGGCCGCCGGGTCGCCCTTCAACAGTTTCGTATTGTTCCACGACGCTTGATTGAGCGTGCGCGAGAAGACTATTTTCTGCAATTGATTCATGCGCTCGGCGACAGCCGGGTCATGCTGCTTTGCGAGCGGCGTGGGCCAGTAGCTGTTCATGAGTTCGTAGGTGACCCTCCCGAATACGAGTGTGCCTTCGCCGCTGGCATTCTGGGCAACGAACTCGTTCCACTCGGAGTCTTGATTGCCCCCCTTGGCCCACATCATGCTGCCATTCTGGTCGACGAAGTAGCCGTCGAGGGAGACGTGGTTGAAGACGCTGAGTTTGGGCATACGGTGCTCCTTCTTGGGTGTTTTGGATTACTTTAGTGGTTGCTAAAGTATACAAACGTTTCACGATTGTCAAGTTAATACTTAAGTGTTAAGGCAAGGACGCTCCCGATGGACTCGAAGAGTAGCCGCGACCGCGGCTAAAGCCCGGGCCCATTTTGGGTGACGGCGCGTCTGAAGACGCGCCCTGATACAACCCTCGTGAATTTTCCCGCGAACCGGTCCCGGAGTCCTGACCTCGAATCCCAGCTACTTCTTTTTCACCTGAATTCCGAGATCGCGCAGTTGGAGGTCGGTGACCGGCGTGGGAGCATCCATCATCAGGTCTTTCGCGGCGGCGGTTTTGGGGAACGGGATGACCTCGCGCAGGCTGTCGGCGCCGGCGAGGATCATCACGATGCGGTCGAGGCCCAGGGCGATGCCACCATGGGGAGGCGTGCCGTATTCGAGGGCTTCGAGAAAAAATCCAAAACGCGATTTGGCTTCTTCTTCTGTCATCCCGAGGGCGTGAAAGATCTTGCGCTGGATGTCCTGGCGGTGAATACGGATGGAGCCGGAGCCGAGTTCGGTGCCGTTGAGGACGACGTCGTAGGCCAGGGCGCGAACCATGGCGGGGTCGGACTCGAGCTTGTCCATGTCTTCTTCGTGCGGGGAAGTGAAGGGGTGATGAGCGGCGGCCCAGCGCTTGTCCTGCTCGTCGTATTCGAACATGGGAAAGTTCGTGACCCAGAGGAAGCGGTAGTCCCCGCGCTTGAACAGGCCATGCTTGGCGGCGTACTTCTGGCCGAGTGCGACGCGCAAGAGGCCGGCGGAGGCGTAGATGGCGAGTTCCGCCGGAGTGACTTTGCGTTTCTGTGCAGGGTGATCGTCTTTGCCGGACTGGGCGGAGCCAACGACCAACACGATGAGATCGTCGGCAGCGGCGGCAGACTTCTGACGGACTTTCGCACCGGCTTCGGGAAACTTGTTCTCAATTCGCTTGAAGTCTTCAAAGACACGAGCGCCGCCTTTGGCGACGAACATCGGCCTGATGTCGTCGCGTTCTTTTCTGGAAAGCTCGCCGACGCCGGGAGTGCGGATCGCCAGCGCGGGCAGGTCTTTATTGATGGCGAGTTGCTCGAGGTCGTCGGGGGTGAAGCAGTCGCGCACATCGGTGAAGGCGGGCATGCGCAGGTCGGGCTTATCGATGCCGTATTGACGGATGGCGTCGTCGTAGTCCATGCGCGGGAACGGCGTCTTGATTTCGTGGCCCGCGGCTCTGAAGGCAGCGGTCAAGAAGCCTTCAACGGTTTCCCAGACACGCTCGGGCTGGGGGTAGGACATTTCCAGATCGATCTGGGTGAATTCGGGCTGGCGATCAGCGCGGAGGTCCTCGTCGCGGAAGCAACGAACGATCTGAAAGTATTTGTCGAAGCCGGAGATCATCAGGATCTGCTTGAACAGCTGCGGCGACTGGGGCAGGGCGTAGAAGGTTCCGGGCTGCACGCGGCTCGGGACCAGATAATCGCGGGCCCCTTCGGGCGTGGAGCGGGTCATGAAGGGGGTCTCGATTTCGAAGAAGCCCTGGCCGGCGAGGTAGTCACGAATGGCGAGCGCAACCTTGTGGCGCAGTTCGATGTTGAACTGCATGGCGTCGCGGCGCAGGTCGATGTAGCGGTACTTCAGGCGCATCTCTTCGTTGGCCAGGCTGCTGTCGCTAGGCAGGAAGGGAGGATGTTTGGCCTCGTTCAAGATGCGGAGTTCTTCTGCGACGAGTTCGACTTCGCCGGTGGGGATATTTTTGTTGATGGTATCGGAGTCGCGCAGCTTGACCGTGCCGATGGCGGCGATGACGAATTCGTTGCGCAACAACTCTGCCTTCTCGTGAACGGCCGCGTTCAGTTCCTCATTGAAAACCACCTGCGTCACGCCCGACCGGTCGCGCACGTCGACAAAAATCAGGTTGCCCAGGTCGCGGCGGCGGTTGACCCAGCCCATCAGGATGGCTTTCTTGCCAGCGTCGGAGGGGCGCAGGGCCCCGCACATGTGAGTTCGCTTCAGGTCGCCTAGAAAGTCGAGCAAAGGGTCTCTTCTCTTGTTGGGATGTGGCCAGAGGCCGAATTGGTGATTATAAATGGCGGGAAGAAGAGTTCACCACAGAGGACACAGAGGCGCACGGAGGAGTTGAAGGTAGCGCCTTTAGCGGACGCTCAGCGAGCAGCGGTGGCTTGCTGGAAGCGGAGGCGCCACTGATCTCCCGATTTCACCCAGACGGAGCTGATGTGCTGGTAACGGGGGATGTCTTCGTCGTAGCGCGACATGCGAATGATGACGTCGTAGGTGACGACGGCGGCGCCATCATTTAACTGCACGACCTGCAGGTCGTAGAGGCGGTACTCGACGAGGTCGGTGGAGCGCAGGTCCTCGAGGATTTCATTCTTGTCGTGGATTTTGGCATCGGTGCCGACGGCCACGAAGTCGTCGGTGAGGGTGTGCTTGTAGAAATCGATGTCGTGCTTTTTCTGCGCCTCGGGGATGGATTTCTCGTAGGAGATGAGTTGCTCTTCGAGCGGGCTGAGAGGTTTCGACTCGGGCGAAGCAGGACCGGCAGCCGCGGCAGGATGGCCTGCGCGCAGCCATACGAAAGACACGAAAAGCAGCGCGAGTGCAGCGAAGAGGGCAAGAGGGAAACGGTTCATAGCGGCCTCCCGAGGTCCCACAGAGTATCACGATGCGGACGGCCTGCTATGCTCGAAGTGGCTCGTAAGAAGGAGAGAGTTCACCCCTTGCCACCGATTCTCAATGCGCAGAACCTTGCGAAGAGCTACGGCGCGAGCCCGCTATTTCAGAACGTGTCGTTTACGGTGTCAGAGGGCGACCGGATTGGGCTGATCGGGCCGAATGGGTCGGGCAAGTCGACGTTACTGGGGATCCTCGCGGGAAGAGTGGATCCCGATTCCGGCGACCTGGCCACCCGCAAGCGCAGCCGGATGAGCTACGTGGCGCAGGAGTCGCAGTTTGCGGCCGGGGTGAGCGTACGCAAGGTGGCCGAGGACGCGATGCAACGCGCGCTGGTGCCCGAGGCCGACCGCGCGAATCTTGTGGCAGGGACCCTGGGGCGAGCGGAATTTCAGGACTTCGACGCGGAGGCGATCTCTCTTTCGGGGGGGTGGCGGAAGCGGCTGGCGATTGTGGAGGCGCTGGTCGAGGCTCCCGACGTGCTGCTGTTGGACGAACCTACCAACCATCTTGACCTTGCCGGAATTGAGTGGCTGGAGGACGAGTTGGAATCGGGCAGATTTGCATGCGTGGTAGTGAGCCACGACCGATATTTTCTGGAGAACGTGGCCACTGAGATGGCGGAGC
>Ga0209698_10004668_pt1 | contig 14938 bp, 17 predicted proteins | sample LitLauG_LLR_2012_FD_187203 | JGI IMG/M metagenome (GOLD analysis project Ga0209698, IMG submission 187203) | Freshwater sediment microbial communities from Pennsylvania, USA - Little Laurel Run_MetaG_LLR_2012 (SPAdes) (version 2) | ecosystem: Environmental > Aquatic > Freshwater > Creek >...
ATCCGGCGGCGGTCTGCCTTTTGGACTCATGGTTAGATGATGGTCGGTTGCGCAAAGTCGCTGCCGAAAATAATCTTTCTGCCACGGCATTTCTCGTTCGGGGCAACGACCTTTACGAACTCCGCTGGTTTACTCCGTTATGTGAAGTTCGTTTGTGCGGGCACGCCACCATCGCGGCGGCCTATATCCTGCTCAATCGCCTGTACCCTCAATCGGATTCAATTGAGTTTCGGACGAAATTCCATGGAGTCGTACGAGTCATTCGTTATGGAGATTTGTTCTGGATCGACCTTCGGGCCATGGCGCCCCAACCATGTTCCGTGCCCGATGGACTAGCGCAAGCTTTGGAGCTACTGTCCCCTCCGCGGGAGGTTCTGGAAGCGAACGATACTTATTTGCTTGTGCTGAACTCAGAGGACGCGGTTAGAAGGGTGCGGCCGAATTTTGAGCTGATTGAGAAGTTCCATCCCTACGCGGTCGCCGTGACCGCGGCCGGAGTCGATTGCGATTTCGTCTCCCGTTACTTCGCTCCCAGCTACGGTGTGCCGGAGGATCCAGTCACCGGGTCCGTCCACTGCGCTCTGACGCCCTATTGGGCACAACGCCTGGGCCGGTCACACCTGCATGCGCGGCAACTTTCGGAACGCGGCGGGGAACTCTGGTGCGAACTCAATGGAGATCGTGTTGTAGTGAAGGGAAAGGCCGTGCTTTCCATGGAGGGAGTGCTCGAAATCTAGACGACAGTATTTTCCTCAAGGCACAAGTTTCTTGGATTGCAAGAACTCGCGCACGACCTCTTGAACATCTCTGTGCTGTCCATCGACCAGATAGTTCATCTGCTGCATTTCTGCGTCCGAAATCTTTCCCGCCAGGTCAGCAAGCGCCTTCTCAACCTCCGGATGCTGCTGCAAAGTTTGCTCGCGGATCACTGGCACGGCCTCGTAGGGCGGAAAGTAATGACGATCATCTTCCAGAGCGACCAAGTCCAGCGCAGGAATCAGCCCATCCGTCGCATTTCCGCCGGCGAAGTCGATCTGCCGATCTTTCAAAGACCGCGCCAGCAAGCCGAGATCCATGATGCGAGGCTGTTCGGCAAAGCGCAAACCATAGGTCGTGACGAGCCCACGATATCCATCCGGCCTCTCCATAAATTCGTACCCAAAGCCAGCTCGCCAATGCGGCGCAAGTTGTGCCGCCTGTGACAAAGTCTTGATGTTTAGCCGGCGCGCTTCGTCGCCTCGAATCTCCATTGCGAACGTATCATTGAACCCCAGCGCCGGCCCGAGCGTCAGATTGAACCGCCGTTCATACTCGCTCTTCACCTGTTGGTAGACTTCGTGTCGGTCACGCGAAATTCCTTGCTTCAGAATCGCTGTCAACGCAGTCCCCGTATATTCGGGATAGACATCAATACGCCCCGCCAGCATCGCTTGCTGGCAGATGTAGGTTCCGGCCAGAAAGAAGCGGCGCTCGACTTTAAGTTTTGTGTGCGTTTCGATCTGCTGCGCGATCAACTCGCCGAGAATAAAGGATTCCGTAAAATTCTTGGAGCCAACTACGATGCGACCGGAATGTGAGGGTGAACAAAAAGAGAGGAAAAGGCAGCAGATTACAGCCAGAGCAAAAATTGGCCGAATCCGAATCATCGCGGCCTGAGCCGCCTTTCCACCCAACCCACGCCAAGGTCCGCGAGTAGCGCCAGGCCCGCCGCGGGAATCGCTCCGGCCAGAATCACGCGATTGTCGATCATCGCCAGGCCGCGAAAAATGAACTCCCCAAGACCACCCGCGCCGATGGCAGCCGCAATGGTTGCCAATCCGACGGAGATCACGACGGCTACCCGCACTCCCGAAAGAATGACGCTGACCGCCAGCGGTAATTCAACTTGGAATAATAGCTGCGCTTCGGTTAATCCCATACCGCGTCCGGCTTCCACGACCGCAGGATCAACGCTGATTATTCCCGAATAGGTATTCCGAATAATCGGTAGGAGCGCATACAGCGTCAATGCCAGAATCGCCAGTCGGTCCGCTCTCTCGCCCAGCCACGGCATTGGCAATAGAAATCCAAATAGTGCGAGGCTGGGAATTGTCTGGATGATATTCGCGACCGCCAGCACCGGCTGGTTCAGTTGTCTGCGATGCGCAATCAGAATTCCCAGCGGAATGCCAATCAGCATCGCAAAAACAGTCGACCATCCGACCAGCCAAAGATGCTGTCCCGTCGATTCCAGCAGCTCGGTCCGGTTCTGCAGGAGAAACCGAATCACATTCACGAAACGCCTCGAATCGCCGCCGATTGCAATCCATCCCCGAAAGCCCGGACGTACGCCGAGGCCCATGGATCAGTAGATTTTAGAAACTCATGGGGCGTCAGGACGGTTACCAGTTTTCCCGCTTCCATCAGCGCGATCCTTGTTCCCAACCGAAGGGCTTCACGAAGATCGTGCGTCACAAATACTACAGTCTTTTGCAATCGCTGCTGCAACGAGAGAAATTCCCTCTGTAATTCATCGCGCGTGAGAGGATCAAGTGCGCCAAACGGTTCATCCATCAACAGAATCGCCGGATCGGCCGCGAGCGCGCGAGCCACGCCGACCCGTTGCCGCTGTCCACCTGACAACTGCCGCGGGTACCGGGCTGCGAACTCTTCGCCCAATCCGACCAACTGCAGCATCTCTTTAACCCGCATGCGACTGCGTTCTTCCGCCCAGCCCTCAATCTTCGGCACGAGCCCGACATTCTGCGCAACGGTGAAGTGCGGAAACAACCCCACTTCCTGGATCACATATCCAATCCCGCGCCGCAACTGAATGACATCGACCAGATCATTCCTCCTCCCATGAACCATGATCTGCCCCGCACTCTGGATCAGCAGCCGGTTCACCAGCTTCAGCGTCGTCGTCTTCCCTGATCCGCTGCGCCCCAGCAGTACGAGCGTCTCCCCTGGCGCCACTCGCAGGTTCAACCCGGTCAGCACCTGAACGCCGCTAACACTATAGGAAACTTCACGGAACTCAATCACACCGATGCTCTCCCGTCGACGTGCGCCCAGCATACCGGAGTTGGATGATCCGACCCAAACAAACGACTGTCTGTTTGCATTGATGAGACACTGTTGGATTTGCAATGCAAGTCCCTCCCGGCGACAATCTTGGCATGGAGAAGATCCCTGTCACTCCCCCAGGCGAAGAACCTTTTGCGACCGGCGCGCTGGTCATCGCGACGTTATGCAATCCCAGAGAAAAATTCTGGGGAATGATCCTCGCGCTCGCTCCGGAAGGCCTCAGCCTGAGCGGCGCCGAATTGGCCTCGTTCGAGGACCTGACACTAATGGTCCGCGACGGCGAGCCATTCACTCCAGCGGTAGTTTTCTTCCCCATGCACCGCATCGAGCGCGTCGAACTCGACTTGCCCGACGGAACGCTGCCTTCGCTCTCGCAACGTTTCCTCTCGAAGACCGGCCTCGAGCCCTCGGCGGTCCTGTCCCCGCGTAACGAAGGTCGCCCGCTTCCCTCGAAGGAGCCCGCTTGAAGCTCTCGCAAGTCCTCACCGCTCCAAATCAGCTCACTTTGTTGCGGATGATCTTCGTCCCGTTCATCGTTATCCATCTGGTTGATGGACATTTTCTCTGGGCTCTAGTTCTTTTCGTGGTGGCCGGTTTTAGCGATGGCCTCGACGGGTTGCTTGCCCGGCGTCTCCATCAACAAACTCTGCTCGGCCAATATCTCGATCCCATCGCCGACAAACTCCTGTTAAGCACGATGTTCCTTGTGCTCTCCATCCTTCACAAAATTCCCTGGAAGTACACGGTCATCGTCTTCAGCCGTGACATTTCGATCCTGGCCGCCAGCGCCGTCCTTTTCGCGATTGCCGGCCTGCGCAATTTTCGTCCCAGCATCTTCGGCAAAGCCAATACGTTTTCTCAAATCAGTGCTGTGTTTTTCGCTCTTCTGCTTGAGGTAAGACCGTTGCAATGGATCTGGATCTGCCGTACCGTTTTCCTTCGCGCGACTTTCCTCTTTACCATCGTCTCGGCGCTACACTACGTAATCCTTGTCCAGCAACGCCTTCGCGAGCACACTCACGCGTTGCCACCTGCGCCGCGATCTTGATTCACCATTTGACCCGCTTTTCCCCAGCCCCCTAGAATCTTAGGTTCGTGTCGCGAATACAACATTTTCTATGGCCCTTCGCCTTTTTAATACGATGTCCTCGCAAGTTGAGGAATTCCGCCCACTTCGTGACAACGAAGTCCGCATGTACGCCTGCGGCCCCACCGTCTACGACTACGGACATATTGGCAATTTCCGCACCTTCGTCGCCGTCGACCTTCTGCGCCGCTTTCTTCGCCAGAGCGGATACAAGCTTCGCCATGTCATGAACATCACCGACGTCGATGACAAGATCATCCGCAACTCAGCTCGCGATGGCGTTACCGTCCAGCAGTACACCGCCAAGTACGAAAAAGCTTTCCTGGAAGACGCCGCCATGATCGGCATCGAGCAACCTACCCTGGTGCGCGCTACCGATCACATCCCTGCGATGGCGGAATTCGTCGAAAAGCTGGTTGAGAAAGGAATTGCCTACCGCGCCGACGACGGCTCGTATTACTTCCGCATCGCCAAATTCCCGCAGTACGGCAAGCTCTCGAAGAAAGATTTCAGCAGTATGCTCGACGGCGCCCGCGTGGACGTCGACGAATACGAGAAAGACAGTGCCCGTGATTTTGCGCTCTGGAAAGCCCCCAAGCACGGTGAGGCTTTCTGGGAAACGCTCATCGGGCCGGGCCGGCCCGGCTGGCATCTCGAGTGCTCCGTGATGTCGATGCAGGAACTCGGCGACAGCTTCGATCTGCATGCGGGAGGCGAAGACCTAATTTTCCCGCATCACGAAAACGAAATCGCCCAATCCGAATCGCTCACGGGCAAGCCCTTCGCACACTTCTGGTTCCATGCCCGTTTTCTTCTGGTCGAAGGCGAGAAGATGTCGAAGAGCTTAGGTAATTTCTTCACTCTTCGCGATCTCGTGCTCAAAGGACACCGGCCATCCTCGATCCGCTACCTGCTCACGTCTGTTCCCTACAGAAACCAACTGAACTTCACCTTCGACGGACTCAACGCTGCCGCGGTTTCGGTGGATCGGTTGCGAAATTTTCGCCTCCGCTTGAGCACGGGTAGCTTTGCCGAAGGCTCGAACGCGCAAATGCAAAAGCTGGCCACTGACACCGTAGATCGTATGAGCGCCGCGCTCGATGATGACCTCAACACCGCGCAGGCCCAGGCCGCCATCTTCGAAATGGTGCGGCAGGCTAATACGGCCTTCGATACCGGCGACGTAAAGAAAGAGGATGTCCCTCCCCTCCTCGGTGCGTTGGACAAGTTTGATGAGGTCTTCGCCGTCATTCAGGACGATGATCTCCCTAAAATGAAACGGGTCATGCAATGGGCTCAGGCGGAAGGTCGCGAAAAAGATATCAGTCAGGAACTGCGCGACGCTCTCCAGTCCGCGCAACTCTCGGATGCCAATATCGAAGGAAAGGTCGCTGAAATGAAAGCGGCTCGCACAGCCCGTGATTTCAAGAGGTCCGATGCCATCCGGGCTGAACTAGCCGAAGCAGGAATCCTGGTTGAAATCACCAAAGACGGAATCCGCTGGCGGCGGAAATGACCCGTCGCAAATGTGCCGACACCGCTCGGGTGCTAAGCTGAGGGCTGAAGTCTGATAGCTGACGGCTGACTTTTGTGAAATCCCTCGACGAATACCTCCGCGACGCCGAGCAAGCCCACGGCCACCTTTGCGCCGGACAGATACTTGGGGTGCGTCTCGCGATGCTAGGGTTGCAGAAACTGGGCGTCGAAGACCCTCACGGCAAAGACCGCAAGCGCCTGGTCACGTTCGTAGAGATCGACCGTTGCGCCACGGACGCAGTAGCCGTCGTGACCGGATGCCGCCTCGGCAAGCGCGCCCTTAAATTCCGCGACTGGGGAAAGATGGCGGCTACCTTCGTAGATGTGAATAGCGGCAAAGCCATCCGCATAGCCGCAAAGGAATCTTCCAAGGCCCTCGCAAGGCAACTCCATCCCGAAATTGAAAACAGGAACCAGCAACAGATGCTGGCCTACCGCGAAATGTCGGACGACGACCTCTTCGCGGCCCAATGGGTTAAGGTCGAACTGCCACCAGAAGAGTTTCCCGGATACAAAGGAGAGCGCATCACCTGCGATGCCTGCGGCGAAGGAATCAATTTCCGAAGAGAGGTGCGGCGAGAAGGAAAGACTTTCTGCCGCTCCTGCGCCGGCGAGAGTTATTACGAACCCATAGACTAAACCTCAAACCACAAAGGACACGAAGTTACACGAAGGATTTCAAATACGCTTTTCCCTTCGTGCTCCTTCGTGTCCTTTGTGGTTTAAAGGTTTTGATTCTAAGCGGCCTGTTCGTACGCATGCGCCACGCGCAGAATGGTGGCCTCATCGAAGTGCTTCCCCAGAATCTGCAGTCCGATTGGCAACTTGTCCCGCGTCTGCCCGCAGGGCACAGAAATCCCCGGAATCCCCGCCAGGTCAGCGGTGACGGTGTAAATATCCGCCAGATACATTGCCAACGGATCATTCGATTTCTCCCCTAACCGAAACGCTGCCGTCGGACTGGTAGGCGTCAAAATCGCATCCACCTTGGCAAAGGCCGAATCGAAATCGCGAGTCAGCAGCGTCCGTACTTTCTGCGCTTTCAGGTAATAAGCATCGTAGTAACCAGCGCTCAGCGCGTACGTGCCCAACATAATGCGTCGCTTTACTTCGGCGCCGAAACCCTCGTCGCGACTGCGCCGATACATATCGGACAACGTTTTCACGCCGCTCGCCCGATGGCTGTAGCGCACGCCGTCATATCGCGCCAGATTCGACGAGGCTTCGGCAGTGGCGATCAGGTAGTAGGTTGGAATCGCATAGGGAGTATGCGGAAGAGACACCGGAACGATCACACAACCTAAATCCTTCAGCTTCTCGATCGCACTCTCGACCGCAGAGCGGACTTCCTCGTCCAATCCCTCGCCGAGATATTCCTTGGCCACGCCGAGCTTCAACCCGCGAACTGATTTATCCAACTCGGCCACGTAATCGGGAACCGGAACATCCGCCGAGGTCGAATCCATCGCATCACGTCCCGCTATCGTCCCCAGGACAATAGCCGCATCCTTCACAGTTTTAGTGAGCGGCCCGATATGATCGAGCGACGAAGCGAATGCAATCAGCCCATAACGCGACACGCGTCCATAGGTCGGCATCAGACCGACTACGCCGCAGAACGAGGCCGGCTGCCGAATCGACCCTCCCGTGTCGGATCCCAGCGTAAACACCGCCATGTCCGCGGCCACCGCAGCAGCAGATCCACCGGACGATCCACCGGGCACGCGCGTCAAATCCCGCGGATTCCGCACCGGGCCATAGCTCGAATTCTCATTGGACGAGCCCATCGCGAACTCGTCGCAATTCATCTTTCCGAGCACGACCGCACCCTCAGCCTCAAGTCGCGCCACCGCGGTGCAGTCGTAGGGAGGAATATATTTCTCCAGGATTTTCGATCCCGCTGTGGTTCGCACGCCGCGTGTGCTCATCACGTCCTTGATCCCGACGGGTACGCCGGCCAGTGACGGTAGCGGCTTCCCCTCCGCCGCCATGCGATCGATGCGATCGGCCTGCTCCAGCGCACGTTCGCGAGAGAGCGTAAGGAAGGCTCCAATCTGCCCATCTTCCTTCTGAATGCGAGCATAGTGGGCTTCGGCCAGCGCGAGTGCCGTCGTCTTGCGCTCCTGCACTGCAGACCGCGCCGCATCAATTGTCAGAGAAACTGGATCCATGGGCGTCAGTTTGGCTTATCTCTCAATGACCTTGGGCACGCGGAAGAAATCTTCGTCCGCATCCGGCGCATTGGCCAGCGCTTCGTTATGCGGCAGCGACTTCCGCAGTCCCTCAAGAACATCTTCGCGGGAGGCATACGCAAACCGCTCGCTCCCGTGCTTCGCTTCATCGACACCATACCGGTCCGACACCTGCGCCATCGGCGGCACGTCCGACGTGTCCAACTCGTTCAGCCGGTCAACGTAATCCAATATCGAATTCAGATCTCGCACCATACCGCGGCCCTCGTCCTCGGTCAGTTCAAGGTTGGCCAGGTCGGCAACGTACGCGACGTCTTTTTCAGTAACTCTCATACGGGAAGTGAGAAATTCAACGAAGGTCCTGGTCCGCCTTTTCCGGAACCACCACGAATTCAATCCTCCGCACGGCTTCGACCGTATAGCGATTGATCGACGCCAGGTAGCGCGGAGCCAGTCCCTGCAACTCAGCTTTCCAGCCCGCATCGGCAACTGCGATGCGCAACACTCCATCCAGGAAACTTAGCGCCCGAGTGCGCTCGGCCACCGCCGATCCGCAGACCACGGGCCAGGCCAGCAGAGGCGCTTGCCGAGGAGGCACTTGCCGCAGCGACTGCGCCACAATCTTTTCCAGATCCGATCCAACGTGCTCCAAGAAAACCACTCCGTATCCCAATCGTGGGAAAGGTCGATTTTAACATTGCGGAGAAGACTAGCCTCAGGCCGGAAATTCCCGCCGGACGAACTCCAGAGCTGCGTCTCGCGACGGCAACCGCCCCTCCAATTGTGCATCCTCCACGGCATTCAGGATCTCGCGAAACCTCGGGCCCGGCACATGTCCTGCCGCGATCAGATCATTCCCCGTCACCAACGGCGCAGGCCGCATCTTCTCCGGCGGGATTTCTTCTTTCTTCTGCATCACAAACTCATAGGTCGTAAGATTCCGGTGGCTCGCCAGGCAATCCGCCCGATGGAGCGCCATGTGCTCCTCAAACCGGGGCATGCGCAGAAACTTCTTCAGCGTCGATACCTTCATGCGCGTCGCATCTCCGAAGCGCATGTGATTATCCACGAGCGCGAGAATCTGTTCAGTCTCATCGTTCGAAAACCGCATCCGCGCGCAAATCTCCTCCGCCATCTTCACGCCTACATCTACGTGTCCATCAAAACGAATCCGTTCCGCTACCCGAAACGTTGGTGGTTTGCCGACGTCGTGCAGCAGCGCACCCCACGCGAGAGTCATGGGACAAAGATCCGGGAGATGATCGAGCAGCAGCAGAGTGTGAACGAACACGTCTCCCTCGGGATGGAACTCCGGTGGTTGCTCGACTCCCTTCATCGACGAAATCTCTGGCAGCACCTGCCGCAGCAATCCCGATTCATCCAGCAGCAAAAACGCCCGCCTCGCCTGCCCTTCGGTCAACATGCGGGTGAGTTCGTCGCGAACCCGCTCCTGCGAGACGACTCGAATCTGTCCGGCCAGACGCTGAATCGCCGCGAACGTAGCGGGCTCAATTTCATACTGAAATCTCGCCGCAAACCGTAGAGCCCGCAGCATGCGCAGCTTGTCTTCACCGAAACGAGTCTCCGGATCGCCAATCGTCCGAATAATTCCAGACTTCAGATCCTGGCGTCCACCAACAAAATCCAACGCCTCTCCGCTCACCGGATCGAGCAGCATTCCGTTGATCGTGAAATCCCGCCGCGCCACATCCTCCTGCGGAGTCTCGCTGAACCGCACTTCATCCGGGTGCCTTCCATCCGAGTACCCGATATCGCTCCTGAAGGTTGCCACCTCAACCGCACTCGCCTTCGATGTGCCCTCGGACGTTCCTTCCGCACGATCGCTCTCCGGCGCAGGAACCAGCACGACCCCGAATTGCGCACCCACTGCGTAGGTCTGGGGAAAGATCTCCATGACCTCCCTGGGCGTCGCATCGGTCGCAACGTCATAGTCCTTCGGCTCGCGCCCCAGCAGCAGATCGCGCACGCATCCGCCCACCAGATAGGCCTGAAATCCGCGCTGTCGCAGCGTCTGGACGATCGATGTCGCGAAGTCCTTCATGATCATGCCTATGATTTCTAATAATATAGGCACATGCCCGACGCCTACATTCTCGGCATCGAAAGCTCGTGCGACGAAACCGCAGCCGCCGTTGTGCGCTCGGGCGAACAACTCGTATCCAACGTCGTTGCTTCGCAGATCGCGACCCATCAGCCATACGGGGGAGTTGTTCCAGAATTAGCCTCGCGCGAGCATCTGCGCGCGATCGTCCCCGTAGTCCGCCAGGCTATCGCCGAAGCAAAGCACACCTACCACTCCGTCGACGCCATTGCCGTCACGCAAGGCCCAGGTCTTGCGGGAGCTCTACTGGTCGGCATCAGCTATGCCAAGGCCCTCGCGTTCGCCCTCGACAAGCCGCTCATTGCGGTCAACCATCTCGAAGGCCACATCCATGCCGTACTGTTAGAAGAACGCCAGAAAGGCAATCACGAGCTGCAATTCCCCGTACTCGCGCTAGTCGTTTCCGGAGGCCACACGCATCTGTACCTGGCCGCGCAAAAAGACGCCGCATGGACCTACGAAAACATCGGCCACACTCGCGACGATGCCGCCGGAGAAGCTTTCGACAAAGTCGCTAAGCTGCTCGGTCTCGGATATCCCGGCGGCCCTGTGATCGATCGCCTGTCATCCCATGGAGATCCCAATGCCGTGAAGTTTCCTCCCGCACAAATCAAGCACCGGGACCGCCGAGGCCGCATGGACGGCCGATCCGTCAATCCTGACGAGGACAGCCCGCGCTTTGATTTCTCGTACAGCGGCATCAAAACTGCTATCTTGCGTCACGTCGAAGCGCACAGCCTGCAACTCGCTGTCGAAGTTCGACGAACAGCACTGGCAAGAATCACCAGGCCCAAGCTCGAAGACTACCTCGCGCATTGCGACAAAACCACGCTGGACCTCATCGCATCGTTTCAGCGCGCAATCGTCGAAGACCTGGTGGGAAAAACGTTGGCCGCCGCTGAGGCCTGCAATGTGGCAACTCTTTTTGTCACGGGAGGAGTCGCTGCGAACCAGGAACTGCGTCACACTTTCGAGCGAGAAGCTGCGATGCAGGGCCTGCCCGTATTCTTTCCTTCACGGACGCTCTCAACCGACAATGCGGCCATGATAGCCGCCGCGGCCTATCCAAAATTTCTGGCGAAAGATTTCGCTCCCATGGATTTCTCGGCGGAAGCCGGCATGAAGCTACGATAAACCCGAACCAACGGCCCTATCGGAAGGCGGTTTTTCTTTGGGCCGCCCGGCATATAACAGGGCCGCCAACAGCGTGAAAAATCCCAGGAGCCCCTGCGCCATGTAGCGCAGAACCTCGGCATCCGGCCCAGTGGGAGCATGGAAATAATCCCGTACAACGATCAACAACCATAGAATCCACCACACCCCGACAAATACACAGGAAATCTTCCAGGTCTGTTCGCGACTCATGGGAACGCGCGGCAGGACCCCTGTTTTCTTGTCGTACAGCTTGCGATCCCGACGCGAGAGCACCATGCCATACAGGATCGAGGCCCCAAACACAGGCGCAAACACGAAAGGCGCGATGCCCCAGACGACCAAAGCCCAGGAAGTCGAGCTCGAGACAAGAAGCCACTTGCTTTGCTTGGAAAGCGGTGCGCGATTACCGCCCTTATGGTGAATCTTAACCGAGGAGTTCAGGATCGGCAGCCAGCCGAAAATCAGAAAAACGATTGCGAGGCCCCGAAGGAAGATCTCGTTTGCCGGATAATGAGAGGTCACGTAGCGTTCCTCGGGAACTCTCCCGGGGGATCAGTTCCCCGCACCCTGCTCGCGGCTCCTTTCGTCCATAACCGCTTCCAGGGCCGCATCCAGTTGCGTTTCCACGTCGATGTCTTTGTAGATGACGAAGTCGGCCCGTTCGTCGGGCGGATAGGAACCGTTCGCTTTGCTGGTCACGACAATGACGGGAATGACAGACGTCTCCGCCTTACCCTTCAGCGCGCTGATGAACTCGCCACCAGACATCTTCGGCATCCGCATGTCGGTAACCACGAGCCCCACATCGGTCCGGGCGATCACTTCCAGGCCTTCCATTCCGTTGGTGGCTGTCTCGACTGCAAATCCTCGCGATTCCAGGTAGCGGCATATGCTGTAGCGGATCAGCATGGAATCGTCGACGACGAGGGCGACTTTAGACATAGGACGGCAAAAAGACGTGATTCAGCGTCTCCTGTCGGAACGTAGCAGGCCATCAGGGGGAGAACAACCGGAAACGCCGTGAGAACGTTACAAGAGTCACTGCCGCGAAAGACTTTAAGCTTCAGGATCCTGAATACGGTCTTCGATGTTCATGTCCTTGAACTCGCTGGACTCGAAGATTTCCCCGCACTCCTTGCACTCAACGAATTCCGATTCCTCGTCGCGGCTGACGATCTGCACACGCGGGTGCTTGCAAGGCGGTTTCGTGTTCACGTTCGGGGGTGATGCGGGCGACTTTGCGGTCATGTGATCCGGCCGGGCCCCAAAGGTTTTCCTTGTCGGTTTCCGGGACGTGAAATGCGCCGGAATTTTTGGGTATTGTAGAACGGCTTTGCACCTTGTCAAGTCCCCATCCGTTAACTTGTTGTGGATTTGTAACAGGTTAGCCAGTTACCTCCCCGAGATCGGCTTACGTGAACTCCGACCCTTTTTATCGGATAAAATCAAGCCATTCAGCCCAAAGTACTTACCATCGAACCGGCTTCCTCTACCGTTCCCTGCTTCGACTTGCTCGCAGATCCGATAGTAACGTACAATGAATGGCGACGGAAAAAGTCGGCATTATATCCGACTCTCCCAGTCGGGCATTCCGGAGAGAACGTTGCTTAAGCTGACCAAGAAAGCGGATTACGCTCTAATGGCGATGAAGCATCTTGCCGAGTGCACCAGCTTGGGCTCCCGCAGCGCCAAGGATGTTTCCGACGAATATGGCATCCCACCGGAAGCGCTGGCGAAGATTCTGCAGCGGTTGGCCAAAGCGGGGCTGCTGCAGTCGCAGCACGGCACAAACGGTGGATATACCTTGGCCCGTCCCGCGCACACCATTTCCGCCTTCGAGGTCATTGAGGCGATTGATGGACCGTTGTTCATCACCTCCTGCGTCACGACCCGGGGGGAATGCGATCAGAGTGTTCGCTGCAACATTCGCGAACCGCTGCGCAAGGTAAACGACAGCATCGAGGCGGTATTGAAGAGGATCAAGATCTCGCAGATGCGGGAAGAGCCGGAATCAGGTGCATCCGAGGTTCTCAAGGCCCCAGAATTGGTAACGATCACCTGATCCAAACAGTTTGGGAGTTCATCTAACGGACCAAGCGTCATCTGCCGTGAGTCGCTTGTCGGTTTTGCCAACGACTAACGACCGACGACTGACGACGAAGTTTAGAAAGCAGGAGAGCAATCAATGAGCACGGATGTAAAAATCCCCCAGGCCGACACCCAGGCGCATGCCGCCAATGGCAAGAGCGTGAAGCTGCCCATCTATATGGACAACCACGCCACCACTCCCATGGACCCTCGCGTCCTCGAGGAAATGCTGCCCTTCTTCATGGAGAAGTTCGGCAACGCTGCCAGCCGCAACCACTCCTTCGGATGGGCGGCGGAGGAAGGCATCGAGACAGCGCGTGAGCGCATCGCCAAGCTGATCGCCGCCACGACGAAAGAAATCATCTTCACTTCCGGCGCCACGGAGAGCGACAACCTCGCAATCAAGGGCGTGGCCGAGATGTACCGCGAGAAGGGCAACCACATCATCACAGCGGTGACCGAGCACAAAGCGGTTCTCGACACCTGCAAGCGCCTCGAGAAGTACGGCTATCGCGTCACTTATCTGCCCGTGCAGAAGGATGGCCTCATCGATCTCGACGACTTAAAGCGCGCCATGGACGACAAGACCATTCTGGTCTCGATCATGTTCGCCAACAACGAAATCGGGGTGATCCAGCCCGTCACCGAGATCGGCAAACTCTGTCGCGAGCGTGGAGTCATCTTCCACACCGACGCTACACAGGCCGTTGGCAAGGTTCCGGTCGACGTCAATAAGCAGAACATCGACGTGATGTCGATCTCCGGCCACAAGATGTACGGGCCCAAGGGCGTCGGTGCGTTGTACGTCCGTCGCAAGAATCCGCGCGTGCAGGTTTCTGCCATCATCGACGGCGGCGGCCACGAGCGCGGCATGCGTTCCGGAACGTTGAATGTCCCCGGTATTGTCGGCCTCGGCAAAGCCTGCGCCATCGCTCAGGAAGAAATGCCGCAAGAATCCTGCCGTCTGGCGGGGTTGCGTAACCGACTGCGTGATCGCATCACCCGCAAACTGGACGAGGTCTACATCAACGGCTCCATGGAGCACCGCCTCCCCGGCAGCCTGAACATCAGCTTTGCCTACGTCGAGGGAGAATCGCTCCTGATGGGCATTAACGACATCGCAGTTTCCAGCGGATCGGCGTGCACCTCTGCGACGCTGGAACCATCGTATGTATTGAAGGCTCTCGGCACCGGAGACGACCTGGCCCATAGTTCGATTCGCTTCGGTATCGGCCGCTTCAACACCGAAGCCGAGGTTGACTACGTCGCCGATCGCGTCATCGAAACGGTGGAGCGCCTCCGCGAGTTGTCTCCGCTCTACGAGATGGCCAAAGAAGGCATCAATCTGAAAGACGTAAAGTGGGCCGGAGAGGCGCATTAAGAACAGGTTTCAGAGTTTCAAGGTTGCTTCGGAACTCTGGACTCCGCGTTAAACGTTCTAATCTTTGAAACATTGAAACTTTGACACCTTTGGAGAGTACAAATGTCCTATAGCGACAAAGTCATCGATCACTACAACCACCCCCGCAACGTCGGCTCCATGGACAAGGCCAGCACCGACGTCGGCACCGGCCTGGTCGGCGCCCCCGAGTGCGGCGACGTCATGAAGCTGCAGATCAAGGTCAACCCGCAGACCAACGTCATTGAAGACGCCAAATTCAAGACCTTCGGCTGCGGATCCGCGATCGCTTC
>Ga0209698_10004669_pt1 | contig 14938 bp, 12 predicted proteins | sample LitLauG_LLR_2012_FD_187203 | JGI IMG/M metagenome (GOLD analysis project Ga0209698, IMG submission 187203) | Freshwater sediment microbial communities from Pennsylvania, USA - Little Laurel Run_MetaG_LLR_2012 (SPAdes) (version 2) | ecosystem: Environmental > Aquatic > Freshwater > Creek >...
GTTGGAGACTTCGTTGTACTTGACCTTAGTCGGGGCCGAGGGACGCGGCACTGCATTGAGGAACACGTTCTTCCAGCGTACCAGAACGGGCTGGCTCTTGGCGACGTCAGGATCGTCATAGATCGCTACGATCGTGGGCAAGTGGGTCTGCTTCAGTGCATTGTCCTTTTGCACCTGGGCACTGGATAGGAACATCACCAGCTTGATCGCCTCGGCGGGGCTCTTGGAATACTTCGAAACGGCCAGGTTCCAGCCACCGAGCGTGGCAGCTGAGTGGTCGTTTGCCGTGGCCGCCGGCAGCGTCGTTACGTCAAACTTGTCCTTGACCGAGCTCTTGGCATCGTTGCCAAGGGCAAAAGCATAGGGCCAGTTGCGCATGAATACCGAATTCCCGGTCTGCCAGACGCCACGGCTTTCCTCTTCTTGGTATGCCAGCACGCCCGGCGGTGAGATGGTGCCGATCCAGCCCTTGGCGCGATCGATTGCAGCGGCCGCGTTGGGATTGTTGACGGAAATGTCGCCATTGGGCTCGACGATCTGGCCACCGCCGGAGGACTTCACCCATTCCAGAGCATCGCAGGTCAGGCCCTCATAGGCGTTGCCCTGGAACACGAAGCCCCACATGTCCTTGTTGCCGGCCGCGCGCTCCTTGTCCTGGATTTCCTTGGCGGTCGCGGTCATTTCGTCCCAGGTCTTGGGCGGCTGCTTGCCGTATTTCTCCAAAAGGTCCTTGCGATAGTAGAGCGCCGGCGCGTCGGTGAAGTACGGCAAGGCGACGAGCTTGCCATTGACGGTCTGGGATTCGATGATCGAGGGGAAGTGGGTCTTGACAACGTCCTTGGCCGCGTCGGTCAAATCGACGAAGTGATCAGCCAGCTGCGGGGCCCAGATGACGTCGGTCTGATAAACGTCGATGTCCGAGTTCTTGGCTGCGAGCCACAGCCGATATTGGCCAAACTGATCCGATGTCGAGGACGGCATCGGAGTGATGGTGACCTTGTTTCCTGTCGCTGCCTCGAACTTGTCCAGCTCGGCGCGCATGAAATTCAGATCGCCGCCGGTTTGGCCCGAGACGATGGCGAGATTGGCGGCCATGGCCGCCGACATCGCCAGCATCGATGCGCCAGCGAACAGCCCTGCAAAAGTTAGTGCCTTCTTCATGCGATAACCTCCCTGGTCAAAGATAATTTGTTGAAGCGGTCGCTCATGCGCCGTCGCGCTGAAAACCGCCGTCCTTGGCTGCGGCCGTCCGATCACCACGCGTTTGTCTGCGAATGGGCAACGCGGGGAAGCGTGACGGCCTTTCCAAAGCGCTTTCAAAATTAGGTGTCAGAACCGGACGGGCTTGTCAATATCGGCGTGATGGCTAAGCCTAACCGGATGACAAGAATCCCTGCCCCCATTGATCGCAATCGTCGCGCGGCGCTTCCATGAACCTCAAGCAGCTGGCCAAGGAGCTGGGGCTCTCGCAAACCACGGTGAGCCGCGCGCTCAGCGGCTATCCAGAGGTCAAGCCGGAAACCCGCGCCAGGGTCACCGCCGCCGCCGCCGCGCTCGGCTACCGGCCCAACGTCTCGGCGCTCGGACTTGCCACCGGGCGCAACGGCTCGATCGGCATGGTGCTGCGTTGGGGAATCCAGTCAGGCCCGCATATCGTCGAGTTCCTCGGCGGTGTCGGAGAACGGCTCGCCCATGACGAGATCGATGTGTCGGTCAGCGCCGTCGAGAACTACGAGGACGAACTGCGCACCTACCGGCGGTTTGCCCAAACAAAACGCGTCGATGCGGTGATCTTGCACTCGCCGACGCCCACCGACGCGCGCGTGCGGCTGCTGGCCGACCTCGGCCTGCCGTTCATTCTGCATGGGCGGACCGACACGGCCCAGCCACACGCCTGGCTCGACATCGACAACTACGGCGCGATGCAGGCGGCGACCAAACACTTGCTCAAGCTTGGACATCGCCGGATCGGCTTGCTCAACGGTCCCGCCGGCATGACGTTCGCCGAACACCGTGAGAGGGGCTATCGCGATATGTTGACCAGAAGTGGCCAGGAGGTCGTGCCGCATCTGATCGCCAATGGCCTGTTCACGGACGAAGTGGGTTTCAGGGTCACCCACGAGTTTCTCGATCGGCATCCGCGCCCGACCGCGATCATCGCCGGCTCGATGATGACGGCGCTCGGAGTGATGCGGGCGATACGCTCGCGCGGGTTGCAATTGGGCGAGGAGGTGTCGCTGATCGCCCACGACGACGTCTTTTCCTACCTCAACGCCGACAACATGGTGCCGCCGATTTCGACGACGCGCTCATCCATGCGCGCGGCGGGCTTTCGTATCGCCGAACTGATCCTGCAGATGTTGTCGGGCGCCTCGCCGGCCGATATCCACGAGTTGTGGCCGGTGGAGCTGGTGGCACGCGCCTCGACCGGCCCGGTGCGATAGCTGGGTAAGAGTGGGAGGCGATGGCGGCGCCGCGCATTTGCCCGCGGATTGGGCAGGATGCTTTTTGGTGATGCCACAATGTGTTGCGCGACAGGTGGTGGGCGCGATGTCAGGAATCACCCAGTTGACAATAAAAACCATTCAAATTCAATATGTTATTGTTCATTTTAACGTCATATTAACCCTCTGGCACGCGTATTGCAGCGCAGCAATTCGTTAAGCAGTCGGTTGCTGGAGGTCGATATGAGATTTGGCTTGAGTAGGATGCTGGCGGTGCCAGCATTTGCTGCGACTTTGTTTGCTGGGGGCCTTGACGCCCGCGCTGAAGACACCATCAAAGTGGGCATTCTGCATTCGCTTTCTGGCACCATGGCCATCAGCGAGACGACGCTGAAGGACACCATGTTGATGCTGATCGACGAGCAAAACAAGAAGGGTGGGCTGCTCGGCAAGAAGCTCGAAGCCGTCGTCGTCGATCCCGCCTCCAACTGGCCGCTGTTCGCCGAGAAGGCGCGCGAACTGATCGCGCAGGACAAGGTCGCGGCGGTGTTCGGTTGCTGGACATCCGTTAGCAGAAAATCTGTATTGCCTGTATTCAAAGAACTGAACAGCATCCTCTTCTACCCCGTCCAATATGAGGGCGAGGAGAGCGAGCGCAACGTGTTCTATACCGGCGCTGCTCCCAACCAACAGGCCATCCCGGCCGTCGATTACCTCATGAGCAAGGACGGCGGTGATGTGAAGCGCTGGGTGCTGGCGGGTACGGACTATGTTTATCCCCGCACGACCAACAAGATCCTCGCCGCCTATCTCAAGGCAAAAGGCGTGGCGGACGAAGACATCATGATCAACTACACGCCCTTCGGCCAATCCGATTGGCAAACCATCGTGTCCGACATCAAGAAGTTTGGCTCGGCGGGCAAGAAGACGGCGGTCGTGTCGACCATCAATGGCGACGCCAACGTGCCCTTCTATAAGGAACTGGCCAACCAGGGCATCAAGGCGACGGACATTCCCGTCGTCGCGTTCTCGGTTGGTGAAGAGGAACTGGCCGGCGTCGATACCACCAACCTGGTCGGCCACCTTGCCGCCTGGAACTACTTTGAGTCCGTGGATACGCCCGACAACAAGGCTTTCATCGACAAGTGGCACGCCTTCACCAAGAAGGACAAGCGGACCACGAACGATCCGATGGAAGCACATTACATCGGCTTCAACTTGTGGGTGAAGGCGGTCGAAAAAGCCGGCACGACGGATCCGGACAAGGTCATCGCTGCGATGATCGGCCTCGAAACCCCGAACCTGACGGGCGGTGTCGCAAAGGTCCTTCCGAACCATCACATCACCAAGCCGGTGATGATCGGCGAAGTGCGCGCCGACGGTCAATTCGACGTAGTCTGGAAGACGCCGAGCGTGGTTCCCGGCGACGCCTGGTCCAAGTTCTTGCCCGAGGACGACGGCATCATCGCCGATTGGGCGGACAAGAAGTGCGGCCACTTCAACACCAAGACGAACACCTGCGGTTGATCCCGTAGCTGGTCGGATTACGGCCTCCCCGGTCGCACGCGCCGGGGAGGCCGTCCTTGCGACGGACTTGGAGCAAAAGCCGTGAATGCATCCGTGGTCATTGCAATTGCTCGCGTCCTGGTGATGACGCTGATGCTGCTTGGCGCGGGAGTGATCGGCTCGGTTTCGTCCGCCAGAGCCGCAACATTCGAAGCGTCGCTGGCGCATTTCGCGGCTGATAGCTTTCCCGAGACCGAAGCAGGAATCAGCGAGATCGCCGCCTCCGGATCGCCGAACGCTGTCGCCGTATTGCAGGCGCTGGCGTCCGCCAAATTGTTTTTCGACCCGGCGAGCAAGGCCGTCTTTTACCGCGATGACGCCGGAGCGCTGATCGATGCGACCACGGGCAAAGCCGCGCCGAACGCGCCCGCAAACCTTACGACGGTCCGGGTCAACAACCGGCTGCGCCGTGCCATCGAAGCGGCCCTCGGCACCTTGACGCTGTTGTCGCCCGATCCAACGAAACGGCTCGCGGCGGCCCAATCCCTCATCAACTCCAAGGACGCCACTTCGCTGCCGGCACTCGAGACCGCGCTCAAGAGCGAACAGGATACGCGGATCAGGTCGACCCTGCTCTCGGCCCGCGCCATCATTCTGCTCAACAAGGCCGACGCCCCGAAGGCCGACAAGCTCGAGGCCATCGCAACGCTTGCCCGTGCGAGCGATCAAACCGCCGCGAGCACACTGAACAGTGCGATGGGGGCTCTCGGCGACCCCGATTTGAAGCACGCAGCCGAAGCCGCGCTTGCAAGCATCAACCGCACTCTCTTGGTGGCGACCCAAGTTCAGAACGCCTGGTATGGCCTATCACTCGGTTCGGTCCTGCTGCTGGCAGCAATCGGCCTCGCCATCACCTTTGGCGTCATGGGCGTCATCAACATGGCGCATGGTGAAATGGTGATGCTCGGCGCCTACACGACGTTCGTCGTGCAGGAGTTTTTCCGCGCCCACGCACCCGGCCTCATCGACTGGTCGCTGCCTATCGCCATTCCGGCGGCGTTCCTCATCGCTGGCGGCGTCGGCGTGGTGATTGAACGCGGCATCATCAGCCATCTCTATGGCCGGCCGTTGGAAACGCTGCTGGCGACTTGGGGCGTCAGCCTCGTCCTGCAACAGGGCGTGCGCACACTCTTTGGCGCCAACAACAGGGAAGTATCGGCACCGAGTTACATGACCGGCTCGTTTCAAGTCCTGCACGTCGAGATCACCTACGGGCGCCTGTGGATCGTGGTCTTCACGGCGTGCGTGTTTGTCGCGCTTTTGGCCGTGCTGAAGTTGACACCGCTTGGCCTCAGAATGCGGGCCGTGACCCAGAACCGGCGGATGGCGGCCGCCATGGGCATCCGGACCCCGGTGGTCGACGCCATGACCTTTGGTCTTGGCTCGGGCATCGCGGGCATCGCGGGCGTCGCGCTTTCGCAGATCGACAATGTCTCACCCAATCTCGGGCAAGGCTACATCATCGACAGCTTCATGGTGGTCGTGTTCGGCGGCGTCGGCAATCTATGGGGCACCTTCGCCTCGGCCATGACGCTGGGCATCGCCAATAAATTCCTCGAGCCACTTGCCGGCGCGGTGCTCGGCAAGATCGTCATCCTGATCCTGCTCATCCTGTTCATCCAGAAACGCCCGCGCGGCCTGTTCGCGTTGAAGGGACGGGCGGTGGAAGCATGATCTCGGCAAGACTATTTGGCATATTGGACCGTAGCGGAATTATTTTCCTGGTTGTGCTCGTCGGCGCGCTGGTTCTCGTTCCAGCGCTCAATTTGTTCACGCCCGAACAATCGGCCCTGCACGTGCCCAACTACGTCGTGCAGCTTCTCGGCAAATATGTCTGCTATGCCGTGCTCGCCCTGTCGCTCGATTTGGTCTGGGGCTATTGCGGCATTCTGAGCCTCGGGCACGGGGCGTTCTTCGCGCTCGGCGGGTACGCCATGGGCATGTACCTGATGCGCCAGATCGGCGACCGCGGCGTCTATCGCAATCCGGACTTGCCCGACTTCATGGTCTTCCTCAACTGGAAGCAATTGCCCTGGTTCTGGCATGGCTTCGAATGGCTGGCCTTCGCGCTGCCGATGGTGCTGATCGTGCCGGGCCTTCTTGCCCTCGGCTTCGGCTGGCTCGCCTTCCGGTCGCGGGTGACGGGCGTCTATCTCTCGATCATCACCCAGGCGATGACCTACGCGCTTCTGCTCGCCTTTTTCCGCAACGACATGGGCTTTGGCGGCAACAATGGCCTCACCGATTTCAAGGACATCGCCGGCTTCAGCGTCGAGGCCCAGGGCACCCGCGCGACGCTCTTTGGGCTGTCCGTGCTGACATTGATCGGTTGCTTCGTGCTATCGCGCTATCTGGTGACGTCGGCTTTCGGCAAGGTATTGGTCTCCATCCGCGATGCCGAGAGCCGCACGCGTTTTCTCGGCTACCGGGTGGAGCACTACAAACTTGCCGTGTTCGTGCTGTCGGCTTGCATGGCGGGGCTTGCGGGCGCGCTGTACGTGCCGCAGGTCGGGATCATCAACCCGTCCGAGTTCTCACCCGCCAATTCCATCGAGGCGGTCGTGTGGGTTGCGGTCGGTGGGCGGGGGACGCTGATCGGCGCGGCCCTGGGCGCCATCACGGTCAATCTGCTCAAGACGCTACTCACCAGTGGTCCGCTAGCACCCTTTTGGCTCTTCGCCCTTGGAGCGATCGCCATCGGCGTCACGCTGACCCTGCCCAAGGGTTTGCTTGGCCTGTTCGACGCCTTGCCTGGAAAGGCCCCTGCATCGGCCGACAAGCCATCGTCGCCAATCCGTACCCAAACCGCCCGACACTCCGAGTAAGCTATGACGAGCCTTGCGCCAACTTCCGAGACCCATCTCGCCGAGCCTCGGGTCACCGAAGCGCTGCTCTATCTGGATGGCGTGAGCGTTGCTTTCGATGGGTTCCAGGCGATCAACAATCTGTCGTTCACGGTCCTACCCCATGAAATGCGCGCGATCATTGGCCCCAATGGCGCGGGCAAGACCACGATGATGGACATCGTCACGGGCAAGACCCGGCCCGACAAGGGCGATGTGCTATTCGATCATGGCGAGCATGATCTCACTCGGCTGGATGAGGCGGAGATCGCGGGTCTCGGCATTGGCCGGAAATTCCAGCGTCCGACGGTCTTCGAGAGCCACACCGTCGCCGACAACATCCTTTTGGCGCTGGAGGGTCCGCGCGATCCGTTCGCGGCGATGTTCGGCCGCCGCAACCGGATCGCTCCCGATCGGATCGACGAGGTCTTGTCGCGCGTGAAATTGCTGGAGTTTCGCGACAAACGCGCCGGGGACCTGTCGCACGGCCAGAAGCAGTGGCTCGAAATCGGAATGTTGCTGTCGCAGCAGCCCAAGCTGCTCCTGGTCGATGAGCCGGTCGCAGGCATGACCGACGCCGAGACCGAGGCCACGGCCGAGTTGCTCAAGGACATCGCGGCGACCCGCTCGGTGGTTGTCGTCGAACACGATATGAGCTTCGTTCGGGCGCTTGGCGTCAAGGTGACCTGCCTGCATGAGGGCCGGGTGCTGGCCGAAGGGCCGCTCGATGCGGTGGCGGCGGACGAAAAAGTCATCGAGGTCTATCTCGGGAGGTGATCGGGTGCTGAAGGTCTCGGGCATCGACCTTTTCTATGGCGCGGCGCAAGCGCTCTGGTCGGTCAGCGTCGAGGCGCTGCCGGGCGAAGTGACTTGCGTGCTTGGGCGCAACGGCGTCGGCAAAACGTCGCTGCTGCGGGCCATTGGCGGAGCACGCAGGATCGCCAAGGGCGGCATCGATTGGGAGGGGCGCGACATCTCCAGCCTCGAACAATATGAGCGCGCCCGATCGGGAATAGCCACTGTGCCGCAAGGGCGGGAGATCTTCCCCCTACTGACGGTGCGCGAAAATCTCGAAACCGGTTATTCGCCGCTGCCTCGCCGCGAGAGAACGATACCAAACGACATCTTCGAGCTGTTTCCCGTGCTCGGCGAGATGCTCGGGCGGCGGGGCGGTGACCTCTCGGGCGGCCAGCAACAGCAGCTCGCCATCGCCCGCGCCCTGGTAATGCGGCCGCGGCTACTCCTGCTGGATGAGCCGACCGAGGGCATCCAGCCCTCGATCATCAAGGATATTGGCCGAGCCATCGTGCATTTGCGCAAGCGCGGCGACATGGCGATCTTGCTGGTGGAGCAGTATTTCGACTTTGCCCGCGAACTCGCCGACCGCTTCATCGTGCTGGAGCGCGGCCAGGTGGTCGCGGCCGGTCTCAAAGCCGAAATCGACGATCCAAACGTGCGTCGGCGGCTGTCCATCTAGGCGACGGCCGGCGGCCTTGTAGAAGACGCGCTCAATCCTGCCCGACGCGCCTTTGAAGCCAATCCGCTGTTGCCGCCGATTCCTCCAGCACCCAATCGCGAAACTGCACGGCCTGCTGTCGCCTGAGGGCGCTTTCCCGGAAGCGCATGCAATAGCCGTGTCCGGTCCAAGCGCCTTGGGCGATCGGGAACGGCAGCGAAAGCTTTCCTGCTTTGAGCCCCGCCTCGATCAAGGACAGGCCGCACACCATCACGCCGGCGGTTGAATAGGCGGCCTCGAGAGCGTGAACGACCCAGCGATAGCGGATGCCTCGTCCCGGCGCGGTGAGGCGCTGGCCATGCCGCTTGATCCACTCGGGCCAGCCGATCGCGGTCGGATCGCCTTTGTAACACTCGAGGTGCAGCAAGGGGGCGCCCTCGAGGCGCTCCTTTTTTGGCCACTTCGAAAGCCGTGTCGCCATTTCAGGCGAGCCGACGGGAACGAGATAGTCGCGAAAAAGGGGAAGGTCCGTGGCGACATCGCGCGGTTCCCCGAACCAGATTTCGCAGTCGGCCTCGCCAAGCCGCAGCGGGACGTCGCCAACGCCGTTGATGCAGAAGCGCGTGTTGGGATGTGCCTTCTTGAAGCGAGGCAGACGCGGCTTCAGCCAAAGCTCGGCCCAGTCCGTGTCGGCAACGACGTGGATTTCGTGCACGCGTTGGAAGTCGAGAATCTGCGCCGCAATATCCACTTCCCGGAACGCCGCGTTGAGATGGGCCATCGCCCCTTCCAGAACGCGTGTCGGCCGAATGCCCGACCGCCCCCGGACGAGCAGATCAAGCCCGAGGTAATCCTCAAGCATTTTGATCCGCTGCCCGACCGCCGCCGGCGTTATCCCCAGCGCCGCGGCCGCGGCGTTCAGCGATCCCTTTCGAACCGCCATCTCCAGTGCTTGCAAGGATCTCAGATGGGTCGCTACCGCCATTACTCGACGATAAAGGTTTTCTTTCGCAATATAAAGATCATTTAGCTTGCTCTTTCGGAGGCTCCGAGGAGAATAGCAACGTTGCCAGATCAAACGGAGAAGCGACCATGCCTCTACTGAAAAGATACGTGATCGAAAGGGAAATCCCCGGTATCGGCGCGATGTCCCTCATTGAGCTTTGCGGCGCCGCGAAGGCGTCAAATCAAGCCATCAACAAGCTCGGCTCCGACGTTCAGTGGGAGCACAGCTACATCGCCGGTGATAAGTCGTTTTGCGTTTATCTCGCCAAAGATGAGGCCACGATCCACAAGCACGCCGAACTCAGCGGTATCCCGGCCTCAAGCATCACCGAGATATCGCAAATCATCGATCCGCTTACCGCAAACAACTAGAACTTAACTAGATCATCGACACCATGTGATCGCTGATCCGGGAGGGGAGGTCCCGGGCCGGCAGCATCGCATGTCAGGGACTTTCCCAGTCAGTGGGTGACGATTTCGGCAGGGGTCAAATGCCCTCTTTCGCCCCTCGAGCATGACGCCCGACACGTCTCACCCTTGCCCGTACAATCCGCCCAGCCCCTCGCGGCTCGCTGGGCACACCCCGCGCTCGGTAATGAGCCCCGTCACCAGCCGGGCCGGGGTGACGTCGAACGCCGGGTTTCCGGCCGGGCTCCCCGGCGCGGCGATTTCCACCGTCACGACCGAGCCATCGGCTCGCCGGCCAGTCATCTTCAACACTTCGTCGGGCGAGCGCTCCTCGATCTCGATCCGCATCCCGTCATCCAGCGACCAGTCGATGGTCGAGTGCGGGAGCGCCACGTAGAACGGGACGCCGTTGTCCTTGGCGGCGAGAGCCTTCAGATAGGTGCCGATCTTGTTGGCGACATCGCCATTGGCGGTGACGCGGTCGGTGCCGACGATGCACATGTCCACCTTGCCGTGCTGCATGAGATGGCCGCCGGCGTTGTCGACGACGATCGTATGTGGCACTCCGTGGGCGCCCAATTCGTAGGCGGTGAGCCCGGCGCCCTGATTGCGCGGGCGGGTTTCGTCCACCCAAACATGCAATTTGATGCCGCGATCGTGGGCCTGATAGATGGGCGAGGTCGCGGTGCCCCAATCGACGCAGGCGAGCCAGCCAGCATTGCAGTGGGTGAGGATGTTGACCGGGGCACCGGCCTTGCGGGCAGCGATCGCCTCGATGATCGGCAGGCCGCGGACGCCGATTTGCCGGCAGGTTTCCACGTCGTCCTCGCAGATCGCGGCGGCCTTGGCATAGGCGGCCTCGGCCCGGTCTACCGCCGGCAAGGGCGCGAGCACTTTGCGCATTTCCTCGAGTGCCCAACGCAGATTGACGGCAGTCGGGCGCTGGCTGGCGAGATGGTCGATGGTCCGGGCAAGCGTCGCATCCGATGGGTCGCCACGCACCGCCAGGGCCAACCCATAGGCGGCCGTTGCTCCGATCAATGGCGCGCCGCGCACCTGCATGGTCTTGATCGCTCGGGCGGCATCCTCGGAACTGGTCAATCGGGTGGTGGCAAAACGGTGCGGTAGCAGCGTTTGGTCGATGACCTCGACGGACCAGCCATCGTCCCCGAGCCAGATCGTGCGATAGGCGCGGCCGTCGATGCGCATCGCGCTCAGTGCCCCTCGAAGGCGATCAAGGCATGCGATCGCAACCCCAAGGCGCTCAGCCGCTTGACCCCGCCAAGGTCCGGCAGATCGATGACGAAGGCCGCGCCAATGAGATTGCCGCCAGATTTGCGAATGAGCTTGGTCGCCGCCTCGGCCGTCCCGCCGGTTGCGATCAGATCATCGATAAGAACGACGCGCGCGCCTGGTTCGATCGCATCCTCGTGCATCTCGATGACATCGACGCCATATTCCAACGTATAGTCCTGGCCAATGGTGCGGCCGGGCAGCTTACCTTTCTTGCGGATCGGCACGAAGCCGGCGCCCAGCCTCTCGGCAACCGCGCCGCCGAGAATGAAGCCACGCGCCTCGATACCGGCAACCGCGGTGATCCCCTGGTCGCGGAACGGGGCCGCGAGTTGGGCGATGGCCTCGCGAAACCCCTCGGCATGGCCCAGCAACGTTGTGATGTCGCGAAAAAGGATACCGGGCTTGGGGTAATCCGGGATCGTTCGGATGAGGCTCTTGAGGTCCATGGCCAAGTGTCTCGGGAAATGACTGCCCTAGGGATTGATCCGAGCAGTGATACGGTCGGTAGCGTCTGGTTGCAAGGGCAGCCATGATGAGGCTGCAAGTTCTGATCAGCTTCACGACACCAAAAAAAATCGGACCTGCCCGAAATCTCGGCGCGGGCGTTTCGTTGTCGCCATTGGGGGCACCTAGGCGTCAACCCAGGCAGATAAATTTGGCCAATCGCCTCAGAGTTGGCCTGACGTCGCGGCGAGGGCATGATCAGAATTGCAAAGAATCTAGCTATCCATGAGCACCGGCTCCAAGGGGAATCCAGCGGCGAGCACCGCTTCCTGCTCCACCATTCCGCCAAGTTCTAGGGGCATCCGATCGGATCGCCAGCTCTTTGGGCGGAACTTACCGCCCACAGATAATCCCCGAAGCGAAATACGCGCATGAACAGTGTTGAAGACGCCTCGGACTGTCGACAAGATTTTCCCTCGAGCCGCCTGGATGGCACCCGCCTCTGGAAGAGGCTGCAGGATCTGGCGACGATCGGAGCGACACTCGAAGGTGGTGTCGACCGACCCGCGCTTTCCCCCGCCGAGACCGCGGCCCGGCGAAGGGTGATTGCCTGGGCCAGCGAACTCGAGACCACAGTGAGCGTCGATCTCGCTGGCAACCTGCTGTTCTGCCTCGAAGGGAGCGATCCGCACCTGCCGGCGGTTCTCACCGGCTCCTATCTCGACAGCCAACCTGACGGCGGCAAATATTCCGGCGCCTATGGCATGGTTGCGGCGATCGAGGCGCTTGCGGCCATCGCGGTAACGCGCCGCCGACACCGGCGGTCGATCGTGGCGATCTGCTGGATGAACGGAGAAGGCTCGCGCTTCGTGCCTGGCTATATGGGTTCCGAGGCCTTTGCCGGCTTACGCCAGATCGCCGAACTCTTGGCATGCGAAGATGCAAGCGGTGTGAAGTTGGCAGACGAGCTGGCCGCCGTGCTCGCCGCGCAAGGCCCATTACCAACCACGACGGTCGGCTTTCCGGCGCTTGCCTATGTCGAAACCCATCTCGAACAGGGCCCCGTTCTGGAACAGCAGAACAAGCAAATCGGCATCGTCAGCGGCGTGCAAGGCGTGCGACGGTTTCGAATCCAGGTCCTCGGCGAGGCAGCGCATATCGGGACCACGCTCACCCCGCACCGCCGCGACGCGCTTCGATCGACCGTCAAAATCATCGCCGCGCTCGATCAATTCTTTTCTGCTCCAGATATGGGCTTTGCCGTAAGCCAGTTGCGCGTTAAGCCCAACGCTCCCTCGATCGTGCCTCAGGAGGCGACCTTTTCGCTGGCCATCCGGCACCGCGAAAACCGGATCTTGACCCGAATGGGCGATACCATCCGGCTGATCTGCGAAAGCGAAAAGGGGCTGTGCAATTTCATCATGAAGGAGTTGGCTTCGACACCGGCGGTCACTTTCTCGCCAGTCGTTCCCGAGGCCATCGAGATTGCTTCACGGCGACTCGGATTGGAGAGCATGCCGATTTTGTCACTGGGGGGGCACGACGCCCAAAGCCTGCATCATCGGTGTCCCTCGGGCATCATCTTCATTCCCTGCAGGCTCGGCATCAGCCACAACTCGGCCGAAGCAATCGAGCCTGCGCACGCCGAGGCCGGGGCCAAAGTGCTTGCCGACGTGCTGTTTCAACTCGCGAGGTCGTGATCGAAGGGAGCAAAAGCCGATCGTCAGGCTACGGCCCGAAGTGGCAACTCGGACCTCTTGTCCATCCATTCATTCGCCATCAGGAACTTTGCGACAAGCGCAATGCTGACCGGATCGCTCAGCAGTGCAGGATGACCCTCGGCCGGGATTTTCGCTTCTTCCAGCGTCGGATGCAGATCGCGCATCCTGTCGACAGTCCGCTTGCTGACAAGATCCGAGAACTCGGTCCGCAACAGCAGCATCGGCACCCGGGCCATGGCGGCGAATTGCGGCCACAAGGATTGGCGGTGAATGTTGCCACGGCTCAAGGACAACGAGGCAGCAAAGCGCAGATCGAAGCCGCGTGCTGGACGCCCGCCGATCTCCGTATAACGGGACTTGGCAAGACCAAGCCACTGCGCATCGCTGAGCCGGGGGTAGCGCCGGCCGTGCAGTGCCTTCAACAGGGCGGCGGCCTCCGACCAGGTCGCGGCGAGCGGCAGATTGGTGATTTCGCTCAACAGTCGCACGACACCCTCGGCCTCGAACTCAGGCGCGGAATCGTTGAGGACCAGCGCTCCGACCGACCGGGGTCGTAGTAGCGCCAAGATCATGGCAAGCTGCCCGCCATGACCGTTGCCGACAATCAAAGCGTCGTCGAGCCCGGCGAGGGTCATCAGCTCAAGCGCGTCCTCGCAATCGGTCAATATCTGCGCGCGCGGGGGACCCGAGCCGGCCTCCGAGCGGCCCCGGCCACGCCCATCGATGGTGAAGACCGTTCGGCTCTCGGGTCCGTTGCGAGACACCGCCTCGGCAAGCGCGGCGAATTCGTCGCTGTTGCCGGCGAGGGTGGGTAGGCACAGCACCGGCCTCCGACCGCGCGATCCGCGGTACCGCCTGGCATAGAGGCGAACGCCGTCCCGCGCCGAAAACCGGATATCCTCGTGCATGCCCCGCGCTCCGCTAGCCGGCGGATGACCGGTACGAGCGGTCTCCTGCAATCCCTGGAAAAACGCGACCGTGACACAGTCAGCTAGGCGCATCAATGTCGGCGGGCTGAGGGAAGTTACTTATCAACAGCAACCCGCAATAGGGCCCGACTCAATTATTGGCGGTGGTCGCCGCTTCGCTGCGGCCACGCTGGAGATCGGCCCGGATGCGCAGCGCCTTGGTGGGGTCCTCCAGCTCGGCGCGGTAGACCTGGACGTTCGACAGCACCTTCTTCACATAATCTCGCGTCTCATCAACGTTCAGCATCTCCACCCAGTCGATCGGATCGACGCCGGCCCCGCGCGGATCGCCGATCTTGCCGACCCAATCGCGCACCCGGCCCGGCCCCGCATTGTAGCCGGCGATGGCCATGATGTACGAGCCGGCAAAGTCGTCTGTCGTGTCAGCGACATAGGCCGTGGCGAGCTTGGCGTTGTAGGAGGGATCGGCGATCAGCTTGCCGACCTCGCATTTCACCCGGTACTTGCTGCAAACGGCGCGGGCGGTGCCGGGCATGATCTGCAGGATGCCGCGGGCGCCGGCGCTGGACTTGGTGATGGTGTTGAACTCGCTCTCCTGGCGAGCGATGGCATAGACGAGGGCCCGCTCGGGCAGCGAGCGAAGCGGCTCGAATGCCGGCATGGCGACCGTTGGGTAGGAATAGCGGGTGAGGCCGTTCCAGCCGCGCTCCATCCCGGCCTTGCCGATCTTGAGCGCCATTTGCGTATCGCCAAGAGTGATCGCAAGATGTGCCGCAAGCACCGCCGATGCTTCGTCCTCGGCCCGGTCCTTCAGTCCGTTGAGCAA
>Ga0209698_10004670_pt1 | contig 14936 bp, 13 predicted proteins | sample LitLauG_LLR_2012_FD_187203 | JGI IMG/M metagenome (GOLD analysis project Ga0209698, IMG submission 187203) | Freshwater sediment microbial communities from Pennsylvania, USA - Little Laurel Run_MetaG_LLR_2012 (SPAdes) (version 2) | ecosystem: Environmental > Aquatic > Freshwater > Creek >...
GGGAGAGAGGTCGTTATGACGTGCGCGGATATTCAGCGAATCCTGCCGGAGCTTGGGGAGAGCCGACAGGAGGGTGAGTTGGATGCTCACCTCAAGTCCTGTCCAGCCTGCTCGGAGCTGGTGTCGGACCTGAAGCTCATCTCGAGTGAAGCGCGGCAGCTGTCGGCTTCCGACGAACCAGCTCCACGGGTCTGGGTTCGGATCGCTGCCGAGTTGCGGGCCGAAGGGGTAATCCGGGAGCCGGAGGCGGCAATACCGGCTCCGGCTCCCGTACCTGCGTCGCGCCGGCGCTGGAGTGCGTGGTGGCTGGTGCCGATCGCAGCAACGCTGTTGGCGGGGGCGTCGTACCTCGTCAACCACAAGCCTGCTCCGCAAGTGGCGGACAAGCAGGTTCCGGCGGTTGCCACTCCGGAGGCTCCTGCCAGTCAGACGCCCGCGACGGTCGCTCAGGCGCCAACTACGAAAGTCTCCCCGCAGCAAACGGCAAAGAATCGACGCGAGGTAGCCGAGGCCCCGAGTCCGGAAGACCAGCAGTTCCTCAGTGAGGTTTCGCAGCGTGCGCCGACCATGCGGGCGACCTACGAAGGCCAGTTACGGTCGGTGAATAACTACATCCGGGAAGTACAGGCTTACCTGGATCAGAATCCGGGCGATGAGGATGCGCGTCTGCACTTGATGGAGGCGTACCGGCAGAAGGCGATGTTGTATCAGATGGCGTTAGATCACGTTCAATGATCTTCAATATTCAAGGGTGAATCGGGTAGAATCCGGTTAGCTTAGGGGCAGTCATGGAGAGCATGCAGCGCACTACAGTAGCAGGGATAGTTCTGGCATCGTGTTTGGTGTCGGTTGCGATCGCCGAAAGCCGGAAGGAATACCGCTTCACCGTTGGCCCGCGAGCCAATGTTTCCGTGGACGCTCAGTACGCAGCCATTTCAGTCAAGCCGGGCACCACAAATCAGGTCCTCATCACTGCCATCACGAAAGGGGACAAAGTCGACGTCGACAGCCAGCAGCATGGCAACCGTGTCGAAGTAGCATCACACCTGCGTCCAGGCGCCGATCCGCAAAGCGGGCGCGTGGATTATGAATTGTCGGTTCCGCCGGACGCGATCGTGCGTATGCGTTCTTCGACCGGCCCGATCACGGCCGATGGTTTACAGGGAGACGTGACTCTGGAGGGCGCGGACGCGCAGGTGGAAGCGCGGAACGTGAGTCGCGGCCACCTAGTGGTCCAGACCATGAGCGGACCGATCACGCTCACCAATGTGCATAACTTTCATGTCGAAATCACCTCGATCAGCGGAGATATCCACCTCAATTCCGTGACCGCACAACTGGTGAAAGTGGAATCCACGAGCGGCAGGATTTTTTACAGCGGAGATTTCGGATCGGGCGGCGACTACAAATTCAGCACCCATACCGGCGACATTGAAGCCCTGGTCCCATCCAGCGCTTCCGCCGAATTCAATGCCCAGTCGCTGCAAGGGCAGGTCCAGAATGATTTCCCTCTTCAACCCAAGCAGCACTCTCATATTTCCCTGGATGCGACCCGTGCCTTCATTGGTACTGCCGGCAAAGCCGCCTCGGGGGTAGTGATGCGGTCGTTCAGTGGTAAAATCCGCCTCAAGCAACGCTGACAATCATCCGAAAGAGAACGACGCCGAAGGCAGGTGGAATGCCTAGCTTTCTTGTGTCATGGTGTGTCATGGGAGCGCGGGCAGTGTTTCTGGTGGGATTCATGGCTTCCGGAAAGAGTACGGTGGGTCCGGAACTGGCCCGGCGCCTGGGCTGGGATTTTGTCGACCTGGATTCCAAAATTGAGGAGCGCGAGCGGAAAACCGTTCCTGAGATTTTTCGGGACCATGGCGAACCCGGATTCCGGCTCGCCGAAAGCAATGCCCTCCAGCATCTGATCCAGTCCCTCCCACGCAACAGCGTGGTCGCGCTTGGCGGTGGGGCCTTCGCGCAAGAAAGGAACCGGGCCTCGCTTCAAAACTGGCCCTCAGTATTCCTGAATGCGCCCGTGGCAGAACTTTGGCGTCGGAGTCTGACCGACGGGATGGAACGCCCGCTGCGAAAAGATCGGGACCAGTTCGCCCGGTTGCATGCGGAGAGACTCCCCTTCTACCGCCAGGCCACCATCACCGTGGAAACCCACGGACGGGACGCGGCTTCCATCTGCGCCGAAATTGAAGCGGCGTTGCCGCTCCGACAGCCAGAAGGCGACTGGCAAAACTCGGCCTCACCCCCTTCCCCGAATCCCCGATCAGGAGAATCTCAGTGAAGTTGTATTGCTGGCAGTTCGCGTTTGGCTTGGCACTCATTCTGACGGTTTCCCTGTTCGCAACGGCCAAGGAAAAAGAAAACGAACACGAGGGTCAGAAGGTCGACTCCGGATCCTTCGGCGTGTTCATGGGCAGTCATCGCGTTGGAACGGAAACCTTTTCCATCTACCAGAACCAGAACGGGAGCGTCATCGAATCGGAGTTTAAGACCGAGGGATCGACAGCGCCTGCGGCGACCCAAAACTCGGAGATGCGGCTAACTGCTTCGGGCGAGATACGGCGCTACGATTGGCGGGAGGTCAGTCCCGGCAAGTCGCAACTGACCATCGTCCCCAACGACCAGTTTCTGAACCAGAAGTGGACGACCGGCCCGCAGGGGAAGGAGGGGGAGCAACCCTACTTGCTGGCGCCTTCCACCGCCATCCTGGACGACTACTTTTTTGTACACCGCGAAGTGCTGGCTTGGAGATTTCTGGCCATGGCCTGCAAGCAGGAGAAGGGGCAGATCCAGTGTCCCATCAAACAGCGCGTGAAGTTCGCTACCTTGAACCCCCATCAGCATTCGTCGGCACCCGGCACCATGCAGTGTCTGGGCCGCGAAAAAGTGACGCTGAAGGGGACCGAACAGGAACTGACCAAGCTTGAGATGACGACGGACTCGGGGACCTGGTATCTCTGGGTGGACGATCGCGATCAGTTCAAGCTGATGCGCATTTCCATTGAGGGAGAGAACACCGAAGTCATCCGCGACTGAATTTCGCTCCGGGCTGAAGGTCAGCCCCTTTCGGAACTTGGATGACTTTCCCAGGAACGCGCTACGATAACGAGAGCGCCGGGTCGGGCCTGGCAAACCCGAGCGACAAGGACCAGTCTTGACCATTCTCGATTCACGTACGTCGCGCGTTCTGATCACGGCTCTCCTGTTCGCGGTGGGGTTCGGCTTCGTCTATGCGGCACGCCGCACGTTGATTCTGTTCCTATTCGCCATCTTTTTTGCCTACCTGATCAATCCCGCTGTACTGCGTCTGGAAAAGCTGGTGCGCGGCCGCGGTCGCGCGATCGCTCTCATCTACCTCCTCCTGATTATTGGTCTGGCGGTATTCGGATTCCTGGTCGGCCCGAGAATTGCCCGCCAAGCCAACCGTCTGGGTGCTGCCCTGCCCGGGTTGATGGATAAGGCGAGCAGCGGCCAGATTTCGGGCCAGATCGGCCAGATCGCCATTGAGTTTGGCAGCAAGCACGGCTTTAGCGACGCCACCCAGGACTTTATCCAGAATTTTCTGAAGAACCATCGCGAGGACCTGTCTCAACTGGCGCAGCGCGTCGGCGTTCGCGCCGCCGAGTCGGCCAAAGAGCTTTGGGTCCTGTTCCTGGTTCCGATCCTCGCCATCTTCTTCCTTCGTGACGGCAGTTCGTTCCACGAGGTTCTGCTTTCGATGGTGCAGTCGCGCACCCAGCGCGAGTTTCTTCAGGATGTATTGCGCGATATGAACCAGATGCTCGCCCAGTTCATTCGCGCCCAATTGACCCTGGCCGGCCTGTCGTTCCTGGCCTACAGTTCGGTGCTGGGAGCTCTGCGCGTGCCGTACGCCCTGATGCTGGGCACGGCTGGCGGCGCCATGGAATTCGTTCCGGTCGTCGGGCCTCTGGTTGCCGGAGCCGCCATGATCGCGGTCGCGATCCTCGCCGGATACCCGCATTGGCCCTTCGTGCTGCTCTTCTTAATCCTGTGGCGCCTGGTGCAGGATTACGTGATCTCGCCGCGGATCATGGGAGGAAGTGTCGAACTGCACCCGCTGGCGGCCTTGTTTGGCATTCTCGCGGGGGGCGAGATTGCAGGAGTGCTCGGGGTCTACCTTTCCATCCCCGTGATGGCCAGTTTGCGGATCGTCTGGCGGCGGTGGCGCATCTACGCGGAAAAACGCAAATTCGGACCGCTTAACGAGTACTCGTTCCCGGCTGAACTGGGGCGAGGACGAAGTTAGAGTTCTCTACCACAGAGTAGTAAGGGTGTTCTGCCGATGAGCGCTTACAACGTCGCCCCCGCCGCCGCATCTTTCACGATTTCCACATCGACCTTGCGCAGAAACTCGGCCGCCGCTTCCGGCAACACGGTGTTAATGAACATTCCCGAGCCCAGTTCAAATCCGGCCACGCGCGTCAGCCGCGGAATCACGCTCAGATACCAGTGAAAATACTTTACTCCCACGTTCTCGGCGGGAGCGCTTCGAATCGTAAAGTTGAAGTCCGGGTCCGACAACCCGTGATAGAGCTTGGCCAGCACCGAACGAAGCATGCGCGCCAGATCGTTCATTTCCGCAGCGCTCACATCTCCGAAGCTGGCCATGTGCCGCCGCGGATAGATATGCGTACAGAATGGAGCCGGAGAGGCATACAGTTCGAGCGCGACGAAATGTTCGGAAACCATCACGATACGGGTCTGTTCTTCCAGTTCCTCCTGGAGCATCTGACAGAACATGCACTCGCCATAGTCGTCAAAATGCCGCAAGGCGTGCTGAAAGCGCTCGCGCACCTGGAGTGAGGTCACAGGCGTCGCGATCATCTGGGAGTGCGGGTGTTCCAGGCTCGTGCCGGCATCGACCCCGTGGTTCTTGAAGATCGTGATGTGCGCGATGCGCGGATCGAGACTGAGTTCATCGTAACGAGTCTTATAGATGCGCAGGATCTCCGCCACGTAGGAATCGGGCATCAGGGCCAGTACCTGCGAATGGTCGGGCGTCTCGATGATTACATCGTGAACCCCGAAGCCGTTCACCACTCGGCGTGAACGGTGGACCGTGCGCATGGGCTGCACCTCGCGCGAAAGAGCCGCGAACTTGTTCGGAATCACGCGCGCATGCCAAGGAACATCCATCGATGCCGGTACCCGCAGAACCTCTGGCGGAGTCAGTTTCTCGTTGCCCGGACAGAAGGGACAGTTGGCGACAAACGACGCTACCGGCTTGCGTTCGCGGTGGCGCACCATTTCTTCCGGGCGGCGGGCTCGCTCGGTTGCAATCACAACCCATTCTTTAGTAGCAAAATTTTGGCGTAATTCTGACATGAGTCACTCCTAGGCAAAGCCTACGCCTCCATTCCAGCGTCGAACAGACACCAAAGTCATAGGCCTGAAATTCGTGGACCACAAAGGCCACGAAGTCGCACGAAGGCGTGATCCTCGAAGGGTGTCTTCGTGCCCCCCTTGCGTCTTTCGTGGTTAAGGAAGCTTGGCGGGCTCAAAGTGCGGCATTCGCTTGAGAAAAGTCGCTAGTATAAAATCACAGTTCAACATGTCCACCAAACTTTCTGTAGGAATTCTCGGTGCCACGGGCATCGTCGGGCAGAGATTTATCCAAATGCTTGAGCATCACCCGTGGTTTGAAGTGTCGTGGCTGGCGGCGTCCGACCGTTCGGAAGGCCGACCGTATGGCGAAGCCGCGCGCTGGCGCTTGAAGACAGCCATCCCGGCCAAGATCGCGAAGATGACGGTGTCGCCGGCCAAGCCGGACGGTGCGCCGAAGATCATCTTCGCTGCTCTCGATGCGGGCATCGCCCGCGAACTGGAACCACAGTTTGCCACCGCGGGCTGCGCGGTCGTCTCCAATTCGAGCGCTCTGCGCATGCAGGCTGATGTCCCTCTCGTGATCCCGGAAGTCAACGGAGACCACATTCGGCTGATCGAAAAGCAATCCTGGCGCACCAAGTTGGGCGGCTATGTCGTCACCAACCCAAACTGCTCCGCCATTGGCCTGGTTTTGGCGCTCGCCCCGTTACATCGCGCCTTTCATCTCGAAGCCGTCCTGGCAGTAACCATGCAAGCAGTGAGCGGGGCGGGATATCCAGGAGTGGCCTCGCTCGACATTCTCGGCAACGTCATCCCCTATATCGGCAAGGAAGAAGAAAAGATGGAGGAGGAGACGCAAAAACTCCTGGGAACGCTGAAGGGTGCGCATATTGAACCGGCTGCGTTCGCCATGAGCGCGCAATGCAATCGGGTTGCCGTGGAAGATGGGCATACCGAATCGGTAGCGATCCGATTGAAAAAGAAGCCTGCGCCGGAAGAGATCATCGCCGCCTGGAATGATTTCCAGGCCGAACCGCAGCAACTCCGCTTACCGAGCGCGCCGCCTCACCCGGTGGTGTATATGACCGCGCACGATCGTCCCCAGCCGCGTTTTGATGTCGACCTGGGCGCCGGCATGACCACCTCTGTCGGGCGCCTGCGGCGCTGCAATGTACTCGACTGGAAGTTCACGGTGCTGTCGCACAACACAATTCGGGGCGCCGCCGGCGCTGCCCTGCTCAATGCTGAACTGCTCAAGGCGAAAGGGTATCTCGGGTGAGACAACTCTCCGCCCGTCCCAAGGAGGCTTCCCGCCCATGATTGTCATGAAGTTCGGCGGAACCTCTGTGCAGGACGCCAAGGCGATCGACCGCGTGGCGCAGATCGTCCAAGGCCGATTGGCCGACCGGCCAGTGGTGGTCGTCAGCGCCATGGCCAAAGTCACTGACGCCCTGCTGGCGATGGGCAAGGCCGCCGGCAGCGGCGATCGCAAGACCGCTCTCAAGATGGCCCGCGCGCTCCGCGAGCGCCACTACGAAACTGCGGGAGAACTCCTCGGCACGGCGCTGTTTACTGAGTTTCACGGCAACCTGGGCGCCGACTTCGAGGATCTGGACGAACTGCTGCGCGGCATCGGCGCGGTCGGCGAAATTACGCCTCGGACCTACGACAACGTCGCGGCTTTCGGCGAAATGCTGTCCAGCAAGATTGTCGCCGCCGCATTTCTGGCGCGTGGACTGCCGGGAGTTCATGTGGATTCACGGCAGTGCCTGTTGACCGACAATGCTTTCATGCGCGCGGTTCCGCAATTTGACGAGACCAACGAGCGCCTGCAAAAAAGAGTGAAGCCGCTGCTCGAGGCCGGGAAAGTTCCGGTCATGGGCGGGTTCATCGGTTCCAACCGCGCCGGCATCACCACCACGATTGGCCGCGGAGGATCGGATTTCTCGGCCGCGATCTTCGGCGCTGGCCTGGACGCTGAGCGGATCGAGATCTGGACCGATGTGGACGGCATGATGACCACCGACCCGCGCCTCTGTCCCGATGCGCGCCGCATCAAGGTCATCAGCTTCGACGAGGCCGCCGAACTCGCGTATTTCGGCGCCAAGGTCTTGCACCCGGCAACGGTGCTGCCGGCCATTCAGAAGAACATCCCGGTCTACGTTCTGAACTCGCAGAACCCAACCTGTGAAGGGACCAAGATCACGGCGCGCGCACCGCGCAGCACGAATGTCTTCAAAGCCATCGCGCTCAAGAAAAAAATAACGATCATCGATGTGGCGGCTCCGCGCCGCCTGCTGGTACACGGGTACCTGAAGTCGATCTTCGAAGCCTTCGATCACCACAACGTAGCGGTGGACGTGGTCTCCACCTCCGAAGTGAGCGTTTCGGTCACGGCGGAGACGAACGAAGCAATTCCCGCTCTGGCCGCCGACCTGGCTAAACTCGCCGACGTTAAATACGAAGGCCGGAAAGCCATCGTCTGTCTGGTGGGAGAGAGTTTGCGCGATACTCCAGGGGTCGCGGCTAAAGTCTTTGGGATCCTCGAAGATGTGAAGATCCGCATGATCTCTCAGGGCGCTTCGGAAATTAATCTGACGTTCGTGATCGAAGAAGACGCGGCCGCCGAGGTCGTCCGGCGCTTGCACAAGGAGTTCTACGCCGAAGCGGACCCGGAGATTTTCGCATAGTCCAGACGCAGAGATCGCCAGGCAGTAAGCAGAATCCTAGCAACGGCGATATGATTCCCTTGGTTTCCTTTGTGTCCTCTGTGTCCTCTGTGGTGAAAGCTTGCCGATGAATTTGCTGATCCTAGGCCGGGGCAAGACAGGCTCGCAGGTCGCCGAAGTTGCCCAGGCGCGCCGCCACCACGTCCGCACCTTGCACGCCGGCGAAAACGCGAATGCCTCCGCTCTCACGCCCGCGCTCCTCGCTCCGATCGACGCCGTCATCGACTTCACCACGCCCGCCGCGGTCGTCGCCAACGCCGAAGCCTGCATTCGCGCCGGGAAGGAGATCGTTGTAGGCACCACGGGCTGGTACGACCAGGTGGCACGCTTGCGCGAAATGGTTCTCTCCGCCAAGACGGGCTTCCTCTACGGATCGAATTTCTCCATCGGCGTGAACTTGTTTTTTGAAATCGTAGCCACTGCCGCGGCTGCGTCGAACTACGACTATTCCGGGCAAATCTTCGAACGCCATCACGCCCAGAAAAAAGACGCCCCCTCCGGAACCGCGATCACGATCCAGAGCATTGCACGCGCCTCGGGTGGTCAGGAACTCGAGATCGTTTCCTTCCGCGAAGGCGACGTGGTGGGCTTGCACGAAGTCACCTTCGATTCTCCGAACGACCGCATCTATCTCTGCCACGACGCCAAGTCCCGCCGCGGATTCGCCGAGGGCGCTGTCCGCGGAGCCGAGTGGCTCGCAGGGAAAAAGGGCTTCTTCGAATTCCGCGACATCTGGCGTGAGCTCTGATCCCGCCAGCACATGCACAGAGGTTGCATAAAGAGTTATCCTTGACCCATGCAATTGCGAGGATGTGGCACCGCTCTTGTCACCCCGTTTTCCCAGGACGGCGCGGTCGACGAAACCGCCCTGCGCAACCTGGTGGCCTGGCAGGTGGAATCGGGCATCGATTTCCTGATCCCCTGCGGCACCACCGGTGAAACTCCCACGCTCAACCATGACGAATGGCTGCGGGTAATTGACGTAACGATCGAAGTCGCCGCCGGCCGCGTCCCCATCGTCGCGGGCGCAACCTCGAACTCGACCCAGGAAGCCGTGGCGAAGGCCAAAGAGGTAGCCGCCAAGCCGGGTGTCAACGCCATCCTCACCGCGTCGCCTTATTACAACAAGCCCACGCAGGAAGGCCAGTACCGCCATTTCCGCGCCATTGCCGAGGCCGTGGACAAGCCGGTCATTCTCTACAACGTTCCCGGCCGTACCAGTGCCAATCTCGAGCCGACAACCCTGGCGCGTCTGTGCGAGGTTCCGAATATCGCCGGAGTAAAAGAAGCCAGCGGCAATATGACGCAGATCGCCGAAGTGTTCAACCTGGTCCCGGAGACTTTCCTAGTCCTCTCGGGCGACGACGCAGTCACCTTGCCCGTGATCGCGCTCGGCGGGGTCGGTGTGATTTCGGTAGTGTCCAATGAAATCCCGCGCGAGATGGCCGAGATGACCAGGGCCGCTCTCGCTAACGACTGGCCGACTGCGCGCACCCTCCACCGCAAATATCTTCCGCTGATGCAGGCCAACTTCATCGAGTCCAGCCCGCTGCCGGTGAAGGCAGTGCTGGCGATGATGGGCAAAATCGAAGAAGTGTATCGCTTGCCGTTGCTCCCGATGCGCCGCGACACGCGCTCCAAGCTGCAGCGAGTCGCCACCGATGCTGGACTGGTGGCCAAGCCTGCCAATGCCGCGCCCGCCACAGCCCCCACTGAGTTCTACGTTTATGAGAACTGGGCAGCGGGCCCGCACAAAGCCGTGGTGCACCGCGCCGCCTGCGGACAATGCAGTTCCGGCAAAGGACGACCGGCCGGGCACGATCCCAACCATTCGCGCTGGCACGGTCCATACGCCACCGCCGCCGAAGCCCGCGAGGCGTCGCATCACATGGCGGGAGTGCTGATTCGCAGCGAATGTAAGTGCGTGGCGTAGTAAAGCTGCGAGCTACGAGCCGCGAGCTACGAGCTTCAAGCGAAAAACTCTGTACTCTGTCATCCTTCGCGAAGCGAAGGACCTATGTGCTGTGTTTGCAGCACCAGGCGTTACGCGGGACGCGACACGCTCTTGAAGAATTAATCTCACATGTCTGATGCCAGCGAATTGAAGGCCGCAATCGAGAAGCTTTTTTCGGCTACCAGTATCCAGAACGGTGATGACGCCCGGCGCACCTTTGCCGACTTCCGTGGCCGTCTTACTCGGGGCGAAATCCGCGCCGCTGAAAAAACTAGCGGGCGCTGGACCACCAACCCATGGGTCAAGCAAGGCATCCTGCTCGGCTTCCGCCTCGGCGAACTGAAAGAAATGTCCGATGGCGACGTCTTCAACTTCGTCGATAAGGACACGTTTCCCGCCCGCCGCGTGGCGCTTGCCGACCGCATCCGGCTCGTCCCCGGGGGTTCGTCCATTCGCGAGGGCGCCTACGTTGCGCCCTCCGTCGTCTGCATGCCGCCCATGTTCATCAACGTCGGCGCTTACGTGGATGAGGGCACCATGGTCGATTCGCACGCCCTGGTTGGCTCCTGCGCTCAGGTCGGCAAGCGCGTCCACCTTAGCGCCGCCGCTCAGATCGGGGGCGTGCTCGAACCCGTCAACGCCGCCCCGGTCATCATTGAAGACGACGTGCTAGTCGGCGGCAATTGCGGCGTGTTCGAGGGAACTCTGGTGCGCACCCGGGCCGTTCTCGGAGCCGGCACGATCCTGACCCGTTCCACGCCGCTTTACGACCTCGTCCGAGGAGAAGTTTATCGAGCCACCCCCGACCACCCGCTCGCAGTCCCCGAAAACGCGGTGGTCGTCCCGGGCTCGCGAGCCGTAACCAAGGGCAAAGGAAAACCGGGCGACTGGAACCTGTCCCTCTATACGCCCGTGATCGTCAAGTATCGCGACGAGAAGACCGAGCACGGGATCGAACTGGAAGACTGGCTAAGGTAGAAGTGCGTGCGACCGTAAGATAAGAATAGATGGCGGCGATCGTTCGGTCTTCCAAGTGCTCATGACCCATAGCGGTTTTTGATTTCACTGACTAACGCCTTACAATAAAGGGTTTCGTCAGAAGGACGGCTCCGTTCGGGGACGGTGGCTGTGGAAGCAGGATGCATGGCACTATCCGGAGGGGAGAAACAGCGTGAAATTGGCGAAAGTACACGTCACGAATTTTCGCAGCGTGGAAGACTCGGGTGAGTTTGAGGTTGCACAGATACTGTGTCTGGTTGGGAAAAACGAAGCCGGTAAGACCGCCGTTCTGCAGGCTCTAGCCGGGCTGAACCCGCACCCATCGACGCCGGTGGTTTATGACCTGGAGCGCGACTACCCGCGCCGCTGGCTGACCGAATATTCCAAGTGGCATCAGGAAGAAGCCGCCACGGTCGTGGTCACGAAGTGGGACCTCTCGCAGGATGAGAAGGCTTCCATTATGGAAAAGATCGGCGATGCCCTGATCGACCAACAGGTCACGGTCTATCGCCGATACGGAGACAACGAACCCCAGTGGCACCTCCCCATCGATTACAAGAAAGCGATCCAGAATCTGATTGCCATGGAAGGGCTCGACGACGACGAACGACTGCCGCTGGCCGATGCCGACAATTCCCCGGAACTAGTCACTGCACTCGAAGCGATCCCACAGCGAACCCAAAGACAGCAAAGTCTGCTCGACCGCGTGAATGCCTTTCCCGTGAAGTCGGTGCGAGGGGTGATCACGGACGTTTTGAAAAAGGGCTTGCCGTATTTCCTGTACTCCTCGCACTACGACCGCATGGTCGGACAGCTTCGGCTCGACACCTACAACGAGCGCAAGCGAGGTGAGCAGCAGCCCCCGATTGAAGGGGGCGAGCGCGTGTTCGTGGATTTTCTGGAATACGCAGGGACTTCTCTCGAAGAAGTCCTATCGGCCACCACCTACGAAGGGTTGAATGCGCGTTGCGAAGCAGCCTCGACCCGCATCACGTTTCAGCTGTTGGAGTATTGGACCCAGAATCCGTTTCTGGAAATTGAGGTACGGGTAACGAAAGCGGAAGCCAATGACTCACCACCGTTCAATCAGGGGATCATTGCCCGAGCCCGTGTCAAGAACAACCTGCACAGGATGAGTATGCCGTTCTCCGAGCGCAGTGCAGGCTTTATCTGGTTCTTTTCCTTCCTGGTGACGTTCGCGCAGGTTCGGAAGAACGGTGACAATCTCGCCCTGCTGCTGGACGAACCGGGCTTGACCCTGCACGGCAAAGCGCAAACCGACCTGCTGCGCTATTTCACGGATAAGCTCGCGCCCGACCATCCGGTCATCTTTACGACCCATTCCCCATTCATGGTTCCACCCGACAACCTGTCCTCCGTGCGCATCGTAGAAGATAGAATCCTTCAGCCAAAACCCGGCCAGTGGGTTTCCGAGGGCACCAAGGTGCGCAATGACGTCATGGCCACGGACCGCGACACCCTGTTTCCACTGCAAGGCGCGCTTGGCTACCAGCTTACGCAGAACCTGTTCGTGGGCAAACACACCCTGCTGGTCGACGGGCCGGGCGACGTTCTTTATCTCCAGGCATGGTCGTCCGCTCTCGTGCGCCGGGGCAGAGCTGGGATTGATCGTCGCTGGACGATCTGCCCAGCCGGGGGAATCGACAGGATACAGCCATTTGTTGCTTTGTTCTCCGGACGGAAACTGGACACCGCCGCCCTGAGTGACTACTCCAATGCAGAGCGCAAGAGGTCAGAATCCCTGCGTCAAAATCGAGTCATGGAAGGCGAGAAACTGCTCACCTTTGCAACCATTCTGGGAATGGAAGAGGCGAGCATCGAAGATGCCTTCGACCCGAGACTATATGCCGGGATCTTGAACCAGGCGTTCAGTCTAAATGGCGCGCACTCGCCGACCGGCCAGAAGCTCATCGACGCGGACCCGAAAACGACGCGGCTGGTGAAAAAGGCGGCGGCTTATTTTCGGGCGCTTCCACCGGCTGCCCCCAAGTTCGATCCCTACACACCTGCCGACTGGTTGTTTCAACATCCAAGCGTGCTGGACCGAGATGAGCCGGCAGTGGTTGAGACCTTGGAACGAGCGGAGCTTCTGATTTCGGCGATCAACAACCTGCTCCCATAGAAAAGGGGATGATCTTCCCAACTCTCCCCATCAGGGCGCTAATCAGGAAAGCGTCCGCGTCTCGGACGCGCCCGCTAGTTTGGCTTGTTCCTCGGCAAACCTTTGCCGCGCTGCCAGGTGCTTCCTGCGGAAGTGCTCCAACGCCCGCCGTCCCCACGCGCGCACGAAGTAGTAATTCAGCACGCATCCAATGGCAGAACTGGTGAGCGGAATCAGCCGTCCGGCCCACTTCTCGACCACCTCAGCGCCGGCACGGGTAGCGATGCGCTGAATCACCTTGGGCACGAAGCGGTTGACCACTTCTTTTTCCAGCAACTCGCGGCTGATGTCCACACCCGCGGCACTGGCGGCAGCGATCCAGAGTTCGGCGATCTCGTCGTCAGTGTTCATCTCGAAGCCGTAAATCAGGCTGAGTTTCTGGATCGTACGCATGGTGATGGCGGAAAGGATTCCGAGGTCGGGGACGATCGTAAGAATTCCGCCCAGCCCGAAGCCCGCGCCTTCGGCCGCCGCCATTTTCATGCCGCCGCGAATCACCGTCATTGCCACCGTGTCCAACTGCTCCACCGGTACGGTAAACACGCCGCGGAAACCGGCGATCGGCAGTCTATGGGCGACGCGTAACTGGATCAGGAAGCGGTCGGGATCGACTCGCACGGTTTCGTAAGCGCGGGTCAGGCCGCCGAGAATCGCTCCCTCCACGCGGCGCCGCAGCCACGATTTCTTCTCGCCGTTGGGCATTCTGATGGCAGTGTATCAAGGAGTGGCGAGTCGCGAGTACATGGCGTGTCGTAGGTGGTTTGCACTCGTGACTCGCCACTCACTACTCGCGACTCACTGTGCTAGCATCAAGGCTTCGATGGCATCCGGAAAACTGCATATCGTACCGCTGGGCGGGATGGGCGAGTTTGGCATGAACTGCATGGCCCTCCGCTGGGGCGATGACATCATCGTGGTCGATGCCGGCCTCATGTTTCCCGAAGCCGAACTGCTCGGCGTGGACATCGTGGTACCCGACATTTCCTACCTCCTCGAAAATCGCAAGCATGTGCGCGCCATCGTGCTCACGCACGGCCACGAGGATCATATCGGCGCTCTGCCCTGGATTCTGGGTGAACTGAATGTGCCGGTCTGGGGCACGGAATTCACGCTCGCATACGTGGAAGACAAGCTCGACGAACACCAACTGCTGGACGACGCCGACCTGCGCGAGATCCGTCCCGGGGAACGCTTCAAGATCGGTCCGTTCACGGTTCATCCCATTCAGGTCACGCACAGTCTAGTGGATTGCGTCGCGCTGGCGGTTCACACGCCGCTCGGGGTCGTGCTGCACACCGGTGACTTCAAAGTCGATCCCACGCCGACCGACAACCGGCTCTTCGATCTGCATTCCTTTGCCGAGTACGGCAAAGAAGGCGTACTCGTGTTGCTGCAGGATTCGACCAACGTCGAGCGCAAAGGATTCACGCCTAGCGAGATGGCGGTGCGCCGCAAGTTTCACGAAATTTTCACCCATACCCAGCGCCGGCTGTTCATTTCCTGTTTCTCGTCCTCGATTCATCGCATCAAGCTCGCCGTCGATATGGCGTGGGAGCATGGACGCAAGGTCTGTTTTATTGGCCGCTCGATGACGAATTCGGCCGAGATTGCTGAGGATCTCGGCTATGTCCAGGTGCCCGACGGCCTCCTCATCCATCCCGGTGAGATGAAGAACTTCGCCCCCGAGAAAGTTTGCGTGCTGATCAGCGGCACCCAGGGC
>Ga0209698_10004671_pt1 | contig 14935 bp, 9 predicted proteins | sample LitLauG_LLR_2012_FD_187203 | JGI IMG/M metagenome (GOLD analysis project Ga0209698, IMG submission 187203) | Freshwater sediment microbial communities from Pennsylvania, USA - Little Laurel Run_MetaG_LLR_2012 (SPAdes) (version 2) | ecosystem: Environmental > Aquatic > Freshwater > Creek >...
GCTAACAGTGCTGGCATCCGTCACCTTGACGGTGAAATTGGACGTGCCGATCGCCGTAGGCATTCCGGTAATTGCGCCGGCGCTACTCAGGGTTAGGCCGGCTGGCAGCGTACCACTCGCTAAGCTGAACGTAAGCGTGCCGGCGCCGCCCGTTGTCGTAACCGTCTGGCTAAAGGCCACGCCGACGATGCCGTTTGACAGAGAAGTCGTTGTAACAGCTGGAGGAGCAGATACGGTCACCACGAGGTTAGCGTTCTTGGTGCTATCGGCGATGGAGGTGGCGGTGATGGTCGCCGTTCCCGTACCTGAGGAGGGCGCAGTGTAGGTAACCGAGGTTGTGGTCTGACTGGTCAGCCGGCCGGGACCCGTCAAGCTCCACATGACGCCCTTACTATTGTTGTCATGCATCACGGTCACGGAAATGTTGACCGTCTGACCGTTATCGAGGAGCTGCGTCCCGGAAAGTGAAAAGGTGATGGTGATCGGCGCTGTTGAGCTGCCGCATCCAGTTATGAGTCCCACGACCAGGATCAGAAGAGCGCAGCAAAATAGCCTTTTCATCGGACGACTCCTCTCGCCAAAGCGGCGCGATTCGAGCAACGGAGATCCTGAGCGAAAGAAGATACCCTGCTCCGCTCAATGACCAATCCCCACGATGATGGCTGCAGTGGTTGCAGTCCGGACGGGCAACCGCGGAATACAAATCGAGCATTGCGGGTTAAGAGACAGAGCGCTTCCAAACTTCCCTCACTACCTGTTGTAGTTTACTATGTAGTAAACACAATTCGTGCTGAGGCGAATGCGGGGGACAGGCTAGAAGCGAGGAGCGTGGCATACAAGCCCGTAGAACAGCGCGCGCCTCGAGAACTGCGTCATGAAGGTTCCCCCCATCCAAGCCTGGCCGGTTGCAGCACCACTGCTTGGTCTTTCTCGCCCTATCTATTAACGCGACAAACGTCGGCAAAAGCCGCCATCGCGAACTTCCTGCTCAAGGTCGTGCAGGTTGGCACCCCGCTGGATTCGGTGTAAAATCCGGCAGTCTTCGCACTCGCTTTGGCTGTCAGGGGGCTATCGCGTGGGCTCTGCGGCGGATGTGACGGCTTTGCTGCGCCGGCTAACCAGTGGGGATGAAAGCGTCGCGCCGCAGTTGATGGAACTGGTATACGGTGAATTGCGGCGCCTGGCCGCGGATTGTATGCGTCAGGAGCGGCGCGATCACACGCTCCAGCCCACCGCCCTAGTGCATGAGGCTTATCTCCGGCTGGTCGCACAACGGGACGCCGACTGGAAAAACCGGGCGCACTTCTTTGGCGTTGCGGGCCAGTTGATGCGCCGGATCCTCATCGACCACGCTCGTGCCAACTTGAGATTGAAGCGGGGCGGCTCCCAGCGGAGAGTTTCGCTCGACGAGAACCTTGCCTTCTCACCCGATCAAAGCGAAGAACTGGTGGCGCTCGACGAAACACTGGGTCGGCTCGAGAAGCTGGATCCGCGTCAATGCCGGATCGTCGAGCTGAGATTTTTTGGAGGCCTGACCGCGGAAGAGGCGGCCAATGCTTTGGGAGTCTCGCTCCGCACCGTGGAGCGGGAATGGAACCTGGCCAAGGCGTGGATGTATATGGAACTGAAACAGTCCGATGCAAGTCACACCCGCAGAATGGGACCGGATCAAAATCCTGTTTGAGGAAGCCCTCGTTCGGGAGCCCGCTGACCGCGACTCCTACCTCTTGAAGGCATGCCCCGAGGATTACCTGCGTGAACTCGTACAAAAACTGGTGATCTACCATTCTCGTGCTGGCGATTTTCTCGACAAACCACTTTGGACGCCCGCAGCTCTTCTTTCTCCCGCCCAGGCTTTTGCCAGCGGCGACTTGCTGGCGGATCGGTTTCAAGTCAACCGCCTGATCGCCAAAGGTGGAATGGGCGAGGTCTATGAAGCAACCGACGTCGAATTAAAGGATCAAGTTGCGATCAAGACGATCCGTCCTGAAATTCTCCTCCATCCGAGAACCCTCGAAAAATTCAAGCGCGAAGTGCTGCTCGCGAAGCAGGTCACGCACCCTAACGTCTGCAGAATTTTCGATCTGTTCCGCCACCGGGCAAGCGCAGGCGAAGAAACGTACTTTGTCAGCATGGAACTGTTGTCGGGCGAGACGCTGGCCGAACGGCTGGAGCGAACCAAACGCATGACCCAGGCGGAGGCGCTCCCCATCGTTGCTCAGATGGCGATGGCGCTGCATGCGGCTCACCAGGCCGGCATTGTGCACCGGGATTTCAAGCCTGGAAACGTCGTTCTCGTGCCCACCCCGACGCCGCCAGGAATCCGGGCGGTCGTGACTGATTTCGGTTTAGCGGTGAGCGCGCTCGAAGACTCTAGAAAGGGCTTCGGCGACGACAGCACCGGGTTCTTCGGCACGCCGGCCTACATGTCGCCTGAACAGATTGAGGGACATGACTTGACTGCCGCTTCCGACATCTACTCCCTCGGACTCGTGATCTACCAGATGGTCACGGGCGCTCGACCGTTCCAGGCTGACACTCCGGTGGCCGCCGCCTTGAGACGACTGAAAGATGATCCCACGCCTCCACACAGGCTCGTGCCCGACCTCGGAGGTCACTGGGAACCGGTGATTTTGAAGTGCCTGGAGCGGGACCCGACACGCCGATTCCATTCGGCTGCGGAAGTGGTCGAAGCTCTACGGCCGGAAACGCCCCATTCGTTGATGCGCACGGATGCCGACCGAAGGATCTCAATTCCGCTTGGACGGCTGCGCAGGCTCTTGCCTTTGGGAAGTGCCATCGCGGCTGCGTTGATCTTCTCCCTGGCTTTATACTTCCATCGCCTTCAGACGAGCCCGGCACCCTATCACAGCGATGCGATCGTCATTGCTGACTTTGTCAACACAACCGGCAATACTTTGTTTGATGGCACACTCCGGCAGGCCTTGCACGATAAGCTCGAGCAATCTCCCTTCTTCAATCTCCTCCCCGAACATAACATTCGTGTGGCGCTGCGCTACATGGGGCGTCCTCCCAGCGAGCGATTAACCCGGGAAACGGCCAGAGAAGTTTGTCTGCGGGGAAAAGGAAAGGCGCTGCTGCTGGGTGCGATTTCCCTGGTGGACAATCACTACAGAATTGCTCTCGAAATGACCGACTGCTGGACCGGGCAGACTCTGGGGGCGCAGCAGGTTACGGTCAACGACCAGGAGAGCGTCCTGGACGCTCTCGACCTCGTCACTGATTCTCTCCGCAAGCAGCTTCGAGAGCCTCCGGCGTTGCTTCAACGTTTCAACATCCCCATCCCGGAAGCAACCTCTGCGTCGCTCGAAGCAGTGAAGAACTATGTGTTAGCGATGACGAATTGGAACACTATCGGCGGTTCGGCCGCCATCCCTTTCTTCAAGCGGGCGGTGGAACTCGACCCTAATTTTGCTTTCGCGTGGGCGCAACTGGGTACGGTCTATGGGAATCTGGGAGAGAAACGCCTCGCCCGCGACGCTCTCCAGAAAGCTTTTGAGAGATCGAATCGGGTCACGGAACGGGAGAAGTTCTACATCATCTCTCATTACCATGCTTTTGTTACCGGGGACTTGGAAAAGGAAACTCAGGCCTACGAACAGTGGAAGCAGGCCTATCCGGCTGACGCCGCCTGGCGAATTAATCTCGGAGTCGACTACGCCCTGGCTGGGCAATGCGAAAAGGCCGCCGTGCTGGAGCGCGAGGCCATCGTTCAAACGCCTGATCTGTCTCCTCCCTACGCCAATCTCGCTCAATACTATCTGGCGCTGGATCGTGTGGACGAAGCCCGCTCGACGCTGCGGGAGGCGGCAGGCCGAAATTTGGATGATCTGAGCTTGCGGATCGATGCGTATCAGCTGTCATTCGTGGACAACGATGTTCCGGCTTTGGAGACCATGGTAGCGAAGGCGAGCGGCAAACCCGGCATCGAAGACGCGCTGCTGGCAACCCACTCCGATACGGCTGCTTTTGTTGGACAGCTGCGGAAGTCACGGGATCTCTCGCGCCAGGCCGTAGAGTCCGCGCGCGCCAACGGATCCAAAGAAACGGCTGCCTCATACCTGGCCAACCATGCGGTTTGGGAAGCCGAGTTCGGAAATGCTTCGACCGCGATCTCAGATGCCCGGTCCGCTTTGGCCCTTGCGTCCGGCAAGGACGTGCAGGTGGCTGCCACCCTTGCCTTCGCCCGCGCGGGAGATTTGTCCACGGCGGAAACGCTGTCGCGTCGACTGCAAAAGAGTTATCCCCAAGACACTCTGCTGCAGCTCGTCTGGTTGCCTTCTATTCACGCCGAGGTCGCTCTCGGCCGACACGACGCTCCTCAAGCAATCGAGTTCCTTCGCTCCGCGATTCCGTACGAGTTGGGCGCCCAGACGCCGTTCCAGTGCATGTATCCGGTCTTCATCCGGGGACAGGCCCTTCTCAAAGCGCATCAAAGCGAGGCTGCTGCGGCCGAATTCCGCAGGATCATTGATCATCGTGGACTGGTGGCGAATTGCCCACTGGGTGCCCTCGCGCACCTGGGGTCAGCGCGCAGCTTGGCGCAAATGGGAAATTCTCCAGACAGCCGAACGGCTTACCAGAACTTTCTAGCGCTGTTTAAGGATGCGGATACCGATGTTCCGCTCCTTCAACAGGCCAAACGCGAATACGAAAATCTGCAGTAGCGACGGACCGAGCTCGTGCAACGGGTTCTCGGTTGGCTGGATCAGTACTCGGCCCGAGTCGAATGATCTACTGGAGCCGACAGAAATTCGTTCCCATTGAACTTGCGCCGTCTTCTCACACGCGATCAAGCAGTGAGAGCATTGCCGATCGCACTCATCGATTGGAGTTCTTTTCTTCCGAGATCGCGTTCTCCAGACACTTGTGGAAAGGGCCTTGACGCCGTCGCGTCAAGGCCCCCTTCTCTCGAAGATAGCGACCGTCCTTAGGGAACCGTGCTGATTACCAGGATGGTCGGATAGGCGCTGTTTTGGTTGTTAACAATTACGATCTTGGAATTGGAAACGATGACGCCCGAGACCACCCCAGGATGACTTGAGGTGCTGAACGTGCCATCGGAGTTCACCGTGAACGTCTCGCTTACAGGCTGATCGGCCTGCAGGGGAGAAGTGGTTGAGGTGTTATCACCGGTGCCGGTGGCGCCGGCGCTGGCGAGAGTGACGGTACCCGTGTCGGTCTCTACCAAGAGGTGGCCGGTCATTTGGGTGCCGAAGAAGTAATTGCCCGAGGTGATGGTCGTCGCCGACTGCGGCTCCAGGCGGCCGAAGGAGGTACTGGAACCGGTGCCGAGCATCCAGCCAGTGTTCGGGCCATACAGATAGATTACCGGCGCGTTGGTTTGGCAATTAGTGCCGCTGAGGGCCACCCTGCCGTAGGAGTCAATGGCGAAACTGCAGGTTTCGGTCAAGGGTGTGGGCGCCTGCCAGGTGCCGGCTTCGTCTTCGTAGACGCTAGCCGTCAGGGTCGAACCGCTGATGGTGACGGGTCCAAAGTCAATGATCCCGCCCGTTCCGCCCGACACGATGCCCGAGGTGTAAAAGGCGAGATTGCCGTTCAGGGTCAGGGAGCCGCCCTGCAGACGGGCATCGCCGATCAATGCGCTCGTCGTGGAGCCGAGAGCGTCGCTCGTCAGTTCGAGAAAGCGCGTCCCGGAGACAAGATAAGCAGCGCGGTGCGCGGCGATCCCGCTCAGGCTGGTGGTGGTGGTAAAGCGGCCGGTCGGAGTCGTGGGTGCAGTGTAGGTGCCGCTCAAGCCGCTGTGTGTGACATGGTTGCCGCCGGCATCCGAGTCATATTCGCCGGCAGTGAAGGAACCGTTGCTGGCGGTGAGTGTTCCGACGACGGCGGTGGGGGTTTGACTGGTACTGAAGACGCCAGACTGCTCGTACACCCAGACTCCGTTAGGCAACGAAGCTGGAACAGTCTGTTTCAGAATGAGGCCGGAGGCGATGTATTGGCTCGGGGCCGGTTCCCATTCCTGGATGGCGCCGCCGGTTGCCGCGCCCGAGGTCGTGTCGAGAGCGAAGCGCGTCTTAAAGGTGTAGAACGGAGTCACAATCATGGCACAACCGCGATTGTCAGAACCCACCGAGTACGAGCTGCCGCTGGCCGTGACGCTGCCATTCTTAACGCCCAGCGAAATTCCGTTGCTGTCGACGGTGCCGGCCGTGATGTGTCCACTGCCGTCCGCCGTGAACGAGCCAATGGCGGCCATGAATCCGGAGGCGTTGTAACCGCTCAGGCTGAAGGCGTATTGGCCACTCAACGCTCCCTCGTTCCCGCTCCCGCAGGCTGCCGCAGCCCCGACCGTCAGGTTCAACGCTGGCGTCTGGCTCTCGGCCGTGGGTTTCGTTGAATCGGTAACCGTGAGTGAGAAGTTGAACGTGCCGGTAGCCGTGGGGGTGCCGCTAAGCGACCAATTCGTGCCGGAGCCGCCCAATGTCAACCATGAAGGCAGCGAAGATCCGGTCGCCACCGTCCAGGTATAGGGCGTAGTGCCGCCCGAAGCCTGCAAGGGGGCGCTGTAGGCGACGTTCACCGTGGCGTTCGGTAGCGACGTCGTGATAACGGTCAGCGGCGTGGGGACAATCATGATGCTGAGCTGTTGCGTGGCCGATGCCGGCCCCGGCTGACCCTGCGATGCATCAGTGACTTTCACGGTGAAGTTGATTGTGCCCGCGGTGGTAGGCGTGCCGGAGATCGCTCCCGCACTACTCAAAGAGAGGCCCGCGGGCAGCGCGGAGCCGCTGGCCAGACTCCAAGTGAGCGAACCCGCGCCGCCGCTGGCCTGCAACGTGGCACTGTAGGCTGTGCCGACCGTCCCGCTGGCTAGCGTTGTGGTGGTGACGCTCGGCAAGGGAGAAACCACCACTGGCGTGGACGCCGATTTCGTCGTGTCAGCTACAGAAGTTGCCTGTACCGTCACCGTCATGCTTGCCGAGACCGATGCTGGCGCGTTGTAGGTGGCTGCAGTCGTTGTGCTGTTCGTGAAGGTTCCGCAAGTGCTGCCGCTGCACGTTGCACCCGATACGGCCCACGTGACACCCTTATTGGCGGAGTCGTTGCTCACCGTGGCGGTGAAACTTAAAGTTTGCGCCTGATCGATGTTCATCTGCGCAGGTGGATTGAGAGAAACAGAAATCGGGGGTGGGGCGACCGTGATGCTGAGCTGTTGTGTTTGTGAACACGTCCCCTCCTGCCCGGCCGAAGCATCCGTGACCTTCACCGTGAAGGTGGTCTTGCCCGCCGCGGTGGGCACGCCGGAGATCGTTCCCAGGCTGCTCAAAGAGAGGCCTGCGGGAAGCGAGGAACCGCTGGCCAGGCTCCATGTGAGCGTACCGGCGCCGCCGGTAGCCTGCAAACTGACGTTGTAGGCTGTGCCCATCGCCGCGTCCGCCATCGTGGTCGTCGTAATGGTTGGCTCGGGTGAAACGGTAACCGGCGCAGACACCGATTTCGATGTGTCGGCAACTGACGTCGCTTGGACCGTCACCGTCATGTTTGCGGAGACGGACGCTGGGGCGTTGTACGTCACCCCGGATGCGGTGCTGTTGGTGAAGGTACCGCAAGCGCTCCCGCTGCACGATGTGCCCGACATGGCCCAAGTCACGCCCTTACTGCTGGAGTCGTTGGTTACCGTGGCGGCGAACTTTAACGTTTGTCCCAGATCAATTTTGGTCTGGGCCGATGGACTAATCGAAACAGAAATAGGAGGCGGGGCCTTCGCTGAGCTTCCCCCGCAAGCGCCTAGAAACAATAACCCTAACAAGACTGTAATTGCCGCGACTACTTTTACGCTTGGCAGCGCGCGCACTCGCTGCTCGACCGAAGACCGTTGGCTCGCCATACTCGTTTCCTCCTGCTAATCTCCCGGACTCTCGGGGCTTCATAAGAGACAGCGAGAAAAGAGCGCAGAGTGCCTCACGAAAAAGGAAACAATCGCGCACCTAAGGGTTGGAAGACGAGGTGCCCACTCCGCTTATGGGTAAGCCTGAATGCTGGCCCCTTCTACTCCAGGCGATCACTCGGTGAGTTCCGCCTGCAACTGCTTGCGGATACGAGAGGGGACCGTGGCCGAAGTTACGGCGGGGAGTAAAGCGAGTCCTTCCCTAGCCGATGCGCGGGCTCTTGCCGGTTGTCCAGCAGCGCGGTAGGCGTGTGCGAGAGTGAGAAGAAATCCCGGCTTGCGATGATGGCTGATCTCCACCATGCGCTCGGCGCACTCCACGGCCAACTGGGGATCGCGAAGCCGTTCCGGCATGACGATGGTCAGGCCCGTCGCCACCGCATCAAGATCGACGCCGTGGGCATTTTGTTCTTTTCCCACTGCCTTCAGGATGGCAATCCCTTTTATCGCTGACTCCGGGGTCCCCGGCGTCTGGTGGAGCGTCTGTTGCTGCCGGCTAATTCGGACCAACAGCAACCCTAACGTGGATCGCAAGTAAAGGTTGTCCGGATCAAACTGGAGAAGATGTTCGGCAATCGAGCGCGCTTCCGACAAGCTCTTCACGGCGCTGGCCGCGTCCGCTCGTCGATCGATGCGTTCTTCCGTGAAGACCCCTTGCACGCGATCTTCGAGACACTCCGCCTCATTTTCGACGATTGCCAGCAAGTCGTTTCCGGCGCGGGTGTCATTCGGATCCGCCGTGAGAAAAGGCCGCGCCATGGTTTTGGCTTGTTTCAGGACGGACAAAGCTTCCCGGTATTTCCCGAGTTCCTTGAGCGCCAGACCGTTCTTGCTAAGAATGTTCGCCAGAGTGCGCTGGTTGAGTAGGGCTTTCCTACTCTCCTCGGGCAGGGCGTTCATTCCTTGAATCGCGTCGCGATAGTCCAACAGGGCTGCGGCAGGGTCGGTTTCGGCCTCAATATTGGCAATTTTCAGGTGATTTACGGCGATACCTCGAAACGCGCGGGAGAAGCTGGGATCGAGTTCGACGATGCGCTTGTCCAGTTCCAGCGACTTACGAAATGCCGCCATCGCGCCTACCGGATCGCTCAGACTCGCGGTGCCATTCTGTCCCAGTTCGTCACCGAGGCCCCCGTAGGCGATTGCTGCGTCCATTAAGGCATCGAGCTTGGCGCCTGGTCGAGATGCCAGTTGGTCAAAAGTGGCGGCCGCGGATCGCATCGTGGCCACCGCCTCCTGCGTTCCCCCCATTCCAAAAAGTACTTCGCTCCGTGACTGCTGAGCCCACCCCAGAGCGTGCGCCGCACCCGCATTTCCTGGCTGCTGACGGACGAGGGTTGTGGCGATGGAAAAAGCTTTGTCCAGACTAGTTAATGCACCTTGCGCATCGCCAATATTCTGATCGTAGGGATTGCCCTGCACATTGCCCATTCGGATGTAGGCATTCACCAAGTCCAGTTCCATTTGTGGATCGCCCGAGGCGTCTTTGGCGGCGCGATCCAGATGCTCTAAAACAGTGGTGACCAGGAGCTTCTGGGCCGGGGTCGAGCCGGGAAGTTTTTGGATGGCCTCGTCAATCTCGGAAAGCAAACTATTGCTGAGCTTGCGCAGATCTTCTGCGCGCGCCTCTGCTTTCTGGCGCTGGAGGTTTGCAAGGTGGGCCTGCCACGTCACACCTCCGGTTCCCGCCATCACGGTGGCGCCCAACAGCGCCGAGGCGGCAAGAACAAGCTTGTTCCGGCGGGCAAATTTGCCCGCATAGTACCGGAAATTTCCCTGGCGTGCGGCCACCGGACGGCCATCCAGATGCGCTTGCAGATCGGCAATCAATTGATCGACGCTGGCGTAGCGTTCCTCCGGTTCTTTCCGGAGAGCTTTCAAAACAATCGCGTCGATGTCGGAGTCCAGCCTGCCGGAAGCAGCTTTCTCGCTTGGCTTCGGCGGCTGCTGTTCGCAGATCACGCGGACCATCTCGTCGGTGGTGAACTCCTTTAGTTCGTAGGGAAGCACTCCGCTGGTGAGAAGAAAGAGAAGCACTCCAAGCGAGTAGATGTCGGACGCGGTCGAAATCGGATGTCCCAATACTTGCTCTGGGCTGGCATATTGCGGCGTAAAGGAATGGAACCCATGGCGAGTGAATTCGCCTTCCGCCACGGGATTGGCAGCTGTCAGCATCTTGGCCGTGCCAAAGTCGAGCAGTTTCGCTGTGCCGTCTTCCAGGACGATGATATTGTCGGCCTTCAAGTCCCGATGGACGACCAGGTGCTGGTGCGCGAAGCGAACAGCGGCGCAAACGGACTTGAAGAGTTCGATGCGCTCGCGAATCGAGAGGGAGTGTCGCGCGCAGTAACGATGGATGGGCAGACCGTCGGCGTATTCCATCGCCAGGTAGAGCTCGCCGTCCTCGCTAACACCTCCATCCAGCAAGCGGGCAATATTGGGATGACTGAGCCGCGCGAGAATCTGGCGCTCCCGGCGGAATTGCTCGCGGAAGAGATCGGTCGCCAGCGGCAGGTCAATCAGTTTAATGGCGACTTGCTGTTCAAATTGCCCATCGGCGCGATGCGCAAGATACACCGCACCCATGCCGCCGCGCCCAACCAGGCGTTCCAGTTCATAGGGCCCGATCCGCCTCGGACCGGGCAGGGCTCCCGGGTTCCTCTCCACGTCCAACCGGCAGGAGGCCGTCACCTGTTCCTCCAACTCGGACGCTTTCAACAGCGAACGGACCTCCTCCAACAACAACGCATCGCCCTTGCACAGCGTCTCCAGCACCGCCGGTCGAAGCAATTCCGATGTCGCCAGGGCCTCGTGAAAAATGGCTTCGACCAGCCGGAAGAAATCAGACCTAACGTTCATCGAGGTGGAAACCTCTGTGGCAGACGGAAAGCCCGCCTGTAGGAGACTGCGGAAATCGTGACCGAAGTGACTCAAGGCTTTGCCGAATGTGCGACAACGTCCGGGACGGCGTCTGGATAAAGCCGCCGGTACAACCAGCCCTTGATGAATTTCAGGTCGCGATCGATCGTGGCCTTGGAGACCTGCATGAGCGCAGCGGTCTCCTCGGCCGTGCAGCCCAGGAAATACCGCAGTTCGACGAGCTGAACATTGTAGGTATCGATCTGGCTGAGCTCGTCCAGCGCCCGGTTGAGATCGATCATCGACTCGCTGCCGATCTTGACCCAGGGAATGTCTTTGTTCAGAGGCACATGCAGCGCGCCACCGCCTCGTTTGTGCGCCGAGTTGCTCCGCGCGTGATCCGTCAGAATCATGCGCATGACTTTGGCCGCGAAGGTGTAAAAGTGAGCGCGATCCGTCCAGTTGGCTTTTTTCTGGCTGATCAGGCGCAAACATACCTCGTCCACCAGCGCGGTGGCCTGAAGTTCTCCGGGATTTCTCTCTCTTCTGATATACGCAGCGGCCACTTCGCGCAGGTGAGGGTAGACCAGCGGCATCAGTTGCTCAAACGCAGACGGCTCACCATCTCTCCACTTGGCCAGAAGAACGGTAATCTCGCCCTGAGCTAACTCCACCATCGGCTCCACCCATAGTTGAATTCGAATGAGTCGCTCATAATCTCCCTCAATACTCTGAAGCCAAGGTTTGACGCAGAAACACTACCCCCTGGGGGAACGGTTCTATGGGGAGGGATGGAGGAACCGATTGATTTGACAGGAATGCAAGGTGTCCTGTCAGTGAGCGGGGTCACGTTGGGATGTGCGGAGATCGGCGAGTCGCACAGCGCAAAGGAAGGCGCAGCGGATGAACCGCCCGTGACCGCCGAATCGCGCGGTCCGCGCCGGTAAACGCGAAATCGCAGAGAATACAGGACTTTAGCGGCGCTGAAACTCAGGAGAGCCAAGGATGAGAGCCGTCATCGTGCTCAACGTTTTCGCGGGGTTGTCGAGGGCTCCTCCAGCGACTTGAGGATCGTCGAGTTCTTTGCGCATAGCACGCTGCGTCTGGGGTGAGGGGATACCATTAATGAGCCCGTTTTCGAGCAAAAGCAGCGCAGTCTCCTGCCCTTGAGTTGGATCGGAGACGGCAGCCGAATTGGACCCTGGAAACCCACGACTGGTCAACGTCCCCAAAGCGAGTAGCCGCCCTGCATCAAAACTCACACCGCCGATTTGCCCCTGGCTCAGTGTCAGGGCAAAATTCAACCGGTCGAGTAGAGCATCCGAATTCATCCAGGCGGATTCGACCATTTTGTAACCGGTGGGCGGCGCCATCTGGTAGAGTGGCATCCCCATCCTTCCAAGAACTCCGGGCAGTGCGCTGGGATTGCTCACTTCCGTCGCAGTCGCCCGCAGGCACGACGCTACGAATTCTAAGGGAGTCTTTACTTTGGCGCGATACGCTTTCGGCGACCAGAACTCGGGCGATTTGAACATGGTCCTCAGCACTCCGCGAATATCACCATCACTGGCAAGAAACTTCTGCGACATGCGCTGAACAAGGCTTGGAGGCGGATCATCAGCCACAAACCGCTGCGCCAGTTTGTAGCAGATGAAACGGGCCGTCTTGGGATGATGCGCGAGCAAGTGTAGAACCAGCAGTCCTTCGTTCACACCCCCCTCGTCGAAGGTCTGACCCAGCACGGTCTTTGGTCCGGGTTCGTGCTTGCGAGGGTCGAAGAAAAAGGCTGCGCCCTGTTCGATCGGCTGAAGCGTCCAACCCGTAAACACGCGTGCCACCTCGGTTACATCCCGCTGCGCATATCCGCCATCTACACTCAGAGTGTGCAACTCCATTAACTCCCGGCCGTAGTTCTCGTTGAGTCCCTGGAAGCCAGGTCCGGGCTGGGCGGGCGATTTCGGATTCTTCGATGGAGGATTGGCGGCGATCGACTTGGGCCCGATGCTCAGCCAGTTGTCGAGGTAGAACAACATGGCGGGGCTCTGCGCAGTCGCAACCAGCAAGTCTTCGAACCTCCCGAAAGCATGTGCGCGGATGACATCACGCTCGTAGCTGGCGAGGAAGTATTGATCCAGGTCTTTGTACAGGAACACATTGAAGTGATTGAACCAGAAGTCGGTCATCACTTCTTCGAGCTGGCGCTCGCTGTAGACAACGCGCAACAATTTCGCTTGCTGAAGTTCTCCGGTGACAACGCCGTAGGGGTTGGTCATGGCCAGAAAGGCCTCGCCCTGATCGGCAGGAAGGTCAGCGAGCAATCGGCTGCGCTGGGGATCCTTGATGTTGGCCACGAAGATACGCCGATCCTCGACCGGCATGGCCAGAATCGAGGCCATGCGCTTTTCCTTAGGTAGGGCAAGAAGCTTGTCCGCGTCGTTCGCCGCCGCGTCTTGATTTTGCTTGTCGAGCTTGGCTTTCGCAGCGGCATCGGGAACTTTGCCTTCCCGTGCCAACTGGTCCTGCCGCTGGCGATCCTGATAGATACTGACCTGCACTTCGTACACTGCCCGTCGTAAGGGATCGGCGGGAAGCGGCATCTTGCCGCCGGCGACCAGCCGGACCAGGTTGTTGGGCGGAAATATTTGCACCAAGTCCCGGGTCTGCATTTTCAGTGTGCGCAAGCCTACAAGCTTCGTATCGACAGCAGTATTCGCGATTTCTTGGGGGTGCAGCTGCTGCTCGATCCAATCATCGACTCCGATCGCCATGACCTTCTCGAGATCGCCGGGCCGTGGGCCGAAGGTCAGTCGATTCAGCGCGTGCAGAGCTCGATGCTCCTCTGTCATCCTGGCCGTTTTCAGCGACGGCGAGGTCCGCGTGGGGCGAGCCTGTCCGAAGACCGGCCTCGGGATGCCCACCAGGGTTAAACAACTCAAAGCGATTATGCGTAGCGCGGATCCTCTCATGTCCAAAACCCAGGCTTCTGTATGAACCCCTTCGGCCGCGGAGAGTTGCTAGAGGTTCCTCGCGTACTTTTCGTGATTCTATCGGTAAGTGCCGGGCTGGAAACCAGCTCGCTTCCCAAATGGGCGCGCCGATCGGGTTTGTTTTGCGACAAATTGGCCGACCGGGTCAATGAGTGAATTGGGATTTCTCGCCAACTGAGGATAAGTGGTTTCTGCTTTGCCAACCAGGCTCTGGCACTTTCCAACAGCTTGTCTCTCGATAACTCTGTTTTGCCGACAAATCTACAATGGCTTGTAGATGAGGCCGATGGCTGCGCCCACGATGACCCACTGAATGAAGTAGGCGATGGACTGGTAGATTGTCAGCGTAAGGCCGATATTCAGGTTGATGTAGTTGTGGATCGCGAAGGTGCAGACAGAGAAAAGGCCGATCAGTGCGCCGAGGCATATGCCTGATACAATGCCGCCACCAGCAGTATGGATTTTTGCGTAGAGAATGGCGACGACCACGATGGCGATGAGGATGGCGATCATTCCGTAGGGCATCACCTTCATCATCTCGTCCTTGGGACGATAGACGTTGGGGTACTTCATGAATTCAGTTTTCATGGATGGCCATGCTGCGAACATGGCAAAGCCATAGACAAAGTAGGCGACCATAGCCCCGAGAGAGGCCAATGCAATGCGGGCGTAGTTCACGGTCACTCCTGCTGAAGCGGGACTTGATTCGTCGGAGAATTCTACATCAGACGGTTACTTTCGTTAGATGTCTACCGGCAAACCGGAAGTCAACATTGACTTGCCCCATTTCGCAGTCGTAGGATTCTGCTCCACTGATTAGCTAAGCTATTTCGAACTACCGTATTGGCGAGAAATTCTGCGCGAAATTGACTCGCTTCTAAAGGAAGGGGCAGAGGAGGACGCGATGAATCGAGAACAGTTACTGAAGGTTGTGTTGGTGTTGGTGGGGTTGATTTTCTTGCTTGGTGTCTATCCCCTGATGATGTTTCTGTGGCCGAGCGGGTGGCGATGGCAGCCTAATCAGCCGGAATACGAGCAGATGATCCTTGGCGTGTACGCCACTCTCGGTATTTTCCTGCTGCTCGCATCGCGCAACCCGTCGGCGAATCGCAGCCTGATCGCCTTCACGGCTTGGTCGAGCCTCGTGCACGCTGCC
>Ga0209698_10004672_pt1 | contig 14933 bp, 12 predicted proteins | sample LitLauG_LLR_2012_FD_187203 | JGI IMG/M metagenome (GOLD analysis project Ga0209698, IMG submission 187203) | Freshwater sediment microbial communities from Pennsylvania, USA - Little Laurel Run_MetaG_LLR_2012 (SPAdes) (version 2) | ecosystem: Environmental > Aquatic > Freshwater > Creek >...
CACCTGCTTCGGACTGAGTGAGGGTCGAGGAGTCGCAGGCCCCTGTGCCCTCCTTGCAGTCGGAGATGTCCCGAAGGTGGGCGGCGATGGCCGCTTCGCGTGCTTCCGGCGGAGTGAGTTGGGAATGGTCGCAGGATCGAATCCCGTCGTTGCAAGCGGAAACATTATTCTCGTGATCGGCAACCGCTAGAGCAGTGCGCTCCGCGTCGCCTAATTTCGTTCGATCGCAGGACTTCAGGCCCTCCCGGCAATTTGAAACATTTCGCTGGTGGTCGATGACGGCTATTTCAGCCGATTCAGACGGCGTCAGCTTCGAGCGATCGCACCCAGCCCAGCCGTGCTGGCAAGCCGAAAAACTGCCAGCCGCTCCCGACACCTGCCCCGGCACGGGAACTTGATCGTTGCGCTGACCAGCGCCGGCTTCCTGCGCCAGGGAGGGAAGGGTGAGTGCCAACAGGACGGTAAAGGTGCCAAGAAATCGGTTCATAACGTTTTCTCCTGCGGGGGAGTGCACCCAGAAATGCCTTGCCATGCTCGGTCCGGCGCAAAATAGGTCAATTGCCATACTATGCAGATGAACACGACCGGTCTGGTCAAAAAGGCTCACATCGTCACCTCCGGAGTATCTTTTGCCGAGGGCGCAAGTTTCTGAGTCGTTTGTCGGGCACGATGCATCCAACCAACATCGGCTAAGTTTGGTTCATTCCCAGTTGAAAATCGGTTCCGCCAACCAGCGTCACCTCTTCTCACCGGCAGCGACTCTTCTCAGCAGACAATTCAAAATAGAAAAAAGGAAACACCAATGGAAACAGGAACAGTGAAGTGGTTTAACGACGCGAAAGGTTTTGGCTTTATCAGCCGTCAGAGTGGCGAAGATGTCTTCGTGCATTTTTCGGCGATTCAGGCGGGCGGCTTCCGCAGCTTGCAAGAGGGCCAGCAGGTACAGTTCGACGTCACGAAAGGCCCAAAAGGTTTTCAGGCAGAGAACGTAAAGCCGGTCTAAGTAACTGGAAAACAAGGGTGCTTGTGGTTCCGAAGGGAACTCAAGCACCTTTTTTTTCCTTTTTCGGGCCGAAATTGATTCTCGCGTCGGCAAACCGCGAACTCGCACTCGACAACCCCACAAGTGAGCAATTTGGAACAGACGTGGGAGCCATATTCTCGCTTGAATAGAAGCTCAGAATGGAAGGGCAAGGCACGTTACTCTGCATCCACCGGGATCCGGGCCAACTGCTTCACTTGGAGCAGAACGGATATCGCCTTCTGACTGCAACCTGCGGTTACGAAGGCTTGCGCCTTCTGATGTTGCAGGCAGTGGACGCGGTTGTGATCGAGTACCACCTGGGTCTGCTCGACGGCGCTGTCGTAGCCTCTGAAATCAGGCAGGTGAGACCGGAACTTCCCATCGTCATGGTCTGTGACAATCTTGACCTTCCCGACGATGCTTTGAAGTCGGTCGATGCCATCGTGGTCAGGTCCGACGGCCAGCACTTCCTTATGGCCACCCTTCACTTTGTGTTGAGCGTCCAAGGCGAGCAGCAACGTCAGGGTGCCCGCTGGCGGGCTGCGAGGAAGCCCTTTAATCGCCTAGGCGTGGGCCGGCCGAGCAGAACGACGACCTCTCGCGCCCGACGATCCCCGGCGGACCTGAGGGATGCCCCCTTCTCTCCAAGCGTGTGGAGAAGCATTCTTAGCGGCGCGATCCAGTTTTGAAGGACGCGCCTCTCCTTTCGGAGCGAGATATGTACTTCAGGCACCTCCAACATGCTATTGGCCATGCAAAGGCGAAAATCTTCGGATACGCACCGGCCGAGCAGCAACACAGTCCGCGAGAAATCGATCAGCTTGCACAGGCGATTGTGGAATATGGGCGGATGAGGCAAGAGCACTATGGCTCCCACGCGATCCTCATAGGCGCCGGAGAAGTGGCGATGCGGCTGCGAGAAACGACCCACACGATCGTCAAAGCGCTGGCAGTGCTGAAGGAGCAGGGCCGCGCCGAAGAAACCCACGTTCGCGGACACTGGCGGCTACATCTCACCGTGCATCAGGAGCAGGAACCCGGCAACCCGATGTGCGAGGCCAGTCCCACCCGCAACTAGGCCCATCGGGAATCGGCTGGCAATTTTGTATTCGTCTGCGGCCGCGCGAATCTTCCCTGCCTCTTCTGGAGAACGTCTCTCACGCCGCCGATCGGCGCCCACTCACCACATTGATGACCAGGACCACCAGTGCTACGACGAGCAGCAGATGGATCAGGCCTCCGCCCACGTGAAGGCTAAAACCCAGAAGCCACAAAATTGCCAGAACTACGAATATGGTCCAAAGCATATTTTTTCTCCTTAAGCGCTCATGATGAGCGACCCCGACTTGAGTTGCGCCGCTGTCTCCGAAAGCAAGACAGCGGCCTTCCGAGGTCAGGAACCGAGCGTCGCTGCTACATCGAGATGCTCACCGCGATGGCAACGTCTGGATATCTACGGTTGAACAGGTAGTAGCCGTTGTCGATGTAAGTGACATAAACATCGTCGGTGTCGTACCAGTCATTCGCCCAATATTCGGGCCACGGGTCAACAGGGCTGAACCAATAACCTTGGTATTGGAAGCGGGGATATCCACCAACCACCAGGAAGGGAAGGCCATAGATGCGGAAGCCGTGGTCCGGTCCGAAGTATCCGCGGTACCGGTCGTCAGGGATGCGGTAGCCGTGGTACCCGCCACGTTGTTGCCAGGTGCGGTGGTCTGACTGCCAGCTTTGTGCGCGATGCTCCTGCCAAGCGCTCTGCTCGACACGCTGTTGTTGCTGAGCGTGTTGGGGTTGGTCACCACCCCGTCGTTGCTGAGCCTGCTGTTGCTGCTTGTTCTGGTCCTGCTGCTGCTGTTGCCGGGCGTGCTGTTGCTGCTTGTTCTGGTCCTGCTGCTGTTGTTGCTGGGCGTGCTGTTGCTGCTTGTTCTGATTCTGCTGCTGTTGTTGCTGGGCGTGCTGTTGCTGCTTGTTCTGATTCTGCTGCTGTTGTTGCTGGGCATGCTGTTGCTGCTTGTTCTGATTCTGCTGCTGTTGTTGCTGGGCGTGCTGTTGCTGCTTGTTCTGATCCTGCTGTTGCTGGGCATGCTGCTGTTGCTTGTTCTGATCTTGCTGCTGCTGTTGCCTGTCATGCTGTTGGTCGGGCTTACTTTGGTCGTGCTTGCTCTCTGCCTGTGCAGGATGGTCTTGCTTTTCGCCCTGCTGCTCCTGTTCCGCGTAGGCAGCAGTAGCGACTCCGAGAAGCAAAGACAGGATGGCTGTGCCGGTGATTCCAATCACTTTCATAAGGTGTTACCTCCATTGCTGCTTCGTTAACGTGCTCTTGCTCCGCTCGGCTGGTTTTTCCTTAGGCCATCTTTCATGTTCCAACGTGGATCCGGGAGAGGGAATGAAACAGCCCAAAGACGTTCAGTAGCCAGAGAACGACAGCAATGACCACAACGCCATTCAGAATGGACTTGATGGACGCCTGCATGGGGATGAAGCGATTCACCAGCCACAGGAGGACACCCACCACGATAAGAACTTCCAGCAGTTGAATTAAAGGCATGATCTTGAACCTTCCTTGTTTTGCGGGCTAACGCCTCTCATCCGCCTGGAGGTGCTGCCCTGATTTCGGTGTTTGAGAGCCGTCAGGTTTCACGGGACCCACGGACGACGAATGCCGATGAACTGGATGTGGTCGCTTCACCTCGACGTGGAGCCGGCCTCGGCCCGCAGCGACCTAAGAAGGAGAGCCCCGAATCAGCAATCGCGGCTCGGTCGACACACTCAGGTGAATCAAGAATGACAGGTGTGAGAGTGCACGTCTGAGCAAGATAGCTCACATGCGGAGATTAGGATCGCGGCCGGCGGCGTGACAGCATCAAACTAGCGCAACTTCGGGACGCCTGGCGCTGTTCAGCGGCGCCGAGACGGGCGCACCGTTCGACCGGACAGAGTGCATGAGTTCCCACGAATACCCAAATTCCCGCCCACACTCCAGGCAGACCTGGTACGTCCGTTTCTTGATCGTGAGCACGTTACTCAGTCGGCGGTGATGACATCCACAGGCAAACTCGATAATCCAAAGCAGCAGCCTCATAACTCCGTTCGTTGCCGGCGTTCGCAACTTCCATTGGCATCCAGCCACGCCAGCAAGGAGCGCACGCTGGCACGAGCGAGCGCAATGGAGCAGTCCGCCGCACCGTAATAAACATTGATCGTGTCCCCATCGGGATTCATCGTGTATCCGCACGGGAATACGACATCATTGACGTCGCCGCGGCGCTCGTACTCCGCCTCTGGCCCGAAGATCCACGAGTCCCCGCGCAGCAGACACTTTTCCGGTTTCTCGAGTTCGAAGAGGGCCAACCCCAATCGATACAGACAGCCCGAAGGCGTATGCCGCACACCGTGGTAGAGCACGAGCCAGCCTCTGGATGTCTCGATCGGTGGCGGCGACAACCCAATCTTGTTCGCGTCCCACCAGGCGCCGCGCCGTGCTTCCAGCATGAGCCTGTGCCTGCCCCAATGGCGCAGGTCAGGCGAGTACGAGATCCACATGTGCGCTCCGAGTTTCGTCATGGGCCGGTGAATCAACGCCCAGTATCCATCGATTCTCCGTGGGAAAAGCGCCGAATCCTTATCGTCCGGTGGCATGATGACGCCGTAGCGCTCGAAGGAGCGGAAGTCCTTGGTCAAGGCCAGAGACACGCCGGGACCACCTCGCGAGTAGGAGGTATAAGTCACGACGTATTGCTGCAGTTCGGGTACGAACGTGATGCGAGGATCTTCGATGCCCCAGATCTCCTCGGGATACTCCTTTGGGCTGGGCATCAGCGTCGGTTCGCGGTCAATTTGCCAGCCGTCTACACCGTTCTGAGAGCGCGCAGCGCAGAGATGCGACAAGCCACGGCGATCTTCCACGCGGCAAAGCAGCAGGGTAGAGCCATCCGCTAGGAGCGTCGAGCCTGCGTTGAACACACTATTAATGGAGTACGGCCAGTCCCTGCCGGTTAGGATCGGGTTGGCCGGGTGGCGAATCAGAAGTGGTTCGTACCGAGTACCCTTAAGGTTCATGAGCGTAGTTTCGTGGATAGTCACGAGGGGTTATCCGCCTTTTCCGACTGCTGTAGGGAGTGCATTTCAAGAAGAGCCATCAAGAACGAGAGCGTCGATTCTGCTCCTTGGTTCTCATTGGCGCGATCGGGGTGCAGACCGTCTCGGCAGCCGCCGGTGACGGAATCATAAAGCGGAAGTTGCAGATCGTTGTCGCCCAGGAACCAGTTGAAAGCCGACCAGGCTTCGCGGCGCCAGCGACTGTCGCCGGTTACGCGGTACGCCTGCAGGCAAGCGGAAACCGCGCCCGCGGCTTCAAGCGGTTGTTGATCGAAGCGGGCTTTTTCACCACCCTGGCGGTAAAAGCCCTGCGACCCGATGGGTACAAAGTGGCCATTGGTTTCGCAGCGCTGCGCGGCTAGCAGCCAATCCAGTGCTTCCAGACCGGCGGACGCCATGCGATCATCCGAACATGCTGCGCCTACCATCAGCATGGCCTGGGGTAGCCTTGCGTTTCCGTAAGCCAGAACCTGTTCGAACCACTTCCAACTCGGGTTGCGGACGGACTCATACATCGCAAGCATTCGCCCGCTGAGTGCGGATCTTATCTTCTGCGCGTCCCGGTCCCCCGGATAAGAATCGAGATATTCCTGAATGCCAAGCAAGGTATAGGCCCAGGCGCGAGGACTACTGAATTCCAGGGCAACGGGAAGGGAAAACTCGAACAAACGTCCGGCAGCGCAGCGCAAGCCCTGGTCCTGCGACCGGCCCAAAACCGTTCCCAGCCCCCATAAGGTGCGGCCGTGACAGTCTTCGGACCCTTCGCCTTCATTCCAGCGGCGATCGTACCCCAGGAAGTTTCTGAATCTACCTTTCACGGGATTAAACGCATGCTCCAGATATGACAAATAGCGGAAAGCCGAATCTTGGGTGATGGAAGCTGGAGCAGTGGAGTTGGACAACCCAAGCTGATCATTACCCAGTTGCGCCAGTTGCACTGTGAAAATCAGCGCGCGAGCATTGTCGTCGATGCTATAGCCCTCTCCATAGTTAGGGACTGTGAAGATTGCATGTTGCAGCATTCCAGTGTCATCGGTCATACGGTGCAGGTGATTCAGCTTCAAGTCGGGCAGTTGATTCAGGGATTTCTCCGTGGCGCGCGCCGAGAACTGGACGTGCGGAATCTTCATGCGATCGCTGCGAACCCGGGCAAAGCTCTCCATGTACCCTTGTGCCACTCTTTTCCAGACCATCTCGCGAGCGAACAGGTACCCGCGCTTCCGCATGGCATGGCGGACCGCGGGAGTGTCCAGGAGTTCGATCGTCTTTTGGGCGATCGCCCCCGGGTTCTGAAAGGGAACGAGGGCACCCCGGCGATCATCCAGCAATTCGATCGCGTGCCAGTAAGGTGTCGAGATGATCGCCTTGCCCGCGCCGAGCGCGTAGGCGAGTGTGCCGGAAACCACCTGCGCTTCATGGCGGTAAGGGGTGATGTAGATGTCTGCGGCGCCAATGAACTCGACCATCTCCTCGGGGCTGACGAAGCGGTTGTGGAAGAACACGTTCGACTCCACCCCGACTTCCTTGGCTAAAGCCTGTAACTGCGTTCGATACTTTTCGCCCTCACGACGGAGAATGTGCGGGTGAGTGGCACCGGCGACGATGTAAACGACATTGCTATGTTTCGATAGGATTTGCGGCAGCGCCTCGATCACGTTCTCTATGCCCTTGTTCGGCGAGAGGAGACCAAACGTGAGGAGTACTGCTTTGCCTTCCACGCGGAACCGGTCCTTATAGAAATTGGGATCAAGGAACGGCAGGTCTGGAACCCCATGGGGAACCATGTCGATCCTGCATCCGGGAACCTTAAAGATCTCTTGGAGGAACTGAGACGAGAGCTCGCTCATGACGATCAGCCGGTCGGAAAGTTCCGCAATCTGTTCCATGACCATCAACTGATATGAGTCTGGCTCGCGAAGCACGGTATGCAAGGTGGTCACCACGGGCATCTTCAGCCCGCGCAAGAGATGCAAAATGTGGCTTCCAGCAGGCCCGCCGAAGATTCCGTACTCGTGCTGCAGGCAGACCATGTCGATATTGTTGAAATTCAGGAAGCGAGCGGCGGCTTCATACGACGCGACCTCGTTCTGGTCGAGGGACCATCTGACCCGTGCAGGATAGTCATAGCCTTGTTCTATGTCGTTAACCGGCAGCGCCAACAATCGAGCCGTTCCGTATTCCGTGGCGATCGCGCTACAAAGATCCGTTGTAAACGTTGCGATTCCACACTGGCGCGGCAGATAGTTCCCAATTACAGCAATTCGGCTGGGCAGAGATGGCTTCGACTGCAATCTCGCGCGAGAATCCGACCCTCCCTCGCGAACCAACGGAAGCGCGCCGACGATTTTGAGCGGTGCCCGGGAAAGCCCGGTGTTTGCTAGTGACATTAGCTCCTGGATTCGCTGAGATGGAGTGGTGAAGTTGCTGGGGTGCCCGATGCCAATTGGCTGGGCAGGCATGTTGAGCGCCCCAAAGTCCGAACGGTTCGTGTTCCTCTAAGTATTCGACGAAAGGGGGGTAGGAACTGGTCAAAATTGACCACATCCGCCTTCGGAGGTTTGGTGCAGATGAGGACACAATAGGGGCATTTCCTAATGCTCCTAAGAACGCCACTCCGTGCGTCCGCGTCCCCAGTGCTTTTTTTGGCGGGTACGTTTACCCATCCCGCTAAAACCGGGTTCAATTCCCGTCGGGGGCTGATTGACACCTACTCGCCGATCGGGGGTGCGCCGAGGCGAGTCGTACTTCTCATCATTGGACGGGATCGGTGGGAAAGTACAACTTCGAACTGTCGCAGTGGCAATTCCTCCGCCAACAAGAAAACGGCCCCGCCCATGCGATGCCAGCGGGGCCATAGATTGCGGTCGTGCTACCTACGGGAAGTAGTAGCGGAACGACGTCCAGAACATGTTGTCGATGGCCTTGGGGGAAACGCTGTTAGCAGTATTGTTATTGCCGTACCAGCCATCCTTTTCGAAGTAGGAGTACTGGAGTCCCCAGCGCAGACCGCCTTTGGGACCCTGGTAGAACCGGTGCCAGAATCCGATAGTTCCTTCCTTGATAATACGAATGTCGCCAGCGCAACTTCCGCTGCCAGGGGTGAGTTGATTGGCAGGCGGCACTTCGGTGTTGCAACCGGAGTTGTTGGCAAAGGGGGAGCCGTATCCACCGATCTGGTTCAGCTTGATCGTCGTCGTGGTGGTGGCGGCAATATTCGGACCGCCTACGACGGGAATTGTCGGTGTTTTCACGACGGAAACGCTGTCATACCCCTTATATGCGGCACGGTCTGCATATTCCGCGCCGAAGTAAGTGTAGATGTCCAGCTTCTTGGTTGCGTGCAGTTCGAGCCCAAACATTCCATGACCAGTACGGATCAAGGCCTGCGTGCCATCCGGGCGGAAGGTCAAGTCGGCCAACTGAGCCGAGCCGTAACGGCCGATGCCATCTCCCCCTACGGCTTTGCCGAACAGGTCAACCTTCTTGGCAAATATGGGAACGCGGAAGCTGGCGCCTGCGCCGCCGCCGGTTCGGGTGTCATCGAACGCGCCAGCCGCGCTGGGTGTGAATAAGCCAGTAGCCGGGCAAGGGGGAGTCGACGTGGTCGTGGCCGGAGGCACGGTGTCATTGGCGTTCGTGCCGACCACACCGCAAGGATAGACCCGGTTGCGGAAGGTGCTGAGGATGCCGAACACTTCGTAGTGGCCCCATCCGGGGTCCAGGGCTGCCTTGACGATGAGGTCGGGCGCCTTGTTGACGGTGTACCCGGACGTGTCGATAAAGTTGTTCAGACCAGCGCCCGCGCCGGGAGCGTCGAGGAAGGTATTGCCGGTCGTGGCCACGGTCGCGGAGCCAACCGTGGTCGTGGTGACGAGCGAGAAACCGCGTCCACCGATGGTCGCCTGCGGTCCTTCAACCGAAATGCCCAACGCGAACTTGCCGCCAAAGTCTTTGACGACGCGGAAGCCGTACTGCCGGGCCCAGGTGAAACCGACTACGTACTGTGGGTCAATCTGCTGCGGAAGGGCTTCGCCCCGGTTCTGGATGCCTTTTCTGTTCTCCGTTGCCAAGGTCCACATCTGACCGCCGGTGAAGCTCCATCCATTGTCGAATGCAGCTTGCGCGTAAATCTGGCGCTGGCGAAACACGTAGCTGTTGCTCTGCCGGTTATTGGAAGTCACACCCGTTCCCAGAAAGTCGCCCTCATAGTAGCCGGTCAGTTTGACGTCTCCGACCTTGCTTTCCGCGAGCAGGGTTAGGCGGCTCTGGCGAGCAGTGAAAGCGTTCTCGGCGACCCTGGACAGGTCGTTCCCCCCAAAAGGAATGCCCGTGAACGGAGTGTTTATATCGCCACTAGTTGCACGTTGCCGCGAGACGGTTTCAGCGGCGACGAAGCCGCCCGGAGTGAGCGTAACCCCTTTGAAGTGGATGGCCGCCGGGCTTTCGAGGGCCTCTTTGACGTTCTTCTGCGTCTCTTGCAGAGTCAGCACCGTGGTGGTGGCATTCTGCTTGAGGTCGTCAACGTCGCTGCGGAGCGCGGTGACGGACTGCTCCTGCTTGCTAGCCTCAGCGCTCGCCGAATCGGCCTTGGCCTGGGCTTGGGCGGCGGCGGTCTGACTCTGATCGAGCCGTTGTTGCAACTGCTGTACGGCCTGATCGCGGCTCTGCACCTCCTGTCGAAGGGCTTCGATCTGCTTCTGCTGAGCTTCGAGAGCCTCTGACATGGTCTTCAACTGACTCGCGACACTCGGTGCGGCGGGTGCCTTGGCTGCCTTGGGCGCTTTGCGCGCCTTGGCAGTGCCACTGGTCGCGGTCTGGCCAAAAGCAGCTATCGTGCTTACGGCCAGCACGCACAAAAGCAGCTGGGCTAGTACTCGTCTCATCGTTCTCTCTCCTCAAAGAAAATAATTCGACACTTCGACACGCGAAAAATATCCGAGGCCGACTCGTACTACGCTGAAAACTCGGAAGATGGATGCTATCGGCGTTTTGTTACAAACATGTAAATTTGCGATGAATAAACGGTGAATTGCCCCAGGGTTTGTGGGCGATCGCCCATGGCTTGCATGCTCGGTCCTTTCGTCATGCTGCATGCTGAGGGGCTATGCCTTCTGGACGCAAGGCCGCCTGACTTGTCTGATATATAATGTTAGGCTGTCGTCGGTAAAGTTTGAAATGTTGTTGGTATCCTGCAAACACGTACGGCTGGTGGGGCGATCCGTCCTTGTGTTTTTGGGTGTTCTAACTCTCACCGTCAGTCTGGCCAGCCGAACCGTAGATCTGAACATTTCCGCCCATCCGTCCGTACAATCGCAGACTCAAAAAGCGAAGGTTCAGCATCGCGACCGGGATGCGCACGGGTGGTCGCCTGTCGTTACAGACTCCGAACCCTTCTACCTTGCTGTCTGCGCAAAACCGCTTGTGCCGGAAAAGACTCAGGTCATCTCTGAGCAACTTGATACTTGCCTCTACAACCGTCCCCCACCCCGTTCCTAAGTCGTCGTTGAAGGGTTCTCCAAACATATAACTGCTGCGAATGAGGCCAAGTGTGTTGGCCCGAGAGTGCCGTTTGCGGCTCGCGAACCACTGAAGGCGGGTCGTGCTATTTACGTGACGCGCTAAGCGTCTTCGTTCGACCCCGTCGCCGCTCACGGTCGATCGGCAAGTGGGGTCGACTCCGCCGAGTACTGTAGCCGTCATTAAGGCGGGCGGAATGCGGCACAGGGATCCTGAAGGAACTGGTAGACAACCATGGAATGGAATCGTAAACACGCAGCCGTCTCTGCGATTGTTCTGGCCGTTTTTGTCGTAGTCCTGTTTACGGTGTTCGGCAGGGGCGCGAAAGCGAATCAAAGTGATCCGCAGGCTCGCCCGGCAGCGGTGGCCCTAGTACGCCGAAAGCCGTTGTCCAACACCGTCACCTTGTCGGGAGAGTTTCGGCCGTTTCAGGAAGTGGACGTCCACGCCAAGGTGGCCGGTTACATTCGCGTGATTCGGGTCGATGTGGGCGACCGTGTACGAAGCGGGGAAGTGATTGCCGTGCTGGAGGTTCCCGAGTTGCAGGCCGAGTTGCAGGGCACGGATGCCGCTGTGCGCCGCAGCAAGGATGCGGTACGCCGCGCCAAGAGCGACCTGCAGCGGGCTGACTCCGTGCATGAAGCTGCTCATTTAAATTACACGCGGTTGAAAGAAGCCTCCACCACGCGGCCGGGAATCATCGCGCAACAGGAACTGGACGATGCCGAGGCGAAGGATAAGGAAGCGGAGGCTCAGATTTCATCCAGCCAGGCCGCGCTATCGGAAGCGGAGAATCAACTGGACGTAGCCCTGGCCGGTCAGAAGCAATACACCGCTCTCTCGGGCTATACGAACATCGTTGCTCCCTTTGACGGTGTCGTGACCAAGCGGTATGCGGATACGGGTGCGCTGGTGCAGGCGGGAACGTCGTCGAGCACGCAAGCAATGCCTGTGGTGCGGGTGGCTGAAACCGACGTTTTTCGCCTGACCCTGCCCGTTCCCGAGTCTGCGGTTCCACAGGTCCATCTGGGCAGCGTGGTGCAGGTCCGGGTGCAGACCTTGGGCCGGACGTTCGAGGGGAAAGTGGCGCGGTTCGCAGATTCCGTGGACGAGGATACTCGCACGATGCATACCGAGGTGGACGTTCGCAATACGGACCACGGCCTGGTGCAAGGAATGTACGCCGAAGTGGACCTGACGCTGGCGCACAAGGAGGCTGCGCTGACCGTTCCGGTTCAGGCGGTCGCTCGCAACGGCGCGGAGTCGAGTGTGCTCATCGTGGATGCTCAGAATCGCCTGGAGGAACGGCAAGTCCGGCTGGGGCTGGAAGGCACGAGCAGCGTTGAGATTCTTTCCGGCCTCAGTGAAGGTGATCGCGTGCTGATCGGATCACGCGGCCAGTTCCGCGCGGGCGACCGAGTCGAACCTAAGGTCATCGCCGAAAACACAGAGGCTGACTACTAATGTCCAGTTTCGCCATCAAATATCCATTCTTCATTATTGTCGCGTGCCTGATGGTCGCGATCGTCGGCACGGTTACGCTGGTGCGAATGCCGGTGGATCTGTTTCCGCCGATCAATATCCCGGTCGTGGTGGTGGCGACGTTCTACTCCGGCATGCCTCCCCAGCAGATTGAAACGGACATTACCAATCCTTTCGAACGGTTCTTCACCCTGGGGAGCGGCATCGACCACATCGAGTCGCGATCGTTGCCGGGGGTCAGTCTGATCAAAATCTACTTTCAACCGGGAACCAACGCGGACGCGGATTTGAGCACAATTTCGAATCTGGCCATGGCAGATCTCCGCCGTCTTCCACCCGGAACGCTTCCACCGGTGGTCCTGAAATTCGACGCTTCCAGCCTCCCGGTGTGCCTGATCACCCTGAAGGGGCAGGGACTGAACGAGACGCAATTGCGCGATCTGGGCCAGTACACAGTACGCAATCAAATTGCGAGTGTGCCGGGCGCATCCGTGCCGCAACCCTTCGGTGGGCGCTACCGCCAGATCATGGTGTATGTCGATCCGCTCAAGCTGGACGCGCACGAGCTGTCGGTGATGGACGTAGTCCGCACGGTGAATCAGAGCAACCTGATTCTGCCGGCGGGCGATGTAAAAATCGGGCCGTACGATTACAACCTGTACACGAACAGCCAGGTGCCTGCCGCCCAGGCCATCAATGACATGCCTTTGAAGACGGTGGGGCAGGCGTCAGTGCTCGTGCGGGACGTGGGCAACGCGCTGGACGCGCAGGCGATCCAGACCAATATCGTGCGGGTGGATGGCCAGCGATCGGTCTACCTGCCGATTCTCAAGCAAGGGGGGGACACCAACACCATCGCGGTTGTGGATGGGATCCAGGATGCTATCTCCAGACTGGTGGACATCCCCAAGCAGCTCATCGCCAAGGTCGTGTTTGACCAGTCGATCTTTGTGAAGCTGGCGATCGAAAACCTGCTGCACGAGGGCGCCATCGGATTGGTGCTGACGGGATTGATGATCCTGCTCTTCCTGGGTAGCATGCGGGCCACCGCGGCAGTGTTCCTGTCAATCCCGCTTTCGGCGCTAGCGGCATTTTTGGCGATCAGCGCGGGAGGAGGCACGATCAACACCATGGTGCTAGGAGGCCTCGCGCTTGCGTTCTCGCGTCTCATCGACAACTCGGTGGTCGTGTTGGAGAACATCTTCCGCCACCTCGAGATGGGAGAGGCTCCAGAGGTCGCAGCCGAAAAAGGCGGCCAGGAAGTGGCGCTGGCGGTGCTAGCGGCCACGATCACGACAGCGATCGTCTTTTTCCCAGTCATCTTTCTCTACGGTGTGAGTCGCTTTTTGTTTGTCGCGCTGGCGACGGCGGTCGTCCTGTCGTTGTTCGCATCGTATGTGGTGGCGATGACGGTGGTGCCGCTGTTCTGTGCCAAACTCATCGGCAAGCATCAAGCCGACGAGGAAGTGGGCGAAGGGTCCCTGGGCGCAAGGTTCGGAGCGATCGCACGGAAGTTCAACGTCTATTTCGAGAAGATGCTGGTCTCGTACGATCGCACGCTAAACCGATCATTGCTGCGGCCGGTGGCGACGACCCTTGGTCTTGCCGGCGTTTCTCTGCTCTGCCTGTCCCTCTATCCGCTGATGGGTCTCGCGTTCTTTCCGCGAACCGATCCGGGCCAGTTCGTGATCAACGTGAAGGCGCCATCGGGGACGCGAGTGGAGCTCAACGAACAATATATAAAGGATGTCGAAGATACGATTCGCCAGGTTGTTCCGCCTAATGAATTGGGGATGATCGTATCCAATATTGGCATCACCACGGACTTCTCCGCGATCTACACGCCCAATTCCGCTCCGCACACCGCGTTTGTCCAGGTGAGCCTGAAAGAAGGGCACAAGATTGGCAGCTATCAATATATGAGCGAGGTTCGCGACCGGTTGAGCCGCGACATGCCACAGCTGAGCACGTATTTCCAGTCCGGAGGGTTGGTGGACGCGGTGCTCAACATGGGAATGCCAGCGCCCATTGATATCCAGGTGAGTGGAAACAGCCTCAAGCAGGTCTATGCCAGCGCGACGGGCATTGCTTCGCAAGTGCGCCGGCTTCCGAATGTGAGTGACGTGCTGATCCCGCAGGATATTGACTACCCGGCACTGCGGCTGGATGTGGATCGAGAGAAGGCCAGCCTGGTGGGACTGTCTCAACAGGAGGTGGTCGACAACATCATCACGGCTTTGACCTCGAACGGCATGATCGCGCCCGACTACTGGATTGATCCCAAGAGCGGCAATCCTTACATGCTGACCGTGCAATACCCAGAGGATGCCATCAAGACACTGGCGGACCTGAAGCAGATTCCCTTGCGCGGTCCCAAGCTCACGAACCCGACTACCCTCGACACGGTGGTGAGGGTTGAGACCATTCCGTCCCCGACGGAGGTTGATCACTACCAGTTGTTTCGCGTGATCGATCTCTACGTGTCGCCGAAAACGGAGGATCTGGGAAAGGTTGGCGGCCAGATCGAGAAAATCGTGCAGAATACAACCCTGCCCGAAGGCGTGCGCGTGAACGTGCGTGGGTCGGTGCAGGGGATGCGGTCGTCATTTAAGAGCCTTGGCATCGGCTTGATCCTCGCGATTGTGCTGGTGTACCTGGTGCTGGTTGCCCAATTCGCTTCGTTCCTGGATCCGTTCATCATTTTGCTCGCGATTCCTCCGGGGCTGGCGGGAGTGCTGCTGTTCCTACTGGTGACGGGCACCACCTTGAATGTGATGTCGTTGATGGGAGTGGTGATGATGGTGGGGAT
>Ga0209698_10004673_pt1 | contig 14932 bp, 10 predicted proteins | sample LitLauG_LLR_2012_FD_187203 | JGI IMG/M metagenome (GOLD analysis project Ga0209698, IMG submission 187203) | Freshwater sediment microbial communities from Pennsylvania, USA - Little Laurel Run_MetaG_LLR_2012 (SPAdes) (version 2) | ecosystem: Environmental > Aquatic > Freshwater > Creek >...
TGCACGTGGACGAGATGGACATCATCGGCCCCGACCAGCGCGCCTACCGCGGCGACGACGTCCGACGCGTCGTCGGGCTCGTCGACCAGCTCCCGCACCTCTTCGACACGACGCTCGCGGCGAACCTGCGCGTGGCGAGCCCCGACGCCTCCGACGACCAGCTGGTCGCCGCGCTCGGCGCCGTTGGACTGTCCGAGCTGCTCGCGTCGCTTCCGAGCGGACTCGAGACCCAGGTCGGCCGCACGGGCTCGAGGCTCTCGGGCGGTCAGCGCCAGCGCGTCGGCGTCGCACGGGCCCTCCTCGCGGACTGGCCGGTCCTGGTCCTCGACGAGCCCACCGAGCATCTCGAGCCCGACGCTGCCGACGCACTCGTCCGCCACCTGGTGGACACGAGCGGCGCCCGCGCGACCGTGCTGATAACGCACCGCCTCGTCGGCCTCGACCGAGCCGACGAGATCCTCGTCGTCGACGCCGGACGCGTGATTGAGCGCGGCACTCACGACGAGCTCCTCGAGCTCGCGGGGCGCTACGCGGCGTCGTGGTTCGACGAGCGCAGCGCCGATGCGGCCGTCGCCCACCCGCACGATTCGCGTCCCCGCATGCTCTCAACGGGGGCTTCGAAGGAAACCAACACAGGAGGCAGCAACCACCATGGCTGAAGACCTGGCTCGATGGCAGTTCGCCATAACGAGCATCTACCACTTCCTGTTCGTCCCCATCACGATCGGGCTCGCGTTCCTGGTCGCGCTGCTGCAGACGAGCTGGTACCGCCACGAGGACCCCGTCAAGCTTCGCCTGACGAAGTTCTTCGGGGTCCTGCTGCTCATCAACGTCGCCATCGGCGTGGTGACCGGCCTCGTCCAGGAGTTCGAGTTCGGGATGAACTGGTCCAAGTACTCCCAGGAGGTCGGCAACATCTTCGGTGGGCCGCTCGCGATGGAGGGGCTGCTCGCCTTCTTCTTGGAGTCCACGTTCCTCGGGGTGTGGATCTTCGGTTGGGGGCGACTCTCAAAGAGGGTCCATCTCGCATGCATCTGGGCCGTGTCCGCGGCCACGATGCTCTCCGCCGCATTCATCATGGCGGCGAACTCCTGGATGCAGCATCCCGTCGGGTACTCCACGAACCCCGTGACGGGCCAGCACCAGCTGACGGACATCTTTGCGCTGTTCACCAACCCGGTGTTCGTCTGGTCCTACGTCCACGTGCTCCTCGCCTCGCTGGTCACCGCGACGCTCGTGATGCTCGCGGCCTCGGCATGGCAGCTGCGCAAGCGCGGCAACGAGGCCTTCGTCGCCACGGCACGGCTCGCGATCGTGGTGCTCGTCCCGGCGATCATCCTGTCGCTGTTCGTGGGAAGCGAGCTCGGCGTCATCGAGGGCAAGTACCAGCCGATGAAGATCGCCGCGGCGGAGGCGCAGTGGAACACGTGCGCCTCGCACTGCTCGTTCTCGCTGTTCCAGATCGGCGGCGGCTCGAACGACCAGACGCCCACGCAGATCATCCAGATCCCGAGCCTGCTGTCGATCCTCGGCACCAACTCGATCAACGGGACCATCGAGGGGCTCAACCAGCTCCAGGCCCAGGACGTGGCGACCTACGGGCCGGGCAACTACATCCCGAACGTCTTCATCCAGTACTGGTCGATGCGGATCATGGCCTACCTCGCCATGCTCATCCTCGCGCTCTCGGTGTGGGGCGCGTGGCTCGCGCACCGCAGGCGCCTCGCCCAGTCAAAGGTGTTCCTGTGGGTCGCCACCTGGGCGGTCGTCCTGCCGTTCCTCGTGAACACCGCCGGCTGGATGCTCGCCGAGAACGGGCGTCAGCCGTGGATCGTCCAGAACCTCATGCTGACCAAGAACGGCGTGACGCCGCGCGTGTCGTCGCTCGAGGTGTGGATCTCGATCATCGCCTTCGTCGGCATCTTCGCGGTCATGGGCCTCGTCGACGCGTTCTTGATGATCAAGTTCTCGAGGCGCGCCCTCGAGGACACCAGCGAGACCAATGAACTTGACCACGTCGAGGACGGCGACCTGCCGGAACTCGTCTACTAGGAGGACGTGATGACACTCGGAACACTCTGGCTCCTCATCGACGTCGTCTTCTGGGTCGGCTTCTTCGTGCTCGAGGGATTCGACTTCGGCGTCGGGATACTGCACTCCTTCGTCTCGAAGAACGACGTCGAGCGGAGGATCTGCGTCAACACCATCGGACCCGTCTGGGACGGCAACGAGGTGTGGCTCATCGTCGCGGGGGCGGTCATCTTCGCGGCCTTCCCGCTTTGGTACGCGTCGATGTTCTCCGCGCTGTACCTGGCCCTCGTGGTCCTGCTGCTCGCGCTGATCGTGCGTGGCGTCGCCTTCGAGTACACGCGCAAGGTCGACGACGAGCGCTGGCAGGGCGCCTTTCGCTGGGGACTGACGATCTCCAGCGCGCTGATCCCGCTGCTCATCGGCGTCGGGCTCGGGGACCTGCTCCACGGGCTGCCGCTCAACGGCGCGCACCAGTACACCGGCAACTTCTTCGGGCTGCTCACCCCCTTCGGGCTCATGAGCGGCGTCACGATGCTGGCCCTCTCGGTGCTGATGGGCGCGGACTACCTCGCGCTCAAGACGGACGGCGAGCTCCACGCACGCGCGGCGAAGCTCTCCGTTCGCGCCGCGTGGGTCTGTGCCGTCATCGTGTGGGGATTCGTCACGTGGGCGCACCTCGGGCTCGGCAAGGGCTTCGTGCCCAACGTCGCCGAGGTCGTTGCGCTCCTCGGCGTCGTCGCCGCCGCACTGTTCGCGTCGGCGGGCTCGGAGGGATGGGCGTTCACCGCGGCGACCGTCGGCGTCGCAGGCACGGTCGCGACGTTCTTCGCCGAGATGTACCCGAAGGTGATGGTCTCGACCAACCCCGCGAACTCTGTCACCGTCGCGAACTCCGCGAGCCCCTCGTACACCCTCAAGGTCATGACGGTCGTGGCGCTGGTCTTCTTCCCGGTGGTCCTCGTGTACCAGACATGGACCTACGTGGTGTTCCGGCGCCGGCTGAGCGGTCCGCGCCTCAGCGCGAACGCACCTGCGGTCGACCCCGCGCCGAGCGCCCAAGGCTGACGCCGCGCTGACCCGGTCCGCGAGTGGGCCGGGTCAGCGCTGGTCCGCGCGGTAGCGCGCGGCCAGCCAGCCCTCCTCGAAGTCCTCGAGCGTGTCCAAGACGAGGTCCGCGAGTCCGAACGCGGCGGCGCCGCGCTCCTCGGCGGCGGGGACCGCGACGCAGCCCATCCTCGCCGCCTTGGCCGCGATGACCCCCGCCTGGGAGTCCTCGAAGACGACGCAGGACGGTGGCGCGACCCCCGTGGCCGCCGCCGCGGTCAGGAAGACCGCGGGGTGCGGCTTGCCGAAGTCCTCATCTTCTGCGGAGTGGATCGACGCGAACGACGCGTCGAGGTCGAAGTGCGCCAGCACCCGGTCGATCAGGGATCGAGGCGTCGAGCTGGCGAGGACCGTGGGACCGAGCCCCGCGGCGAGCTCGACCGCCCTGCGGGCACCGGGCAAGAGGCGACCCTCGCTCTCGACGAGCGCTCCGACGCGGCTCAGGATGGAGGCGACCACCTCGTCGTCGCTCGGGGACCCCCATCCCGCGAGGCCGTGCCAGTAGCGCACGACCTCCTCGACGAACATGCCCTTGGTCGCACGCGTCGTCTCCTGGTCGATGGGTGCGCCGAGCGGCACGAGGATCTCGAGCTCCGCTTTGTGCCAGAGCACCTCGGAGTCGACGAGCAGCCCGTCGAGGTCGAAGATCGCGGCCCCGGTCGCCGCCACCTCAGGCCGGCAGCAGCTGCTCGATTGCCTCGTTGAGCGCGGGATCATCCGGCGCCACGAGCGGACCGAACCGTCGGATCTCGGTGCCGTCGGGGCTCACGAGGAACTTCTCGAAGTTCCAGCGGACGTCGCCGGTGTGACCCTCGTCATCGGCGATGGCCTCGAGCTCGGCGTAGATCGGGTGGCGCTCCTCGCCGTTCACGTCGATCTTCTCGAACAGCGGGAAGGTGACGCCGTAGGACGCCGAGCAGAACGTCGCGATCTCCTCGGGCGAACCCGGCTCTTGCTCCCCGAACTGGTTGCACGGGAAGCCCAGCACGGCGAAGCCCCGCGACGAGAGGCGCTCATGGAGCTCCTCGAGGCCCGTGTACTGCGGGGTGAGGCCGCACTTGGAGGCGACATTGACGAGCAAGAGGGCCTTGCCCTTGTACGCAGCGAGCGAGCTTGGCTCGCCGGCCAGCGTGTTGATCGGGTGGTCGTAGAGGGTCATGGCGGGAAACTAGCGGCCCGCGGGGCGAGTCGCCCGGCTGACGACCCTTCCGATGCGCCCGCGGTCAGTCGAGGAGTCCCGCGAGCGGGTGGTAGGCGAGCTCGTGGGCCTCGGCGACCGGCTCGCAGGTCAGCTTGCCGTCCACGACGTTGACGCCCTCGGCGAGCGCGGGGTCGAGTCGGACCGCGTCGCGCCACCCGTGCCGGGCGATCTCGACGGTGTACGGCAGCGTCGCGTTGACCAGCGCGTGCGTCGAGGTGTTCGGGACCGCCCCGGGCATGTTGGCGACGCAGTAGAAGACGCAGCCGTTGTGCTCGAAGACCGGGTTCGAGTGCGTGGTGGGGTGGGTCGCCTCGAAGCACCCTCCCTGGTCCACCGAGATGTCCACCAGGACCGAGCCCGGGCGCATGCGAGAGACGAGGTCGTCGCTCACGAGCTTGGGTGCCTTGGCACCGACGACCAGGACCGCACCGATGACGATGTCCGCGGTGAGGCAGGCCTCCTCGACGGCGAGCGCCGAGCTCGCGACGGTCTCGACGTCGCCGCGGAAGTGGTGGTCGATCTGGCGGAGCCGCTCGAGATTCCGGTCGAAGATGTGCACGTTGGCGTGCATGCCCACCGCCAAGGTGGCAGCCGCCATCCCCGAGACCCCCGCGCCGATCACCACGACGTTGGCCGCCGCGACGCCCGGAACACCGCAGACGAGGGTCCCTCGTCCGCCGCCCGAGCGCATCAGGTGGTGCGCACCCATGAGCGGCGCCATGCGTCCCGCGACCTCGCTCATCGGGGTCAGCAGCGGCAGTGAGTTGTCCCTCAGCCGCACCGTCTCGTAGGCGATCGCGGTGTTGCCGGCCGCGAGGAGCGCGTCGGTGCAGGGGCGGGACGCGGCGAGGTGCAAGTAGGTGAAGAGGACCTGATCCTTGCGGGCGCCAAGCCGGGGGTACTCCTCTGCGATCGGCTCCTTGACCTTCAACACCAGGTCCGCCGACGACCAGACGTCGTCGGCGGAACCGACGATCCTTGCGCCCGTCGCGACGAAGTCCGCGTCAGAGATCGACGACCCGATGCCCGCACCCTCTTGGACCAGCACTTCGTGGCCGGCCGCCGTCAGCTCACGCACCGCAGCGGGCGTCGCCGCCACTCGGTATTCGTCGTCTTTGACTTCGCTCGGAACGGCGATGATCAATGTCCTGCTCCTTGTGGTGCGTGAGGGCTAGTCGATGCTGTCGTATGCAATCGCCTTCGTCTTGAAGAAGTTGCCCTTGGTGACGAAGCGTGTGATGACGACAAGTGGGATCCCGAGGGCGAACGTGATCAGGATCGGAAGTGAATACTGCACACCGCTCGAGCGGACGACCTCGACACCGACGAGCAGCAGCAGAATGCCCGAAATGAACGGCAGCAAGATTCCCGTGAAGAAGAACACCGCGCTCTTGAGCGCGACACGCCGATAGGCCCATGCGCACGCGAGGCCGGTGACACCGTAGTAGAAGGCGATCAGCACGCCGATGTCGCCGATCAAGTGGCCGAACAAGTTGTTCACTGAGGGCGACGCCGCGTAAAGCATGATCCCGATAAGGCAAATGAAGGCGATCACCAGAGTGCCCACTGCGGGGGTCTGGCGCGCCGGTTCGATCGTTGCGAACAGCTTCGGGAATACCTTGTCGCGGGCCATCGAGAGCGTGACCCGTGCCGCAGGCAGGAGCGTGGTCTGAGTGGTGCCGACCGTCGAAGAAAGCACAGCGATCAGCATCACGAACAACGCCCAGTGACCGACAGCGTGCTGAGAGAAGTAGAGCATCACAGTGGTCGGGTTATTCGAGTTGTACAGACTGTTCAACTCGGCCTTGGGCACCCACATCTGAATCGCGACAATGTTCACAATGAAGATGACGAGGAGGAAGAACATCGAGATAATCGCAGCGTGCCCTGGAGTGTGTGAAGCATTCTTCGACTCCTCGTTGAGATTCACCGAGGTGTCCCAGCCCCAGAAGAAGAAGACCGCGAGTGCCGAACCAGCAGCGAGTGCACTGAAGCTGCCAATGTGCGTTGGGCTCAACCAAGACCACTGGAAGCTGATTGTGTGAGCCGGATGCGAGGCGGCAACCTTGATGATTCCCCAGATGGAGAATCCGAGTACCGCGACGTACTCGATGATGACCATGACCCACTGGAAGTTGGTCGTGTAGCGAATGCCCCAGACGCAAATGAAGGTGACCAGCGCCAGCCAGAGTGCCGCGACGATCGCCTGGATCCAAATGCTGTTGAGTGTCGACGACGAGATCCAGTTCTCCTCGTTCAAGAACTGCAGTGTGTTCTGTGCCGCGGTGATCGGAGCAATGATGCAAAAGATCACCGAGGTCGCGATCTGCACCCAGCCGTTGAACCAGCCAATGTATGGGCTCATCAGTTTGGACAGCCACGAATACGACGCTCCGCAATCCGGGTCCTTCCGGTTCAAGTGGAAGTACGAGAAGGCAATGAACAGCACGGGGATGAAGCAAACCCAGATAACGGCAGGCCCGAAGTACCCGATACCGACTATCCCCCAGAGCAGGACCATGGTGGTCGAAAGCGTGTAGGCCGGAGCGACCGACGAGACTGCCACGGCAGTCGAGTCGAACAGGCTGAGCTCCTCGGCTTTCAGCGTCGCGGCTTCTTGGCTCTTGGGGACGGGTACTCCGAAAGGACCCTCTACTTCGTCGATCGCCACGATGTGTTCCCCCGTTCTCATTTCCGGTCTCGCGCCGGTCTGCCGATTGGTCCTTCTTACTCGCCGAGGAAGTGCATGACGTGCTTCACCCTGGTGTAGTCCTCGAAGCCGTACACCGAGAGGTCCTTTCCGTAGCCAGAGCTCTTGAAGCCTCCGTGGGGCATCTCGGCCACGAGCGGGATATGCGTGTTGATCCACACGCAGCCGAAGTCGAGGTCCCGCGACATGCGCATCGCGCGGCCGTGGTCCGCGGTCCACACCGACGAGGCGAGTCCGTATTCGACCCCGTTGGCCCATGCGAGCGCCTCGGCCTCGTCGGAGAACTTCTGGACCGTGATGACAGGCCCGAAGATCTCGGACTGGATCAGCTCGTCGTCCTGGCGCAGGTCGGCGACCACGGTGGGCTCGATGAAGTACCCCGCGTCGCCCACGCGGTTGCCACCAGCGGCCAGCGCGGCGTGCGAGGGACGGCGCTCGAGGAAGCCCGTCACTCGCTCGAACTGATTGATGTTATTGACCGGGCCGAACAGGGCGTCTTCGAGCTCGGGCGGACCGGTGACCGTGCCGCGCGCCTGCTCGGAGAGCGCGTCGACGAAGTCGGCGTACACGCCGGGTCCGGCGAGCACCCGGGTCGCGGCGGTGCAGTCCTGACCGGCATTGAAGTAGCCGGCGATCGCGATGGCCTCCGCCGCCGCGGCGACGTCGACGTCGTCGAAGACGACGACGGGCGCCTTGCCGCCGAGCTCGAGGTGGACCTTCTTCAGCGTCGACGACGCCGTCGACGCCACTTCCTTTCCGGCGCGCACCGACCCGGTGACCGACACCATCTGGGGGATCGGGTGCTCGACGAGGAGCCGGCCGGTGTCGCGGTCGCCACAGACCACGTTCAGCACGCCCGCGGGCAGGAACTCGGCCATGAGCTCGGCCATGAACAGCGTGGAGACCGGCGTGGTGTCAGAGGGCTTGAGCACCATGGTGTTGCCCGCCGCGATCGCCGGCGCCCACTTCCACGTGGCCATCATCATCGGGTAGTTCCAGGGCGTCACCGCGCCGCAGACGCCGATGGGCTCGCGGCGGACGTAGGAGGTGTGCCCTGCCATGTACTCCGCGGCGCCCCTGCCCTCGAGGAGGCGGGCGGCGCCGGCGAAGAAGCGGATCTGGTCGACCATCGGGGGGATCTCTTCGCTGAGCGTGAGGCCGACCGGCTTGCCGGTGTTCAGCGACTCGAGCGCGACGATCTCGTCGGCGCGCTCCTCGATCGCGTCGGCGATTCGCAGGAGCGCGCGGGAGCGCTGCGACGGCGTCGTGCGACGCCACTCGGCGAACGCGTCCCGTGCGACCTTGCACGCGTGGTCGACGTCGTCGGCGCCCGAGACGGGCGCCTCGGTGAAGGCAGCCCCGGTGCTCGGATTGACGAGCTCGGCGTAGCGACCCGACTTGGGCGCCATCCGGGCACCCCCCACGAAGTTCTCGAGGCGATCCATTGACTCCCCCTCCGGGCTCCGGGGCGCGGCCCCTGTCGTGCGCGACATTCCCATATCTGCGGCCGATGCGCAAGATGGTTCGGATAGGTGCGCCAAGGTCGGCGGCGGGGACTGGATCCGGATCCACAGACCGGCTAGGCTTGCGATATCCGCAATCGATGGGGATAGCCCCGTTGCCGTTCGGAACCCAACCATGCCAGGACGCGTGAAACCAAAGCGGGGGGCAACCTCGTCCAGGAAGCGCCAGCCGGAAACGGCCGTCGGCGCCGCGCTGACCCTCGACGACTTCGACCGCAAGATCATCGGTGTGCTCCAAGGCGACGGTCGCTGCCCCTACGGGACGATCGCGGACCAGATCGGCCTCTCCGAGGCGGCGGTGCGACGCCGCGTCCAGCGACTTCGCGAGACCGGGATCATCGAGATCGTCGCGATCACCGACCCGATGCAGCTGGGCTTCGCACGCGAGGCGCTCGTCGGCATCCGCGTCCAGGGCGACGTGCGGCTCGTGGCCGAGAAGATCGCCGCGATCGACGAGATCAACTACGTCGTGCTCTGCGCGGGGAGCTTCGACATCATCGCCGAGCTCGTGACCATCGACGACGACAGCCTCGTGCACCTCTTGAACGACGCCATCCGCAGCATCCCTGGCGTCACCGAGGTCGAGACCTTCATCTACCTGAAGCTTGCCAAGCAGACCTTCGACTGGGGGACCCGATGACCACAACCGAGCAGTACACCGATGGCATGGCGAGCAACATGCTCGACGACGAGACGCACTCGATGTCCGAGCGGGCTCGACGGCACCTGTGGATGCACTTCTCGTCGATGAGCAACTACAGCGACGAGTTCGAGGTGCCGATCATGGTCCGCGGCGAGGGCGCGTACGTCTACGACTCGCGTGGGAAGCGCTACCTCGACGGTCTCTCCGGCCTCTTTACGAGCCAGCTCGGACACGGTCGGACTGACCTGGCCGAGGCCGCCGCCCACCAGGCCGGCCAGCTCGGGTACTTCCCGCTGTGGACCTACGCGCACCCACCGGCGATCGACCTCGCCGAGCGCATCGCGGGCATCGCGCCGGGGGACCTCAACCGCGTCTTTTTCACCACCGGCGGCTCCGAGGCGGTGGAGAGCGCGTGGAAGCTGGCACGCCAGTACCACCGCCTCATGGGCGACCACGGCCGCTACAAGGTGATTAGCCGCGACATCGCGTACCACGGCACGACGATGGGAGCGCTCACGATCACGAGCGTGATCCCCTATCGCACGCCGTTCGAGCCGCTCGTTCCCGGTGCGATCAAGGTCCCGAACACCAACTTCTACCGCGCCCGGGAGCACGGCGATGACGCGACCGACTTCAGCGTGTGGTCCGCCGACCAGATCGAGGACGCGCTGCTCCGCGAGGGACCCGAGACCGTGGCAGCGGTGTTCTTGGAGCCCGTGCAGAACGCTGGGGGCTGCTTCACGCCGCCTCCGGGCTACTTCCAGCGCGTGCGCGAGATCTGCGACCGCTACGGCGTGCTGCTCGTCTCCGACGAGGTCATCTGCGCATTCGGGCGCCTCGGCGAGTGGTTCGGCTCGACCAAGTACGACTACGTGCCGGACATGATCACCTGCGCCAAGGGGCTGACGAGCGGCTATGCGCCGCTCGGCGCGCTGATCGTCAACGACAAGGTTGCCGCGCCGTTCTTCGAGCAGAACAACACGTTCCTGCACGGGATCACCTTCGCGGGCCACCCCGTCAGCTGCGCGGTGGCACTGAAGAACATCCAGATCTTCGAGGACGAGAAGATCCTCGAGCACGTCCGCGGCAAGGAGGGCTACTTCAAGGAGCGCCTCGAGTCGCTGCTCGACCTGCCCATCGTCGGGGACATCCGTGGGACGGGCTACTTCTGGGGCATCGAGCTGGTCCGCGACCAGGGCTCCAAGGAGACGTTCCACGGCGAGGATGCCGAGCGGCTGCTGCGGGGGTTCTTGTCCCCCGAGCTGTTCCGCCGTGGCCTCATCTGCCGTTCCGACGACCGCGGCGACCCTGTCGTGCAGATCGCGCCGCCGCTCATCTGCGACACGGAGGAGATCGACTTCATCGTCGACACGCTCCACTCCGTGCTCGCCGAGGCCACCAACCACCTGTAGTCGCCGTGCCGTCCCCCCACGCGTCGGTGTGGTGGGCGACACTGCCGTCCCCGCCACCGAGTCGACCGGCGCTGCCCGGGGACCTCGACGTCGACGTCGCGATCGTCGGCGGCGGCTTCACGGGCCTGTGGACCGCGATCGGCCTGCTGCGCGGCGACCCGTCGCTGCGCGTCGCGGTCCTCGAGGCGACGGTGGCCGGTGCGGGCGCGTCGGGTCGCAACGGCGGCTGGGCGTCTGCGCTGTACCCGCTCAGCTTCACGCGCGCCGCGAGGGTCTACGGGGAGGACGCGATGCGGCGCCTTCGCTCGGCACTGCGGGCCGGCGTCGTCGACCTGGGAGCCGACGGGACGGCCGAGGGCGTCGACTTCGACTTCCACCGCGGAGGCACGGTCACCCTCGCACGAACGCCCCTGCAGACCTCGAGGCTCATCGCAGAGATCGGTGAGGACCACGCGCTCGGCGACACCGACGAGGACGTGACCTGGCTCGACGCAGTCGCTGCGCAGGAAAGGGTCGGCGCGACCGGCGTCCTCGGCGCGATGTACACCCCCCACTGCGCGGCCGTGCACCCCGCGAAGCTCGTGACCGGCCTCGCTCTCGCTGCGGAGCGGCGTGGCGCGACGATCTACGAGGGCTCGCCCGTGATCTCGATCGAGCCGGGCGACCGCTGGCAGCGGGCGCGGGCCGTCACCGACCACGGCACCGTGCGCGCGGACGTCGTCGTCCGCGCGACCGAGGGCTTCACGACCAGCTTCGCTGACGCGCGCCGATCGATCGTGCCGCTGTACTCCCTCGTGATCTCGACCGAGCCGCTCGGCGGCGCCTTCTTCGACCGCGTCGGACTGGCCGAGCGCGAGACCTTCAACGACGCGCGCCACCTCCTCATCTACGGTCAGCGGACCGCTGACGACCGCCTGGTCTTCGGCGGACGTGGCGCGCCCTATCACTTCGGCTCGCGCGTGGACCCGAGCTTCGACTCGGTGCCCGGCGTGTTCGACAAGCTCGCCGAGGCGCTCGGCGAGCTGTTCGGGGAGCTCCCCGCGGGGATCTCGCACCGCTGGGGTGGCCCGGTGGCGATGCCGAGGGACCAGTCCCCCTACGTGCGACTCGATCGCGCGCGAGGCGTTGCCGCCGCGGGCGGCTACGTGGGCGACGGTGTCGTGCTGAGCAGGATCGCGGCCCTGTCGATGGCCGACGTCATCCTCGGCGTGGACTCCGAGTACGCGTCCCTTCCCTTCGTCGGACACCTAGGGCGGAACTGGGAGCCCGAGCCGCTGCGCTGGGTCGGCATCAACGTCGGGATCATGGCCGCGCAGCTCGCGGACCACCGCGAGGCCCAGACCGGCCGTCGCTCCATGGCCGCGGCAGTGCTCAAGCGGATCCAGGGCGACCACTAGGTGCAGCGCGAGGTGTCGCCAAGTCGCACCCCCCGCCACCTAGCATCGTCGGGACGTGTCACCGCCGAACCAACTCGACGTGACCTCGCCGGAGGACTCTTCGGAGCCCCCCACGGCGTCCTCGAGGGCCCGGTCCCGCCGCTCGTCGCGGATCGGGCTGCTCGCGGTCCTGGCGGTACCCGTCCTCAACAACCTCGCGGCGATCCTCGGCCTGGTCAAGTACGCACCTGAGGCAACCCAGTCAGGCATCGGCTTCATCACCAAGGTCGGCTACCTCGCGAGCGGCAACGCGTTCATCGACCCCAACGTCGGCTACAACTCCCAGTCCCTCGGCCACGCGGCCGCCCTGGCGTGGCTCCATGGCCACATCCCGTGGTGGAACCTCAACGAGGGCCTCGGGATGCCGCTCGCGGGGAGCATCCAGTCGGCGAGCTTCTTCCCACTCGTGCTGTTCCAGGGCCTCCCGCAGGGCTCCCTGTGGTTCCACATCGCCGTCGAGTGCGCCATCGGCTGGGCCACGTACGCGCTGCTCCGCGAGCTGCGCTGCTCGCCGTTCGCCGCGGCGGTGGGTGCGATCGCGTTCGAGCTGAACGGGGCGATCGCCTGGATCACCAACGCGCCCATCAACCCCGTCGCCTTCCTGCCCATGGCCCTGCTGGGCGTCGAGTACGTCATGAAGGCGTCGGGGGCCAAGCGTCGCGGAGGCTGGGTGCTGCTCGCCCTCGCGGTGTGGCTGTCGTTCGTCTCGGGGTTCCCCGAGGTCGCGGTGATCAACAGCGGCCTGGTCGCAGGGTGGTTCGTCATCCGCCTCATCCAGCAGCGACGGGACGCCAGGGGCATCGTCGTTCGCACCGGCACGGGCGTCGTCGTCGGGCTGCTGCTCGCCGCGCCGGTCCTCAACGCGTTCCTCCGGTACCTGCGCGTCGCGAACGTGGGACTGCACACCCTGCAGCTGTCGTCGCTGACGGTGCCCAAGGTGGGCGCCGCCCAGCTGGTCACCCCGTACCTGTACGGGGGGATCTTCGCGATGCCCCGGGCGGCCGATCCGAACGTGTTCGTCGTCTGGTCGCGCATCGGCGGCTACGCGGGCGCCACGCTCCTGCTGCTCGCCACAGCGGCGCTGTTCGGCTCGCGCGAGCGATGGATCCGCTTCCTGCTCGGCGCGTGGGCCCTGCTGTTCCTCGGCTCCGCCTTCGGGGTCCCCGGCATCCACCAGATCGTCGAGAACATCCCCGGCCTGACGCACCTCGCGGTGTTCCGCTACGCCACCGCGTCGTCACTGCTGTGCCTGAGCGTCCTCGCCGCACTGTTCATCGACGACGTCCCCTCGCTGCGCCCGAGCCGGCTCGCGCCGCGGCTCGCCGCCGGCATGGCACTCGTCGTCGGCATCTTCGCGATCGGCTTCTTCGCGGAGCCCGGCGGTCGGACCTGGTCGCACCTGCACCTTCCCCGCTGGTACTGGGGCAGCATCGGGATCCTCGCGCTCGTGCTCGCCGTGACGGCCCTCGGGATGCTGCTCGCGCTGTCTCGCTGGCGGCGCGCCGTGCCGATCATCCTGGGCGTCATGCTCGCCCTCGAGGCGTCGGCGTACTTCGTCGTTCCCATCCTGACGTTCCCTCGCGCCGTGCACTACGACACCCAGGTCGTCGACTTCCTCCACTCGAGCCTGGGCACCCAGCGCTTCTACACCGTCGAGCCGGTGAGCCCGAACTACGGGACCTACTACAACGTCGCCTCGCTCGACGCGGCGGACCTGCCGATCCCGAAGAACTGGGCCAACTACGTGCACACCCAGCTGAATCCCTACGTGCTGCCATGGCAGTTCGGCAACGGGGGTCCGGGCACCGGGCAGCCCTCGCCACTCGTGGCGATGCTGACCAACATGCCGGCCTACGAGCAGGCGGCCGTCAAGTTCCTCGTCGCCCCGTCGGGCACGCACCTGTACAAGTACTTCCAGCCGCGCACCGGCCTCGGGCCCGCGACCGTCGACGGTGGCGCCGTGATCGTGATGTCCTGGCGGCCGCCGACGTACCTGGTCACCGGTGTGCTGACCGGCTTCAGCGTGCCGCTGCCGCGGGGTCTGCCGGCGGGCACGGTCGTGACGGCGTGCAGCGGCGGCGCCTGCCGATCCGCGACGCCCGTCGCCCCCCTGTCGGCGGGCCAGGGCGCGAGCACGCAGTCCTTCTTGCTATCCGCCCCGCTGCGGCTGGGGGCCACGTTCCGCATCCGGCTCGCGTCGAGCTTCGCGGACCCGATCAACATCCTGACGGTCCCCTCGGTGCCGGACTCCCCCGCTGCGGTGACCTCGAACGGGGTCTCGATCGGCACCGCGCTGCAGCCGCGCAGCGCGGTCGCGACGTTCGTCTACGACCCGACCTCGCTGCCGCGGCTTGTGAAGCAGACCGAGTCCTCCAACGTCTACGAGCTGCCCAACCCCTCTCCCATCGCGACGGCGCCGGGATGCATCGTTGTCGCGCACACGATGACGTCGTTCACCACGACGTGTCGCAGCGCGTCGCTGCTCACCTACCGAGAGCTGTCCTTCCCCGGGTGGAAGGCCACGGTCAACGGTGCCGGGACGTCGATCTCGACGGTCAACGGCGTCTTCCAGCAGATCGAGGTTCCCTCGGGCTCGGCGACCATCGCCTTCTCGTACTCACCAGCCGGCTCGATCTGGGCGTGGATCGCCGCGCTGGTCGGGATCATCGTGATCGCCGTCAACCTTCTCCTGCGGCGCGGCAACAGCGGCTCCCGTCGAACCTCGGTCACCGGCGCGCCCTCGACGCCTGACCCGGCGGCGCCCGAGGGAGATGCGGCCGCGGCCGCGGCCCTCGCGAGCGACCAGAGCTCGTCGGGTGGGGACGTGATCGCTCCGACGACGACCCCCGCGGACGCCTCGGCGGAGCCTGTC
>Ga0209698_10004675_pt1 | contig 14929 bp, 15 predicted proteins | sample LitLauG_LLR_2012_FD_187203 | JGI IMG/M metagenome (GOLD analysis project Ga0209698, IMG submission 187203) | Freshwater sediment microbial communities from Pennsylvania, USA - Little Laurel Run_MetaG_LLR_2012 (SPAdes) (version 2) | ecosystem: Environmental > Aquatic > Freshwater > Creek >...
GCTGGCTGATCGCCGACCGCTTCCCAAGCGATGCGCTCATTGCTCAGGTGAAGGCCCCCTTGCTGATCGTGCAAGGGACGGCCGACGCCGTCGTGCCGATCCGCTTCGGGCGCCGTTTGTTCGATCTGGCGACGACCCGCAAGACCTTCATCACGGTCGACGGCGCCGGCCATCTTGCGATGGGCCTGCGGCTCAACGAGACCATCGCCTGGATCGCCGCACAATGTCCCCACTGAAACGGCGCCGCGCAGGCTCGCGGAAAACCTGTTGCTCCCGCAAGGTCTCCGCCGCGCCCCCGCCCGACCCGACGCGGGCGCGCGCAGATTGAACCCGAGAGGGCGGCGCTCTCGAAAGCCCGGCGCCTTGCCGACCGCATAGCCCAGCGACTCCGCCGCAACTCTCTACCTCGGTCGCAAGCTTCGCACGCGCTTTGGCGCGCGGGACGACGTGGCGATGGAATCGGCGACGCGCAAGGTCATGCATCGGCTGAACCCGAACTTTCGCCGGTTCAAGGACCCGGTGATGCGGTTTTCGGGCGGGCAGCGGCAATCCGTGGCGATCGCGCGCCCTCCATTTCGAATCCCGCATCCTGATCATGGACGAACCCACTGCCGCTCTCGGACCGGCGAAGACGGCGCAGGTCGGCGAGGCGATCAAGCAGCTCAAGGCGGAGGGCATCGGCATCTTCCTGATCAACCACGATCTTTACGACGTGTTCGATCTCGCGGATCGTGTCGTCGTCATGAAGAACGGTCGGGTCGTGGGATCGGCGAGAACCAGCAATGTCACGCACGACGAAACGCTGGGCATGATCATCGCCGGAAAAATGCCCGCCCGCCGCCAACCCCGGACCTGGCGCGATGCGAGACATCTATCGGCCAAGGCAAAAAATAGTCTCGGCTCACAGACGCTTTGCACGCCAGCAGCCGTCAACCAGGTTGCCGAGCTGCGGCTTCGATCTATCAATGGCCTCGTCGTCATGGCCGAATGCTGCGACCGGTCGAAGTGAGCATTGCCCGCAAAGTCTTCCCAGCCGTGATCCGAGCCGCGACGACCTCGGCTGACGACTACGGGCTCTCATACTGAACACCTCCTTTGCTAACGCCCAAAGGGTCGTTCGCGCAACTTCAGCGCGGAGGCCTTCCGTGCCGTCGGCGACGATCGCGATATGTCGCCCCAGGTCGGTGGGGGCTTCTTCTCTGGTGCCGCGCGCGAAACCGTATACCGGGATGCCGGCGCCCGTCGATCCGGCAGCGCCGGGGAGACCTTGGGGTCCGGGACGCACCTTATTGGATTTGCCTATTTCCCCAACGATCTTTTCGAGTCTAACCTGTCGCCTCCGATGCGCCCGCCAACAAGGCTCCCGATATGGTCGATGTCTCGAAATCTGCACCCAACGAATTATTGCGCCTTCAACAGATGCATAATGGCGAAAAAGCCCCCGGCACATTCAGCGCCGCCGAGATGACTCGCCGGCAGGACAATTTGCGACGCGCGCTCGAAGAGCTGAAGCTGGACGCGGCGCTGCTGACGTCCTATCACAACATCAATTATTTCGCCGATTTTCTCTATTGCTACTTCGGCCGCAAATTCGCGTTCATCGTCACGCCGACCCGCGCCGTCTCTATCTCCGCAGGCATCGACGCCGGTCAACCGTGGCGGCGCACGTTCGGCGACAACATCAGCTATACGGACTGGCGCAAGGACAATTATGTCTTCGCCCTGCAGCAGGAGCTTAAGGGCGCGCGGCGGGTCGGCATCGAGTTCGATCATGTCAATCTCGACCTGCACAGGCAGTTCGCCGACGCTTTTCCCGATGTGGAGTTCGTCGATATCGGTCAGACCACGATGTGGATGCGCACGGTCAAATCGGCTGAGGAGATCGCTTTGATCCGCGAGGGCGCCAAGACCGCCGACATCGGCGGCGAGGCGATACGCGCCGCGATTGCGGAGGGCGTCGGCGAGCACGAGATCGCGCTTGCCGGCACGCAGGCGATGGTTCGCCGCATCGCGGCGACGTTTCCCGATGCCGAATTGATGGACACCTGGGTCTGGTTCCAATCGGGGATCAATACAGACGGGGCGCACAACCCGGTCACGTCGCGCAAGCTCCTGAACGGCGACATTCTCTCGCTCAATTGCTTCCCGATGATCTCAGGTTATTACACCGCGCTGGAGCGCACGCTGTTCCTCGACCATGCCAGCGACGCCCATCTCAAGGTCTGGGAAGTGAATTGCGCCGTCCACCGGCGCGGCCTCGAAATCCTGCGGCCCGGCCGGCGCTGCGGCGACATCGCCGCCGAACTCAACGAAATCTACCGCAGCCACGGATTGCTCGGCTTTCGCTCGTTCGGCTACGGCCATTCGTTCGGCGTGCTCTCGCATTATTACGGGCGCGAGGCGGCTGTCGAACTGCGCGAGGACGTCGATACGGTTTTGCAACCGGGCATGGTGGTGTCGATGGAGCCGATGCTGTCGCTGCCCGAGGGCCTGCCGGGCGCCGGCGGCTATCGCGAACACGACATTCTCGTGCTCACCGAAAGCGGCGCCGAAAACATCACCGGCTTTCCCTTCGGCCCGGAACACAATATCGTCCGGGCTTGAGGCTCCTTGGAGCGTCGCGTAGGAGGGTTTTGAGTGAGCCACGATCACGCGCTCCAGACAGTGCCCGCGCGGCGGGGCCGCGCGGTGCGGCTGGCGAAGGGGCGTTCAATCAAAATCATCAACACGCACGGCCATCAGGTCTGCGACACCTGGGCGTTCAGCGCCGAGGACCCGCACGAGTTCCTCTCGATGGAGCACACGCGGCCTACGCTTGAGAAAATCTTTCCCACGCGGGGCGATTTTCTGTATTCCAACCGCCGTCGCCCGATCCTGTTCTTCGCCGAGGACACATCGCCCGGCCGTCACGACACGATCATCGCCGCTTGCGACGATTATCGCTATGGGCTGCTTGGCTGCAAAGACTATCACGACAATTGCACTGACAATCTCGCGGCGGCGATGCGCGCGATCCATGCGCCGCTGCCGGAAACGCCGCAGCCGCTCAATCTGTGGATGAACATTCCCGTCCATCCGGACGGGCGCATCGAATGGGGTATGCCGCTGTCGGAGCCCGGCGATTACGTCGTGTTGCGCGCCGAGATGGATGTCGTCATCGCCATGTCGGCCTGTCCGCAGGACATTCTGCCGATCAACGCCGGCAAGACCGTCGAAATCCATTTTGAGGTGCTGGCGTGAACCCGCATCAACGCCTTCGCCCCTTCAACACCCGCGACACTTATCCTGAGCAGAAGCTCGACAACGATCTCTGTCAGGCCGTGGTGGCGCGCGGCGCGACCGTGTTCCTGCGCGGGCAGGTCGCCCAGGACCTCGATACCCGCGAGTCCCTGCATATCGGCGACCCCGGCGCGCAGGCCGCGCATGCGATGGGCAACATCAAATTGCTGATGGAGGAGGCGGGCGGCTCGCTCGAACATATCTGCCGCGTCGTCGTCTATCTCACCGACATCCGCCATCGCGAGCCGGTCTATCGCGAGATGGGCAAGGCGCTGAAGGGCGTGTTTCCGGTCTCGACCGGCCTGGTGGTGACGGCGCTGGCGCGGCCTGAATGGCTCGTCGAAATCGAAGCCACCGCCGTGATCCCGACGTGACGTTTTCGCTCTCAGGGCGTTGCGCGCGGACAGGCGCCTTCGGCGTCGCCATCGCCACGTCGTCAATTGCCGTGGGCGCGCGCTGCGCCCATGCGCGCGCCGGCGTCGGCGCTGTCGCCAGCCAGAACGTGACCGATCCTGCGCTGGGGACGCTGCTGCTCGATCTGATGGAATTCGGCCTGTCCGCGCGCGCCGCGATTGAGGCTGCGGTGCAGGAGCGGCCTTACATCGAGCACAGGCAGTTGACGGCTATTGATGGGAAGGGCCGCGCGTTCGCGTTCTCCGGAAGCAAAATGCTCGGCGTGCATGCCTCGCATGTTGGCAAAGACTGCGTCGCAGCGGGCAATCTGTTGGCCAACGCCGGCGTTCCCGCTGCGATGACGTCCGCGTTTTCGGCGGATGCGGCAGCCGCGCTCGGCGACCGGTTGATCGCGTCGCTGCAAGCGGGACTGGCGGCGGGCGGCGAAGCGGGCGCCATTCATTCGGCGGCGTTGCTGATCGTGACTGACGCCGCGTTCCCCTATGCGAGCCTGCGCGTCGATTGGCATGACGACAATCCCGTCGGCGCGCTCGCGGAATTGTGGCGGGCATACAAACCGCAGGCGGACGCCTATCTGATGCGCGCGCGCTCGCCTGACGCGGCGCCGAGCTACAACGCGCCGGGCGATCCGTGAGGCGCGAAACCGTCAGCGCCCTTGTGATTGGCGGCGGTCAGGCCGGGGTGGCGATGAGCCGCCATCTGCGCGCGCTTGGCCAGCCGCATCTGGTCGTCGAGCGGGGGCGCATCGCTGAGCGCTGGCGCTCCGAGCGCTGGGATTCGCTTGTCGCCAATGGTCCGGCCTGGCACGACAGGTTTCCCGACAAGACCTTTGCAAACGTCGATCCCGACGGGTTCGCTGGCGCGCGCGAAATCGCCGATTATCTTGCCGAATACGCGCGCGAGCATAACCTACCTATACGCAGCGGCGTCGAAGTGTTGTCACTTCGACAAAGGCCCGGCGGCGGCTTTCGCGCTGCGACCGTCGACGGCGAGATCGAGGCGGAGACAGTGGTCGTGGCGACAGGACCGTTTCAGCGCCCGCTCATCCCCGACCTAGTGCCGACTGAGGTCGGCGTCGTGCAAATTCACTCCTCGGGCTACCGCAACCCGGCGCAGCTGCCAGAAGGCTCGGTTCTGGTTATTGGCGCAGGTTCCTCCGGGGCGCAGATCGCCGACGATCTGCGTAAGGCGGGACGGCGCGTCTATCTATCGGTGGGGCCGCACGACAGACCGCCGCGCCGCTATCGCGGGCGCGACTTTGTCTGGTGGCTCGGCGTCCTCGGCCTTTGGGATGCGAAGGCCGCGCAACCCAATCGCGAGCACGTGACCATTGCGGTGAGCGGCGCCGACGGCGGCCGCACAGTTGATTTCCGCGGCCTCGCGGCTGGCGGAATCACGCTGACGGGCATGGCCAAAGACTTCGCGAACGGCGCCATCTCATTTGCGCCCGATCTGGGCAAGAACATCGCTCTGGGCGACGCCAATCTGCACGCGATGCTTGACGCCGCCGACGCCTATTGCACGCGCGAAGGTCTTGATCTGCCGGAAGAGCCAGATGCCCGCCTGACGCCGCCCGATCCCGCTTGCGTCACGGACCCGGTGCTTGCCCTCAATTTCGCGCAGGCGGGCATAAGTGCGGTTGTCTGGGCGACGGGCTATGCGTTGGACTTCGGCTGGATCGAGATGGACGCATTCGATGAACGCGGGCGCCCTTTGCATGAAGGCGGCGTCTCCAAAATCCCCGGCCTCTATTTCCTCGGCCTTGCGTGGTTGACCCGCAGGGCCTCGCCGTTCATCTGGGGCGTTTGGCGCGACGCCGAAAACCTCGCCCGCCACATCGCGGGCTAGCCGTCAAGCGGCGACCTCCAACGGCGCAGGAACCAACGGGCTCGTCACGTCGTGGCGTTTCCCCGCGCGCAGGCAGAACGCGGGCGTCACGATCTCGCTCGCCGTCACATGCGCGCCCGAATTGTCGCTGAGATCGAAGCGACCCTTCAGCAAATTCAGCACGGCGACGTCAGCCTCGCGACCCACCTGCAACGAGCCGATGGTTTCGCTGAGGCCCAGCATTTTGGCGGGACCGGAGGTGACGGTGGCGATCACTTCGTCGAGCTTCATGCCCAGCGTCAGGATCTTGCTCATCGCATTGTGCAGGTTGAACGGCGCGACGCCGAAGAACGGATTGGCGCTGCGTTCAACCAGATCGTTGGCGTCGGGCACGCGCACGTTATAGCCGTGCATGTCGGCGCCCAGCGTCGTCGGCTTGATCCCCGCGCCGATCACGCGGCGCGCCATTTCAAATGAGAAATGCGAGCCGTGGCCGACGTCAACCGTGACGCCGCGCTCCAGCGCCGCCCACACCACTGGATGCACCTCGCCTGTCTCGGTCGAGATGAAGCCGCCGGGATGGCGGGTGAAAGGATGGGCGAGAATGTCGCCGGGCTCCATGATCGGGATCAGCGCCTCAACCACTTCGTCGGGCGGGATCGTCACGCCATCGGCCTCCGGCCAGAGTTGGCCCAGATGGATATAGAGCGGCAGACCCGACTCGCGGGCGATTCGTTTGCCGATCTTGATGACCTCCAGCCCCCAGCGCGAGGCGCCGCCGATCTCGGCATGCGCCTTGACGCCGCGCACGATGTCGCGGTTCTCGCGCGCCACCCGTACGGTGTGCTCGACGTTGAGTTGGTTGGGGCCGTAGAGGTCGGGATAGAGATGGCCCTCCAATCCGCCGACCAGATAGGCCGATATGAAACATAGCACGCGGGATTTAGCGGGATTGACGATGAAATTGCGGAAGCCGCCGATGGTCATGCAACTGGGCCCGCCCTGATCGACTAGCGTCGTCACGCCGGAATCGACGCCGCACAGATCGGGATTGAGGCCGAACTTGCCGGTGACGTGCTGATAGACGTGCGCGTGCGTGTCGATCAGGCCCGCCGTCACCACGCGGCCCCTGACGTCGATGATTTCAGCCGCCCCGGCGCTGTCGGGGATGACAGGCTCGATGGCGGCGATCTTGCCCTGCGCCACGCCGATGTCGAAAACGCCGTCGCGCCCGGTCGCAGGGTCGATCACCCGCCCGCCGCGCAAAACCAGATCCAACGTCATGCCGTTATCCTCCGCATGGTCGCCCATTCGCTGTGCAGGGCTATCTCTTGCGCCCGCAAATTCGTCAGCGTACTGTCGAATTCTGCCGGACGATAGCTAGCACAAGGCTTGCAAGCAAGGCGTAGGCCACCGGAGAGGCAAGCATGGGGTTCGCGCACGGCGTCGGCGCGTCGGTTGAGCGCAAGGAGGACGACCGCTTCCTGCGCGGGCGCGGGCGTTTCGTCGGCGACCTCAAGTGCGCGGGAATGCTGGAGATGGCGTTCGTGCGCAGCCCGCTCGCGCACGCCCGCATCACGCGCATTGTCAAGCCGGCGGGCGCGGACTCACGCGTGTTCTCGATGGACGATCTCGCCGGCGTCGGGTCGATTGTCGCCAATTCCGCGCTTGCCGGCTTCAAGTCGGCGCCGCAGCCCCCGCTGGCGCGCGACAAGGTGCGCCACGTCGGCGAAGCCGTCGCCGCGTGTCTGGCGGAAACGCGCGCGCAAGCCGAGGATCTGGCTGAGCAGGTCGAGCTGGATCTCGTAGAATTGCCTGCGGTCCACGACATGATTGAGGCGCGGGCGGCGGACTCGCCGCGCGTTCATGACCATTGGCCCGACAATGTCGTGCTGGAGACGCGAGTCGCTGGCGACATCGAGAGCGTGAAAGGCCGCGCGGCGGCGATTGTGCGGCGCCGGTTGCGCACGGCGCGTCAATGCATGTCGCCTTTAGAGGGGCGCGGCGTTCTCGCCGAATGGGATACGCGGCTCGATCAACTGACGCTGCATACCTCCACGCAGATGCCGCATATCGTGCGCAGCGGCCTCAGCGAAGTGTTAGGCTGGCCGCAGGAGCAGATACGCGTTGTCGCGCCCGATGTCGGCGGCGGCTTTGGCTACAAGGGTATTTTGCTACCTGAGGAGATCGTCGCGGCTTATCTCGCGCGCAAGCTTGGTCGTCCGATCCGCTGGATCGAGGATCGTCGCGAGCAACTGGCGGGCAACGCGAATTGCCGTGAACATGATTACGATATCACCGCTTACGCTGACGCCGACGGCCGTCTGCTGGCGGTGGATTGCGAGGCGCATGTCGACGCCGGCGCTTGGTCGATCTACCCGTTTTCCGCCTGTCTGGAGGCGGCGCAGGTGGCGAGCATCCTGCCCGGCCCCTATAAGATGGAGGCGTACCGCTGCCGCACCTGGTCGATGGCGACCAACAAGCCCGGCATCGTGCCCTATCGCGGCGTCGCGCGCGCGGGCGTCTGCTACGCGATCGAAAGCGTAATGGACGATCTCGCGGTCGCGCTCGGGATGAACCCGGTGGAGTTGCGGCTGCGCAATTTGCCCGGTCCCGAGGCGATGCCGTTCACCAACATCACCAACAAATATTTCGACAGCGGCGATTATCCCGTGTGCCTGCGCCGCGCCGTCGCGGCGCTTGATAGATCGCCCCCGCCGCCGGGGCCGAACAAACGAAGAGGCGTCGGGGTCTCGATATTCTGCGAGCAGGCGGCGCATGGCACGTCGGTCTATCACGGCTGGGGCATCCCGATGGTGCCCGGCCACGAGCAGGCGGTGGCGCGCATGACGCCCGACGGGGGCCTGGAAATCCGCGTCGGCATCCAATCGCACGGGCAGGGGTTGGAGACGACGCTGGCGCAGGTCGCGCATCAGATATTGGGCGTGCCGCTCGCGCGCATTCAGGTGCTGCACGGCGACACCGGCGTCACGCCTTATTCCACCGGCACGTGGGGTTCGCGCTGCATGGTGATGGCGGGCGGCGCGGTGGCGGCGGCGTGCAAGGAACTGGTCCCGCGCCTGCGCCGCATCGGCGCGCATCTGTTGCAGGCGCCGGAGGATCAAGCCGTCCTCGAAGGCGGGTTTGTGCGAGCGGGCGGCGCCGAATTGCCGCTCAGCGAGGTCGCGCGCACCTGGTATCGCGCACCGCAAAGCCTGCCCGCCGACGTCTCCGGCGCCGGGCTGGAGGCGGTCGCAGGGTATCGGGCGAAAAGCGACACCGGCACATTTAGCTATGCGGCGCATGCGGTCGTCGTCGAGGTCGATCTGGAGTTTGGCGAGGTGCGGCTGGTTGACTACGCGATCTGCGAGGACGGCGGCGTGCTGGTCAATCCGATGATCGTTGACGGGCAGGTGATCGGCGGCGTCGCGCAGGGGATCGGCACGGCGCTCTATGAGGAAATGCCGTTCGACGCCTTCGGCCAGCCGGGCGCCGTCACGCTCGCCGATTACGTGCTGCCGGGCGCGACCGAGGTGCCGTCCTTGCGTATCGCTCACATGGAGACGCCCTCGCCGTTGACCGAATTCGGCCAGAAGGGCATTGGCGAAGGCGGCGCCATCGGCCCGCCCGCCGCCATCGCCTGCGCCGTAAACGACGCGCTAAGGCCGCTGGGCGCGCGGATCGACTGCTTGCCGATCACGCCGGCGCGCGTGCTCGTGGCGCTGGCGGAAGCGGCGCGATGAAAGCGGCGGCGTTTGGGGTTGAACCCTGCGACACGCTCGACGCCGCGTTGATGGCGGCGCGCGCGGGCGCCCGCTTCATTGCGGGCGGCCAGTCGCTCGGCCCGATGCTGAACTTGCGCGTCGCCCGCCCCGACGCGCTGACCCCTGTCGCGCGTCTGCCCGATCTCAGCGGCGCCAGCGAGGACGCGGACTTCGTAACGCTTGGCGCCGCCGTCACGCACGCCGCCATCGAAGACGGCCGCACGCCCGATCTCACAGGCGGCGTCCTGCGCCGCATCGCATCGGGCATCGCCTATCGCGCCGTTCGCAATCGCGGCACGATTGGCGGCAGCCTTTGCCACGCCGACCCCGCCGCCGACTGGGTGGCGACGCTGACGGCGCTCGGCGCCAGCGTCGTCATTGCCGGCGCCGGCGGGCGAAGGGCGGAGACGGTCGAAGGCTTCGTGCGCGGCGCCTATCAGACAACGCTGGCTCCGGGCGAGATTGTTTGCGCTGTGCGGATACCAAAAATCGCCGGACGTTTCGGCTATTGCAAATTCTGCCGCAAGCCCGGCGAATTCGCTCACGCGATGGCGGCGGTTTGCCTCGCAGGATCGCGCCGTCGCGCCGCCATCGGCGCCACAGGCGGGGCGCCTTTGGTGCTGGAGGGCGACGCCGTCTCGCCCGAAGGCTTGCAAAAGGCGGGTCTCGAAGGGACGGCGCGGACCATGCAAACGGCCGCGCTTGCGCGCGCTCTGGCGGAGGCGGGCGCTTGATCCATCTCGTCATCAACGGACAGTCGCGCGAAATCAGCGCGCCGCCGCGCACCCATCTGGCCGACGTGCTGCGCGAGGAGATGCTGCTGACCGGCACGCATATCGGCTGCGAACATGGCGTCTGCGGCGCCTGCACGGTGCTGATTGACGATGAACCCGCCCGCGCCTGCCTGACCTTTCCCGCGCTCTGCGACGGGGCGCGCGTTGAGACCATTGAGGGGCTGGACGATGACGCTGTCGTCGTCGTTCTGCGCGCCGCGTTCAAGGCGGAGCATGCGTTGCAATGCGGCTTTTGCACGCCCGGCATGCTGGTGACCGCGCGCGACATCGTGCGCCGCTGGCCGGAAGCCGACGAAGCGCGCGTTCGGTTGGAGCTGGCGGGCAATCTGTGCCGCTGCACCGGCTATCAGGGGATCGTGCGCGCGATTCTGCGCGTGCTCGCCGATCCGCCTGCGCCGGCGCCCGCACCCGCCCCGCCTGTCGCCGTGCTGACGCCGCTCGCCGCGCCGGAGCGCGCGTCGCCGGCGCTCTCGGCTTCGCCCGCCGGTCGCGCGCTCAGCTTCCAACAACCTTTCGCGCTTTCGCCCGACGCGCTGTGGGCGGCGTTGCAGGACCCGGCGTTGCTGGTCTCCTGCGTGCCCGGCGCCACGCTGACGGCGCGCGACGGCGAGGCGATCAGCGGCGAACTCGCGGCGGGTCTGGGGCCGATCCGCACCCGCTTCGTCGGCGAGGGTCGCCTCACCTACGACGCTGCCGTCCACGCCGGCGCTCTGGAGGGGCAGGGCCAGGATCGCCTGTCGGCGACCCGCGCCAGCGGACGTCTGACGTTCCGCGTCGAGCCGTCGCCAGCCGGCTCGACGCTCGACATCGAAGCCGATTACAGCCTGCGCGGCCCGCTGGCGCAGATGGCGCGGCCGGGCATCGTCGCCGCCTTCGCGGCGGAATTGATCGCGGGCTTCGCGCGCCGTCTGGAGGCCACGCTCGGCGCAGAGACTGTCGCCGCGCCGCGCCCGCGCGGCTGGCGCCGGCTGGCGCGCTGGTTGTTTCGATGACCGACGCGTTGACGCCCGCCCAGACGGCCTGGGACCTCTCCAGCCGGCCGGGCTTCCTGATCCGCCGTCTGCATCAGATCCACGTCTCGCTGTTTGTGGAAGAATGCGGCGCGCTCGGCGTGACGCCTGTGCAATTCAGCGTGCTGACGGCGGTCGCGCAGACGCCGGGGCTGGAGCAGGCGCGGCTGACCGAACAGGTCGGCGTCGACCGCACCACGCTGGCGGGCGTCGTGGCGCGTCTTGAGAAGCAGGGCCTTGTCAGACGGCGCGCGGGGCGCGGCGACCGGCGCGTCAAGAACGTGTTTCCCACCGCCGCCGGTCAGGCGCTGCTCCAGCGCATGGAGGCCCCGGCGCGGCGCGCGCACGAGCGCACGCTGGAGGCGCTGGCGCCCGCCGAGCGCCAGCGGTTTCTCAAGATGCTCGCTCAACTGGTCGACGCCGGCAACGATTACGGCCGCGCGGCCTTGCGGCTCAGCTGAACCTCGACGCGGCCCTCGCGCACGCGCGCAAGGTGCACCGGCAGGCTCGGGCAATCCGGCCCTCTCAGCTTGGCGCCCGTCGCGAGGTCGAAGCGGCCCTGATGGCGCGGGCAATCAATGAACCCGTCGCCGACGACGCCTTCGATCATCCACGCCGCGTGGTGCGGGCAGACGGCGGCGACGGCGTGTACGGCCCCGCCTGCGCAAACCAGCAACACCGCATGGCCGGCAAGCTCCACCTCCGCTTTGCCGCGCGACGCCAGGCGCTCCGACGGCCCTGCGTCTATCCACTCCATAGATACCTCTTGAAATGCCTCTTGAGTCGGCGCCTGCACGTTCGTGCGGCAATCGTCAGCCTACTGACGATCATAAACCGTTCCCTTTCGCCCGCCAAGCGATGGCATGGGCCTTGCCTCACGAAAATGTCAGGTTTTCGGGAGGCTCGCGGTCCTATGTCGTTCACGTCTTTGTTTCATCCCACCCGTCGCGGTTTCCTCATCGGCGCCGGCGCGGCGGCCGGTCTGGGCGGCCTTGTCACCCCCTCGCTCGCGGCGACTCTGGCCGAGATCAAGACGCGCGGCGTGCTCAACGTCGCCACCGAAGACGATTATCGTCCGTTCGAGTTCGTCAAGGACGGCACGCCCACCGGCTACGACACCGAATTGCTCAACGGCTTCCGTCCGAGCGCTGGCTTCAAGATCGCGCAGGACATCATTCCGTGGTCGGGCATCCTGGCGGGCGTGGCCACCGGCAAATACGACATGGCGGTGACGGCGGTGTTCATCACCAAGGCCCGGCTCGAAACGCTCGATTTCACCAGCCCGATCGCCGACGCGACGTCCTATTACGCCAAGCGCAAGGATGACAAATCGATCTCCAGCCTCAAGGATCTCAGCGGCAAGAAGATCGGCGTGCAGACGGGTTCGGCGCTGCTCGCCAACCTGCCGCAACTCGCCGAAATGCTGAAGCCGACCGGCGGCAAGCTCGGCGAGGTCGTCGAATATCAGTCCTATCCCGACGCCTATCAGGACCTCGCCATCGGGCGCACCGACATCGTTATCAATGCGCACATCAATCTTCAGGCTTTGGTTGATGAAAAACCCGACGTGTTCGCGCTGGGCGAGCCGGTGGCGGCCAAGACCTACATCGCCTGGGCGCTGAAGAAGGGCAACACGGAGCTGCGGGAGTACGTCGATTCCTATCTGCTCGCCGCGCGCAAGAGCGGCGCGATGTACAAGCTGCAGAAGCAATGGTTCAACACCACCTTCGAGGACATGCCGGCGCATTTCGTTCCCGCATGATTCTGGGTCTAAGCGGGCCTGACGTTCTGAGCCTGCTCAGGGCGGTCGGGGCGACGCTGGCGATTTCGCTGGCCTCCATCGCCATTGGCTGCCCGCTGGGCCTCGGCGTCGCCCTGCTGCGCTGGGCCAAAATCCCCGGCCTGGCGCCGCTGGCGGCGGTCTATGTCAGCCTCGTGCGCGCCTGTCCCGCCGCGACTTTGGGTCTCTTGTTGTTCTTCACCCTGCCTATGGCGGGGATCACGGTTGACGCCGTCACGGCGGGCATCATTACGCTGGCGCTCATCACCTCGGCGTTCAACGCGGAGATCTGGCGCGCGGCGCTGCTGGCGTTTCCCAAGGATCAACTCGAGGCGGCGCTGGCGGTCGGCATGCGGCGCGGCCTGCGCTTCCGGCTGATCGTGTTTCCGCAAATCCTGCGCGCCAGTCTGCCGGCTTTGTTCAACGAGATGACTTATATGGTCAAGCTCACGCCCGCCGTCGCGGTGCTGGGCGTGGTTGACGTCACCCGCGCGGCGGTGCGGATCGGCGCCTCCACCTATCGCCCGCTGCCGCCGTTCCTCGCGGCGCTCGTGATCTACGGCGTGATCGTATTCGTGTTCGTGCAGGCGCAGCGGATCGCCGAGCGGCGCCTGGGCTCGCATATCATCGGGCGGCGCGTATGAGTCGCGATTTCGCGATCATCTGGGCGCATCTCGATGTGCTGCTTGACGGTCTAATCAACACCGTCTGGTTGTCCGTCGCCTCCGGCGTATTGGCCTTCTTCGGCGGCGGCCTGATCGCCACGGGGCTGGTCGCGCGTCAGCGTCTAACGAGATGGACCACGCGCGTCCTCGTCGATTCCATGCGCTGCGCGCCGTTCCTGTTGTTCGCCTATGTCATCTATTACGGCCTGCCGTCCTTCGGCGTTCGCCTGAGCAATTGGCGCACCGGCCTCATTGCGCTGGCTATCTACAACAGCGCCTATATGGGCGAAGTGTTTCGCGGCGTCTGGGCGGAGCTGCCGCGCGAGGCCATCGAAGCTGGCCATGCGTTCGGCTTCCACGGCCTCACGTTTTTTCGGCGGATCATCCTGCCCCCCGTCATGGAGGCGGCGACGCCGTTGCTGGGCAATCAGGCGATCCAGATCGTCAAGGACAGCGCTTTGTTGACGATCATCGCCGTCCCCGAACTCACCCATGCCGCCAACAGTCTGGCGAACACCTATTTCATCCCCTTCCTCGCCTTCCTCGCCGCCGTGGCGCTATATTGGCTTGTTTGTCTGGTGATCGAGGGCGCCGTCGCCCTTGCCTTGCGACGCGCGCAGGCGAAGCGATGAACGACGTCGTCCTCAGCGTCAGGCAAATCCGCAAACGCTTCGGCGCGCTGCAAGTGCTCGACGACGTCAGCCTCGACGTGTCGCGCGGCGAGGCGGTTTGCGTGCTGGGGCCGTCGGGTTCGGGCAAATCGACGTTGCTGCGTTGCATCAACCACCTGGAGCGCCCTGACGAGGGCCAGGTTTTTCTTGCCGGCAAACCCATAGGCCGGGCGGCGGGCGGTCGAGTGGTGATGTCCGATCGCGAATTGTCGGGCATGCGAACCCGCATCGGCATGGTGTTCCAGCATTTCGCGCTGTGGCCGCACATGACGGTGTTGCGAAATCTTACCGAAGCGCCCGTGCATGTGCAGGGCCGTAACCGCGAGGAGGCGGTCGCGGAGGCGCAGACGCTGCTCAAGCGCGTGGGGCTTCAGGACAAGCGCGACGCGTATCCGGCTTCGCTGTCGGGCGGCCAGAAGCAACGCGTCGGCATCGCCCGCGCCTTGATGATGAAGCCCGAGGTCGTGCTGTTCGACGAACCCACCAGCGCGCTCGATCCCGAACTCGTTGGCGAAGTGCTGGCGGTCATCCGCGATCTGGCGCGCGACGGGCTCACTATGGTGATCGTCACCCATGAAATGGGCTTTGCGCGCGAGGTGGGCTCGCGTATCGTGTTCATGGATCAGGGGCGGATCGTCGAAACCGCCGAGCCGGCGAAGTTCTTCGCCGACCCCGCGACGCCGCGCGCGCGCCAGTTCATCGACCGCTACGCGCGCGATATTGCG
>Ga0209698_10004676_pt1 | contig 14929 bp, 22 predicted proteins | sample LitLauG_LLR_2012_FD_187203 | JGI IMG/M metagenome (GOLD analysis project Ga0209698, IMG submission 187203) | Freshwater sediment microbial communities from Pennsylvania, USA - Little Laurel Run_MetaG_LLR_2012 (SPAdes) (version 2) | ecosystem: Environmental > Aquatic > Freshwater > Creek >...
CGCACAGGTCATCCAGCGTCGTGTCAATTACCTGCCGCACGATCTTCACGTCCACCCGAACGCCAAGCGCCCCGCACGTGTTGAGGTACTGCACCGCGTCGCGAACGATGCCTTTGGTCTGGCGGGCGATGAGCTTCAAGGCGTCCAAGTCACAGGCGATCTCATTCTTGGAGGCGACGTTCGCGAGATGTCCGACCAACACGTCTTGGTTCACGCGGTCAAAGGCTATACGAATGCAGCGCGAACGAATGTTGGGCTGAATTCTGCCATAGTCCTGCGACACGAAGAGGAAAATGGAGTTGGTATCGCCATCTTCCAACGTCTTGAGGTAGGCACTCCAAGCCTCAGCACTCAACCAGTGAGCTTCGTCAATGACGGTCACGCGGCGTTTGCCAAGTACTGGAAGGGTGAGAGTAGACTCAATGGTCTCACGTGCGCCCTCAACCCCCGGCTTAACCGCGCCGTCAATCTCAATGAAGTCCGGGTGTTTGTCTATGCCGTCGTTCTGGACGAGCAGGCAGGAAGGACACTCCCCGCAACCCAGCAGGCTTTCGTCCCCGTTGCACATAAGCGCCTTCGCCGCGAGGTACGCGCTGGTGGTCTTGCCCACGCCGACCACACCGTGCAGTATAATGCCACGGCTGAGGAAGCGCTGGTTGCGTAGCGCTGCCTGAAGAACTTCAAGGGCACGTGCTTGACCCACCACCGAATTCCAAGTATTGGGCCGCTGTGAAATAAGATTCAACGATTTCTCTCCTGCATCTGCTTTTGTCCTGCCCTGATCAACCAAGCGATAAACTGGTCGTAGGTCAGGGTTCTCTTCGCTTTATTACAAGTGTTACACGCCGAGACAACGTTGTCCAGTGTATAGCCCTTTGAGTTGTCCTTGCGGTCTATACCGTTGTAGACGAAAGTACCGTTGTAACTGGCGTCGTTTCGCCATCCAAACTCATTGCTTGGTAGAGCGTCACAGTAGTGACAGGGGTTTCTAGTCAGACAATGAAAATCTTCAAAGGAAAGATTCCATGGCAGGTTACGTCTTACAGCATCTTTTTGGTACCTGCGCCACACTTGATTTTTTGCTGCGATACCGGAGGGTAAGCTTTTCAATTCTCGGAGGCGGTCTTTGACCAAACAACCACAGCTTTTTGTTTGTCCGCTTGTAAGACGGGTTCCCAAAAAGACCTTCTGGACACCGCAGTCACAGACAGCTTCCCATTGGCTTTTTCTACTACGAGGGTGGGTTCCAACGTCTCTAAGGACAAGCAGACGTCCGAATCTTTGACCGACCAGATTAAACCGTTCCATGTAACCTAATACTGTGGTCGCAGGATTATACCGTTCCTGATGTCGGAGCGGAAGGGGCTTGGCTCCTGAGAACCATGCTGAATTTGTAGAAAGCGTCCTGCGTCAGTTCTGACATGCCTTCCTGCTGGAACTCGCCTAGAGTCCTCGGGTCCACGAACTTGACCTCAGTCAGGGACGCACCCGGAGAAGGTTCGCCGCTCACGTACTCAGCGAAGCAGAACACCGCTGTACGGTGGTTTGGTTCCAAGACTTCGGACAGGAAAAGTATCTGCTTGGGGTTGACTTCAATGCCTGTCTCCTCAAGGATGGAACGCGAACAAGTTTCAATCATGCGTTCGCCTTCCTTGATGAGTCCGCTGGGGATGACCCACTTCCCGGCGTCAACGCCATCCTTTTGCTTCCCGATCAAGACATTTACCGCATCCTTCATCACGATTGTTGCTACTTCAAGTTGTGGCATGTTCCCCCCAAAGATTTTCGTCAGTGCGTCCCTCGTAAAGCTTGTCGTAGTGCTGGGCGCAAAGCCACATTTCACACATCAAGTCGTCATACGGTGGAGGTGCTGGTACCTTTACGTGGATCACAGGCGGATTATCGCAAGGCTTGCCGTCTTCCACGTAGGCGCAAATTCTTTCGTCCAGCATTAAACTTCTTCCGTCGCCTCTTCCACAAGTTCAGATTCGTAGGCTTTCAGTCCTAGCTTCTTGTCAATGTGCAACGTCTCGGTGACGTTGTCAACGAAGAAATGGACGGCGTTTTTCATGGCGACCAACCAATCAAACCAGTACACCTTGATGGGCACCTCACCACTCTTGGCAAGGCGCTTCATGTCCTTCTTGTACTGCGGCAGGTCAAAGCCACAAAGAGCCGCAGCACCAGCATCAGAAATGTTGATCTTTTCGTTGATGTCCAAGGTGAAGAGGTCGGTACGGTACTGCTTTTCCTCGCCCTTCTTGTTGAACTTGGAGTCAAGATTCTGGAAAACTACTGAGGCTGCTGTGATGTTCGCCGTGCTCACAAGATCAAGCAGCGTGAACGCGGTGCTGACAGCAGATTCCGTTGAAGGTTCGGTCGTAGCAAACAGTCTGACCTTTGCCGGAGTGGACAAACCTGCCCATTGCCCGGTCTCAAGTTCGGTCATGGCGAAGTAGCCAGAGACGATGGACTCAACCATCTTGTCGTCCAACTTCTCGATCTCAGTGGGCTGAAAGCGGCTAAGCTCGTCAGCGCGGTCTTTCATTTGCTTGTGGTACTTGTTCCCCTCGTTTACTTTGGTGAGGAATTGGTACGGCCATTCGGCATTACCGAAATTCCACGTTAGGTTATAAGGCACGGCACCGATAACCTCAAGAAGCCTGCGTAGATCGCCGATTTCTTCCGCGTTGGTGGTCTCCGCGTACACGCGTTCCTCGGCGAAGTCAATCAAGACGGCGAACTGCGTGCGTGATGCCACGGCGCTCGCCTGTACCAAGGACTTAATGTGCGTCTTCTCTTCCTTCTTCAGGAACTTGAACGGCTTCCCTGCATGTTCGTAAGAGAGGGCTTCCTGCTTGGACTTGGGGTCGGTGACATCTTCAAAGCCGTTGAGGCAAAACCAAAACCCATACACGTGGTCACTCAGCTTGAAGGTGTCGCTGGTGACGCCTTGGTCAAGGCTGCCCTCGTCAAAACGGGGGTACGAATACGGGTTGATGCCGTGCGTGGGCAGGCTGTCGTTCTTAGCTTTCTGAACGGCAGAAGCCTGACTCACATTGCTGTAGTCGTCCAGACTCTTGACGAAAGCAGCTTCAGAGTTCGATTTGATGCCGAAGATTGCCCATGAACCGCGTGCAAACATTAGAGTCCCTTTCCGTCCATATCATCGTCAAAAACCTGTTTGCGCAACTGACTGCCCTGTTCGGGAATTTCCTCAGCACGATTAGCGACGCCGCGTATCAGGTCGCCCCTCAGTTCATAAGCCAGCTCAACAATGTCCTGACTCGCGTTGACGAGTTCAAGGTGAGTGCGTACGGGGTTTCCATCCAGCGACACTTCGTTGGCAGCCCCTAGTATCTCGCCCACCTCTTCAATGAACGCATCTAGGAGTTTTTCAATAGTGACCGTGGCAGCAAGCTCTTCTACAAGCTCCTGTTCTCCGGTAATCTCGTCCAATGAGTACCCATCTGCCTGCTGCTGTGGCTCAATTTCGTTGTTCATTTTGCCTTCTCCAGAAGCTCCTGCGGGGTGGCCGCTTTGTGGGCCTTGAATTTCTTTGCTTGTGCAGGTGCCGATTCCGCCTCAGTTTCAACCTGCTTGGGGAACGAGTCTTCGGGTCTAATAAGCGCTTCAACCCTGGCTGCGCTATCGCGAAACGAATCAATAGCACGACGCTGGTTCTCGGTCAATTGCCCGGCACGATCTGCGCGTGCAGCTATCCGGTTGGCGGCGTGGTGATACTGGTTCGCGATCTCGCGTAGGTTTGGCATATTAGCGCTTGAGAATTACGACCGTCAGCCCGGCTGCCGCCGTAAAGTAGACGAAGCCGTTGGCGTCCGCCCATCCGGCGATCTGGCTGTACTTGAAAGCCGAATGCACGCCAGCACCAACTGAGTACGTGGCAATGTCCCCCGAACGTCCGTTGAGCGGCTGCGATGTGAACGTAATCGTCAAAGCGCCCCCGGTCGGGTTATTTACGACCAAGATGTCCCCGTTACCGACGCCCGCAGCGCTCTGGTCAGCGACGAAGTAGTTGCCGTTGACGGCGTCCACGGCTGTAAAAGCTAGGTCAAGCCCTGTGGGGGCGATTGGAAGCGTGGGATACGGACCTTGAACTGCTTGTGTTGCGATGAGTGTTGCTGGCATTAGCTCAGTTTCTCCTCAAGAAATTGCCGCACTGCGGCATCAATTTTACCTTGCAACTCCGAACCGTACAGCAAAAGAAAGGCGCGGGTCTCTGCGGTGCCGAATTCCTTACCATTCTTGGCACTTACGAGGTGCCCTATTTGCCGCAGGCGATCCACGGTATAGGCTGCTTGGATGCCGTCAAACGGAAGCGGCTCCGGTGACTTGCCGGGTGTGAAGCCAGCCGCGTCTCGCACTGCCGTCCAGAGCGTCTGTTCGTCCACGGGACGGTCGGCATGCCAGACTGCGGAGTAGTACAGGTTCTTCACCGCGTCCTTCAGGATGTCAAATTCGGTCACCGTTGGCTTCATAGCTTGTTGGCTCTTCACGTTAATACCTCATCTGGCGGACTTTTCAAGATAGGCGTTGGACACCATCTTCAACATAACACGCCCGAGCTTCCAGTGCTTGCGCTCCTTGATGGGCTTGATGACGATGCCTTCCCGCATGTGGTCGGCACCCTTGATCAAAGAAGAGCCGTCTGCTAAGGCCTGCAACTTCTCAAAGTCAAAGGGCATGATGCCGAAGTCCGGCACCCGGTGATCCTTGTAAATCTCGGCAACGAACTTCTCAGCGTCCCAGTATTCCATGCCTTCCATGACATCAAAGGCACGGAAGAAAAGCTGACCTGGCTTCGCACCATACTTGAGCGCTTGCACCCAGCCGAAGACTTCCCCGTAAAGGACGGAGTCTTGGTTGTCGTAGCACCACCGATCAATCCAAGGGTTGTCCTCCATGACCCTCCACCAGTTGGAGCCGCCTTCCTTCTTCTTCCACTCGGTGCGCGACCCGGCGTACAGGGAGACGAGGGTGGACCGACGACCCGGCTCTATGATCGTCTCGTTGCCGTTCTCCGTTGCCACGAAGCGTCCGTTTTGTCCGTCCAGCTTCTCGGACACGTACACAGGTTCGCCTGCCTCAAAGCAGTCAGCAAACTTGTAAATGGATTCTACGTCGTACTTCGGAGCGTAGATCATCGGCGGCGCGGGACCGACATCGTCTCCAGCGTGCTTCCTGCGCCCTTCAATCTCGTCCATCGTCGGCGGCTCGTAGTGCGTGATTCCCAGCTTTTCCGCCACGTCATCACCGATCTCAGCGCCTTCCGGTGCAGGCAGAAGCATGCCCATAGAGATGATGCCACGCAGCTTCTTCACAGTGATGCGGAGGTGCTTGGTGTTGGCGTCAATCTTCGCTTCAAGAGCAGCGAGCTTCTCGTTGTAGTCAAGACGGCAGAGATCACTCTCGTGCTCCGCTGCCAGCTTCGCCTCAAGCTCCTCGCGTTCCTTGCGGAAGCTGGAGGTGTTCTTGAGGAAGCGGTACTCGGGCGTATCCGGCATGACGGAGTCCGGCTGGACGTATGCGGCTTTGTCAACGCCGAGCCAGTCGGCAGTATTCACGACCACTTGGAAATTGTAGACGCGCACTACGGACAAGCGATCCGCATTCGGGTGCTTCTCCAGCACTACTGGAACTACCTCAACGCGATGTGTGTCAACTCCCATTTTTCTCTCGTTTCCTTCTTAACTGTTGCGCCAAACTCAACCTATCACGGTGCGACTGGCTGAATGTAGTGCCAAACATTGGGTTCTTTGATCCCCGTTTGGCTGCTGCTTGTCTCTCACGAGTTTCGGAAGACCGGACAGTTCCCGTCAGCTTACCTGATACTGCTCTTTTCTGGGCTTCCGTTCGGGGCTTTCCTAACTGTCTTAACCGGGCTTTTTGTCGCACTGCTTCAGAAAATGTTCGTCCGAGATTAGGTCCGGGCTTACCAAAACTTGGATGCTCTGCTCCTCGTCCTGCACCGTCTCCTCCCGGTGTAATGTTGTAACCAACCTCGGGATTCATAGAGCCGTATCGCTTGATGTACATCCGCTCCAAACGATCCGTTTTTCCATTCAACAAGCTACTGTCAATTTGTTCAATCACAAACGCATCCGAACCATGTTTGCGAATAGCATTGTAGAACCGGGAGCGGATACCCTGCCGTGCGCCTTGAATGTGCCTTTTCCAGCGCTCAGCCAAAGTCCCGCCCGTCTGACCGATATACACCTTACCGTTACGAGTATTCGTAACACGGTAGATGATACCCATCAGTTCTCCCCTTCCACACGACGCTTTATCTCATCAACAATCAATGCTGCGGCTGCAACGGATGCACGTGCAAATTTCAAAGCTCCATCTTTTTGCGCTTGCGGCATTTCCGCGCCTTTAAGATGTGTGTTCAACGTGCTAACCAAAAGATCAAGGTCTTCTGCGTCTAGTACCTTGCGGACATGAAGCACAAGCACCAAAGAAAACCACAAACCTAACCCAATTTCTTGTTCATGGTGACTATGGTCTATGATCTGTTGGAGCGCTTCTTCAACAGTTTTTGCACTCACGGGTACCCTGTCGGGTACGTTGCCCATCTCATCAACACCCATATTTACCCTCGGTCAAACTTGACGTCCGACAAACTTTCCGGCAGCGTGCCCTCAGTGGTGACCTGCGGGTCGTTGTAGGCGTACTTTGTCTTGATGTCCACGCCGTACTTGCGCAGGTATTCTACGAGGTCAACGTCGTGGTGCTGTTCAACGAGCTTGCCATCCACGTACAGCCCGACCCAGTAGAACGCCTCTACGAGGACGAACTTGTGGTCTTTCACCTTCTTAGACTTCGCCGTCTTTGCCTTTGCCATCTTCTATCTCCTGTAGCTTTCCCCCGACCCAATCAAAGTCAATCTTGTACGCGTCGCGCTCAAAAGAGGCAGCGACGATGGAGTCCGGGTTCCACATCTGCTTCCGGTCGAGCAGGTCCGTAAACTTTGCCTTTTCGCCGTTGACCGTGATCTTCGGTCGGAAGTCGCCATCGCCATCAGCGTAGAACGCCGTCCAGCGTGAAGAACCCAGTCCGCCCAGCATTTGCCATGTGGCGAACAGATCGTTCAGCGCGATCTCCTGTGCTTCAGTCACGTTCTCAATGGTTACCGTCAACGTGCGCTTTGTCCTGTCTCTCATGTGTTTTCCTCTTCGCCTTCATCGGTTGCATCAGCTAGGAACTGCTGCGCAGCGGCGATGATCTGCTTCAAGTCCTTGCGCACGCGTATCTGGTAGCCGAGAACGTAAGCGTCGTACATGATCGGGTCAGAAAACCTATCGCGGAAGCTTTCCCATTTTTTCATGTAGTTCTCAATGGCAAAGTCCGCTTCATGCAGCACAATCTCTATTGCCACAGGGTCAATGGGATTGAATTGCTGCTCTAAGACGGGCGCATCCGGGTCGGTGCGAATGGCCTCGTCAAGTTCAAGGATAAGTTCAGTGTCGCCCACACAGCTAAATACTGATTTTTATTGGGAAAAAGCGGTTACTTCTGGCAGGACTTTTGCGCTTCAAGGAGCTGTTGGTGCAGGCTTACTTGTTCGTTTTGACTAGCGATTAAAGTCTTCAGGGTCTCCACCAGTTGATGCTTTTGTTCCGCGATGGTCGCCGCCTGCTGGATGTTCACGTACAGAAGGAACAGCCCCGTCGCCAGAAGCAGCCATCTTCCTAGCCTTGTCTTCACTTTGTTCCACCCTTTTGACGATGGTTTCATCCAACGTCTTTTTCTGTTTATCAAAAGCCCCCAAAACCCACAGGAAGACTGTCACGTCCCGGTACTCACGGAGAAGGATTTCCGGGTTCCGAAGTTGATCCGCAAACTGCTGAGCCAGTTCCTCTTTTGTGAATACAGGAACGAACTCACTCTCCCTGATGCACTTGTCGCCGCTTGGACTGCCACAATTGGTGCAGCCGATAATCTCCCGTCCAAGCATACTAACACCTTTGCAGTTCTCCGGGCAAGGGCGTAGGTTGCGCTGGAGGAATCGCCTGCGGTGTCGGTGGATGGTTTCCCGCGCCGCCGCGATAATCTCTTCTAGCGCCTTAAGCTTGACTTTGCTGATCAGGGGGTCGTTCACTGTTCACCTTGCGTAAAATGGGTGGAAAGCCTTCATCAACCACCACCTCGTATATTGTATCAGCAGCGGAGGTGATTGTGGGTTGGTGCGATATGGCGAAGATGGTGAACCCCATCTTGGATAGCACCTTCAGCATCTCGGAAATCTTCGGCTGATACTCTGAAGACACGTTGGAGAACTGTTCGTCAAGCGCGATGAATGGCGCAAGCTTGAAGCGTTTGATCAGGATGACGCGCAGCAGGAAGGCGACTACGTTCTGCACACCACCGCCGAAGGAGTCCATAGGGTTGCCTACGGTTTCGCCCTTACGGATGAGCAGGCGGTAGGTGTTGCCCCTCGCGGTTTCCTTCTTTTCAATGAAGAGACCAAGCTGGTCGTTGTCAAATACCCGGTGCAGACCGTCTGACACGATACCTTCAATCTTGCCTATGCCATTTGCCGACACGATTTGGACACAACGGTCTATCGTGCCCACGGCCTTGACTAGGTGAGCCTTCTCTTCCTCAAGCTGTTTGATTCTGGATGTCAGCCGGGTGATGGTCGCGGTCTCGTACTCAAGCCGCTGAGCAATGGATGAGACCGTGGCATGCACCCTCCCCAGCCGGGAAACAAGTGCCTGATCCACGATTACTCCTCGTTGTAGCTGATGACCTCAAATCCCCGAATGTCAGGGGACGAGGTGATGGAGACGATGGTATGCCCCCCTGCGCAGAGCTTATCCAGCTTCTCGGCGATGTCTTGCTTGTACGCTGTGGTGAGGAGATGCTTGCGCACCTTGGCTTTGCTACGCTTATGCTTACGCCCGTTGGTTCCTTCGTCGTAAGACTCCGGTGTATCCAAATTGCCGACAATGTCAACGCTCATAGAGAGTCCTCCATGAGGCTTAATACTATCTCGGGGAGCCTATTTCTAGATTGGGATAGCACTCCGGTTGCCCCCTGTAGGAGGCGAAGAAGGACAGCGGTGTAAGTTCCTGCGTATCGGTATCCGCAAAAAAGCATTCGCGCTTGCCGGAATAGTACCGGAGCAAGAAGCATGACCGGGCATGACCAACAACGTCCCCCTCACACGGGGCAGGTTCGCGGAGGCGCATGAGGCGTTCTTGGTACTGGAGAGTCGCGTCTATTTCGCCCGGCATCATCTCCATCGGAGGGCGACCCACCACAAGCTCCCGCAGCAGCTTCTTCGCTGCGGTGAAGAAGAGATCACAGCCCCGGCTTATGGACATCGGGGCTGTGACTAGGGTCTTAGTAGCCACGCTTACGCGGGGAACCATCTCCGCCCGCGCCTGCGGCCGCCTGTTGGGCTTTGTAGTTTTCAGCCAGCGCCTTGTCGGCTATGGCTCCACGGAAGATGTAGTTGGAAACGCGCTGGTAGGTGCCTTGGAGCAAGTTGATGATGTAGGTCCACGACTTGCGCACGACGTCGTTGAGGAGCGTGCCGACGATAGAGAAGGGCCAGTAAGTCGCCCAGCGCGTCAGCTTGCCTTTGTGTTCAAGGAACTGGGCGGTATCGCACTGATATGCTTGTCGGGGAACTCGTACTTGTTATGACTGGCGATTTCCTCCATCAGCGAGGCGGCAAGCTCAGGCGTCAGTTCCTTAGCGTTGTTCTTGGACAAGAACTGCGTCTTGAAGTCCCGATACTTGAAATTCTGCTTGTGCAGGAAAAGCACCCACTTCAGGAACGACCAGCCGATGCCAGTGGCGAAATAGCTGCCGATCAAAAGGGCGGTGTGGCCAGGATTGGCTTTGATGGCGGCGACGATGGGGAGTTTCCAGAGATAGTTGAGGCCGATGATGGAACCTATGGCTACGACGGTGGCCCAAACGCCTTCCTCGTTCTCAACCAAGGCGGTGATCACAATGAAATCAATAAGCACCAAAAGCCAGAACCCGATGGTGCCGAGGGCGAGCAAACTTGCGAAAAATGTCAACATGCGAGAGCCTCCTTTGGCTCTACTATGTATAACCGCCCGGACGGCGGAATCTTTATTTAATTAGATGCCAGAGCGGTTTCCAAGGCTGCACGAATTTCCTCAACGCGGTTCTCGCCCCAGCCCACGAACTGCGCGACGCGCTGTCCGCCCTTGAAAACAATAAAGTTGGGGATGCCGCGAACGCCATGTTCCACGGCGTTCTTGCTGCTGGTGTCAACGTCTACCTTGACCACCTTGACCTTGCCCACGTATTCCTCGGCGAGGGCTTCAATGGCTGGGGCGGCCGTACGGCAGGGACCACACCAATCAGCGTAGAAATCTACCAGCACCGGAATTTCTGAGGCGAGGACTTCCTGCTGGAACGTTTCGTCTGTGACTTGCATCTATTTACTCCCTCCGTTGTAGTCTACTTGCGGTGAATTGCACTCAGGGCAACGGCTCCTGCTTTTCGGCGCGTCGCTCTTGAAATGCCGTGCGCAAACCTTGCAGATCAGCTTGTACATTAGTCTTCAATTCTCTCAATGCGGTCGCCGGGGGCGAGACTGATGATCGCTTTCACTTGACCTTCGTCATCAGGGAGTATGACCATTGAGCCGTTCTCGCTGGTCGTTATGTCCTCGGCATCAATGCCGGAGTAGTCAGCGATCTTGAAACCCTTGCTGCAAAAGTACCTGAACTTTGCCATCAGTAACTCCTGAAATTCACCGCTAGGTCGCCCCGAACCAGCCTCATCGTTGAGGCTGTTCCAGTGAGTTCCAGTATAGCATAATCCCCGGCTGCTTGCGAGAGGGCGTCGATTACCACCTTGGCGGTCTTGGCTTGCAGACTGAATCGGTTCCAAGTTCCAGTCTCTCCGAGGGAGTTTCGGTTCTCACCGAACGTGCCCTTGGCGATCACGCCCAGCTTAGGATCAATCTCAACCACTTCCTGTTCGTCCAACAGCCCCACGGCGGCACGGAGGCAGGTCAATAGACGCTCGGCGGGAATCTGCGCCGCCTCAACACCCGGCTGGTTGTAGTTGTCAAAAAGCTGCCGCCCGAGGACGTGCCCCTTGGTGTAGGTCACGAGGTCGCCGATGCCCGCGCCCCAGTAGCCGTTCTTGGTCAGCGATAATTCGTTCACGTCCTGCCCGCAGACCATGCGGAGGAAAGGCTCCCTCGGGCTGAGGTTCATCGGCTGGCTGGCGAAAAGCCCGCTCTTCCACATCACGACCGCGCCCTTGTTTGTCGCAAGCATGAGCTTGCCGTGCGCGAGCACAGGTTCGGACACCAGCGTGAACTTGTCAATGTTAAACCCAGCAAACGTCTGTGTATCAAGGGTCACCATGTTCGCGCCGATGTCGTGAATCTTGGTGCCCGCCTGTTTCTCGCTCACCGTGTGGACGTTGGTCTCGGTGTTTGATCCAGCCTCGCTCGTGCCGTACATGCGCATGATGCCGCGCTCGTTGACGCTGAGTTCGATGCTGTCCTCGGGGCAATTCTTGAGGATGTTTCTCAAGTGAGCAAGGGAGACGTAAGTTGTGGGATTCGCGCCGTATTCCTTGGATCGGATGATGCCGTCGTTGTTGGAACGCAGGAACATCGGCTTGTGCCCTTCCACAAGCTGGACGCCGACGTAGGGCGCACCTTTGTGGTCAAAGGCAGCAAGAGATGTGAGAGGCGAAAGCAGGTCTTTTTTGTTAACCAGCATAAGGGCAGTCATCCCCATGATACAGGACAATACCCATTATAGGGAAATTGAGACGATGTTGGACTCGCCGGAGGCTCCGTCCAGACCGAAGGCCTCCACCTCAAAGAAGTAGGTCTGTGCTGCGGCAAGAGGCACGGTGATTGACTGCGTAGCGCCGCTTCCCACATTCTGCAAGGTATTGAAAGACTGGCGGATGGAGAGGGTCACGGAATGTCCCGCCTGCGCTGCGTTGAACGTGTACAGCCCGGTCGGGGTGACCGTGTACTGACCCGCCTGCGGAGTTCCCGTCACGGCGACAAGAGGCGTGTTAAGGAACGCAAAGCCGCTGCCCGTGTCCGCGTCCGCGATGTTTCCTGTGTCCGCCGCAGTCGGGTAGTCAACGTGGTTGAAGCTGGCAGTGAACCTATTGGCTGCTGGCGTGCTCACGATGGACACCGTCTGGCCGTTGAGGAACGTCGCGGTGGCGAGACCGCTGAACGAAACCTGTGTGCCCGGCAAGAACGTGTGGTTCGTGCCTGTGGTGATCGTGAGTATGTTTGAGGTGATGTTCACGCTCGTCACGGTGTTTGGCAACCCGTAAGCTGCATGCGCGAACGAAGAACTAAATCCAGTTCCCGTCGCCGACAAGACAGGCAAGGTCTGCCCGATTAGTACGGGAAGACCTGTCAAACCGCTGATGGTAACGCCTTGACCAACGGCGAAGTTGTTGTTTCCCGTAAACGTGATCGCGTTGGGGCTGCCGAAGGCCAAGGCGAAGCCGTTACCAAACCCAGAGTTCACTTGGGCGGATGTGATTGAGGTGGGCGAGGCTGAGTCCGTAGCCCCCTCATCCGCTGTGAAAGTGAACGCGACAGGAACCTGAACTGTGTACGGGGCGATGAGTGGCACCGTGCTGTTGATCAGCGTCTCGATGGCGTAGCTCACGACGTACGAGGTGATGAGGTCTGGACGTTCTTGTTCCCAAGTAAGGGTGACGTAGGTCTTTCCGCTCTGCACAGCAGAGGACGGCGTCAACAACACTGGCGGGATCGGAGCACCAGCGTATGTCGTGTCCGGGCTGAACAAAATTTCACCCGTCTGCACGAACTGGTTGCGGAGCTTGCTCTTGTCCCACGTGCCGATGATCTGACCTTGAGACAAATCCACGAGCGTTTCGTAGGTAGTGCCGGAGAACTGCGCCTCAGCGAAACCAGCGACTTCAGAAACAGGACCATAGCTGCCTGCGAACGCAAATGACGCCGAGAACTGGCTGGACGTAGCACTGATCACTTGGATGGTGAGACCGTTGAGGAACGTCGCGTTTTGCATGCCGGACAGCACGACTTGGTCACCGGGGACGAAATTGTTGGTGCCAGTTAGCGTCAAGGTATTGCTGGCGATGGTTACCCCGGAGACGTTTGAGGAGTTGTACACCACGGAGCCGAGGAGCACGCGGCCGCTGTGCAGGTTGTCCATGTTTACCCAGCGCACGAATTGGATCGCATTTGACCCATAGAGCAAATTGTCCGAGGTCAGGAAGTCAAGCACCCCCTCCACCGCCAGTGTCGTGGTGTTGAGTTGTAGCAGCACTGCTCCCTTCTCACCTGAGAGCACCACGATGCGATTGTTGGCGAAGCTAGGCGTCGTCATGATGTGGACGTCGTTGTCCAGATCGGCGTCTGTGAAGCTGATGGACGTGATGCTTGACAAAACCAGTGTGGTATCCGGGTTATCCGTGTCAATCAGCGGTGCAGTAGAGTAGCGGAAAATGTTGCCGTTGGCATCCAGCACCAGCGTGTAGTCTTGTTCAGTGTGAACGGCGTCAAGTATGACTGATCGTCCCGGTGTCAAAATCCTGCGCAGGAGTACCGCTTGCGGGGTGGCAGATGGGAACACGCCGTACACCAACACGCTGTAAGGCGAGATCACGATGTAACGGTCGCTGCCATCCGTGACGGAGACGCGCTTGACGGTGTTCAGGTTGCTGAAGATGACAGAAATGTCCATCGGCGACCAGATTTGCGGTGAGTTGCGCTGCGAGATCGGCACTATCGCGCTGGCTGTACCCGTGTCAGGTGTGGACGGGTAGTTGGGTAGCGTGGTTGCGAACGTGAACTGGGTCGCACTCGCCGATGTGACGTAGAAACCGATAACGTCGTTTAGGAACGTAGCGGTTGTAAGACCCGAAAGCCTGACAGGCTCACCCACTAGGAAGCTGTTGTTTGCCGCTACGGTGACAACGCCCGAGGCGATCCCTACGTTGGTGATAGTGGCCGTCTGGCTCCACACTGAACGTGACAGTTGTTCTGTATCCTTCGTGCCAGCAAAGTCGTAAGCCGCGACGTTGATAGTGAAGGTTGCCGTGACTGGAGAGTTGACTGCGTCGTTCACGGTGAGAGTGAACGTCAACGTCTCGCCGTTGATGTTAACCCCGTTCGTGAGGAATGACAGCGATGAGTTGTTGTTTCCGTTTACGAACGTGAGAGGCGTACCGCCCGTCTGCTTCCACAAGTAGGTAACCGCATCGTCCGGGTCGTAGATTCCGGTGTATACGATGGGGAATTGCGTAGTGGGCTTGGTCACGTCCGGCGTCGGCGTAATGGTGACCTGCGTGTTGCGGGCAAGTTCCAGCGACGCCGTCCCTGCGTCGGCTATGTTCGTGTAATTGGGGGTGAAGAAGGTCGCGGTGAACTGACTTGAAGTCGCTGAAAGGACTGTGAGTGGTTGCCCATTCAGGATGGTCTCAACCGTCCCGTTCAGTACCACCGTCTCACCTGCGAGGAAGGCATTGTTACAGGTGACTGTGAGCACATTTGACGACACCGAGGTCGCGGTGACGGTTGCGACGCCCAGCGCGTTGCCGTTCCATAGCGGTGCTGGAAAAATGATCGTGGGCGCGACATTCTGAGGTACGGTAATGTCAGCAATCTCCCACTGGAATTCCTTGATCGCAAAGCCTGTGAGCGACGCCGAATAGTTGCCATTGAAGTTAAAGCCGAAGTTGATGCCAAACGTCCCGGCAGTCGTGAACGGGGCAGTCATCGTGCTCGGAGTGACGCTCGTGAGTGTGAGGACTTCGTCGTTGAGCACTACCTCCAACGCGGTGCTGGTCAAGGGCGGTGTAGTGAACGACGAGATCAAGCCTCCGGTGGACTCAACGAATGTTGAACCGAGAGGCTGCGGCGTGAGTGTTTGCAGCG